>Ga0255347_1000416_pt1 | contig 79071 bp, 84 predicted proteins | sample wastewater_treat_2_FD_192479 | JGI IMG/M metagenome (GOLD analysis project Ga0255347, IMG submission 192479) | Wastewater microbial communities from Lulu Island WWTP, Vancouver, Canada - plant24 | ecosystem: Engineered > WWTP > Wastewater > Unclassified | place: Canada: Vancouver, British... | reverse complement strand
ATTTATAACTAGCTTTACCTCTATGTTCTTCTGGTGTAATTGAATAACCACAAACTGAACATTTAATAGTATTCCCATACAGAAAAGCTTTCTTACTTGTTTTACCCCTTCCTTTACTTAAAGTCCTAGATTCCCTTATTTCACTTACTTTGTTGAATAGATAATCTGGAACTATGGTCTCATATTTATGTGGATATTGGAGATTTTTCTTTTTGTAAGTTGCAATTCCAATATAAAATTTGTTGGTTAATATGTTCCCAATTGATGATTTACCTTTGTTATCCTTATCTCCAAGTTCAACATTGTACTCTTCATATACTAGCTTCTTCAGGTCAGAATATGAGTAAGCACCTGTTGAATAAAGTTGAAATAACTTAAGGACTATCTGAGCTTCATATTCATCTACCTCTACTGTTCTTTCATCAGTATCTCCTACACGAACATTCTTATATCCAAATGGAGCAAGAGTAAGAATTTCTCCTTCTCTAATCTTGTAAGCAATTTTTCTCTTAACTCCATCACTTATTGAATCTGAGTAATATTGAGCCAAACTTACACCCATATTAAATCTAAATAAATCTCCAGCAGGAGATTCATTGTTGAGTATTAGATTATCACCAGGGAAGTGTAGTTCAACCTTATCCTTTTTTCTAAGACGATCAATTACTGGTAAGAAAGTAAGAAAATCTCTTGTCATTCTATCAATTTTGTCAGAACAAACTGCTATTTTTTCATTAGCTTGAGCAATTGTTTCTAATACTTCATTAAACTTTTTTCTCTGGGACAAATCCTTATGAGCACTTTCATCAAAATCAAAAATATCTTCCTTAGATAAAGTAAGCTCAGGTTTGGAGTTTATATATTCCTTTAATTTTGTTATTTGTTGAATAGTCTCTTGTTCATATGTTGAGACTCTTGCTAGAAGAATTGTTCTCACTTTCTATAAGTTTGAATTTATCTTACCCAATAACTCTTTTTGCCTTTGCTGTAATTTAGCATTAAATATTATGTGATAATCAAAATTCTTATTCTCTTGCTGAAAATCTTTAAATCCCAATTCTTTTGCATAAACTTCATCAAAGATTTTCTTCTCACCTTTCTCAAACATCTCCTTATTTTGTTGGTATGTAGTTCTTTCCTGGTCACCTTTTACTTCAATAACAATAAACCTACCTTTACTAGTTTCAATCAAAAAGTCTGGAAAATATCTACTTATTCTCTCTTTAGTTGGATTCCAATATTCAAAATAGAAATCTGTATGAGATGAATCAGTTATATTACCTGTAAAATATACATCTGTTATGACCTCATTAGGTTCTAAAGTTTCACTTAAGAATAAGAAAAGATCCTTTTCATCATCTGTATCAAAAGAATAGGGGTTAATATGGAAACCTAATCTTGAATCATCACCCTCTGCTTTGTATACTACTAATTTACTTTTGCCTTTATCTCTAGATAGCTTGAATGGGAAATTCTTTGTTAATTCTAATTCTTCCTCAATGACAGATTTGTTCTCTTTATACTCAAAAATCTGATTTGTAATATCTTGTGATATTAAGTTTAGAATATCATGATAATTTTTAGTATTAAGCTTCTCTATATCATCCATTTTAAAATCATTATTCTCCAGAATCTCTTTAATGCTCATACAAGGTAGGTGAGTTTTAATAGAAAGATTGGAAATTAAATGATAAGGAGAAATTGAAGACTTCTCCCATTTCTTCTCTTTCCTTGCTTTAGTTTGAATGTATGCAGTCTTACTATCCTTATCCAATAAGATCCCACCTTCAGTAATAACACTTTCCTTAATATCAGAAGCATAATCATCAATTGATTTGAGAGTAATATCTTTTGGTTCTTTCTTTTCTATGCTTACAATCTCCTTAAGAACCTTTCTAACTTTAACTTTCTTCTTTTTTAATACATTTAATTCTAAATCAAATTTTTCTGTATCTTGCCTTTCTAAATCAGCCCTAGTAACTGCAAAGTTCTTTTGCAACTCTTTTTCTAGAATTGTTGCATTTTCATTTGATAAGAAGATTGTTGCAGGGGTTGAATTGTCTCCTATTGACCTCATACACCTTGTAGAAGCTTGAAGGACAAATATAGAGCTTGTAGGCTTCCTGTAGAGTGCTGTAGCCACTAGAGAACGAACATTCCATCCTTCAGTACCTTTACCCACTAGTAAAATAAATTGTTTTTTACTTTCTTCAGTATCTAACTTCAGAAATTCTTCCTTGTTCTCTTCCTTTTTTGTATGATATTCAAGAATTTTATCTATGGATATACCCTTACTTGTTAATACTTTTTCTAATGCTGGTCTAAGGTTCTGTTGCAGATCTTCAATATTACTAGAATAAAAGGCAATCTTTGGTAATTTTCCTTCTAATTTAACATCACTGTATCTATCCAAAAACTCATCAACAACATCTGAAACAAACTCCTCTGATTTTACATTATCATAATCTTTAAACCTTACTTGCTTCAAAATTCCCTCTTCAATACCTTGTTTTAATCCAAAGTGATATACAACATCATTTATAAGATTATTGTTTACATAGGGTGTTCCAGTAAGATTAACAACATTTACTAAAGGTGTTTTACCTTCTTCATTCAAATATTTAATTGTTTGCCTTGTCCTTTTTAATGTTTTATCAAGATTTGAGCCATAAGAGTGATGGGCCTCATCTACAAAGATTGCTAGATTAGAGAGTCTTCTGATAGCTTCTCTCCTTAGATTTTTATGAAACTGCTTATTCCTATCAGCTTCATTCAATAGAATTTGACCAGACTTTAGAACATTATTCTTCTTTTTAAGAATGATTTTCTGGGAGTTAGATACAATAATATTATAATTTCCAATTAGGTTTACAGGTGTGTCAGGTGTTTCTAAATAGTGATATTTTATATTTAGCACAACATTTTCATATTCTTTTGGAACAACAATTCTGTAATCAAAAGATTTTATTTCTTTTAAGCTCTCAATAATGGTTGTATCAGGAGCAAAGACAAGTATATTCTTAGCAAATTTAGGGTCTTCAGGATACTGAGATGACAGAATAAATTCATACATTACTAATGTACCCATCAATAGAGTTTTACCTGCACCCATTGTCAATGCATAAACTTGATTAGGATAAGCAAATTGACCATATTGTTCTTCAATAAGTTCTTTTATCTTCTCATCTCTTTTGGGATCATATGCTAGATCTACTTTCTCTTCTGATGATATTGAGAGGCTTTCTATTAACTCCCTGTCTGATTCATAAAGAGAAGGTATAATATCTGAAGTAGTCTTGTTCCCTAATATTTCTTTAAGATAAATATATGTTTCAAATGCTTCTTTTTGAGGTCTATAAAGATAATTTACTTTATAGATATGATTAAGGATTTTTCTTGTCTCAGATGTTATGCCAGGATAACCTTCTGACTTCCAAGACTCTACTTTGTTTTTGAGTTTTTCTAAGAGTAGGGTAGTCATAGTTATTTAATACTAATATCAAATGTCTCAAAGTATTCTTCACCTAAGACATCTACAATCTTTATTGCCAAGGTATATTTTCCTTTTGATTTGTACTCATGTTCATATGTAGCACTAATAAGGTTTTTCTTATCTGGTATATCCATTATCTCTGCATTAAACAGTTTCCCATTGTAATTTACATCAATACACACAGAGTCAATAATTTGCTTAAAGTCTTCTATTACAACCTTTCCCTTAGGATTGAGTTGCTTTTCATTTTCTAATTCTAACTTTTGAACAAGAATAGGAGAGTAGAATTCTTTAATAGATACAGAAACCTTGTTTTCTGCAACTTTAACATCAACATCAGCTTCAGTAGGTTTTTTGAATAACAAGCTCTTTTTATCTACTTGTATATCCCTTATTTCAACTTTTACTCCAGTTTTATTTTCCTTTCTCAAATAATTTTGAGCATCTAATTCAACACCTGAAGCTATAATTAAAACCCCTTCTTCATATGTTTCTTCTTCCTTAGAACTTGTTGTTTTAGGTGTAAATTGATCTGTAGATTTGCTTATTTCTTTTAACAGATTCTCTATATCCATTTTGTTCAGAACTCTATTAAGAGGCATTACCTTTACTAGATTTTGATCTAAGATTCCATCAAAATAACTCTGTTTAATAGGTTCAACTCCATACATTTCCATTATGATTCCTTTTGACTCTACTTCATTCTTAAAGATTTCATAGTCATTTACATTGTAGACTTTGAAAGCATTCAATCCATTAAATTTATCAATCAATTTCTTTTGTTTTTGTTCTTCAAGTATTTGATTTAATCTTTTTGTTGTAGTTTGAATAGCACCTAGGTTAATATCACAACCTATCCATCTTCTTCCAAGCTTCTGAGCAACTGCTAATGTAGTACCACTACCACAGAAACAGTCTAAGACTAAATCACCAGGGTTGGATGAAGCTGTAATTATTCTTTCAAGTAAAGATTCAGGTTTTTGTGTTGGGTATTGGACATTTTCATCGGCAGTTGGTTGCTGTTGAAATGACATAATATCATTCCAAACATCACCAAAAGGTTTGCCTTTATCTTTTACATCTTTTAAATACCTTTTTTTACCATGAGCAACTAAATATGATTCTCCATTCTCATCTTTCCTATTGAACATTTCTAAATATTTTTTTGTATGCGGTTGCATTATTTTATTAAAAATTTTTTCTTTGGGATTTCTTGAATAATAAAGAATAGTATCATGCCCTCTTATCCATTTCTTAGCTTGGGTCTTAAAACCTGATAGTACAGTAATATCCCATATTATTTCTCTTTCAAAGCAGTCATTTCCAAATATTTCATCAAGTATCACCTTCACATAATGACTTTTCTTTTCATCCATATGGACATAAATGCTCCCCTTGTTGCTAAGTAATTCTTTAATTATTAACAATCTCTCATATATAAATTGTAGATATGAATCATTTTCCCATATATCTTCATACTGTACTTCCTCCAACAGTCCTTTTTGTTGACCTTCAATTTTTTGACCTCTTATACTTACTTTCTTTACATAATCAGCTTTGCTATCAAAAGGAGGATCAATATATATTAGGTCTATTTCTCCCCTATATTCCTTTAATAAATGAGACAAAACTTGTAAGTTATCACCCCAGAATAACTTATTAAACTCTTTAGCATTTAAATCTCCATACATCTCTTTCTCTTGTGCAGGGAAGTATTCAATAGATTCTAAAGGTTTCTTCCCAGTCCATTGAAGCATTGGTCTTCCTTTGATAGGAGATATACTCTGTGGTTCACTTTGTTTTGACATCATAATTTGTAATTAGTTTAAGTAAATTGTCAGTAGTTATTTCTAATGCCTGACATAATTTAACAACAAGAAAAAAACTAGGGTTGGTAATAACCCCAGTCTCAATTTTTGTAATAGTAGAATAGCTAATTCCTGACATTTTAGACAACTCTTTTTGTGTTAATTTCTGTTCTTCTCTAATTGTCTTTAATGCTTCAGAAAGGTACATAGTAATAGTTTCCATATTATGAAATATATAATAAATATAATTTATATAAAATTCAAGTATCATTCAAAATCCTTGAGATACAAGGGTTCATATTTTGCTAAATAGTTTGAGACATATCCTAGTTGCTGATTAGATATTTTCTTCAGGTTATAACCTTTAATCTTTGACTTAAGTGAATACCATGATCTTCTATCATACTTATGCTCTAAAATCCCTCTAAATCTTCTTATACCTAACTCTTTAATATATTCTAAGAAAGCATATGTTGATAAAGCCGTAGTTATTTTACAACCAGGATTATTGATTATAAAACTTGCTAAGAATTTCTCCTTATTATCTATATCAAAATTCATTAACTGATAATTCTCCATAATTATATTCCAATATTTATTCAATACCCCTAATGCTATTTCTGATTTAAATAATCTCTTAAAAATTAAATCTTTTTGCTCAAGATTTAGTTCTTTCTTTATTCTCTTCGTAGTGTTTAATCTTGCTTCAATTCTCAATATCTCAAATGATTTCTTTGGAATGAACTTCTCAAAAAGGTTTAACTGTACATCTGAATCATTCTCTATACTTTTTTCACCATTCTTAGCCTTTTCTAAGTCTTTCTTTTTATCATAAAGAATGAACTCAAATTCCTTTGTATGAAATCTTATACTCTGTCCTGAATTCATATAATCCTTTTCTGCTAGGTCATACCTTAAATCAAAGTCTATCTTTCCAACTTCTTTTGTAATCATATATGGGATTACAAAGGGTGGAAGTAGAATGTTCTTGCCATAGTGAATCTTAACAACAGGAGCGTTTATTATTGCTTTTGATGTTGTTAAGACACCCATTGTTAACAGCTTTGATTGTAATCTATCAGCAAGATAATCAAAATCATCATTTGTTAATTCATCAAAGTTATTGTTGTATATGATTTTGGGAGCTGAGAACTGCATGTACAGAAAGATTTTAGGTATTCCATTTATCCATGTCTTTCTTAATGTGAGCTGAGGTTTATAATTTCCGTTTTGTAGATCTTTTCTAGTTGGATTTTGATAGCAATCAAGATATGCTTTACCTCCCATTCTAGAGTAGGGCGGGAAGAAAAGTCCTTCACTACTAGGAGAGAAATTTTTATGATTAGAGATTTTAAAATCAGGCTCATTGAGCCTTAATGTTACAGTATCTACCATTTTTGAAACTTGTGTTAAGGTCATTCTTGTACCTTACAATCTTCTCCCTCTCGTTGATTTTTATAAGAGTTTGAACGAAAAGCAAAAGCCTATCAGAAGAGGAACTGTCTAGTTGCTCTAGTTTCTGCAATACTTCTGTTTTGTTTACTTTCTTAGGAATGTACAAAAAAAATGACACTAAATTAAAACCCTTAGTGTCTTACATTCCTTATTTACTTCCCTGGGATATGCTGAGTCGCACAGGAGAATAAGTTTTAAGTCATGTAAGACTCTAGCTTATTTATCTTGTGCTCCCTCAGGATTTCCTGTAAGAAGCTGAATATCTTTTCAGATACTCATGTATAGTATATCAATATGTGGAAAGTTTTGTCTAGTGCTTTAGCTTAGAGTAAGCATTGCAATGTCTCTTTAAGTAAATCCTCAATACATTTCAATGATTTATTAAGTATTTGATTTGATGATTTCTTCCAAGAATTAAAATCTTTTTCTTTTTCACCATTCAGAGGAAGAACCCAATGTGATATATAATCTCCTCTAGAGGAAACAAGTTGATTATGCGTCATAGAATGCCTTGCGATTAAGACTCCTTTTAGCGAAGGATCTTTGTAAGCATTTGAAATCATTTCTTGTAATCTAGATGGAACATTATGATATTTATCAATATCCTTTAAATTACTCCATTTTGTAACCTTAGAAAGGTTATAAAACTTCCCTATCATCTGAGCATACTTATTAACAAAATCGTAATATCTATAAATGCTGTTCTTCACATAGAAGATATAATTTTCGTTAATAATCTCTTTATTTGAGAACAACCTCCAGAATGATGCTTCCGCTTTATTGTCTAAATGAAGTTTTTTAAGTTCATAAAGAAGAGAATAGGACTCAAAGAAATACATCTGCCCCTCAGAAGAAATCTTTGATAAGCTAATATACTGTCTTTTAGATATTTTCATATTCTTATACAGAACTGAGAAAATTTATACCACCAGTAGAATTAGGGAAACTCTTAGTTTTATATCCCTCTAAGAAGTAATACTCTGGAAGCTGAGAAAGTATTCTAACATTATCATCACCTTTTAATTGATGATCACAATTAGGTATAACATGAGTTTGCAATTCAGATACATTATTTGTAAATTCTTTAATATATTCTACAGTATCAGAACCAATAACCTTATCATTCTCTCCTGTAACGATATATAGTTTACCCTTGTATTCAGGCAAATATCTTCTTACATCGTCTCTCACAGTCTCAATAAATGGGTTTATAGCTAATACCTTGGTTATCTCAGGATATTCCCATGCAGTAAGTAGGGCAGAAGCACCACCTGCAGAGAAACCCATTAGCCATAATTCAGGAGTATCTTTTCCACAAATCTCTTTAGAATGTTCTAAACAGTAATTCACAATACATCTACCTGTATTAAGAAACTCTTGAGGTCTATCATTAGGTATTCTCACAAAAGAAGCGAACCCTTTCTCTTGTATACTCTCTCCAAGATTAAGATACTTATTCATATATCCTTGAATACTTCCGCCAGCACCTGGAATATTGATAATAATTCTGCTGGATATAGTAGGGTGATATTCAACAGGAATATCCCAATACTCTTTAAGATATAGTTTATCTACTTTATACATGTAGTTATATTATCTCTCAAAACAAAGTGTTTGGCTACAACTCTAATATCCATTTCTAAAAGCTGATAGTATGCTACAATGAAGTATGAAAGGTGCAATAATCGGGGATATAATTGGAAGTACTCATGAGTTTTGCAACAACGTTCTCAACACAGCTTTTGAACTCTTCCCAGCTCACACAACATTTACAGATGATACTGTTCTAACCATAGCCGTATATGATGCACTAAAAAACAATATCTCATACGAAGAAGCCTTTATGAAATGGATAAACAAATATCCTAGTAGAGGTTATGGCGGTATGTTTGGTAGTTGGATAACAAGTAAAGAGAAGAAGCCATATGGGAGTAAAGGCAATGGTGCTGGTATGAGAGTCTCAGCAGTTGGTTGGCTATTTGATACCGAAGAAGATGTATTAAGAGAAGCTAAAAGGTCTGCCGAAATAACACATGATCATGTAGAAGGCATAGAAAGTGCTCAAGCTGTAGCAATGTGTATCTACATGGCTAGGAACAAGAAAACAAAAGAGGATATCAGAAAATATATTGAGAATAAATTTAAGTACGATTTAAGTAAACCATTTAAAGAAGTATGGAGCAACTATACAGGAAGTGAGCTTGCAATTGATACAATACCGTATAGTATTCAATGTTTTTTAGATAGCGATAGTTTTGAAGATAGTATAAGAAATGCGGTTTCTCTAGGGGGTGATACAGACACTTTAGCAGCAATAACTGGAAGTATTTCTGAGGCTTATTATGGCTTAGACGAAAATTTATGGAATGAGGCTAAAAGATATTTGCCTGATGATATGCTGGAATTATTAGGAGATCCCAATAATCAAATTGAAAAAATATACCTAGATATAGATGGAGTATTGCTAGATACGAAAGAATATAAACAAATGCCATATTTAAAAGAATTTCTTAATAAGGTATTTGATATATCTAATGGAGAAGTATATTGGTTAAGTACACATACAAAGCATGGAGAGAATGATATAGCTTTGTATCATTTGGAAGACATAGAGCCACAGATTCTTGAAATGGCCAAGAAGATCAAAAATACAAAGTGGAATACACTTAAAACAGAAGGGATTGATATGAAAAGCAGCTTCTTATGGTTTGATGATGTAGTGTTTCAATCTGAGTATAGAGTCTTAGAAAGTTACGGGAAGGAGAATCGTTTAATAAAAGTTGAGAATAACCTAGATGAAATGATTGATTACTTAGTAGAGAACACCATCAATTCTGGTACAGCATCTTGCGTGTAAACTATCCTTTATATGGAATCCATTTTCCACTTTGATCATGAGAATACGCATCAAGCCCCTGTGCATATAGTTTTTTACACTTAATAACTATCTTTCCTACTAGATCGTTCTCAATTTCAACTACCTTGTTCTTGCCTAGCAATGATTTACTAATCTTTAAGCTTGTTTTACCCATATAGCTCTCTTTTTGAGTAAAAGAAGTAATTTCATCGCAATATATTTGTCCTGCAAAACGGACTTCTAATAAATAATGGGCTCCACCCGACCACTGCCCCAGTCGCCCTTGAAAAAAGAAATCTACTAGAATCTCGTTACTATCAAGTTTATCTACTAATTTGACAAATGTACTTTCACTATTAGGTTTGAATTGTCCTGCATATTGTTGAAATCCTAGACTCCCTGATTCCTTATCTATATCAAAGAATTTGTCATGTCCATAAACTTTTTGCATTGTATATATAGAAGTATCAATTTAAAGACTCTCTTTCATATGATATTAAAAAGATGTAGTCTATACAACTCTTGTAGATTAAACTACAATGGATTAAGTACTATATTAAATTTATCAAATATTAACTGAATAGAATCAGTTAAACAGCATAACTCTGTCTCTATGATTCTTGTTCTGAATAAGTCCACTACATGACCCCATACAAAAAATTCACCTAGTTATTAGACAATCTATTAATGGCATCTCCCCAACTTGTCACAGATTTCATCGCAAACCATAAATATACCATCGTGTTTGCACTTTCTTCCGCATTCAAAAACAGGATAAGCATTGTTTTTTGTTAAGGATGTACCAATTTCTAAACACATTTCTTTAGTTCCAAAATCGTTTTCGTGTATACTTGCAAAACTATAGCATTCTAAACCATTTTCCATAACTTCATCGCAAATCATCAAAGTCCATTTAGGAGATACGATTTTATACAATCCCCATATGATTAATACAACAACAATAATCAAAATAATAGGACTATTTTTCTCTTCCAACACATTAAGACAATAAAAAATTTTAATTATTCCCAACTTCTATGTAAGTACACTCCAATCATTAAAGTATGTCGATACATCACACATATCTGTTTTCTCATTTAAAAAGACTTTTGAATCTTCAATATATACTTTAATCAGATAGAGGTTTCCTTTGCTGTTTGTTTGTATTTTTTCTTTTTTTATCAATTCCGTTATTTTGCTTTGAGGAAGAATTAAGTAATCTTCATTACTTCGTCCTTTTATCCACATGAGGAAAATATAGTAAACATTTGAATCAATATTATTTTCGTAAGAACTTTTGGTCAACTTAATATCAGATGATTGAGATGGAGATATGAAATGAGTACTTTTTATTTGAATTAGAAAAAGTTTGTTGTTTTTATTTACAGCAATTACATCAATCCCTGTATCTATTGGTAATCGATTTGAATTAAAACCCTTACTTAGCAATTGTCCTGTAACTATGAATTCTGCTCCGTATCCAGTATATGCTCTATCAACTTTTTCAGAAACTTGAGCTTTTGTACCCGTACTCTTTGGAGAAGTTTTAATGTTGTTAGCAGCTAAAGAAGATACTCTATATTTTATAGCGTACTCTTTACTAGCATTCTTCAAGCCTTTGAATCTCTTCTTGAATAAGCTATAACGATATTTTGAATTTTTATCTATTGTCTCCCTAGTAAGTGGAAATTCTCCGGTAAATTTCACTAGTCGATGATATTCCGCAAGCATATCTTCTGTTTCGACCTTTCCCGACTTTGGAGCTTTGTAGCCAGCTTTTTCACAAAGTCCAGTGTAATTATTTGTAAAAAGTTTCTCTATCTCCTTCTTAGAGGTCGGGATTCTGCTTTCTCTGATAAAATCTTTTCTATAGGGGACCTTCCCTAATTTGGCAACCACAAACTTTAATTCTTCAACAAGCTTATTTTTCAGAATTTCCTTATCAATTGGCATATGTATGTAGAATTATATTCTAAATAGCATTCTTATTCCAGCTTTACCATTTCTGTAAGAGTAAGAAATTCACATACCTTATTCCATATATAACAATATCCGTTAAAACTTGTAATCTAATATCTCTATATTATTACCAACAACACTATCATAGATAAGTATATTGTATATTTCTAATACTTTTTCTATATTTACTAATACAAACAACTTCATATAATCAAAATGTTCAGAATCTTTGAAATTAACCACCCCATTTCTCCCTACTTTTTTCTGTTATAATAAAAAATGGAATTAAAAGGTAATATCTTCTGGTATATATATATTCCTTCTACTATTACAATTCATACTCTTAATATTTGCATTAAATCAGAAATATGATTTTTTCAATATTAAAATTATAAAAATATCTGATTATGTTATCTCATATATACCAAGAATATTAATAGTAACTATATTACAATTCTTTCTAGTATATATATTCCTAACAAAGGGTTACTATACAGACTCTACATTATCCTTAGTAATTACATTATTCTCTACCTTAATACTCTTAGATACAATAGGGAATGTTTTTAATCTGTATAACATAGGAGAGATAGTAGGGAAGTTACATTATAATAATATAATGCACTCTATTGGCCCTCTCATTATCTTCATATCCTCACATATGCTTTTAGTTAATAGATTTGGTTATACAGATGAGAAATCAAGATTAATATCCTTAGTAGTTGCACTCTCAATAATACTTCTCTGGGAACTTTATGAATATAGTAGTGATCTAATATTTCATACTAAAATGGTTTTAGGACCCAAAGATACCATTAGAGACCTAATATATGGTACAGGAGCTATAATAATTGGATTTCTAATGACATATCTACCAGTAATCTAATATTTTCCATTGACCTTCCATATCCCCATATATATACTAAATTTAGTAATGAAATATACATATTTAGAATATATATCAAAAAATATTAAATCCCTAATACATAACAAATATATTCTTAAAATACTTGTAACTCTCCTTCTCACTCTCTGTGTATTTGAAACACCACTTCTTCTTAGCTACCTAAAAACCAAAGACCATACCTCTGAACAAAAGATTGTTGAAACAAATAACGATGAGGAATTGGATGAGGATATATCAATACCTGAAGAGGTAGAGCAACAGGAAGAGGAAGTACCAGAAAAGATAGAGGAAAAAGCAAATACCACACCAAGCTATCCATCTAAGCAAACAAATACAGAAACAGAGAAAGAAAAAATACCTACTGAAACTCCAATTGAACAACCTCCACAAGAGCAACCAGTTGAAGAACCACCAATACCTGAATCTCCTAGTGCAGTTGTTGCATTCTATGCTGACACACAATCAGATACTGATCAAGAAGATTTAAATCATCAAAGAGTGGTTAATTACATATTAAGTTCTGGAGCTAATCCTGTATTTCATGCTGGTGATGTTATGGAAGATGGTACACAGGCTAGTTTAGACAGATTTAATACCGTTACCTCTACATTAAGATCTACAAGAACCTTCTATGCGGCATTAGGGAATAATGATAGGGCAGTGGGAGATTCTAGTACACCTTCACAACTATTTTTAGATAATTTTGTATTTCCAAATAATGAAAGATGGTACTCTGTAAACTATGGTAATCTACATTTGGTTGTATTAGATAGTGCCTTTGGATCTGGTAATGTTACACAATTAAATTGGCTTACTAATGACCTTCAGAGTAGTAATTCACAGAATAGGATAACAGGAGTTATGTATCATCATCCTACATTTGCAAGTTCAATATCTTCATATTTAATTAATTATGGAGTAGATTTTGTAGTAGCAGGACATATACATTCATATGGTCATTCTATAAGTAATGGTATTAACTACTTTACACTCAGTGGTCAACCTTCCATAGGATACATGGTAGCTAGAATATACTCGGACAAAGTATCCATTACTGTATACAATAGTAGCAATGCTTTAATAGATAGTATTGAGTTCAATGAGAGGTAGTATTAACTACGGTCTCAATGTTCCTCCAAATACCTGCCATGCTAATAATGTCTTAGCTACAAGACTTAATACAATATATGCTTTTTCTCCATATAGATAATCCTTCCACTTTCCAACCTTCTTATATTGTAAAAACATATTAATTGCAAAACTATTAAAGAATAGGAATATACTTACATATATCCAATACACAAAATTAGGGATATCACCTCCACCAACCTCTGTTATGGAATAAACATATATACCAAACACTAACCATGGGACAATACCGGCTATACAACCTAATACAAAGGTTAACCAATTAACCTTCTCTTTTCCAGTATTATGTACCTCCATAGCTAAACCAGTTAAATTCATTAATGCATCTAATGCAAAAATCATTACTAAACTAGCCAAATCATATATACCTGTTAAAAAACTAATTGCTAACATCATTACACTTGCACTAAAAGCATACTCAAACCATCTAACCCTATTTATACCAACCTTTAGATCCTCTTCATACTTTCTCCTATACACAGTTGATATGAATAGGTGAGCAAAAGCACTCATAAAGAAAAATGTTGCAACAAACCATGCTATATTTACCTCTGTAATCTGCTCTGTAGCAGGAAGAAGCTTCTGTAACTCCAAATCATATTTTAAATAGTTAACCGTTATTGGAACAACCCCCTTCTCTGGGTCACTTAAAAGCAGAACAACAATACCCTGTACAAGGTGAAAAAATCCCATTACAAGATTGAAGATTTTTAAATTCTTTAATTTCTTCTCCATATATACTTAACTAAAATTATATACATACAGTATATGGGATTCTAACTGAAAAACAAAATATCTGGTATAATCAAACTACAATGAAAAACATTAGATATACATACATACATCATATATAGCACCTTTGGTGTATATTTTGTCGTATATATATCAAAGGAATACAAAAGAACCAAACGGTTCTTTTTTTTGTTAATATGTAATATAACTTAAGATATAGAGATATGAAAAACAATATAAATACACAACCAATGCCAGGATTCATGGAACTACTACCACAGCAACAGATGGTATTTAATAATATGATTAAAACCACAAGAGAGGTATATGAGCTATTTGGATTTAGACCAATAGAAACACCGTTATTAGAACGATCAGAGGTCCTTTTGGCAAAAGGAAGTGGAGAAACAGATAAACAAATATACAGATTTAAGAAAGGGGATGCTGATATATCCCTAAGGTTTGATCTAACAGTACCATTAGCTAGATATGTAGCAAACAATCAAAATGATTTGGTATTTCCATTCAAGATAGGGAACATTGGTAAGGTATACAGAGGAGAAAAACCACAAGCAGGAAGATTTAGAGAATTCTATCAATGTGATTTCGATGTAATAGGCAGAGAAGAATTACCGATATCATATGATGCGGAGATAGTAGCAATGATATATCAAATGTTTACCAGATTAGGATTAAACAATCTAAAAATTAAAGTCAATAACAGAAAACTATTAAATGGATTCTTTAGAAGTTTAGACATTTCCAATCCTCGAGATATTCTTAGAATAATAGATAAGATTGAGAAAATTGGAAAAGGAAAAGTAGAGGAAGAATTAAAAGGTATAGGAGTATCAAAAGATACTGTAGAAAAAATCTTAAATTTCTTGAATATAAAAGAGGATGTTGTAAAAAAGTTAAAAAATTTAGACATAGAAGATGAAGAGTTCAAAAAAGGAATAGAAGAATTAGAGTATGTACAAAATCAGGTTGAGATATTTGAAATACCAAAAGAAGCATTTGAAATAGATTTAACTATCGCAAGAGGATTAGACTACTATACAGGAACTGTATACGAAACAATCCTAAACAACTATCCTAATTTTGGTTCAGTATGCTCTGGTGGAAGATATGACAACCTTACATCCTTCTATACTTCTAATAGCTATCCAGGAGTAGGGTGTAGCATAGGCCTTACAAGGCTATTTGATTGTTTACTAAAAAATAATCTTCTTGATACTAAAACAGAAACAGATACTCAACTCCTAGTTATAGGTATGGATGGATACGAAAACAATGCTACCAAATTAGGAACTGAATTAAGAAAAGAGGATATCAATACAGAAGTTATGAATAGCCTAAAGAACGGTCTTAAATATGCAAACAGATTAAAAATACCTATTGTTGTGATAATAGGGGAACAAGAAGCAAAGAGTAACAGCTTTACTGTAAAAGATATGAATAGTGGTCAACAAAGTAATTTGAAATATGATGCTTTATTAAAATATCTTAGAGCTAATTAAAGGATCTCTACAATCTTCTCTTTACTTCTTAATCCATTTTTAATAGTGATATTATTTTTTGGTACATCAAAAAATACTGATAATTGATTGATTACAGAAATATTAGCTCTATTTTCCTTCGCTGGTTCCCTAGTATGAAGAATATATACTCCATCTTTTAAAACTATACTATTTTCTTTTGAGTTACTCTTAACCCTTATTCTTATAATCATTTTAAAACAAATTATACATTACTTTAGAAAATATTTGACACAATTTAAAACAAATTGTATATTGTATTCTTAGAGTGACTACTCTAAGAAAAACAAAAACAACTAGAAATATGATAATTCAAAAAGACCTGAGCGGTCTTTTTTTTTGGTTTAAAAAGAGTAATTTAGTAAAAATATTTAAAACAATTCTCTTTTTAACAATATTACTATTAACATGGGAATTAATTATTACAAAGTTTAATATTCCAAAAAGAATAATACCTAAACCTACAGATCTATTTAATTTTCTACAACAGGAATTCTTAAATTCAAAATCAACAACTGTCCTTACTAAATCCATATTTAGTTTCAAAGATGCTTTAATTGGATTTTTCCTTTCTCTATTGGTAGGAACAGGGATAGGTATTACACTTTCAAAGAGTAAAACAGTAGATGCAATACTTTTTCCTTTCCTCTTTTTAACTCAGATAGTACCAGTTCCTGCATTAGCACCTGTACTAGCCGCAATACTTGGATATGGACAAACAACTAAAATATTTTTAATTGTTCTGTTTACAATATTTCCGATAGCAGTAATTATTAAAAATGCCATTCTTAACATTCCTGAAAATTACACACTACTCCTTCATACCTATACAAGAAAAAGATTTGCAATATTTAAACATCTAATACTTCCTTCTTTAGTCCCTCCTTTACTCTCTATCATGAAAATAGTTGCTACATCAAGTATTGTTGCAACAATCATTACAGAACTACCTCTTTCTGTTAAAAATGGAATAGGAAAAGATATATATAACTCATTTAACAATCAGTTAATTCCAAGAGTATGGGTTAGTGTAATAATTATCTCAATCATATCTCTTCTTTTTTTCAACTGTATATCATTTTTTGAAAAATATATAACTACAAAATATAAATATGGACAATATTAAAGCAATTGAAGTGAAAAAATTAAGTGCAGATTTTAAGGGAGGTGGTAAAGACCTAAATGTTTTAAGTAATATTAATTTTACAATATCTAAAGGATCATTCAATTGTATAATTGGTCCTTCAGGATGTGGAAAATCAACTCTATTTAGACTTCTAAGTGGGCTACCTACAAGAGATTCTTGCAAAATATCAGGAAGTATTAGAGTCTTAGGCAAGAAGCCAGAAACTGCATCAAAACACAGAGAAATTGGTTTAGTTTTACAAAAACCAACACTTTTAGAATGGAGAGATGTTCAAAGCAATATTGCACTTCCATTAGAAATAATGGAATATACAAAAGAAAAACAGAAAGAGAAAGTATCTAAACTACTAAATCTTTTAGACTTAGACGAATATTCTGAATATAGACCAAGTGAGCTTTCAGGAGGTATGCAACAAAAAGTTTCTATTGGTAGAGCACTAGCATATGACCCTGAACTACTTTTAATGGATGAACCATTTGGAGCATTGGATGAAATAAATAGAAGAAAGATGAATAATGAAATTATTAAGATATGGAGAAAGACAAAAAAAACAATTCTTTTCATTACACATAGCATAGATGAGGCAGTATATCTTTCTCAAAAAGTTATGGTTCTTTCTAAGAAGCCTTCTACTATTCATAAAACTATAAACATAGATCTTCAATATCCTAGAGAAAAAATAGAAAACAGTAGTACATATTTTAAATATATAAAAGAGGTAAGGGGATATCTAAATGAAGCAAGTTATTAAAAAGAAATATACATATTTAATATCCATAATTACAGTTATTGTTTTTCTATTTCTTTGGGAAATATCTTTAAATATATTTAATATATCCAGAGCTGTATTAATTAAACCAACAGAAATACTGATAACAGCTATATCAGAGTATGACATTATACTTACCGAACTTTTCTATACAGCTAAGGAAATAATATTGGGATGGATTATAGGAAATAGTTTAGGATTCTTAGTAGCAATAATTATTTATCAAAAACAAAATATAGCAAGAAATTTAGTAAATACATTTGTATTAATCAACTCAGTACCCTTAATAGCTCTCTCTGCTATATTGGGAGGTATTATGGGAACTAATATAGATCAAAAAATATTGATAGTTTCCTTGATAGTTTTTTTTCCTATGTTAATTACAGCACTATCTCAATTAACAACCATAGAAGATGACCACAAAGATTTACTTCTTACATACTCTGCATCTCAAAAGGATATATTCAAAAAAATACTTTTACCAAAATCTCTACCTTTTATACTTAATTCTATAAAAGTTGGTGTAATTACTGCAATATTTACAGCCATTACTGCTGAATTTTTTGGAGGATATGGTGGTATAGGGATATTTATTCTTTCAAAAAAAGGACTGTATAACCTACCCTTAGTATGGGCAAGTATATTCTATATAGCTATATTTGGAACTATCTTCTATTTTTCTGTTGAGGCTTTGCAAAAAAAGTTAACACCTTGGCAGAAATTATAGATAGTAATATATATTTAAATTATTAATTATTTAATATGGAAGAAAAAAATTCTTCTAGTTCACTTATAGTGGGGGTGATACTTCTTCTGCTTGTAGCAGTTGGTATATATTTTCTCTTTCTGAAAGATTCTCCAAAGGATGAGGAAAAGGGTAGGGATACTGTTACTCTACAACTAAAATGGATTGAGCAAGCTCAATTTATGGGTTTCTTAGTTGCTAGAGAACTTGGATATTATGAGGATGAAGATATAAATATTAAGATATTACCTGGTGGAGTTGGTATTAATCCAATAGATGTACTAATCGCTGGAGATGCCGATGTAGCTGTAGCATGGACAGGAAATGTACTACCAGCTATCTCACAGGGTGAAGAATTAGTAAATATTGGTCAAGGATTACAAAGATCTGGAATGAGATTAATGGCATTAAAAGAGAGTGGAATAGAAAGTCCAAAGGATATAAAGGGTAAAAAGATTGGTACATGGCCAGGTGGTAATGAATTAGAACCGTATACATTTATAGAGATGCAGGGATTTGATAAGGATAGAGATGTTACCTTAGTCAGTCAGAATTTCGATATGAATCAATTACTAAATAAAGAGATAGATCTTGCTTCTGCAATGATTTACAACGAATATTGGTTACCTATAGAACAGGGATATAGTGAAGATGATTTTACAGTATTTGATATGGAAGAAGAAGGAGCAGGTATGTTACAAGATGCTCTGTTTGTTAGAAAAGATTTCTTAGATAGTAATGAGGATGTTTTAGTTAGATTCCTACGAGCAAGTATAAGGGGTTGGAAGTATGCAATAGCAAACCCAGAGGAAGCAGTTGATTTAATGAAATTAGATTTCACTGCTAATGATGTAACTGCTAAAGATCATCAAATAAAGATGGCACAAGAGACAGCAAAACTATATCAATCTGATGATGGAGCAAGTAGGGGTCTTTTCTATATAAATAAAGATAAGCTTCAACAGACTGTGGATATAGCTACAGAGTATATAGATGAAGTAAAGGATATAGATATTTCTAAGATATATACCTTAAGTATATGGGAGAAGGCTATACAGTAATGAAAAACTTTACTCTCCTTACAAATCCAGTTGTACGAAATATTGGGTTAAAGCTTCATCATAAAGATACAGAATCTTATGATTATAGAGAATATACCAGATTATTAGGTCTATACATGGGTATAGACCTATCTGGTAGAAACATACTACCTACAAAAAAAATTATATGTAGAACACCACTTGGGTTACTTAAAACAGAGATTATTGATGATAATAAAATAGGGATAGTAAATGTATTAAGAGCTGGGACTAATATGGCATTAGGTATGGGAGAAGCATTTCCTAAAAGTTGTATTTCTTTTATAAGTGCATGGAGAAGACAAGAAGGTAATACAATCATTGCTGATACTGATTACAATAGAGGTATAGAGGATTTAGATAAAAAAGTTGTAATTATAACTGATCCAGCTTTAGCATCTGGTTTTTCCATATTAGCTTGTATTGATGTAATATATAAGAAGGTAGAACCTAAGAAAATAATAATATGCTGTTTACATGCAGCAACTAAGGGTATAAAAAATATAACAAAGGAGTATTCTAATATTGATATATATTCTGTATTTGGTCCTAGTGACTTAAATGAGAAATTCTATATCATAAATGGTCCAGGAGATTGTGGAGATAGGAGTTTTAATACAAAATAAGGATTAAATTAACAATTATTTATATGAAAGTACTAATAAGTGCATGTTTGTTAGGTATTAATAGTAGATATGATGGTAAGAATAAATTTGATAAAGATCTTCTTTCTTTTTTAATTAAAAATAAAATAGATTTTTTTCCTTTCTGTGCAGAACAATTAGGAGGTTTAACAACTCCAAGAGAACCATCTGAAACAGAGAATGGTTATAGTGCACAAGATGTAATAGAGGGTAGAGGAAGGGTATTAACAAAGAGTGGTAAGGATGTTACTAAGAATTATATTGATGGTGCAAATGTAATACTGAAATTTTGTAAATCAATAGATATTACTCATGCTATATTGGCTGAAAAAAGTCCATCTTGTGGATATACAAAAGTATATGATGGTACATTTACTGGAACATTAATAGAGGGTAACGGAATACTAACCCAAATACTCAAAAACAACGGTATTGTTATCGTAAAAGATATACAAGACTTAAGTAGAAAGTCCCTTACCTATTAATGATGGTGCTCTTCCTCAGCTTTCATTGCATCTTCTCTTGTAGCATGTACAGTACCTTCTGGATGATTAGCAGGTGCATAGATTGTATATAGCTTTAAATCACCATCTCCAATATTTATTACATTATGCTTAGACCCTGCAGGTACAATAGCCACCATATCTTCTTTAACTATATTTTCTTCACCATCTATAACGACCTTTGCCTCTCCTTGCTCTATTCTAAAGAATTGATCAACTGTATCATGCACTTCTTCCCCTATATCTTCACCTACCTTAAGAGACATAACTACTAACTGCATATGACTACCTGTAAACAGTACTCTTCTAAAATTATCATTATTCACTGTTTGCTCCTCAATATCATCTATATACCCCATAATTGATAAATATAATAATTTAAATATTGATATATTACATTCTACATCATTGTTAGGAAAATTTCTCAGAAGATGAAAACTTAACCAAATACCTCTTCAATTAAAGCCTTTTGCCTTTTAAATAATGCATGCTTTTTATCTGTATTAGCTATTATGCTCTCATATACACCTCTGTGATACCACTCTTGATCCTTTCTACCTCTTTTAAATTTATTCCATACCTCTTCGCCTTCTCTTTGCAAATCAATATATATAGATTCCAAATTATTAATCTTATCTGCACACTCAACCAATTTTTCTTCGATACTCGCATTTTTAATATACTCTATGGTCTCCTGTTTTCTTTCCTCCCAAGATAAACTCTTGTCCGATTCTGATACTCCATCCACAATATCTGCTACTTTCCTCCCAAATTCCTTTTCAATATCAATCTTTGTATATTTTGTATCCTCTATAACATCGTGTAATATTCCAGCTATAACAACATCATCATTACATCCAGCTCTCTGCAATATCATTCCCACTGTAAACGGATGAAAAATCATTGCAACATCTTCCATCTTTCTGTTTTGCCCATTATGAGCCTTAGTTGCAAAATATATTGCTTTCTCTACTTTATCCATACACCTGTTCTAAAATTTTATTAGTATATCACTTTATTAAAAACATATTAATTATTTCTGATATGATGTAATATATACTTAGTTAAATGTATATCTACTATCATGTTTCTTTCGAATAAAACAATTAGTAAATATATCCAAAAAGGAAAGATTATTGTAAAAGGAAAATTACACATAGAAACAAAAGGCATTACTATGAACTTAGGTAATGAATTATTAATACCTAAACCTAATCAAACTGTAGATACTAAGAATCCAAAAGAAATTAAATATGATAAATATGATTTAAAGAAAGAACCATATATACTAAAACCTAATGACTTTGTATTAGGATCTACATTACAGAATGTTAGAACAGATAAAGATATTATTACTATGATAGATGGTAGATCTACATTTGCTAGAGTAGGGATGACTGTACATATTACAGCACTTATATTAGATGGTGTACCTTTTAACAATGAAAATTCTGTATTAGAAATAAAGAATTTAGGAAATTGTAATATTGTATTACATAAAGGTGAAAAAATTGGTACATATCTTTTTGCTAAATTAAGTGAAAAGATAGTAGGGGGGAAAAAAAGTAAATATGAAGGTCAAAATAAAATAACAGGAGTTAGACTTTAAGATTATGAAAAAAATATATCCGAAAAAACTTAAAAAAGGAGACACTATAGCAGTAATAGCTCCTTCCATGTCGATGGCTTTGATAGCAGATGATTGTAAAGCATATTCTAAAAAATATTTTGAGGAAATATTAGAACTGAAGGTAACATTCAGTAATAATGTAGAAGAATTAGATAGTTTTGGTTCATCCTCCGTTAAATCGAGAATCGAAGATCTACATAATGCTTTCTTAAATAAGAATACTAAAGCTATATTCACGATTATAGGTGGTTTCAATTGTAATCAAATGTTAGATTATATAAATTGGGATATTATTAAAAATAACCCCAAAATATTATGTGGATTCTCTGATATCACAGCATTAAATAATGCAATATATGCTAAAACAGGTTTAGTTACATATTCAGGACCTCACTATTCAACATTTGGACAAAAACACTTGGATCCATATACACCTGAATATCTAAAAAAATGTTTATTTAAAGATACCCCTTTTCAAGTATTACCGACTAGAGAATGGACAGATGATGCTTGGTATAGAGATCAGGATAATAGAAATTACATAAAAAATGATGGATATTGGATGATAAATGAGGGAAAAGCTGAAGGAACAATTCTTGGTGCAAATTTATGTACATTCAACCTTTTACAAGGAACAGAGTATATACCAACTTTAAATGATTCTATTCTCTTCTTTGAAGATGATAATGAATGTAAATTAGGAAATTTTGATAGGGATTTACATTCAATAATTCATCAAAAAAATTTTAATAAAGTAAAAGGTATTGTCATTGGTAGATTTCAGGAAGAAAGTGATATCTCAAAAGAAAAATTAGAGATGATGATTAAGAACAAAAAAGAATTAGAGAATATGCCAGTAGTAGCTAATATCGATTTTGGTCATACTGACCCTAAAATTACATTTCCAATTGGGGGTGAATGCACTCTTGAGGCAATCGACAACAAATGTGAGATTATGATAACAAAGCATTAAATATATAAGAACACTGCTTATCACAAAAAAAGAGTATCATGTCTATCTGGACCATATGTAATCATAACAGGGGATGTATTTGTAAATTCAGAGTAGAAATCCAAGAATTTTGTTATTTCCTTAGATAATTTTTTGCTATTCTTTAAATTCTTAAGCTCTTCTATATCCCAAGCCTTAAACTCCTTGTAAAAAGGTCTTATGTTATTTATATACTCCTGATCAGGTCTATACCCAACAAACCTATTTTTCAATTTATACTTAGTACAAACCTTTACTGTAGAATCCCAAACTATATCCATATGTGTAAATACTAATTCCTCTATACCACCCATCTTACAAAAATATTCAAGCATAACTAAATCCATATATGCAATATCTCTTGCCCTCCCTGTGGTTGTACCATATTCATTAGCTTTTTCCCGAATTATAGTCGCATTCTTCTCTTCCATAGCAGTTGGTAATACCCTTTTTCCTACACTAGAAGTATATGTAGATTTGATTACACCAAATCTAGCAGAAATATCATTTGCGTTCACTATACCCTCTGTAGAATAGGTTATACCATCTAAACTACAATTAGATGCAGACACATCTGGATATAACCCCCAACGAGAATCCAATCCTATACCTTGTGCTTTTTCAAAAATAAAAGGTACATTTGAATTCCAATTCTTAGAAATAAAATCAGATATATTAAATACATACGGTTTTAATAGTTTTCTACATCTTTCTAAATCTTTAATATATTTATCACAACTCCCTACCTTATATTTCCTACCTTTATATCTTTCTATCTTAATATTTTTTATCTCAAAACCTAAACCATTTATTAATTTAGTATATCTACGATACTGTTCTATAAAGTATGTTCTCCAATCTTTTTTATACAAATCTCTAATCCTAAGGGGAAATCTATACACCACATCGGCATATGCAGGAGCTATACCTCTACCTGTTGCTGCAGCACTACCTAATGACTTAGAAGAAGAATTCTTTAATGCATACTCAAATGCTCTATGTAAATCAGTACTTAGTACGGACATTTCATCTATCATTAGATTAGCAGGAAGCTTTTTAAATTCAAAAACCTGTTTAATCTCGTCTATTTCTTCTAATAGGTCAGATGGATGTATTACCATACCCTTACCTAATACAACATAACAACCTTTATGTAATATTCCAGAACCTATCTGATGTAATCCTATCTTTTTCCCATTATGTGATATTGTATGACCAGCATTAGCACCACCATTATCTCTATACACTATGACTTTCTTGAAGCCCTTTTTATTCAAAAAATACTCAGTTAGTTCATCAGTTATTCTTCCTTTCCCCTCATCTCCAAACATAGCTCCAAGAACAACAACAGAATTTCTTCTTCTTCCTCTCTTATTTAACGATTTTTCTAAGTTAGTCATATATAAAATACGAAAATTAAGATTGTAATAGAGCTTTAACCTCATCAATATCATTCCACGGATACTCAGTTTGTCCAAAGCAGAGTGACTTTTCATGAGCTTTCCCTGTAATAATAACCACATCTCCATTTCTTGCTAATTCTAATGCTTTAGATATTGCATCTCTCCTTACCCCCACATCTCTATCCATATAGTCAAATCTAATTAACTGCCCATTTTGATTTTTTCCTTCCCTCCATCCTTTTTCAATTTGGTCATTAATAACTTTTAAATCCTCTAATCTAGGATCCTCAGCTGTTAGTATCGTAATATCTGCTAATTCATTAGATATTTTTCCCATTTCAGGTCTTTTATAGAAGTCTCTTCTTCCTGCAGAGCCAAATACATGTATTAATCTTGCATTCTCCTCTACAAGAAGTCTTACAGATTTCAAAGCATTACTCTGTGCACTAGGAGTATGAGCATAATCAACTATCACTTTAAAAGGTTTATTTTGTATAACTTCCATTCTCCCTTCAACACCTTTAAAAGATAAAATACTTTCTATTATATTCTCAATCTCTAAACCTTCCTTAATACATATACCCAAAGCACAAAGAAAATTACTTACATTATATTTTCCTAACATAGGTAATTTGACTGTGTATTTTTTTTGATTAAATAACAAATCAAATTTAATACCTTCACTATCTTCTTCTATATTTTCTGCTGTTATGTCAGTTAAGTCCTCAACACTATATGAAATAACTTCTTTTTTAATTACTTTCTTCTTTAATATCCCATATGCTTTGTCATCTTTATTTAACACAACCACAGCCTTATCCTTTAAATGATCCGTTATTAATAAAGATTTTGCATTACAATAGCTATTCCAATCCCCATGATAGTCTAAATGCTCATATGTAATATTGGTATAACCAATTGAATCAAATTTCAAACCTGCTAATCGTCCCTGTTCTAGACCATGTGAGGTTGCCTCTATTATTACATGAGTACAATCTTCTTCAACCTTTTTAAGTAGTTCATATATCTCTTGTGATGATGGAGTAGTTGTGTGCAAACCAGTATCTAACTGTGTATCTCCAATATATGCTCCTACAGTAGTTATTAGTGCAGGCTTAAAACCTGCCAATCTAAGAACATGATATATCATAGTACATGTAGTTGTTTTTCCATCTGTACCAGTAACTGAAATATACCTCGTCTTATTTATATCAATATTAAACAAAGGTCCTATATTAGAATCTTTAAATGCTTTAACTTCACTCTTATTCATATTCCCATTTTCAAAATCTTTAATAATTCCTCTATAGAATTTTCCTAACTCAAATGACTTCTTCCCTTTATTATCATTTTTTATTCTATCCTGCACATCCTTATTTAAATCATTTGAATATATGAAAAAATCACCATCAAAAACTTCTCCCTCCTTTGGATTTCTGTAATTTATCTTAATTCCCCAACTCTCTAATTCTTTTGTCCTATCAGAAGGTTTAATATCATATCCTTCTATTTCAATATCTAAAAGATGCAAAAACTTAACAACATAATAGGCGGCTTTTCCACCAATTCCCAAAATTACAATCTTTTCTATATTTGTGTATTCCATCTCTACTTATTTAAATTTAAAGAAGGCAAAATTTTATATAAATCCCCAGCACTAGCTAATATACATACATACTCTTGATTATATGCTTCATTCAAAAGGAGAGAGGATGTTTCATCAAAATTTTTTGTATAAAGAATTTCTTTCTCAGGATATTTACTCTTTAAAAAATCAACAAATTCTTTTTCACTTATTAATTCTTTATATCGATTTTCTTCTCTACTTGGAGTAAAGATATTGGGTAGATATACAATATCTGCATCACCCAAACTATTTCCAAATTGTTCTTTAAAAGAATATGTTCTCTCAAAACTGTGAGGTTGCCAAACAAAAATGATTTTTTTACCTTTGAAGCTCTCTCTTGTGGCTCTTAGACATGCCTTCACTTTTGTAGGATTATGGGCATAGTCCAAATATACTGGCATACCATTTACTGTATTCCCTTTAAATTCAAATCTTGATGAAACACCTGGAAAATCCTCAATATTTACATCAATATTTAAATATTCTGCAACTCCACATGCTCTTAATACATTCTGTTTATTGTATTCACCTCTTAAGCCTGCTGTAACTTCAGCATATTTATTCTTAAAATTATTAATATCAAGAATTTCTAGGTTTTTATTTTCTAATTTCCCTAATACCTCTCCAACATTTTCTCCTTTAAGGTCAATTATTACAGCTTTCTGGGTATTAGAAAGAAACTCTACAAAAGCATCATTATATTCCTGCTGTGATTTATAGTAATCAGTATGATCAAGCTCAATATTTGTAATTACAGAAATATACGGATTTGGAGCTCTATCAAGAAATTGTTTCTTGTATTCACAAGCCTCTATCACCAAATATTCACTATTTGGGTTGTAATTCCATGATTTATTTATTCCTAATATATGGTCACCTATCATAAAATTAGGAAGTTCTCCAAATGCCTTATATAGAAGCCAAATTGTAATTGCAGAAGTAGTTGTTTTTCCATGTGTACCAGCAATCGCTATTATTTTAAACTCACTACCAATTATCCCAACCAATTTAGGAAGATCTATAATAGGAAGTTTCTTTTTTTCAGCTACTAAACATTCTGGATTTCCTGGCATAGGAGCTGTAGGAAATACCACAAGATCAAGATCATCAGTAATATATTTACCACTATGTTTTCCAGGATATAATACACCTCTTTTTATCCATTCTTTTGCATCTTCCAACGATTGATTATTTTCAGAAGCCGTTACTGTTATACCTCTTCCTAAAAGATAATTTGCACAGAAAGCATTAAATGCGGATGTTATACCTATAAAATGAACTTTTTTTAAATTATTAATATTAATCATTTATTTTAAATTATTTACAGAATTTACATACTGATTACCTCTATCGAATTCATTAAGGAACATATTAAAGCTAGATGCACTTGGGCATAGTATTACAATATCTCCTTTATCAGCTACTTCATATGCTTTCTCTACTGCATCTTTCATATTACTAAAATATTTATTTACATTGTTTGGACTATCCATCAAACTAGCTATTTTTTCAGATGCACTACCTTCAAAAAGAACCAAACTCTTCAAATGTTTTTTCATATCATCTAAGAGCAATGAGTAATCCAACCCTTTATCAACTCCCCCTGCTATCATAACTATTTTCCCACTATAATTCTTTGAGAATCTCTCAAACATAGCCTTTACAGCCTCAACAGATGTAGCAGTAGTATCGTTATAGAATTTAATACCATTAAGTTCTCTGATAAATTCTTGTCTCCCACTTACCCCTTTAAATTCATGTAAGGTATTTTTAATCATCTCCTCTTTAACACCATATATCATAGAAGCAGATATGGCAGCCAATATATTGTATCTATTATGCCTAGCTTCTAAACCCTCATTTTGTAAATTAAGAGAAAAAAGCAATTCTTGATTATGATATACATTCATATCCTCATCCATAAAATATGTAGCAGATTTATCCATGAGAGAGTAGGTTATACAATTAGATTTACAATCCTTTACAAAAGTTTTAGTAATATCATTATCTACATTTACAACTAAATAGTCATCCTTATTCTGATATCTGTATATATTTTTTTTAGCCTCTATATATTCATCCATACTAGAATGCCAATCTTGATGATCAATATACATATTAGTAACAACAGCAACATGTGGACTCAACTTATTCATACCCATACCATCTAGATGAAAACTAGATATTTCTAACACTGCAATATTGTTTTTAGTAAGAGAATCTAGTTCCCTCATAGCACTTTTACCAATATTTCCACCCAAGAATACCTTCTCTCCATACTTTCTCTTTAAGAATTCATAAATTAATGTTGTTGTAGTGGATTTCCCCCTTGTACCTGTAATACCAACTATTGGACAGGGTGCTAGTCTATGGAAAAGGCTCATTTCCATTTCAATCTGTTTTCCTGCTTTCTGAGCCATCTGTAAGTATTCACTATTTGGTTTAACAGCAGGATTTCTCACAATAATATCGTTATCAAGAAAATCTTTTTTGATGTGCTGACCCAAATGTAAAGTTATCTGTTCCTTATACTTTTTAAATTTATTTAATGCAGAGGATAGCTGTTCTTCATTCCTTAAATCAGTTATTGTTACCTTAGCACCATGTTTAAGAAAATATTCAGCCATACCAAGTCCCCCATCATTAAGACCCAAACCAAATATTAAAACCTTTTTATCCTTAAATAATGGCATATAATAATATACTAAGAAAAAGGGAATATTTCAAAATAATCTGTTCCAACAATACTGTCTAATATTTTGCATATGTTCTCTAAAAAGAACAACAAAAGGAATACCACAAAGCTCTAGATTTCTAATCTGTCTAAGTACTACTATTTGATTCGGTATATACATAGTACAATACTATTGAGAAAGTAACAATAAGGGTTACAAAAAGAAACTAAGCAAATTAATAAGTTAAAATATATTTTAAGAAGTATTATTCTTAGCCCTTCGTATCCATTTCTGGTATACTATGAGGTATTATTTGTAGAACACCATATGGAAAATACAACAATAGAGGAAATAACACACGAAAATAGACCAACTCAGGAAGAACTATCTTCATACATACTCACATCAGCAGCCTTAAATCAAGAAGAAAAGGATATACTACTAGAGAATATAAACTCAGAAAATAGTATTTATGAACAAACTCCTGAGAATCTTAATCTATCCATAGATAACTATGCAACAATAACATACTTTAACTCTAAAGGAGTAGATATAGATGAAATTTTAGCTAACCCATATATATTTGATTACAAACTTGATGAAATATTACAAAGAATAAAAGAAATAGGAATTGAACATTTTTGTGAAATAGTAGGTATAAATCTTTTAAATAGAAATTCAACAATTACTGATAAAGGTGAAAAAATAATAGCTAGTAGAATTAAAAGTATAAACGATTTGAATATCTTAGATATATATCTAGAAGAAATAGTAAAAATTCCGTTACTCTCAGCAGAAGAAGAAATTATCCTAGCAAAAAGAATAGAGCAGGGGGATGAGGAGGCAAGAGAGAGATTAATAAAAGCAAATTTGAGATTAGTCGTATCTATTGCTAAAAAATTTATTGGTAGAAATTATCCTTTTATGGATCTAATTCAGGATGGAAGTGAGGGTTTAATGAGAGCAGTAGGGGAGTATGACTATACTAAAGGATGGAGATTCGGCACCTATGCAACATGGTGGATAAGAAAAACTATACTAAGAGGAATTAAAAACAATTCTAGTCTTATAAGAATTCCTGTATATATGTGGGACGAAATTGCCACTTTAAGAGAAATAGAACAAAATTTATTAAATGAATACAATGAAGTTCCAACCATAGAAAAAATAGCAGAAGCTATGAAGACAACGACTAAGAAAGTTAAATCTATTAAAGAAGCAGAAAAGAAAGCTGGATTTATTTCATTAGAAGAAATAGATGAAGATAAAGAAGAAGAGCTACCTGTTGATAAAAGAAGTTCTTTCTCTGACTATGATGATATAGAAGAAAAGTTATTGAAAGAGGAAACTATCGCTATTTTAGAAAAAAATTTGTATACATTGACACCTATTGAAAAAAAAGTTTTAGCATTACGATTTGGCTTCAATGAAAATAAAATACACAATTTTAAACAAATAGCAGAAATACTAGAATTGTCTCCAGTAGAAGTCAGATCAATTAATCAAGCAATGTTAACAAAATTATCCAAGGAGCTTTCTCCTGAGAAAAAAATATAACATTATAAAAAATGCATTATTTTAAAAAATACTATGGAAAATACAACAATAGAGAAAATAACACACGAAAATAGACCAACTCAGAAAGAACTATCTTTATACATACTCACATCAACAGCCTTAAAGAAAGAAGAAAAAAATATACTACTAGAGAATATAAATTCAGAAAATAGTATTTATGAACAAACTCCTGAGAATCTTAATCTATCTATAGATAACTATGCAACAATAACATACTTTAACTCTAAAGGAGTAGATACAGATGAAATTTTAGCTAACCCGTATATATTTGATTACAAACTTGATGAAATATTACAAAGAATAAAAGACAATATGTATATATTAAAACCTATTGAGAAACAAGTTCTAGTACTACGATTTGGTCTTAACGGAAATGATAGACACGATTCTAAACAAATAGGAGAAATACTAGGATTATCTCCAGTAAAAGTTAAGTCTATTAGTAAAATAACATTAGCGAAACTATCTAGCAAACTTTCTCATCGAAAAGAAGATATGACATTATAAAGAGTATATTATTTCTTCTAACCGGTTCACTGTTATTAACTCCACATTATCTGAGATAGGGGTTTGTTCTGGTATCTTTGTATTATGTCTATTTATCCACACCAAATGCTTACAACCTGCTTCTATTGGAGGAAGTATATCTGCATGGAGATTATCCCCAATGATTAAAACATTCTCTATAGGAATGTCTATAATCTCACAAGATTTCATCCAACTATCCTTATCCTTCTTCAACAGAATATCTGTGGAAAAATAGGGGATATCTTCTCCTACCTCCTTGGATATAACATTTGCCTTTATTCTAGTCCATTCATCTTGAGCATGAGAATGCAATCCTATCTTTCTCTGACACCTCCTTATTTCTTTAAGGAGAGGGACAGTCCCTTCATTTAATGCCGGATGCCGGAGATTTAAGGTAAAAGTCGTGTAACCAATGATCCAAAATTGTCTGGATATCATCAGAAATCTCTTCAATACTTAGATATTCCTTCAATGCCTTTTTGCATTGTTCATCCATTAACATCGGATGATACTGATTAGCTCTGTGTATTTCCCAAATTTTACTAGATAATTCCTCTATTACTACTTCGGGAGATTTAGATGTCACAACTTGTTCAGCAATATCCATACCAATAGAGTACAGAATATCACGATAATACTTATCTGTAATAACTAATGTATTATCAACATCAAACATCACCCCTAAAATATCTTCTCTTTCTTTGAAGAAATTTTCCAATGAGTGGGCAGAGTTATTTTCTAACTCTATATTCATAGCAAAGGATTATATATCACTCTGCAACTATGTTCCAGTTAGGGACAGACCCTCCCAATAAACCCCATAGTGTTTACTTAGAAAAGAAAATAAGATATAATAGGCATTATTAAGTTAATATTTTTAGTTATATGTACGACGATACTGGAGCAGTATTAGGAGCTTCTGCATCTGCAATTATATTGCCTGCAACAGCTAGTGCATTGACAGGAATAAATTACTTTATTTTACTAGGTCTTGCTCTTGCTGTAATAGCTTTTTACAATATTTCTATAAAAATTATAGAAAAAATTATAAAAACAAAGTAGGTTCCTATCTTCACCTATAATAGACATTTCATTGTTATGGATATAAGAAACACTATATTAATAACTTCTTTTGTACTTTCAGGTATATCCTTATTTAGGTACTTGATCTACTTATTTCTTTCTCCTCTATATACTTTTCAAAAGATAAAGATATTAAAAAAAATAAAATCTATTTCTAAAGTAGAAGTGGAGAAGAAATTGAAAGTATCTGTGATAGTGCCTGCTTGGAATGAAGAAGTGGGTATAGCTGATGCAATAACTTCCCTATTACAAAATTCTTACAATAATTTAGAAATCATTGTTGTTAATGATGGTTCTGTAGATAAGACTGATACAGCAGTAAAGAAGTATTACGAGAAAAATATTAGAAACAAGAACCTCTATGGAAAATCATTTATTTACATAAATAAAAAGAAAAATGCTGGTAAAGGTGCAGCTATAAATAGTGGAATTAAACAATCTTCAGGAGATTTAATTGTAACAATGGATGCTGATACTAGATTTGAGAAAGATGCAATATATAATGCAGCTAGATATTTTTTAGACAAGGATATAGATGCGGGAGTTGGAAATGTAAAAATCGCAAATTCCAAAAATATTTTAGGCATTATACAACAAATTGAATATACAATAGGTTTCTATTTCAAAAGATGTCACTCAGTTCTAAACTGCGAATATATCATAGGAGGTGCATTTGGAATATTTAGAAAAGAAATTTTTGAAAAATGTGGATTTTTTGACGAGAAAAATAAAACGGAAGATATAGAATTTTCAACAAGACTAAAATCATTTGGGCTTAAAACAATTTTTATAGAAGATGCTATAGCTTATACAGAGGGTCCATCTACTTTTGAAGGATTACTTAAACAAAGATCTAGATGGAAAAAGGGGAGAATGGATACTTTTTTAAGATATTCTAATCTGTTTTTTAGTAATAATAAAAATCATAACTTTTTCCTTTCATGGATTTTACTCCCTATAGCTCTAATCGGGGATTTAGATCTAATCCTTTTTCCAATATTAACACCATTTATTTTCTATTACACATTTGAATCACTCGACTATAATTATTGGATTGGTTGGATTATCTTCTTTACTTTTTCAATTATCTTCAGTTACCTTTTTGGATCAAGAAAGAATAATATTCGTTCATTTCTTTTAATACCTGTTTTCTATTTTGCTTCCTATCTTTTAATATTTACTGAGATATATGCAATTATTCATTCTGTAATACTCTACCTTAAAAGATTGATAATTTAAAGGGAGCATATGTGCTTAGACCATATCTTAGTAGATTAATAAAGAATTCTAAAAAAACTGTAATTATGCCAACTGATTTAGGAGGTGCTAAAAGAGCAAACTACTATGCACAATATCTTCATACTGATATAGCATTTGCATATAAGAGTAGAAACTATAGCAAACCAAATTATGTAGAGAGGATAAAGATATTGGGAGAAATAAAAGGGAAGGATGTGTATATTATAGATGATATGATTGATACAGGGGGTACATTAATTAATACTATAGAAGAAGCATATAAATTAGGAGCAAAGAAAATAGTTGCTGTTTGTACCTTAGCTTTATTCAATGATAATGCGATAGAGAAATTCAATAAACTATATAGAGATGGGAAAATTGAGTGTGTAATTGGTACAGATGCTACATATCATACAAAGGAACTATTAAAAGAGAATAAATGGTTTAAGGAAGTATCTATATCTAAATATTTAGCGGAGGTTATATATAGAATAAACAGGAGAAAATCAATTACGGAATTATTGAGGTAGGAAGATTAATCAGGACGATGTGATATGTGTTTATTGAAACGATCACATCGCCCTGATTTTGTTCTATTAATTATTATAAAGCTTATCAATCATAACGGTTTTCACCGTTATGAGAATCATATGAACAGCAAAAAATTCTAGTGATGCTGTTAATGGCACAGGTATTAAATCTGTGCATAAAAAAAGAAATCCTATTATCAAATAACCGATCAAAATTATTAACGTTATAGTCCAGGCTATTATGCCACCTAGCCTCATACTAGCTGGAACATTAATATTTACAGTCTTTAGAGTACTTACCTCTGAAATTGCTAAATTTAAAAAAAATGTCCCCCACAATAGTTGTTCCTTTATATTAGGACTCATTTTTTTCTCCTTTTTTTTAGTTTTAATAGAACTCTGCATTATATCATTTACCAACCCTATAGTAAATATAGTGGTGTATTTAATTAAATTTGTTAATATATAACAATGAAAATAAAAACAAACTATTCCCTTAAAAAATACAATACATTCTGTATAGATGTAAAAGCAAAATACTTTGCTAAAGTAAAAAATATACAACAATGTATAGATATATTAAAGAAATATAAAAATGAAAAAATATTAATACTAGGAGGAGGAAGTAATACACTTTTTCTAAAAGATTGGGATGGATTAGTATTAAAGATTGAATTAAAAGGCAAAGAAATTATTAATGAAGATCAACAATACATATATATTAAGGTATCTTCAGGGGAAAATTGGGATAAATTTGTTAAATATGTAGTAAAAAAGAATTGGGCTGGAGTTGAGAATTTAATATTCATACCAGGAACAGTAGGGGGAGCTGTAGTACAAAATATAGGTGCATATGGGCAAAGTATTACCGATACCTTATACAAAATAGAAGCATTAGAAATACAGACATTAGAATTAAAAGAATTTAATCCTAAGGAGTGTGATTATAAATATAGGAGTAGTAGGTTTAAAAAAGAATGGAGAAATAAATATATTATTACATCTGCTATATTCAAATTAAGAAAAAATAACAAAGAATTTGAACTTAGCTACCATGAGAGATCTGGAAGATACGGATCGTTGAAAGAAGAATTAGAATCTTTTTCTAAAGAACCATACAGTATTCAAGATGTTATGAAAGCTGTAGTTAAACAAAGAAAAAAAAGACTACCTACTGTAAAAAAGTATGGTACATGTGGAAGCTTTTTTGAAAATCCATTAGTTACATTCAAAAAGTATAAAGAATTATCTAAACTTCTACCTGATCTCCAATGCTATCCATCAGAAGATCTTAAATATGATTTAACTGATACTGGAGAGTTTAAAAATGATGATTTAGTAAAAATACCTGCAGGAAGATTATTAGATGAATTAGGATGGAAAGGAAAATGGGAAAACAATGTAGGAGTATTTGAGAAACATGCATTATGTGTAGTTACAAATAAAAAAGCTACAGGAGAAGAAGTAGAGAGATTTATTAGAAAGATGCAAAATGATGTAAAAAAGAATTATGATATTGAACTCATACCAGAAGTAAATATTTTTTAAATATTGAAATATACACTTTAACAAGGTATCGTTTAACTATGTTCAAAAAATTTAACAAAGTAGTACTATTATTAACAGCATCAGATACATTCACATGGGGACCTTTTATAATAGTTGCAAACCTTTCTAGTATATATTTAGCCAATAGATTAGGTACAAATACAGTAAGTTTTGTTGGTATTGGTACTAGTATATATTTCATCACAAGAGCACTTTTTCAAATGCCAATTGGACATATTACTGATAAAATAGATAGCGACAAGGATGAAATTTTTCTCCTAGTATTAGGAATTATATTAATGGGAGTTCCTTTTCTTTTTTATCCATTAATAACAAAACCTTTTCAATATTATATTCTTCAATTTATCTTTGGATTAGGAGTATCTTTTAATTTACCAAATTGGAGAAAGCTTTTTGCATTGAATTTAGATAAAGGGAAAGAGGGTTTTCTGTATGGCTTCTATGAAACAGTTCTTAGTATATCTACTGCTGTATTTAGTGCCTTAGTGGGGTATATAGCTAATCTGGGAGATTCATATTTTGATATGTCTATGAGAGGAGTAGGTATTGTAATGATTCTTGCAGCAGTATGGGTAGTATTAATAACAAGAGTAAATAGAAAGAGTAATAAATATGAGACTTCTACAATTGCAGTTGATAAAGTAGCAAAATAATTTTTTAATATAAAGAAATGGAGAAAAAGAATGTTCTTAGTTTTGGAGTACTTCTGGTAATACTCTCTGTTGTAGGAGCAATTATATTCAATATGTATATGGGTTCCAATGATGAAGAAAAGAAAGAAATTGAAGGTACTGATACTGTTGTGAAAGAAATAAAATATGATGATATTAATTTTGAATATGAATATGTAGGTAATTCACTATGGAAATACACTATATCAGGGACATTACCAAATCCTTGCTATAAAATTAGTACAGAAGCAATCGTATTGGAAAGCTATCCTGAACAAGTTATTGTAAAATCTACAGTACAACCTCCTAATACAGAAACTGTGTGTGTACAGAGTATTCAAGAAATATTTCAAGAGGGAGAATTTGAAGCAAGTGAACAGGCTCAAGTGAGATTTGAGATAGAGTAAAGCTTTCATAAGTGATAAAATATACACATGTATTACTTCGATAATTCAGCTACAACAAAAATAGACAAAGAAGTACTAGATGAGATGATGCCATACCTTACAGATAAATTTGGTAATGCATCTACAATATATTCATTAGGAATAGAGAGTAGAAGTGCAATACTTAATGCTAGAGAGAAAGTAGCAAAGGCGCTAGGATGTAATAGTAAAGAAATATATTTCACTAGTTCTGGAACTGAATCAGATAATTGGGCATTAAAGGGAGTTGCATTTGCAAATAAAGATAGAGGAAAACATATTATAACAACAGCTATTGAACATCATGCTATATTACATACCTGTGAATATTTAGAGAAACAAGGTTTTGAAGTGACATACCTACCTGTAGGGGAAAATGGAATCATAGATATAGAAGTTTTAAAAAAGGAGATTAGAAAGGACACTATTTTAATATCCGTTATGGCTGCAAATAATGAAATAGGAAGTATTCAACCAATTACAGAAATAGGAAAGATAGCTAAACAGAGAGGTATATACTTCCATACAGATGCTGTACAGGCAGTAGGGAATATGAATATAGATGTTAATGAATCAAATATAGACCTTCTTTCATTCTCAGGACATAAAATAAATGGACCAAAAGGAATAGGAGTGTTGTACATAAGAGAAGGTGTAAATATAGATAACCTTCTTCACGGTGGAGGACAGGAAAGAAGAAAAAGAGCAAGTACAGAGAATGTAGCAGGTATAGTTGGAATTGGAAAGGCAGTAGAACTTGCTACAAAAGATATAGGTAGAAAAAGAGAGTATCTGATTAACTTAAGAGAAAAATGTATAAAAGGAATATTAGATAAAATCCCAGATACAATTGTAAATGGTGATAGAGAAAAAAGATTACCAGGAAATGTAAATGTATGCTTTAGGTATATAGAGGGAGAATCCCTACTCCTACATTTAGATAAACTAGGGATAAGTGCATCTAGTGGATCTGCATGTACATCTGGAGAGTTAAACCCATCTCATGTTCTTTTAGCAATTGGACTACCACATGAGATAGCACACGGGTCACTAAGAATATCTATGAGTAAAGATAATACGGAAGAAGAAGTTGACTACCTACTATCAGTATTACCTGAGATTGTACAAAAATTAAGAGATATGTCACCTCTATACATTAAAAATAAATAGATATGGAAAACTATAGTGAAAAAGTAATGGATCATTTTATGAATCCCAGAAATGTAGGAGAAATCAAAAATGCGGATGGTATAGGAGAGGTAGGTAATCCAAGATGTGGGGATATTATGAAAATGTATATAAAGGTAAAGGATAATAGAATAGAGGATGTTAAATTTCTAACCTTTGGATGTGGGGCAGCAGTAGCTACCAGTAGTATGATTACAGAATTAATAAAAGGGAAGACACTAGAAGAAGCACTAGATATATCAAATAGACAGGTAGCAGAGGCTTTAGATGGTCTGCCTCCTATTAAAATGCATTGTTCAAATTTAGCTGAACAGGCAGTTAAAGCAGCAATTGAAGATTACAAAAAGAAAAATGAAAAATAAAAGAATACTATTGGGTATGAGTGGAGGTATAGATAGCTCTGTAGCTGCATATATACTTAAAAAGAAAGGATATGAAGTAATAGGTGCTACTCTCCAAATGACAGATATTAAAGATACTGATGCTAAAAAGGTATGTGAATATATTGGAATACAACATATATCCATAGACAAAAGAAAAGAATTTAAAAAAGAGATAATCAATTATTTTTTGAATGAATATAAAAAGGGTAAAACTCCAAACCCCTGTACCCTTTGTAATAGAAAAATAAAATTTGAAACCTTAGTACAAAAAGCTGATAAATTAAATTGTGATTATATAGCAACAGGTCATTATGCAAGAGTAACGAAGAAAGGTAGTAGATATATACTTAGGAAAGGTAAAGATAAAACTAAAGACCAAAGCTATATGCTATATAACCTCACTCAGAATCAATTAAGTAGATGTATATTTCCACTAGGTAATATTACAAAGAAAAAAATTCGTAATATAGCTAAATATTTAAATTTAGAAATAGCGGATAAAAAAGATAGTCAAGAAATATGCTTTATCCCAGATAATGATTATGGTTGCTATATTAAAAACAATAGTCCAGAAGAATTTAAAGATGGGGATATAGTGGACAAAGAAGGCAATATACTGGGTAAGCATAATGGAATATTTAATTACACAATAGGGCAGAGGAAGGGAATAAAAATATCTTCAAAAAATCCCCTCTATGTTATAGATATAGATGTAAAAGGAAATCGTATAATAGTTGGTTCTGAGAATGAAATATATAGAAATAAATTAATTGCAACCAATATTAATTGGATAGGTATTGATGAATTAAAAAATGAAATGGATGTAAAAGCAAAAATAAGATATGGAGGAGAAGAGTCTAAGTGTAAAATATCTAATATAGAGGATGAAAGAGTATTGGTAGAATTTAAGCAAAAACAACGAGCTATAACTTCTGGACAATCTGTTGTTTTCTACAAAAGAGATATTGTACTTGGTGGAGGAATAATTCTTTAGAAACTCTATTTAATAATTTTCTGTATTTTTATATAATCCCAACATCTTTTTAAAATAATCTTTCATTAAAATAAAAAGGAGAGCACATTGAGCGACAAAAATGAGTGTGTAAAAGAAAAATTTTTAAAGGAGCGAGAAAAGATAGAAATGTTTCTCCTCCAAAAACAAAGATATGAAAGAAAAAATAAAATAAAGAAGAATACAGAAAAGAAAAAGTAAATCTGCTCATAAGTGGGCCTATATTGATTTCATTTCATATATATAGACCCACTTGAAATTTTCACTTGTATTAAAAATATAGTATATTATCCGTATAGGAGATTTAGCTATTAAAAATTTGAAAAAGAAAATATATAAAATTTTAGGAATTTTCTTCCTCCTTATTTCTTTACTATTCATAACCTTATCTAGTTATCTTTTTTTCAAATATCAAGATATCTTTCAGTCTTTTCAAACTACTAAAGTTGATTATAGAAATTTCCCTAAAGCAAAATTTAAATATACTAAACCATCACAATCAGAATTAGATATACTACCATCAGATTTTTCTAATTTTGTAAATAAATATAATTTAGATATTGAAAGAGAACATATTGTTTCTCTACTAAATACCGGTTCATTCTTCTATCTTAAAGATACATATCCAAAAGAGATAAATCTTTTTGATGAGTATTTGGAACTTAGCAATAAAGATAATACGATGTTTCTTTCTTCTAATATTTTAAATCTGTATTTTGAGAATCGTTATACCAATATTACGGAAGGGTTAGAGAATCTAAAGAATCAAGGTAGAGATATAGATAATAATTTAAAAATTGAAATTGAAACAGATACTGAAGTATTAAATTATTTAAATAATCACCTAACTTATCTAGGATCCATAAATAAAAAGTTTGAACCATTAATGTATCAAGTAAAAGCTTTGCTGAACTATTCTGATGAAAACAGGGAAGAAGTATTAAATATAATTAAAAATCTTCCAAGAGTAGAATTGAAAGAAAATCAAAAATATGGATATTTAATATCATTACATAATAATCAATTAGTCATATCTCCATATATAGCTGAAGAGAATGATTTTATAATAGATAATGAGAATTTTTCAAAAGAGTATGATATTGAACCTTCAAGACAGGCTTTGGGTTCTGTTAGAATACCCGTACTTATGTTCCACCAGATAGCAGAGATTCCATATAATGAGAGTGCATTTAAACAAGGTCTATACATTACTCCAGAAGTTTTTGAACAACAGGTAGCATACTTAACAAAGAAAAATTACAAAAGTATATCTACAGAAGAATTTTTTAATATTCTTAAGACAGGTAAGAATCCTACACAGAAAACAGTTGTCTTAACTTTTGATGATTCTGTAGATAATCATTACACTACAGCATATCCAATTTTGAAAAAGTATGGACAAATGGGAGTGTTCTTTGTTGTATCACATAGAAGTGCAATAACAACAGAACAGTTAAAAGAGATGTCTGATAGTGGTATGGATATAGAATCTCATACATCAACTCACCCTGATTTGACCAAAGTAACTTCAGATTCTGAATTAACATCAGAAATAGCTGGGAGTAGGGGGACACTTACTACTATTACGGGGAAGACTGTTAACTCTATTGCATATCCTGGATGTGTAGCAAATACGAATGCATATAGCAAAGTACAAAATTCTGGATATTTAACAGGATTCTCTTGTGGAAGAAGAATAGATCATTACTATATAAACAGATTTTCTCTTTCTAGAACACATGTATCTAATTCACTCGAATCATTAAAAATCATTCTATCTGGTAGATACTAATCTTTACATTCTAATTTCCCATAATCCATGCAGATTACAGTATGCTCTAACTATATAGTTATCTGATTCTATAAAATTAAACACAGCTTGTGGTTTCTCATTTGGTTTAAGGAATTTTCTGGAAGAAATACCATTTACAATATACTCTATCCATTCAATGTAGTGAGCTTCTTCCATCGGATGAGGAACATCACCTATATTTACAATCAATTCACTATTCTCAAAAGATAATGATGGTAGATGTTTCTCAAATCCTTGATCTTCTTCATGTTCTACTTGCAATACCATTGGCTTACCACAACATACCAAAGTACCAGCACCTGAATGTATAACATTTACTATATTTCCACATACTTCACATTTATATACTTGATGTAATTCTGTCATATTAATATATCTTAATTTATGTAAATCCAGTATATATCAACTATTGAAAATTGTTAACCTGTTAGTATAATATACTATTATAAATTAAATATAAAAAATATGGCTAAAAAATTGTATAGATCAGAAACGGATAAAATTATTGCTGGAGTATGTGGAGGTATTGCAGAATATCTAAACATCGATTCAGCAATTATTAGAATCATATTTATATTAGCTTCTATTTCCGAAGGATTTGGATTAATGCTTTATATAATACTTTGGGTTGTATTACCTACAAAGGAAAATATTGATAAAAAACCAGATGAAGTTATACAGGAGAATACAGAGGAGATAAAAGAGAATGTGGTTAAAGCTACTAAAGGTATCAGAAGGGAAGTAAAATCTGATACAAAGAAAAAATAATTTTAGTAATAGAATATATGGCAGAACAAACAAAAGAAAAAAGGGATGTTGTATTTGCAATATTCCTAGTGTTCATAGGATCACTATTCCTACTAAACACAACTGGAGTGGTAGGATGGGGAATATGGGAATATATATTAAGATTTTGGCCTGTATTTTTAATATTGGGTGGTATTAGATTAATTTTAAGTGAATCTGTCCTTACAGAAATTATAATTTCTATAACAGCATTAACTCTCTTTGTATTAATTGGGATATTTTCATACATATCTTTTACTTCAAATTCTCTATCATTCATACCAGATTCTGTAAATGAATATATATTGGAAGATTCTAATTGGCTTACATACAAAGACTCCAACATGGTAGAAGATGAGACATTCGTAAATGCAGAAGATTATAGGGGTGTAACAAAAAGAAATTTGGATATAAAGGTTGGAGCTTCTGAATTTACTTTAAATGATAATGAAGAAGATAAATTACTAGAACTTAATTCTAAGTATATTAAAAATCATATAGAACCATCATTGAAAAGTAAGAAGGTTGGAGATATTGTTGATATTTCTTTTGATACAATATCACCTAATAGAATTACTTTTTGGGATAGAAGGAAATCTCCAGAATTCAATTTTACCTTAGGAAAGAAAGATTTAGTTACTGATATAAATATAATACTTGGAGCTGGGAAAGGAGAAGTTGATTTAGAGCTAGTTAAACTTAATAAGGTATCAGCACAGGTGGGAGCTGGACAGATGACAATTAAACTAAACGAGTCTTCTATTCCTTCAAAACTGGATCTAGAAGTAGGGGCTGGAAACATTATACTTATGCTTCCAGAGAACATTGGATACAAACTATCATATGATTTGGGAGTGGGAGAAATAACTCAAAATAATGAAAAGATTGCAGAATTCTTGGGTAGAAATTCTGAATATAAATCAGAGAATTACCAAGAAGCAGAAATTAAGTTAGAAATAGTAGCCAAAGTAGGAGTAGGTTCATTAGAAATAAATAATATTTAATTATAAAAGATATGAAAAATACTACAAAAATAATTATTGGAGTAGCATTAGTAACAATAGGCTCACTTCTGATTATAGAAAGGACTGGAATTCTTCTTCCATTCTCTATAGATGTATGGGAAATAATTAGTATTTTCTGGCCATTAATTTTCATATATCTTGGTCTTAAAATGTTTTTTGAAAATAACATAACTGGAGGAGTAATACTTTTTACATTGGGTCTTGTAATATTCCTAACGAATGTATTTAACTGGAATTTCTTTTCAATATTATGGCCTTTGTTAATAATAGGTATTGGAGTATCTATTTTAATTAAGAAGGATGAAACCAAATTTAATGTAGAGTCTTCTGAGTATGGTGATGATTATATAAAAGAGAGTATTACTTTTTGGGGGAGTGATAAAAAATTGACATCTAAGAATTTCAAAGGTGGAGAGATTAATGTTGCTTTTGGTGGAATTACTTTGGATATGAGGGATATTGAAGTTCATAAGGATGGTGCTAAATTAAATGTTAATGCTGCTTTTGGGGGTGCAGAGATATTTGTTCCTAAAAACTGTAGGGTTAAAACAAATGGTACAGGAATATTAGGAGGTTGGAATCCACAACTTAGTAGTAATGATATTAAGGAACCTGTTTTGGAAATAACAGGGACAGCTGTATTTGGTGGAGTAGATATAAAAGAATAGTTATTATATTTACTGAATAAATAAAAAAGGGAGTACAATGTACTCCCTTTTAAAATCTAATAAAGATTACAATTAGTTATCGTAACTTCTTCTGTTATCCCCACCAAATGAATCTCTCCTCTCTTCTCGAGCTTCAGATACATTGATAGGTCTACCATCGATTTCTTTTCCATTCATCTGCTCTAAAGCAGTCTGTGCTTCTTCTTCTGTGGACATTGTAACAAATCCAAATCCTTTGGATCTATTCTTCATTCTGTCCATGATGACTACTGCCTCTTCAACAGTACCAACAGCACTGAAAGCCTCTTTTAACTGTTCGTCTCTAACATCCCAGCTAAGGTTTCCTACAAATAACTTTTTACCCATTATTTATAAAAATAAAATAAATTAAATATTTGCTACACCATTAATTGGGAGAATACACTCTAAGCAGTCTCTAAATGAAGAAAGCTTCCATAGCTATCTATATTATATCATATATTTGAGAAACAAATGCAATAGATTAACTATGTTAACATACCCCTAGCTGCCATCACACCTGTTACTGCTGCTCCTGTAATTGATCCAGAAAGTCCAGCACCATCTCCAGCTACATACAAACCCTTAATAGAAGTTTCCATATCCTTATCCGTTTTTGTTTTTGAAGATCTAAATTTAACCTCTGGAGCATAAAGTAGGGTAGAACCAGAATTAATACCTGGCATAACCAAATTAAGAATATCCAATCCTTCCACTATATTAACTACTATTCTATGTGGCAATGCCATTGATATATCCCCCGGAGTGTAGTCTTCTAATGAAGGAGTAACAAAAGATTTTTCTAACCTACTTTCAGTACTTCTTCTTCCACATTTCAAATCCTCCAAAGATTGCAATATTGGTTTACCACCACCAATAGTTGATGCAACCTCAGCAATAGATTTAGCATAAGCGATTGAATTTTCAACTGGTTCAGTTAAACTCACTTCACACAAAAATGCAAAATTAGAATTTTCAGAAAGATGATCTGAGTCAGAATGACCATTGACACAAACATATCCATCATATTGCTCTGTTGAAACAAAACCATTTGGACAACTACAAAATGTTCTAACAATATCATGATATGTTTTAGTTCTAACTCTATATACAGTTTCATACAAAACCTCAGCCTGTCTTTGCATTATTGATGATGGAAATTCTACTCTAACACCAACTTCCACCTTATCATACACATACTCAATACCATATTTATCAGAAAGAGTTTGTAACCATTTTGCATTAACTCTACCAGGAGCTAGTAATACTTTTGTTGCATATATATCTTTCTTTTCTGTTTTAACACCTTTGAGTTTCTTTTTCTCAAAGATTAAATCTGTAACTTTTGTATTATTTAAAATATCAACACCGTTAGTTATTAAATATTTCTCAAAATTTATCATTACTTTTTCCAACTTATCAGTACCAATATGTCTAGCCTTTCTCACTACAAGTTCTATATCGTTTCTTTTGGATTCAAGAATTAACTCATTAAGAAGTTCATTTTCTTTAGGATAGTATTCAGAATCAACACCAAAATCTGTTAATACTTCGTCAATGTAATCTAATATCTTTTGATATTTATTTCTACTTATTAAATGAAAAGCTTTTTCATGGGAGAGATTTGCTGTTAATGTCAACTTACCATCTGAGAATGTTCCTGCACCTCCAAATCCCGACATTACATCACTTCTTTTCCTTTTTTTCATATTATCTCCCATCTCCACTAAGGCAATTTTTATCCCTTTAGATTTTTTTAGGAGTTCATAACAAGCAAAGAGTCCTGCAGGCCCAGCACCAACAATTAACACATCGTAGTTCATTATGATATTTCTATTATGTTAACAATATATGCTACATGAAATTGTAGTAATAAACAATTGGTACTGTCTATAGTATATTAAAAAATAGTGAAAAAATGTAAAATAGAATATATAAACAAAGGATTTTTAACTACCTTTAACGTAGCATTAATATAGGGTATGAATAAGATTTTAATACATACATGTTGTGCTGATTGTTTTTTAAATACTTTAGAGTATTTAGAGAAAGAGGGCATTATCAACAACCAAACAAAGGTTTTTTCCTTCTTCTATAATCCTAATATACATCCTAAATCAGAGTATATAGAGAGATTAAACGCATTAAAGAAGATACTACGGGGAAATATCAAACTAATAGTTCCTGATTACAAACCAGTTGAATATTTCAAAAGTATAAAAGAGGAAAAAGAAAGATGTATAGGTTGTTGGGAGATTCGTTTAAGAAAGCTTTTTGAGTATGCTAAGAATAATAATATATGTAATGTAACATCTACCTTGTTAGTAAGTTTGTATCAAGAAAGAGAAAAAATCCTTAAGATAGCAGAAAGATTAAACAAAGAGTATGAGCTTAATTTTGTAAATATTGATAGTAGGCACAATTGTAAACATAAGGGTTTCTATAAACAAAACTTCTGTGGTTGTTGTTATTCTCTAGTTGAAAAAATGACAAAAAAAGTTAATACTAGAGTATGGGAATCATAATTACAATTGCTGTATTTATAGCATTTATTATTCTATTTCTTATACTAGCAACACTTATACCAGAAGATAAAGAAAGTGATAAACAGGAGGAAAGTGAGGAGTAGTATTAAGTAGAAAAGATTTAATATTATTTGATACTGTATTTTTTGTAATCTCTTTGTAAGAATTTATTTTTAATATAAAAGAGTGAGAAACTATAAAACTTCTGTATTATTAATAGAAGATGATGCTAATTTAGTTTTTATTCTTACGCGTTTTTTAGAAAGTCTTAATATGAAGGTTGGTTCTTCATATACTGCAGCAGATGGTTTAAACAAGGCTCTAACAAATAAATATCAAATTATAATTATTGATATTGGACTTCCTGATTCAGATGGATTTAAGATAATAGAACAAATTCGTTTAATAGATAATACAAAACCAATAATTGTTATAACTGGTGATAATTCTGAGAATAATGAAATATATTCTTATAAAGTAAAAGCAAATATCTTTCATCCTAAACCGATTAAGTTCGATATACTTGAAGCACAGATTAAGTCTCTAATAACAGATAAATATCCTAATATCATTGTTATTGGAGATCTCTGTATAGACAGATTAAAAAGAACTGTTAAAATAAAAAACAAGAGGATTAAATTAACATATAACGAATATAACTTATTAATTATGTTTATAGATTCTCATGGAGAGATATTCACTAGGAGACAAATATTAAGCAATGTTATGAACTACTATCGTAATTCTTCAGAAACATCTGTAGATACATTAGTATGTAGAATCAGAAAAAAGCTTGGTAGAAAGATGGGGAGTAATTTAATAAAAACAGTGTATAAATCGGGATATTGCATTAATCCTCATCTTAAAGAGCAAATGTCAAGAATTTATCTATAAGGAATTTTTATTATAACTTCAGAATACTTTCCCTTCTTACTATTAATATTAACACTTCCATTAAAATCACCTTTCACAGAACTCAGTACAAAAAGCAATCCTAATCCAAAATGACTTTCACTACTTGAGATATATTTACCAACAGAAATATCACCAATCACATTTTTACTAATACCCATACCATTGTCTTGAACTTTAAGAATTAAAACTTTTTTCTTTCTAAACAAATTAATGTTTATATATTTTTTCTTCCTATCTATTGATTCTAATTCTTCAATTGCATTTAAAAATATATTGAGAAATATTCTAGAAAAAGAATTCTCATAACCTTTTATACTCAGAGTTTCATCTAAGCATGTATTAATTTTTATTCTACTATTAGTAATTCTGTAATTTAATAGATTTAAAACTCTCTTAATCGAAAATGATAGATTAAAAATTTTCTCATTTCTTTTTCCATCTACAATAGATAATGCATCTTCTAATATACTCTCCAAATATTCAGTGGAATCCATTAGTAAGGGTTGTACATTCTTATGTTTTTCTTTATCAAAAAGCTTTAAACTACCGGATATTATACTTAGTGGAGTTGCGATATCATGCAAAATACATTTTGAAACTTTACCCATTAATCTATTCCTATATTCCATCTCCACTAAATAATTGTATTTTTCAAAACAAAGCAAACATTTTTCTTTACACAATTTCTTTAGTAGAAAAATCCTGTACTGAATATATAGAAAGAACAGGAAAAGCCATATTGATTTTAAAAATGCAAATTTAATATTTTCATAGCTTTGATAATTTAATAAAGCATTCTTATTCATAACAACAGCTACTATTAAAAGAAATGTGGAAATAGAAGCAAGAATAGCAAACTCCTTTTCATTTAAATAAAATATTGACAAAATAAAGAGGATAGAAAGACATATGTATGGTAATGGAGTTAATAGACCCTGCATATATATAGAAATAGACGAAAGAATGGAAAATATTCCCAAAACAATATGTATAGATATCTGTATATGCCTTTTAAGGATAATAAATCTTCCCAGAAAAAGTAAAAATACTAGAAAAAGAAGGAATAAAACTTGATAGAAATATAAATTTGATGTTATACAAATATATTTACATATATAGAGAAGAAGCAAAAATAATACTAAAATAAAAAGAACATTATAAATATCTGCTAATAATTTTTTCTTATTCTCTTCCAAATATTTAGTTATATCTTCCTCAAAAAGCATCTTTCTTACCCTAATCTAAAGTTTGTAAATATAATAAGAGTAATGATTTACAAAATCATTACAAAATTAAAATATGATATACTTTCTTAGATGGCAAAACAATTGAAAATATATACAATTAATAACAAAAGTGAAGAGAGATCTTTAAGAGAAAAAAGTCTTCCTGTAACTGAGGTTGAGTTGAAAGATCCAGATTTTAAGAAATTTTTAGATGATTTACTCTTCACTGCTCTTCATAGCGAAGAACAGGGGAATGTTGCTGCTGGTGGAATAGCTGCACCACAAGTAGGGAAGAGGAAAAGAGTATTCTATATTCTTAATTATGATACAAATGAATGGGAGTTATTCATAAATCCAGAAGTTACACCAAGTGGATTTACAAAAATGGTAACAAAAGAAGGATGTTTAAGTGTTCCCAACAGAGAAGAAGATATTTTAAGATACAAAAAAATAAAGGTTAGATATCAAGATATTGATGGTAATTGGAAGAATGGAAGATATTCAGACCTAAATGCGGTATCAATCCAACATGAGTTAGACCATTTAGATGGTATTCTTTTTATCGATAGATTAAAATAGATAGAAATATATGAATTAAATTTAACTGTCCAAGAATGAAAACCTCTATAAAGAATATATTGATACTGTTTCTGCTTCTAATACCATTAAACACTGCTATAGCTAATACAAAATCTATAACGGAAATTCTTGGTGAAGAGAATACAAATACTAAAGAAAAATTAGATTTAAAAGAAGCTGCTAGGGATGCTGATTTTCTTAATCAACTTCTACTGGATATTCCCATATTAACTGATAATCCAAGTCATATAATAACTTTTGTGGATCCATCTGAAAATAAATCAGGAGTACAAATGGAAATTGATGGAAAGAACTTTCAAGATATTTCAAGCCCTTATGCTCTACCAGCTTTAAGTATAGGTAAGCATGAATTGAGGTTCAAGTTTGTTGATAAATATGGAGCTACCCAAATATTAGAAAAGGATATTATAATAATTCCGAGACCTCCAATAATAAATTCTCCTACATTCCAAGAGGAATCTTTAGAGATATCTGGGACAGGGTTATCAAATTCAGAGATTGTAATTATTATTTCCTCAAGTAAAAATATATTAACTTTACAGGATAATATTGATGAGGAAGGAAATTGGAGTTTTAATATAGGTAAAGAGAAGCTAACAGAAGGAGTATATACATTTTCTGGATATACAAGACGACACGGTTATGCAAGTAATCTTTCAGAGCCAGTAACATTTGAAATAGGAGATTCTCATACAGTAATGACAAAACAAAATGGTAAGGAGATTTATTTCAAATTTAAGGATATATCTTTTTCAAATTTAAATGAAATAGTTTCAAAAAATGTAGATTTAATAATTCTCGTCATATTAACATTTACCTTTGGATTTGTACTATCTACAATCCTCTTTTCTATATTCAGAAATAGTTCTGATGGAAAGAGTATAAAGGTTTTGGAAGAGAAAATGAAAAAAAATGGTAAAGAGGAGAATAAGGAAATAACATTGAAAGAGAAACTATCACAAACAGAAAAAGTTGCTAAGGAGGATAAGGTAAAAGAGAAGAAGGAGGAGAAGAAACAAGAGAGGATAGTAACTAAAATAGATTTCTTAAGAGACTTCAAAATGTTTGACCCTGATAACGAGAAAGGAGAGGAGGAAAAGATTAAAGTAACCCTAACCTCAAAGGATTAATACATGATAGAATATGCATGAATGCCAAGATGGTGGAATCGGCAGACACGCTATGTTCAGAACGTAGTCCTAGAAATAGGGTGGGGGTTCAACTCCCCCTCTTGGCACTTCTATTCAAAATACCAATCTTGAATATTCTTAAACCTTTCGTACGAATAGTTTATATCACTTAGATCAACTCCCTTAATATTATCTTTTACAAAATAATGAAAGGTTGGATTATATAGAAAAATAACAGGAGAATCTGCCATTATATATTTCTGAACTAAGTCATACTTCTCTTTACGAACATTTCTTTGTGATGTCTTTCTTGCATCCTCCAAGAGTATATCTACCCTCTCATAAGAGTATCCTGATATATTTAAATCTGGATAATTACTTTTTAAAGAATGCCACAAATTGTATTGATCTGGATCCACAGTAGTTTCAACTTCATAAAGTAATATATCAAAATCCCTAGTTGCAATTATTTCCTGCGTTATCTGATTATAATTTAGCTTCTCTCCCTTCAAAACAACCCCTTCATTTTTTAATAATTCTTTTAATATTGAGATTAATCTTTCATTAGTAACACTATCAAAATAACTAATCGTAAAAGAAAGAATTTCTTCCTGATCATTTTCGAAATATCCACTCTCTTCATCTTTTGTAAATCCTAAGTTATTAAGTATTTCAGCTGCTTTTTCTGGATCATATGCATAATAATCAATATTAGAATTAAAAGCCCATGAATCCTCTGGAAATGGTCCCTTTCTAACAACACCACCAATCCCTGAATTTTCTAATAAGGCTGCTTTATTTATTAAATAATTCAAAGCTAAACGAATTTCCTTCCCCTTATATGTTCCTCTTCTAGTATTGAAAAATAGTAGTTTGGTTCTATAATTTTCAACCTTTTTAAAACTACTTAAATTACTATACTCTTCAGTAAACTTAAGTAATTCATAATCCCAACTACCTATTGCATCTAAAACTCCAATCCTAAAAGACATTTCCATACTTTGTTTATCAGGAAATACCTTAAATACAATATTTTGTATATCACATTCACGACTATCATACTTATTATCTTGTAAAAAGACTGTATTTTGCTCTGTTCTTGTAACCATATACCTTCCAGTACCAATGGGATATCTAGAAAACATATCAAAAGCCATTTGACTTAAATCAACATTTTCTAATCTAGACTTAGGAACTATAAAAAGCGAGACTGCCTCAAAGAAAGTAGGGTTGGGTTCTGATAGTTTAAACACAACATCCCCTCCATCTTTACTAACATCAACTCCTATTAAAGAAACACCAACTGAATCGAAACCAAACTCTTCTGAAAGAGCTTTCGCAGTATCAAAGGTAAATAAAATATCCTCAATCGTAAGAGGAGTTCCATTATGCCAAAAAACATCCTCTTTTATTTTAAATCTATACTCCAACCTATCACTAGAAACACTCCAACTCTCTGCTATACCTGGAAGAGGTTCTCCATCTTTACTGATATAGATGAATCTATCAAAAACAAGCTCCTGTACCGCCTTATCTACATAATTAACTGATACGAATAAAGGATTAAAAGTAGAGATAGCACCAACTGAACCTTCTGTAAAAGTATTTTCAGATCCCGAACCATTTAAAATCCTAGCCACAACCTCAGAATCTAAAAGAAAAGAGATTGAAATACCAACAATAGCAAATAATACAATATAACTTAATGGAATTAAGCTCTTAAATAATTTGGAAATATATATAGGGTAATTCCACAAAATATCTCTAAAATCTTTCTTTTTTAATTTCCTATCATTAACATCTTTACTCTTCTTTATACCAATAGACTTCAACGCCTCTTTCATCGTAGATTTACCGTTAGAAGAAGATCCTTTTACTATTTTCTTTCCCATATTAAATCAATACTTATATTACGAGTATTTCAATATTGCCAAAGAAAGAAATACTAAAACAACTATTAAAAATATCGTAAAATAATACAAGAACTTCTCCAAACCCCTCTTAGTTCTAAAAACCTCCCCTCCGCCTCCAAACATCTTCCCTAGACCCTCAGCCCTGTTCTGTAACAGAATAGCCCCTATCAACATTCCACAAACAACTATTTGTGAGATTAAAAGAGTTTTAGATATATTATCCATAAAAGCTATTATACACCATTTAAATGAAATTATTCAGTATCCAACTCTCTGTAAATAGTACAGAAGAATGAACAGACAACAGCAGATATTACAATAGAAAGGAGTGGAACAACCTCAAAACTCTTTACTTGAATACTTCCTAGCTCCAAACCATTAAAAACAAACTCATTAACATAAAAATCAACCATAAATATCTTTAAAACATATAAAATCCCAGTTAGAAGTATTGTAGTCATAAGAAAAAAGGTCGGAAGTTTACACTTAATAGTTAAAAAACTTAAAAGAGGACAAGACATCATAACAGTCAAACTTAATACAAAGATTGTAAGTATTAAATATGTAATATTATCATCAGGAAGCTGAATCCCTTCTTTAAAGAGACTTAAAACAAAATATATAATAAGAGAGTAAACCAGAAACAATTTTATACCTTCCTTCATTGCCTAATATAACATATCACAACTACTCTTCATAGTCCTGTAATATAAATTACACAAGATGATTATATTCATTAATAATATTTTTTCTGTTATACTTTCCATATCAAAACTTGCCCATATGCAAAATATCGCTAAAACAAAAATTATAGCAACAATAGGTCCAGCTTCCTGGGATAAAGATGTTCTAAAAGAAATGTATAGAGCAGGCATGCAATTGGCCAGAATAAATGCTTCATTTGCTGATTCAGAAGAAATCCAAAGAGTATCAAAAGACATAAGAGCACTCTCTCCTAGAATATCTCTCATTCTTGATCTTCAAGGAACAAAAATACGAGTAGTTAATCTAGATACAGAAATTAAATTAGAACAAAATGTTATTATATCAGCAGTAGATACTTCACAATCCATACAAGAAAAATCCGACAACCCAAAAATCAATATCTCATATCCAGACCTTCATAAAAACATAGTAAACGGTGCAAAAATATTTTTGGACGATGGAACTATAGAATTAGAAGTAGAGAAGATTGATGGAGTAGATATCCACTGTAAAGTAATTCAGCCAGGTATATTGAAACCTAATAAAACAGTAAATGTACCACACCTAAACTTACATTTTCCAACTTTAACAGAGAAAGATAGAGTAGATATCAATTATGCAATAGAAAATGATTTTGACTTCCTATGCCTTTCCTTTGTAAGAAACTCAACCGATGTAGAAACAGTACGAGAAATACTAGGAGAATCTCCTATGAAAATAATATCAAAAATAGAAAATCAACAAGGGATAGATAATTTTGATTCAATTTTAGAAGTATCAGATGCAATAATGATAGCCAGAGGAGATTTAGGAGTAGAAACTCCACTAGAGAACATACCAGTACTACAAAAACAAATGATTTATAAATGTAGAGCCAAAGGTAAACCAGTAATAGTAGCAACACAAATGTTAGAATCGATGAGAGAAAACAAACAACCAACCCGTGCAGAGGTATCTGATGTGGCAAATTCTGTTATGGACGGAGCAGATTCTGTAATGCTTTCTGCAGAAACCTCTACAGGAAAATATCCAGTTTTAGCTATAAAAACTATGAATAAAATTGCATATACTGCAGAACAATATATGCAAATGACCCCGATATATGGAAGAACAACAGCCTCAGAGGAAGTGGATGAAATATCAAAAAATGTCTGCCTGCTTTCTGAAAGCATACCACTTAAAGGAATCTGTGTACTATCAGATAATGCAGAAACAATCGGTAGTATAAGTCGACATAGACCTAATACCCCTATATGGTCTATCAATTCATCTCTACAGAGAATTCGTAAAGATTCACTATATAGAGGAGTTAAAACCTTTTACATAAATGACCTTCCCACAGACAGAGATGAAAGTATTCTCAAAGCAATTCAAACCATTTATACCCATGGGGAGTTGGATTTAACCGACAAAATTGCTATTATTAGCGGTAGCTCAATAAAACATAAGAGTAGTGATTTAATTCTTGAAATAATCACTATTAAAGATGTTTTAGATCATCAATAAATGGTGACGTAGCCAAGTTGGTTAAGGCCGCGGTCTGCAAAACCGCTATCACGGGTTCGACTCCCGTCGTCACCTCCAAACACACCCCTTACGTTAAAGGTAGTTAATAATCCCTATATATCAATAACTATAGCTATTATCTGAACGAAATTTAATATACTATCGGTATAATTGAAAATAAACAATATTTAGATTAAAATAGCACAATATTATTAGCCGGGATGGCGGAATAGGCAGACGCGCGGGACTTAAAATCCCGTTCTAGCAATAGAGTGAGGGTTCGATTCCCTCTCCCGGCAGGATATGATTACTCAGCATCCTCAAACTTATCTGGATCCTGATTACCACACTTAGGACAAACCTTTAATCTGACAACTCCCTCATATAAATATCCACAAACTAAACATTTCCATCTTAACCACCTACTATCCAAATCCTCCGGAACAACATTATTTACATCAAACCCATCATCTCTTGGAGTAAGAGAATCCGTAGGTATTTGCTCATTCCTTTTCAATATATCGTCCATCTCTTAATCTCTTTAAAATTAAATCAACTGTCTCCTCCTCATTAAGCCTAGAAGAATCAACTACAATATCATAGTACACATTCGGCTTACTATAATCCACCCCATATAACTTTTTATATCTAAAACTATCAATCCTCCACCTCTTTCTTAAATCCCTTCTAATTTTAAAATATCTAAAAAACTTCTTAAAACAACCCTTAATATTTTCATTTTCCAAATGTCGCAAGGCTCTCCTATGTAATGAAGCATCAATCCAAATCTTCGCAGTACAGGGAATATTCTTTATACTTGCTATAGCAGAGAATATTTTGGACTCTATAAGTAAATTATTCTCACTATTTATCATATCAATCAATTTTCTATCCACTTCTTCATCTATTTTCATTAATTCATCTTCATTACCTTTCTTAAAAAAACTTTCAAAATCCTCATAACCTTTCTCTTTTATAATCTTTCTAAAAAGAGAACCTGCATAAACTCTCTTCAAACCAAAATGATTAGCCAACATTTCAGATATAGTGGAAGCACCAGAACCTCCAGGACCACCAACAACCATTAAAAACTTTTTCCCTTTATCCATTAACTTACCTTCCATATGTTTATATAGTATATTAATAATCATATTATGTCGAGAATTCATAAAACAACAAAAAGAACAAGAACTGTAAACCATCATCAAAAACCGGATAAAATTATTCTCTACTTTGCAATAATAATGGCTATATTTGGTGCCATAATGATATTTGATGCTAGTGTATATCAAGCAACTACAATATTTGGGGATCAATTCTATTTCCTCAAACAACAATTAATTTGGTTACTCATTGTAACTATTCCATCCATATTAATATACCTTTGGGACTATAAAAAATTTTCTAAATTAGCATTACCAACATTAATCGGTATAATAGTGCTATTAGTAGCAGTATTAATATTTGGAGAAGTGAGGAATGGAGCAAGAAGATGGTTAACCATTGGACCCATTGATATACAACCCGCAGAATTTGCTAAGATTGTATTAATAATATACCTATCAAGCTGGCTCTCAAAAAGAAATTATACATATAAAAGTATATCTACAGCCATAAAGGAAGGATTTCTAAAGAATTTAGCTGGATTCTTAGCAATACTTGGAACTATAGCATTCCTAATTCTTTTTGAACCAGACTTAGGAACTACCATAACTATATGTATTACATCATTCCTAATGTTTCTGATGGCAGGAGAGGATAAGACACATACCATTGGTTCAATTGCAGTCATATTACTTGCACTACCTATCATAATAGTAGCAGCAATACTAGAACCTTACAGATTAAAAAGAATTCAGACATTTCTAACATTACTGTTAACTGGAGATGTTGCTGATCCTCTAGGAACTGGTTATCAAATACAACAGATATTAATAGGAATAGGGTCAGGAGGACTTCTTGGAAAAGGATTTGGACAATCAAGACAGAGATTTGGATACCTTGTAGAAAATACTGCCTTTACAGATTCAATATTTGCAATAGTTCTTGAGGAACTTGGATTAATAGGGGGAGTTGTTTTAATTCTTGCATGGTTAATATTCCTATGGAGAGGTTTAAAAGTATCTATGAATGCACCAGATAAACAAGGAAAACTTCTTGCAGCAGGAATAACTATATGGTTAACTCTACAAACATTAATGAATATGGCAGCCAATGTTGGGTTAATACCTTTAACCGGTATTCCTATACCATTTCTTACATATGGAGGTTCTAGCACTATCGTAACAGCCCTAGGAATTGCTATACTACTTAATGTAAGTAAATATTCTAATAATATAAATGGAAGATAAAAAGGAGTTAAAAAAGAAAATAATTGTTACAGGAGGAGGATCAGGTGGACATGTTTCAACAGCTTATTCCATTATTAAAATAATTCAGAATAGATATTCAAACTTTCAAGAAAATCTACTTTACATAGGTGGAGATTTAGGCATGCAGGATGAAAAGCCTGGAAATTCTATTGAAAAAAGAATATTCAAAAAAGAGAGTTTTAATCAAAAATACATTCGAGCAGGAAAGTTACAAAGGGAAATTTCCTTAAAGTCTATTCTACGATTATTAAGAGTTGTACTTGGTTTCTTTGATTCGATTAATATAATAAAAGAATTCAAACCAGACATTGTAATTTCTACTGGAGGATTCGTATCTGTTCCTGTATGCATAATAGCCAAATTATTTAAAGCTGATGTATATCTTCATGAACAAACAGCAGTTGTTGGACTATCAAACAAAATAGTTGGTAAATTTGCAAAAAAGATATTCATATCATTTCCTTCCTCTGAAAAATATTTTTCAAAAGACAAAGTTATTCATACTGGAAATCTACTTAGACAGGAAATCTTTAATAAAAGTGGATCTGGTCCAATAGTTGAATCTCTTAAGGAAATGATAGAAATACAGGAAGAGTATCCCATTATATATATATCAGGAGGAAGTTTAGGATCTCATTGTATTAACACTACAGTAAAAGATGCACTCCAACCATTACTCCAAGATTATCAAATAGTCTTACAAACCGGTGATAATAAGACATTCAACGATTATGATTGTCTTAATAAAGAAAAAAGAAAATTAAGAGAAGATTTACAAAAAAGACTTCTTTTAGTTAAATATGTTCAAAACAACGAAATTGGATACCTATTAAATAATATAGATCTTTTTGTAGGAAGATCTGGTGCTAATACAGTATATGAAATGGGAATACTAAGAATACCCTCAATATTAATTCCAATACCCTGGGTTACTCATAATGAACAAACTATGAATGCCCTGATTTTACAAAATGTTGGTTTAGCAGAAATAATGAACGAAGGAGAATTGACTCCGGAACAATTAGTTATAAAGATAGGTAGTTTCTTGAAAAAAGAAAGGAAAATAAATGACCAAATGTTAAAAGATATATTTAAGAAAGATGCTGATAAAAAAATCTTAGAGTATTTACAACTTTAATTTATTAAAAATAAAATATGTCAGACCTATTAGTTCAAGGTGGAAATAAGCTTAGAGGGGAGGTAACACCTGCAGGTAATAAAAATTCGGCTCTCCCAATATTATGTGCAACTTTACTAACAAATGAGACTGTTACAATAAAAAATTTCCCTGATTTAACTGATGTAACAAAATTAATAGAATTAATGATTTCAATGGGTTCAAAGATTGAATGGGATAAAGAAACAAATACTATTACTATAAATAACTCTGATTTCCAGAATGATTTTGGAAATGAAGGATTTCCTCTAGGTATGAGAGGAGCTATTCTTTTACTTGGGCCTCTAACTTCCAGGATGAAAAGTATAGAGGTTAAGGAGGAGATAGGAGGATGTTCCCTTGGAATTAGAGAATTAGATCCACACTTGGAAGTTTTAGAAGCATTAGGAGCTAAGATTAGTAATAATGGGACATTGAAAATAAACAGTATGAATAGGTTAAAAGGTGGTTTCCTATGGCAAGACTATATGAGTGTCACTACTACAGAAAATTTCATAATGGCTGCAGTAAAAGCTAATGGAGTTTCAACAATGGTGAATGCAGCTTCTGAACCACATGTTCAAGATTTGTGCAATATTTTAGTTTCTATGGGAGCTAAAATAGATGGAATTGGTTCTTCTAAACTAGTTATAACAGGAGTAGAAGAGTTACATGGAACAGAATTTACAATAACATCTGATCATCATGAGATAACAACCCTGCTTGCACTTGCTGCAATGACAAATGGGAATATAAGAGTAAATAATTCAATAAAAGAACATTTTCCATTAATAAATAAAGCTTTTTCAAAATTTAATGTTGATATTAAATATGAAGGAGATAGTGCAATAGTAAAAGATGTAAAAAAACTTAAAATTAAGGAACCGTATACAAGAAATCTATTGCAAAAGTTAGAAGCAGCTCCATGGCCGTATTTCCCAGCAGATCTAATGCCTTTAATGATTGCATTAGCTGTTAAGTCTGATGGTAATATGATGTTTTGGAACAAATTATATGAAGGAGGATTCTTCTGGATTCCTGAGATGATAAAGTTTGGAGCACATATTGTAATGTGTGACCCACACAGAGTAATAGTCTTTGGGGATAAACCATTAAGAGCAGCTTCTGTTGATGCTCCTAACATTATAAGAGCAACAGTAGCACTATTAATGGTAGCTCTTACAATAAAAGGTGAATCAGTAATTAAGAATGCAGATTCTATAAAAAGAGCACATCCTAATTTTATAGAAAACCTAAATAAGCTGGGTGCGGATTTGGAATGGATAGATTAGAAAAATAGGCTTATCTATAAGCAACCAAGCTTTTTCAGAAAATCAGGAACCTGATACAGTTTAATACTATTGCTAGATTTAAGTAATATAGCAACCTTTTTATTTTTCAATGTTGGTAATTTAATATTTAACATTGCTGCAACTTCATCAGCAGATTCTAGCCTTTCCCCAATACCAAATGATTCAAACATTTCCCCAACATAATATATTTCATCAAAATTATACTGTTTAACCAATTCTCCAATTTCCTTATGTTTCTGTTCTGACACCGATCCTAATTCTTTCATATCCCCTAAAATAACCATTCTGTAATACTCAGATGAAGGATACAGCTCATTAAAAGTCTTTAATGACATCTCCATTGATGTAGGATTTGCATTATATGCATCATTCACTATATCTAAATTCTTACCATACTGTAATCTCTCAAACCTAGCATTTACATTTTCAAAAAGTTCAACCATCTTCACACAATTATCCATACTAACTCCAAGTAGATTAGCAGCGATAATAGCAGCCATAGCATTATATACATATCCTTCTCCATAAATTCGAAGATTTACAGGTATTTTATTATCGTAATACTTAAATACAAAGTGAGTACCAGATAAATCAACTTTTATATCTGATATTTGATAATCTGCATTAGCATTCTTACCAAAAGTAATTAACTGAGAATCTTTATTATACCCATCTGTTATTCTTACCAACCTTTCATCATCAATATTTAATATTAATGGCTTTCCAGTTCTTTCCATATAATCAGCTAAGTCCTTTTTTTCCTGATAAATACCCTCTATATCTCCAATTTGCTCAGCATGAACATACCCAATATTTAGTAAAATCCCTATATCAGGATCTATAGAATTTACATGCCAAGAAATTTCTCCTTTCCTATCCATACCACATTCTAAAACAATCACATCTTCATCTTTATATTGACTTAACAAAACAGCATTTCCCCAAACAGTATTTGTTTTTTCAGAATGTAGAACTTTCTTCTCACTTTTTAGAATATTTATTAACATACCTTTTGTTGTTGTTTTACCAGTACTACCCGTTATTGCAATAATAGGGGCTGTGATAGGAGACAGTGCATAGTTTAAGAATTTCTCAAGCCCTTCCTCTATAGAGTCAACCAATATTAACGGCTTATTTACTTCTCCAAGTCTATTAAATTTAGCATTTTCACAAAATGACATAGCAGCTCCATTAGCAATAGCATCTTCTATAAAATCATGACCATCAAATCTTTCACCAACAATTGGTATATATAAATCACCCTCTTTAATACTTCTACTATCATGGCTAAATCCTGTAAAAAATGCATCTTCGTCATAATTTCTAAATTCAAATTCCGGATATCTCTCCTTTATTTCTTTCAAATATACTTTCATTTTCTCTGATATTAAATTTATTCCTCCCTTTAATATATTAGTTATTAAATATATTTTCAATAATAATAGCTATCGGTTCTTGAATCTTTTTTGTACTCAATTTAGATCATTTCCCATTATTTCAACACAATATTGTATCCTAGAGAATTATATTTGAGCCTGTAGTGATTTTCACTTGACCTAGATACACAACAATGTTAAATTAGTGGCAAGAAGTGGTAAAAAGTGGTGAAAGGTGATATATTAAAAACATGCTAATAGGGGAATACAAAAGCAAAATAGGAGAAAAGAAAAGAGTATCACTTCCAAAGAAATTTAGAGAGGAATTAGGTAATAACCTAATTCTTACAAGAGGATATGAAGATGCATTAATAATAGTAAATGAGAAATTGTGGAAAAAGATAGCGACAGAGGTGATAAATGGCTCTTTTATAAATAAAGATATCAGAGATACAAGTAGATTCTTAGTAGGGAGTGCAAAAGAAATCTCAACAGACGAACAAGGTAGATTTGTAATACCTGAGTCTCTCTTTGATCATGCAAATTTAGACAAAGAAATCGTGTTCATTGGATTGGTAAATTGGGTAGAAGTTTGGGATAAAGAGAAATGGAATGAGAGAGTGGAATACTTAAAGACTCATGGAGAAGAGATCGCACAAGAGATTAGTAAAATGAGTAGGAAAGAGAATGAATAAAATACATATTCCAGTATTGCTAAAGGAATCCATTGATTCACTTAATATACAAAAGGATGAATTTTACATTGATTGTACATTAGGAGATGGAGGACATAGTGTAGAAATACTAAAAAACCTTTCAAGAGATGGTCTATTACTAAGTCTAGATCATGATCAATATGCAATTGATTTTGTCAAAGAATACTATCCTAAAGAAGTAACTCAGGGTAATTGGATAATTAAGAAGGCAAATTTTAAAGATATTAAGATTTGTACGAAAGAGGTTGGAAGAAATCCAAAAGGTATACTCATGGATTTAGGATTGTCCTCGAGACAGCTGGAGGATTCTCACAACAGAGGATTTAGTTACCAGGAAGCAGACGAACCCCTAGATATGAGGATGGATCAAGATTTAGGTGTAAGTGCCAAGGATTTACTAAATGTATTACCAGAAAAAGAGCTTGGAAACCTATTTCATACCTACGGAGAAGAGAAATATGCTTACAGAATAGCTAAGAATATTAAGAAAAACATATCTGATATCAATACAGTTGGAGATCTCACACGGCTTATCTACAAAGTAGTGCCGGCTGTTAACTCAAACAAGAACCCTTCTCGCAGGGTCTTTCAGGCCCTGCGAATCGTGGTAAACGATGAGTTAAACAACCTCTCAAAAGTCTTAGATGAGTCGTTTGAGATCTTACAAAAAGAGGGAAGAATATCAATAATATCCTTCCATTCTTTAGAAGATCGAATAGTTAAAAACTATTTCTTTGAAAAACAGGGAAGCGGAGAAGGGGAATTGCTTTTTAAAAGTCATATTGCCCCAACCGACGACGAAAAAGAGCAGAATCCTAGATCCGCTTCCGCCAAGTTAAGAACATTAATTAAAAAATAGTACTAGAATGACCAGATCAACAAAAAAACAAAATACAACATTAACAATATTTCTATTCACATTGTTCATATTTACACTTTCACAACTTTTCATAAACTCTATACTAAGTCCATTGGGTATAGAATTACAAAGTTTAAACAGGGAGAAAAATTATCTGGTTGAAGAAAACAGATCAATGGAAGAGCAAATAGCAAAAACTAATTCCATTACTGTAATAAGAAAATTAGCTGATAAAGAATTAAATATATCCTCATCTTCTGAGAAAACAATCATTTACATAGAAGACAGAAGTATAATAGCCGAAAGACAGTAATGCCTAGTCTTAACCATTTCCATTCAAAAAGAAAAGGTTCTAAAGTTTCAAAAAGTAATAAATCTAATTATAACAATATACTACTTGTTGGTTATGGCATTACTTTACTAGCTGCTATATTAATATTTCAGATTTTCAGATGGCAAGTTATATTCGCAGAAAAATTCAAGAATATGGCAGAAGGCCAATACAAGACTAGTCAGATTCAAGTTGCACCTAGAGGTACTATAACAGCAGCAGATGGAACTGTACTAGCAGTAGATGAGCCGGTATGGAACATCTATGCTACACTTAGCACGAATGAAGAGGAAAGAGAAAGATTCTTTGAAAATAAAGATAAATTTGTTACAGAGGTAGCTTCAATCTTAAATGTTGAAAGGAGTGAGATAGAATCAAAAATAGATGATGATTTTGTTTATGCACCCTTAAAAAAGCAGGTGTCCACAGAAAAAAAGAAAGCATTAGAACAAGCAGAAATATTCGGAGAAGGAACAGCAGGATTTGGTCTATATTTTGAAAATGAAGAGAAAAGAGTATATCCAAATAATACACTGGCATCACATGTACTAGGATTTATTGGAAAAGATGAAAAGGGAGATTTAGTTGGTCAATACGGTATACAAGGATACTATTATGGAGATATTACTGGAAGAGAAGGATATTCGTATGAGGAAAAAGATTCTTCAGGAAATGTAATATTAACAGCAGAATATGAACCAATACTTCCTAGAGAGGGAAAAGATTTCAAGTTAACCATAGTTCCTAATATACAAACAAAAGTAGAGGAAATACTTGAAGAGGGAGTGAAGAATAGTAGGGCAAAGAGCGGTTCTGCAATCATCATGGATCCCAAAACTGGAGCAATATTGGCAATGGCCAATTATCCAGCATATGATCCCAATGAGTATTGGAGAGCATCAGAAGCATGGATTTTGAAAAATCGTGCAGTATCAGATGTATATGAATACGGATCTGTACAGAAACCAATAACCTTAGCTATAGCTCTGGAGAATGGTGTCATAAACAAAGATTATATTTGCAATGATAGCAAAGGGTATATGGATCTTTTTGAAGCTACTGGATATGCAGACTTAAAAGGTAAAAGAATATATACATGGAATAGGAGAGCTGCAGGAATACTGGATATTGCTGGCATATTTAAAGAATCAAACAACCCATGTACTGCAGAAATAGCACTTAAAATGGATTTTAATGAATTCTATTCTGCCCTTAAAGAGTTTGGGATAGGAGAGTTCATAGGTATAGGATTACAGGAGGAGAGTAGTAGCTATATAAAAAGTAAAGAATTATGGACTAAATTAGACACAATAACTACCTCGTACGGACAGGGTGGTATATCAGCTACATCTTTACAGGTGCTTTCTGCATTAAGTACATTTGCTAATGATGGAGTACGAATGAGGCCATACATAATTTCAGAGATTAAGGATGAGAAAGAAACTATAGAAATAAAACCTCAAATACTTTCAACACCTGTTTCTAAAGAAACTTCACAAATAATAAGAGATGCATTAGTAAAAGCAGTAAAGCATAATTCTTTAAGTGCAAATGCACTACCTTTAATGGAATATGAAATAGCTGCAAAAACAGGTACTGCTCAAATTTTAATGGAAGAAGTAGGAGGATATAGTGAAAAATTCTCTAACGATACGGTCGTAGGATTTGCTCCTGCTAATAATCCTAAAATGATAATGTTAGTTAAGCTACAGGAACCAAAGAATGCTGGCTTTGCGACATTGACCACTGTACCAATATGGAGAGATATATTCTTAGCCATAGCAGATGATATGGAAATACAGAAGCAAAATTGAGATAATGTTTATGTAATATATTAAATTTAGAAATTTAATCAATGTCTGAAATACTGAAACAAAGTCTACAATACCTATTTCTAACCATTATTGTTTCTTCTATATTTGCTCCAATAATGATCTCCATTCTTTACAAATTTAATCAAGTAAGTGGAATAAAAAGATCAAAGATAGGAGCAGGAGAAGGAGATAACACTTTGTTTATGAAGATAATGAAATCAGCAACTACAAATGGAACCCCTAACATGGGAGGAATTTTAATATGGATAGTTGTACCATTAATGGTATTACTATTAGTTCCATTAACACCAATTATTAAGGTATTTCTTTTTGGCTTTATTCTTTTTGGTTTTTGGGGCTTCATAGATGTAGTAGTATTTACAAATGGATTTAAACATAATGAAAAAATAAGAGCATTTCAGGAAACATTTGAATGGAGGATGGGGAAATTAACTTTTTCCATACTGTTAAATATTCTCGTTATGTATTTCCTCTTTAGGACAAACCTATTCACCTCTATATCTATTTTAGATCTGCTATATATAAATATAACTCCGATACTTTTAATTTTTATGGGAGCTATTGGTCAATTTGCCATATATGCAGCAGAATTAACAGACGGAGCAGATGGTTTAATGATTGGTATATTTACAATCATTAATTTCGCAATGATTCTTCTTTTGACAGTCCAACAACAGTATGAGTTTCTGCCAATACTATGCATAATTCTAGGAGTACAAATAATAGATCTATACTTCAATATTCCACCAGCCAGGTTCTGGAATGGAGGTCCAGGTGCTATGCCACTAGGCTATACAATGTTTTTTGTTGCATTGGTAACAGATAATATCCCAGCATATCTTCTAATGTCTTCAATAACATGGTTAATAATGGCATCAAGTGCAATCCAAATAATAAGTATGAAATTTTTTAATAAAAGAGTCTTTAAAATTGCACCAATACATCACCATTTTCAAGCGAATGGATGGCCTCAATACAAAGTAACAATGAGATTTTGGCTGTTCACAGTACTTACAAGTATTATAGGAATATATATCGGTCTACTATAACTCTTCACAAGAGATATCAGGACCTTCGCATGTACAAAGTTCTTGCTTCTCAGAGTTTTTAAATACCTCTCCCTGAGCATACAATTTACCCTTAACAAAGCATGTATTTAAATCATATATTTGACCACTTTCACCTTGATACAGAACAATAAACTCTTCTACATCTCCAATATTGAAATTTGATATTTGAAAATCATTACTTATTACACAAACCCTACTATATAAACTCTCATCCCTATTTGTAATTGTAGTAAATATCAAGCTGTCATCTTTCCTCTCATACATACCAACCTGTGCAGGTGCTAGTCCATCTTCCCCACATAAAGCTTCCCTCTGCAAAGTAAATTCTATACTGCTATCCCTTTGATCTATATCTTCTAATGATATTTTGTTCAAATCAGGATTACTTTTTTCTAGAAAATTAATAAATGAATATGAAAAAGATAATGAAGATGAAGAGAAAGATTCATATGTCATACCAGCCTGCTCACTCTCACACAATATATCCCCACTTTTAGAACAGTAGCAATCATTTCTTCCTTCATAATTAACAATTTGTTCACCCTCTAGATATTCTACTCCACCATAATTACACTCTCCTAGACCTAAACTCTTTCTATTATTAACAAAAAACAGAACCACTGAGGCTATTAATAGACAGAATGTAATTAACAATAACCAATTCTTTTGTTTTACCTTACCCATGACGACATATATTTTACCACATTTATGCTAGAATCAATCTATGCACGATTCACACATACATTTGGCACTTGAACCATTAAAATCAAATGTAGATTCCATCATCGAAGAATTTATAAATTCTGGTGGGAAATATATATTATCTCAAGGGACAGATATTAAAGATTTTGAAGATACTTTAAAGATATCTGAGAAATATCCTAACATTGTACATGTAGCATTAGGACTTCATCCTACATTTTTTGAAGAGGAGAGTATTTGCAAAGGTGAATACAAAGATATAACAAGAAGGTCTTTAAAATATATAGAAGAATTTGAAGATATTTTCAAAAAGAATATTTCTAAAATAACATCAGTAGGGGAAACGGGATTAGATTACTACCAACTCTCATTAGAAAAAAATATATCTGAAGATGTAGTAGAGGAGATTATAGATATCCAAAAAAGATCATTCGTACGACATTTAGAAATTGCCAAAGCAAACAAGCTCCCTTTAAGTATACATGCAAGAGATCAAAGAGATAAAAACAGTTGTGTCCTTGATACGATTCAATTAATAGCACAACAAGGCAAAGGACTTCTAAGAGGATCATTCCATAGTTATACAGGAGATATTAAATTTGTTAATGATATTCTTGATTTAGGATTCCATATTGGCTTTAATGCAATAATCACATATAACAGTGGAGAGGATGTAAGAGAAATTTTAAAGGCAACACCATTGGAAAGAATACTTTTTGAAACGGATGGTCCTTTTCTTCCTCCACAATCAATACGAAAAAACAAAAAGATAAAGGAAAAATTTGCAAAACCATCCCATGTAAGAGAAATTATGCAGGTAGCAGCTGAAGTAAAAGGAGTATCGATAGAAGATATGGAAAAGATATCAGATCAAAACTATCAAAATCTTTTTCTTAATTCTTAACAGGATTAATTAAACAAACAAATTCTCCATGTGGACTTTCAGAAAATTTCTCTTCATGTAGAATATTTAAGACCTCATTAACCTTCCCATGGATATTTCTTTCCCTAGATTTCGATATATCTTTAGCAAGAAATATATCTACATTCCCAAAAATTTCAAAAATTAATTGTAAAAATCTAAATAACCTTTTAGGAGATTCGTATATAACTAAAGTATTATGCAAATTCATATACTCTTTTAGAATTTTTTCTTTTCTTGTATCACTCTTAGGAAGAAATCCTAAAAAAACAAACCTGTCTGTAGGTAATCCGCTAATACTTAATGCAGAAATTAATGCTGATGCTCCGGGAATAGCTAAAACTTCATACATATTTTCTCTTAAGTATTTTACCAACTTAAATCCGGGATCAGATATTAACGGTGTACCTGAATCTGAGATTAAAGCTAAATCTAAACCCATATCTAATTTTTCTACAATCTTCTTAAGAATCTTTTCATGATTTTGGTCACGGTATGAGATTAATTGAGTAGAGATATCATATCTATCTAACAACTTTTTACTCTCCCTTGTATCCTCTGCTAGAATAAAGGCAACCTTAGAAAGTATATCAACAGCCCTAAATGTAATATCTTCTAAATTACCGATAGGAGTGGCAACAACAAATAATGTTCCTTTTCTCATTTCTACATATTTATTAAATTTAATTTTACCCCTTCAACTAAATCCTCAGAATGAATTGCATCATTAAGAATAAACTTGCCAATTCTCACTCTTTTTAATTCTATAGCTGTAGCTAGATACCTACTTTCCTTACCTAAATCATTAATTAAAGTTCTAATGTATGTGCCACTAGAACATACTATTCTACATGTAACATATGGCCAATCATACTCTTCTAACTTAAAAGATTTAACAAATATCTCCTTAGGAGCGAGGGTAATCTCTTGATGTTTTCTTGCATATTCATATGCTTTCCTACCATGTACTTTTTTTGCCGAAAATTGTGGTGGTATTTGTAATATTTTACCAATAAAATTCTTTTTAATTATTTCTTTAATTGTTTTTTCTTCTAAAGGATTCCCTATACCTTTTCTTTCCACTATCTCTCCAGTAATATCTTGTGTATCTGTTGAATATCCAAATTCTGCTTTTACCAAATATTCCTTTTCCATCTGTAAAATATCATTCATTCTCTTTGTATATTTTCCAAGAAGAAGTATTAATAAACCACTTGCAAAAGGGTCAAGTGTTCCAGCATGACCAATCTTCTGCCCCTTTGGGAGTATTTTTTTTAATCTTCTAATAACATCATACGATGTTATACCTACCTCCTTGTTAATTAATAGAATTCCATCTATCATCTAATAAATACCTAATTATATTTAACCCAATTATATCATTATGCTAAACGGAATAACTTTAGGAGTTGTCATGATATTCATACTTCTTTTAGGAGGATTTCTTCTAACACTACTAATCAATGCTTTTCTAATTCCACTTTTTAAAACTCCAAAAGTAGTTCTTGATGAAATTATAGATTTAATGGAATTAAAAAAAGAGGATCATCTAGTTGATTTAGGAAGTGGAGATGGAAGACTACTGTTAAAAGCATACAGAAATAGTATGTGTAAATGTACAGGATATGATATTTCACCAATTATGCTGATAATTGCACAAACAAAAATGTATTTACAGTTTCCTTTTAATAAAAATATTATATTTAAGCCAGAGGATATCTATAGTGTTAATCTTAAAAATTTTACAAAAATATACTGCTATTTAGATGAAAAGAGTATGGGAATATTAAAAGATAAATTTGAAAAATTTGTAAAAGAAGGAGGTGAGATATATTCGTATAGATATAATATACAGGGTATGCCGAAAGAGAAAAAAATTATACTTAAAAATGAAATACCACTATATATTTATAGATAATATCAACTCTACTGTTTTATTTCAGAAAATTCTCGGAATATAGATAATACCCTTAAGGAATTAGAAATGACTACCTCAGGATTTTTTGTATAGGAATAAAAAACTCTTTCTGAATTATTTGTTATACATTCGTGTGTGTAATTGATATCTTTAGGAGTCTTAGAGCAAGATATATATTCTCTATATTCTCCTGCTTGAACACCTAAGAAAAAATGACCCTTAGATTTATAACTCATTAACTTAAGTCCAACTTCTTTACAATCTTCAGTAAAAAGACGATCTCCATATTGAGTTTTTGTAGATGCTAAATCGACTCTGGAAATTAATGACTTTTGGATAGCATCTATTTCAAATAACTGCATTACAACCTCATAGCTATCATACCCTGGGACAGTAATTTGTGAATCTAATTGTTCCCGATTTATCTCTAAACCCATAATCCCTATTCAGAGGATTCTACCACAACATCAAAACCGTTGTCTAAATAATCATTAAGTTCATTTAAAATTCTATAAAAATTCTCAGCTACAATACTTGAATGCTGTTTAAAATTATACTTCATTGCTCTAGTACTCCCATCTTCTTTGCCAATTATATAACCAATAAATTTGGCATTTTTGCTACAAAATATTTCTTCCTTTCTGTTTTCATTAATATTAGTAATATAAATAGAACAGAAATTCGGAGAAATATCAGGAAGATACATATCTCCACTTAATGTATAGAGAAATTTAAATTCATCATCTGACCCTTCCAAATATTTTTCAAGCTTCAAAGCAGTTTTCCTCAGTGTAGAATACAGCTCTTTTCCTTCTGGACTTTCTTGATTATCTCTCTTTTCAAATAATTCTATAAAATTCATATTCATACCCATAATTATACCAACCATTAAGAAATAACGGTATAATAACATATGGCAATATATGAACCATTAGCATCAAAATATAGGCCTAAAACATTAGAAGAATTTGTAGGACAGAAGCATTTAGTAGGAGAGAATGGTCCAATTCGAAAATTTTTAGATAGTGGAAATATCCCATCTATGATCTTTTGGGGACCTCCTGGAACAGGTAAAACAACATTGGCATATATAATTTCTTTAAATCTGTATTACGATTTTCATAAAATTCAAGCTGTAAATTCTGGGAAAGACCATCTTAGAAAAATTATAAAGATTGCCATATCTAATCAACAATATGCTAAAAAAACAATTCTCTTTTTAGATGAAATACACAGATGGAACAAAGCACAACAGGATGCTCTCCTGCCATATGTAGAAAAGGGTGTAATCATACTAATTGGTGCAACAACTGAAAATCCCTCATTTACTGTTAATACTCCATTGCTTTCAAGGACAAAGGTATTTGTATTCAAACAACAAACAGAGGAAGATATATATGATCTTCTAAAGAAAATTAGTAAAAAGGAATTTCCTAATATAGAAATTAAAAAGAAAGAGCTTCAGACAATGGCTAATCTTTCTAATGGAGATATTAGATCTGGGTTAAATATTTTAGAAATGGCAACAACACTCGCTACTGCTCAACAGAAAGGAAAAGAGAAAGCAAAGGTTACAGAAGAAATATTACAAAATACAATACAGAAACCAATATATTATGACAAAAATGGAGAGGAACACTACAACATCATATCTGCTATACATAAATCAATGAGATCATCCAATCCAGATGCAGCTGCATATTGGGTAGGGCGAATGCTACAAGCAGGAGAAGACCCCTTGTATGTTGCTAGAAGACTACTCAGATTCGCTAGTGAAGATATAGGTAACTCAGATCCAAATGCTGTAATATTGGCAAACAATGTGTATGAAGCATGTCAAAAAATTGGTATGCCTGAGTGTGAAGTTTTTCTAATTCAGTTAGCAATATATCTCTCAAAAGCACCTAAGGATAACAGTGCATATGTTACTGAAAATATGGTAAAAGAAGATATTGAAAAGTATGGAAATCTTCCTGTTCCTATGAACATACGAAATGCAGAAACAAAACTTATGAAAGACTTGGGATATGGAAAGGGATATGAATATGATCATGATTTGCCAAACAAAAAATCTAATCAACAGTGTATGCCAGATAAATTAAAAAATAGAAAATATCTCAAAGAGTAGTTAATACAGAAATTTTAAGTGGAAAAATTAGGATAATATATATATAATAACGAACATGGAAGTCAAAAAAGATCCAGAAATTATTGAAAGAATATTAGAAAAAGGAGTAGAGCAGATACTTCCTTCGAAAGAAGCACTTAAAAATCTCTTAGAATCTGGAAAAAGAATAAAGATATATCAAGGATTTGATCCAACAGCAGATACATTGCATATTGGACATACTGTAGGTATGAGGAAATTAGAAGATTTTAGAAAATTAGGTCATCATGTCATATTTCTCATTGGAGATTTTACAGCTAGAATAGGTGACCCTTCCGACAAAACCTCCGCAAGGCAAATGTTAACAAAAGAACAGGTTGAAGAAAACATGAAGCTGTACAAAGAACAGGCATCCAAAATAATAGATATTGATAACAAAGAGAATCCAGTTGAAGTCCTGTACAATAGTGAATGGTTGGAAAAATTGAACTTTGGTGACATTATACGTTTAGCATCTCAATTCACAGTCCAACAGATGATTAAAAGAGATATGTTTAAAAAAAGATTAGAAATAAATAAACCTATATACATTAGTGAATTTATGTATCCAATAATGCAAGGATATGACTGTGTAGTGATGGATGTAGATGTAGAAGTAGGAGGTAACGATCAACTTTTCAATATGTTAGCAGGAAGAGATTTAATTATGTCTGAACTTAATAAAGAAAAAATTGTAATAGCAGGAAAACTTCTTGCTACTTCAGATGGTACAAAGATGGGCAAAAGTGAGGGGAATATGATTAAGATGAATGATACTCCTGAAGAAATTTTTGGAAAAGTAATGGCATTTACAGATTCTATGATAATTAGTGGATTTGAAATACTTACAAATTCAACAATGCAAGAAGTTGATGAGTATAAACAAAGATTAGAATCTGGAGAAAATCCTATGGTCTTGAAAAAAGAACTAGCCCACATGATTACTTCAGAAATTACAAACAAAGAGGAAGCAGACAAAGCACAAGAGTACTTTGAATCAGTATTCCAAAACAAAGATCAGGATGTGGAAATACCAGAAAAAAGTGTAGATAAAGAAGAAATACCTCTAAATGAACTACTCGTAAGTATAGAATTTGCTAATAGCAAATCGGAGGCAAAAAGATTAGTAGAACAGGGAGCTGTAAAAATAAATGATGAAAAGGCTAGCCAATTTAACCAAATCCTCAATATTAAAAACTCCCAACCTCTAATGATTAGAGCAGGGAGAAAGTTATGCTCTGTAACACATAGATCATAACAGGGGGAATGAAATAAAATATTTTGACCCCCTAACACATAAGGGGGATTTTTAATTATGGAAGAAGTAAAAGGATTAGAAAAAGAAATATTAGAAAAAGTACCATCTATATTTAAGGATGATGTAGATATAGCTATAAAATATGCAGATGAAATACACTCCAATCAACAAAGATACAATGGAGAACCATTAATAAGCCATATACTAAGAACTGCAAAACTTGCAATAGAAAACAGCTTTGATACAAATACAATAATTTCTGCAATACTACATCAAGTTCCATTAAATTCAGAAAATAAAAAATATATTGCAAAAAACTTTGGTATAGAGGTAATAGAAATACTTGAAAAGATGGAAGATATTAGAAAATGTACAGAAACTACAGAAACACCAAATGAAATAATTATTAAATATATATTAAGTAGTTCAAAAGATTTAAGACCAGTTATCATAAAAATATTGGACACTTTAGATGATATTAAAACAATAGAAAGTGTTCCAAAACAGGAGAGAAAAATATCCCTACATAAAGCATTAAGTATATATTCTGTATTAGCAGAGTATTTAAATTTAGACCATTTGAAGAAAGAAATTGAGGAAAATGCCTTTAGAGAATATCTACCAACAGAGTATGAAAGTATTACAAGAAAGATGGAAGAAGCAAATATAAATAAGGATTTATTGGATAAATATAAAGAGAAATTTGAAAACATTATAAAACCATTACCTTTTAAAAAGAAAGTTGGGGGAAGAATAAAAGGAAAATACAGTATATACAACAAATTAAAGAAATATGAAAAAGAATGGATAGATCCTAGAATTGATAGAGTTGATGATCTAATTGCTTTTAGAATAATAACTGATACTGAGGACTCCTGTTACCACATCTTAGAAAAACTTATGGACAACGGTGAACCCGATTATGATCTCTTTGATGACTATATTTCTAATCCCAAACCAAATGGATATAAATCAATACAGTTCCCAATTAAGTTTGCAGATATATCAGATTTAGAAATAGAGATACAAATAATGACTGAAGATATGTACTACTACAACACATACGGTCCAGCTTCCCACATTGTATATAAGGCATCAAAATCTAGGTATGCTAAACCATCAAATGAATACGATTGGGTGGAGGAGATACATAAGCAAATGCAACAGAATAGAAAAGAAATACACCATAAAAAAGATTTACCAATTAAATGTAATATTTTTGAAGATGAAGTGTTTGTATTTACTCCTAAAGGCAAAATACTGGATTTAAACAAAGGTGATACGGTATTAGATTTTGCATTTAAGCTACATACACAGATTGGAAATAGTGCAGTTTCAGCAGAAGTGAATGGGAAAGCTGCAAAGCTTTCATCTGTATTAACAACGGGAGATGTTGTTGAAATTAAGACAGATAAAAGCAAAAAATATCAAAAAATAGAAGCATTGCGATATGTGAATTCCCTCAGTTCAAAACTTAAAATAAAAAGAAATCTTTCAAAAAATATCTCATAAGGTCTGACCCTGGTCTGTCCCCCTAATACCTTTACCTTCTACAATCTTTTTAAAAATAAGCACACCCTTTAGGATGTTGTAATAACAAAAATATGTAGAAAAAGAGAACGATTTCCTCTTGTACAGAGGTTTTAATGGGGACAGAGGAGGGTCTGACCCTTTATAAGCCGGACATAACAAAACACCTGAAAATATCATAGATGTTCTATTTATTACTTCTGCGTCTACTATTCAAATTTGGAAATTTTCTTTCATTCATGACACCACCATACCAATGAAGAAACTCAAAAAGGCCTTCACATTTTCGATACATTTTCTCAACAAAATAATCTTCTTCTCTATGCTCATTTTTGCTGTATTTTATGAAATCTCTAAAATGTAAATCTACATTTCCTAAATATGTATTTCCTCCTTCAGAATAACGAAGAGGTAGTTCTCTACCTTTAGTTAGATAATTTAAAAAGATTTCTCTTGGAGTTTCATATAGAATCGAAATATAGCCCCCATCAATTGCACATATACTATTTATAGATATCGGAATTGATTCTACACCAAAGGACAGATTAGCATCATTAAAAAGCCTTTCGAGAGTGCGAACATAACTCTCTTCATTGGATTCTGGATCTGTCATTCCATGAAAAAAAATCTCATCCAAATCTACATCTTCTTCTATTCTTTTAGCCACACATGCAAGGACACTCTCTTCCAAACCAATCCTTATATTTTCCAAACCCTCCTCTCTATCCTTGTATTCCAAATTATTTGATAATTGAATAGCTTCTTCTTTCTCCATTCTCATAAAGATGTTATTAATTTATAATTAAAGCAAGTATACCACAAGTACACCCCCTCCAACAATCACTTACTGTAGATATTACACAAAGCCAGTTCCACCCTTTCAAAAATAAATGGAAAATAATAGAATAGGGTATGAAGAAAAGTACAAAGAAAAAATTGAGTAATATTATTAATATAGTGATAGCTTTGGTACTACTTAGTAGTATAGTTATTCCAATAATACTAAGTCTCATTTCAATATAGTCTATGACTCTCCATAAAGATTCACAGATAACAGAAATAAAAGGGATAGGTATTAAACAAGCTCAAAACTTCTACAAACTAAACATATTTACAGTAAAAAACCTTCTGTTTCATATTCCATTCAGATACCAAGACACTTCTTCAGTACTCTCCATAACAGAGGTTAAAGAAAAAGAAGAAGGAACAATCTTAGCAGAAATAGAGGATGTACAGATTACATACTTTAGGAAAAAAATCGTCACTGTAAAAGTAAAAGATGATACAGGAAGTCTCAGACTTACATATTTCAACCAACCATATCTAAAAAAATCATTAGAGAAAGGATCTATGTACCTTTTTGATATAAAGATAACAAATAAAAATGGAAGGAAGAATATATACAATCCAAAATTTGAAAAATTTAAATACAATCCTGAAAATCAAATTCATTTAGGAAAATGGATTGGAATATATCCTGAAAGCAAAGGTTTAACATCAAGAATGATTAGAGGAAAGATAAAATCTTTAGAGAAGGATATATCTAAAATAATAACTGAACCTTTAGGGGAATACTTAAAGAATACTGATCTCGAAACATTACCAAGCAGTATAGAAAAAATACATTTCCCAGAAAATCAAAAAGATATAGATATTGCAAGAAAAAGACTCTCTTTTGATGAGATGTTAAAAATTGCTTTCCGAATAGAAAAAGCAGATATCAAAAGGAAATTGGAAAAAAGCAAACCCGTGAAGATAGAAAGCAATTATCTGAATAATTTCATAAAATCGCTTCCATATAAATTAACAAATGATCAAAACAAAGCAATCGAAGAGATATTAGAAGATACTACAAAAAAGATTCCAATGAATAGGTTATTAAATGGGGATGTGGGAAGTGGTAAAACAGTTGTATCAGCAATAGCCATATTGAACACGATAAAGAATGGATATTCAAGCATACTGATAGCCCCTACCACAGTATTGGCTCAACAGCACTACGATACATTTAAAGAAATCTTCAAGGATTTAAATATCGACATAGAGATATGTATTTCGAATAAGAAAACAATTAAAAAAGCCAATAATAAATTAATAATAGGAACTCATGCCATACTGTATGAGAAAGAACTACCTAAAGATCTTAATTTAGTAATAATAGATGAACAACATAGATTTGGTGTAGAGCAAAGAGAGTATTTCAAGAAGAAAAGTAAGCTTACACCTCACTATCTAACCATGACTGCAACACCTATACCAAGAAGTTTAACAGAAATATTCTTTGGCGGATTAGATGTATCAGAGATAAGAGAGAAACCTAAAAATAGGAAAGAGATAAAAACATTCTTTACACCTTTTAAGAAAAGGAATGATTGTTTTGATTGGATAAAAAAGAATATAAAGGAAAGTAATTTAGGGAATCAAGCATTCATAATCTATCCATTGATAGAGGAGTCTGAGAAGTTAAGCGCAAAGGCAGTAGTAACAGAATTTAAGTATTTAAAGGAAATATTTAAAGGATTAAGTGTTGAATTTTTACACGGGAGATTAAAAGCAAGAGAGAAAGAAAAACTTTTGGAAGATTTTAGAAATAAAAAAATTAACATCTTAATTTCCACTACAGTTATAGAAGTAGGGATAGATATTCCGGATGCAACCATTATGGTAATAGAAGATGCTGAGAGGTTTGGTCTTGCACAACTTCATCAGTTAAGAGGAAGAGTGGGAAGAAGTGATAAGGAATCATTCTGTTTTGTGATACCTAGTTCTAATGTAGAGAAGGGTTCTTCTGCAGAAGAAAGGCTTAGATATTTTGCTAACCATAATTCAGGTTTTGAGGTTGCAGAGTATGATCTTCAAAGTAGGGGACCAGGGGAGGTATATGGACTTAGACAATCAGGTATCCCTCAATTTAAGGTTGCCTCTATACATGATATTAAATTACTAAATAGAGCAAGGGTTCTTGCTAAAAAGATTCTTAAAGATGATAATAACTATGAATATATATTAGAGAATCTATTTAGATGAAAATACACATAGTATTAGACAATATTAGATCTGTTTTTAATGTAGGAAGTATATTTAGATCTGCAGATGGGGCAGGAAGTGTAGAAAAGATATATCTTTGTGGGATAACAAGTGATATAGATAACCCTAAATTAGAAAAAACTGCTTTGGGTGCAATAGATATGGTCAAATCAGAGCATTATGATACTACTGAGGAGGTTCTGGAAGAATTAAAGAGGATGAACATACTTATATATTCTGTAGAATTAACTGATGATGCAGAAAATTTTCAAGAAATTGACTACCCCAATGAATTAGCTTTGGTTTTTGGACATGAGAAGAACGGTATATCTGAAGATATTTTAAAATATACAGATAAAAGAATAATGATGCCTATGAGAGGAATGAAAGAATCTCTTAATGTTGCTAACTGTGCAACAGCTATACTGTATGAAGTTACAAGAGAAAAGAGATAGATTTTGATACAATGTATTAGTTATGAAAATTACTTCAAAGACGATAGCAATAATATCTTCCATAGTAGTGGCAGGAAGTGCAGGTTTAATTTACTACTTCAGTAATAAAGACTCAGGAGAAGTATTAGGATGGATGGATAGTAATTGGTTATATAGAAAAGCTATAGAAGTTGATAATTCTTCGGGAGAAGAACTTATTAATGAGGATGTACTTGTTGAAATAGATACTGAAGCATTAGTGACTTCTGGGAAATTACAATCAAATTGTAATGATATTAGATTTGTAGAAAGTGATAACATAACTTCCTTAGACTACTGGATAGAGGATGATTGTAATACAACAAATACAAAAATATGGATACAAATTCCTAGCTTACCGGCAGAAGGAACAACAATATACATATACTACGGTAATGAGACCGCAATACAAGGATCTTTGGATTGGAATGGAAATATTATTATGTTTGCAGATAATACATGTCCTACGGGGTGGACAAGGGCTTCCGATTTAGATGGCAAATTTCTTTACGGTAGTGACACATATGGAACGACAGGAGGATCAAACAGTCATTCACACAGTGATGCTACATGTACTTCTAGTTCAATCTCCACTACAAGTGTTGCAGGAGCCTCAGGATATCTGCTTGGGTCATCGATAACTCATGCACATGGTAATTTAAAAACTTCAATACAAAGTAATAGTTCTGTACTACCACCCTTTACTGACATGATTATGTGTTACAACAATCATTTTCTTTTCTCTACAAGCCTTATCTCCATGTTTAACATCGCTACACCAACTGGGTGGACAAGATTTTCTGCATTAGATAATACATTCCCAAAAGGGAATTCAACATACGGTACTACAGGAGGATCTACTACACATACCCATACTACAACAACAGGATATACAACAGATTCCACTACAGGAACGATTGGAGCCTCATTATTAGAGGTAGGAACAGGAGCAGATGGAGCTTGTACGGTATCATCAAACAGAAGTATTAATTCTACTACTTGTGTTGGGAGAGCAAACCCCGATGCAGTAAATTTCACTGTAACAAGTAATGTATCCGCAGGTGCAACTAGTGTAACCTTATCCTCTACTCCCACAGGATTAGCAATAGGTGATGAAATATTAATTATTAACTTGCAAGGAACGGTTGCAGATAGTACAAACCTCGGAAAACACGAAACAGCATATATTACTAATATCGCTACAAATACCCTAACTTTAGATAGAGCCTTAGTTAATGGATATAATGGGACAACACAAAAGATAATGGTTCAAAGAATACCTCAATATACAGATGTAACTGTAAATGCGAGTGTAGATTGGTATCCTTCTAATTGGAATGGTACAAAGGGAGGAGTTTTTTCACTTAGAGCCTCTGGCACAGTAACAGTTAATGGAAAGATACATGCAGATGGTATGGGATATAGGGGGGGAGCAGGTGATACAAACGGATCTGGAGGAAAATCAGGAGAAGGAGGTGCAACCAATACAGGCACCAGTGGAGATGGTGGTTTTTCAAGACCCACATCCACAGTAGGAGTGGCTGGATTATGGAGCGGTGGTGGTGGCGGTGGTAAATTAACCACAGGTCTTTCTAGAGCGGGTGGTGCAGGAACAACCAATACTGCATCCTCAGGAGGAGGGGGAGGAGGAGCTTCAACTAGATATAATACAGTTTATCACGGCTATGCTGGAGATGGAGGAGGAGGAGGACATGCAACCCCAGGACAAGGAGGAAATGGAGGAGCCGTTGATTGGAAAGGATATGATGGCACTACTTCAGCTAGTGGAGCAGGACACTCCTCTGGTAGAACAGCAAACGGAAATAATAGAGGAGGAGGTGGTGGTGGTGGATCTGCAAGGTATGGAGATTCCACCCTTTCAATTTTAACAATGGGTGGCGGTGGGGGGGGAGGTGGAGA
>Ga0255347_1000413_pt1 | contig 79187 bp, 89 predicted proteins | sample wastewater_treat_2_FD_192479 | JGI IMG/M metagenome (GOLD analysis project Ga0255347, IMG submission 192479) | Wastewater microbial communities from Lulu Island WWTP, Vancouver, Canada - plant24 | ecosystem: Engineered > WWTP > Wastewater > Unclassified | place: Canada: Vancouver, British... | reverse complement strand
GTGACAATGACAAGTGTGTCTTTGCCATGCATATGGGAAGTTTGTCATAACCCAACTTCGTATAACGACGTATCTGTTTGTCTGCAAGAGGTAGGTAATCCACTCCGTCGGCTCCATAGACCTTGGTCGCAATAGTCTCTATCTTCTCCTTGATTGGAGCATCAACAGGATACAAGAAATGGAAATTAGTGGGTTCATTTTCTGTGACATCTATAATAGCTTGCGCAAGATCCAAGCCACCTTCTCCGCCTTTTGCCCACACGTTGGACACAACCGCAGCAGAGGCTCCCGCTTTCTTGGCTCTTTCCATGACGAACTGAATTTCCTTCTCGCTATCGGTTGGGAAGTGGTTTATAGCTACAATGCAGGGTACCCCGTGCATCAGAACGTTTTCTATCTGCTTGTCCAAGTTCTCGCAGCCCTTATCCAAAGCTTCCATGTTTTCTTTTGCGAGGGCCTCACTGTCCAGCGGCTTGCCTGGAACAACTTTCAAAGCTCCACCGTGCATCTTAAGAGCCCTAATTGTCGCAACCAGAACTGCCGCGTCAACCTTCATTCCACTGTAGCGGCACTTAATGTTGAACAGCTTCTCAGCTCCGATATCAGCACCGAAACCGGCTTCTGTAATCGTGTAATCGGCAAGCTTTGTTGCCATCATGTCAGCCAAGATTGACGAGTTTCCATGCGCTATATTGGCGAAAGGTCCTGCATGCACAAATACGGGCGTATTTTCCAGAGTTTGAATAACGTTTGGCTTTATGGCATCTTTCATAAGAATCGCCATGGCGCCGCCGCATCTTAGGTCTTCGGCAGTAACCGGGTTGTTGTCGTAGGTATAGCCCACAACTATGCGCCCGAGCCTTTCACGGATATCTTTTAGACCCGTTGTGAGGGCCAAGATAGCCATGACCTCCGAAGCAACAGCAATATCAAATCCGGTTTCCCTGGGGATTCCGTTTTCTGATCCTCCAAGACCAATAACAATCTTGCGTAGAGACCTGTCGGAAATATCAAGAACCCTGGGCCATGTGATGGTGAGCGGATCAATGTTCAGAGGATTCTTGTGCAAAAGACTTGCGTCTAGAAATGCTCCCAGAAGATTGTGAGCGGTAGAAACTGCGTGAGTATCTCCTGTAAAGTGAAGGTTGAAATCCTCCATGGGGACACACTGTGAGTAACCGCCGCCCGCTGCTCCACCTTTTATCCCAAAAACCGGTCCCAGAGACGGTTGTCTTAGAGTGTTCACAACTTTTTTCCCGAGTCTACCCATGGCCTGACCAATCCCTATGGCCGTTGTAGTCTTGCCTTCCCCCAACGGAGTAGGCGTTATGGCCGTAACGACTATGTACTTCCCCTGGGGACGATCCTTTAGGTCATCTAGAAGGTCCAAACTAATCTTAGCTTTGTACTTACCGTAATTATCCACGTAGTCATCAGGAATTCCGAGACGTCTCGTAATCTCTATTGCAGGTAACATCTTTGCCTCTTGGGCAATTTCAATGTCTGACTTCAACTAAGTTCCCCCTTTTCTTTAGGTCTTCGAGCCTTAACAGGCTCAAAACTGAGACAGACGATCCAAACCAGAAATTCAGTGCGCCAAACAATCTAGGAAGCCTGACATCCCCGCCACAACATTGCTACAAGGAACCCTAGGATCAAAAATACGATGTCTAACTTTCCGCAGCCCTTTCTCTTTTGAGCTTCTTCGGCCTTTTTTTCTCCCTTAGCCTTCGCTTGTAGCTCCGGGCTCTCCTGCGAAGCTCTCCATTCCTCATATTGCTCAAATGCAGGGTGAAATGCTTTCTCCAGATCCCCTTCCCTGGGCTCTCCCAAACGCTCATCCCTATCCTTATTCAACTTGCTCACCACCTGCAATTATAATTTGAAAATAATAGATCTAACAAGGGTCCTTCTTCCGCCGCAATTTAACCCTTGTTCTTCTCAACTACAATTTCCCCGCGCTTTATTACCGTATCTACAAGATTAGTGCCGAACCTATAGGGGATCTCCCTATAATCTGAAGCATCAAATACCACAACATCCATAACAAATCCTCTATCAATTCCGCCTACTACTCCGCCAAGATTTGACGCCCACGCGGCGTTCCAAGTAGAAGCAATAAACGCCTCTTCAGGCGAAAAGCCTAGCATTGAGCAAGCTAAAGTCATGCAAAGAGGCATGGACATGGCCGTAGATGTTCCAGGATTGAAATCCGTACCCAAAGCTACACACACTCCGCTATCGAGCATACGCCGACCGGGTGCGCCCGGAAACTCGCCTAGATAGCAGGACGTTGCAGGAAGGAGGACTGCGATCGTATTTGAGGAAGCTAGTTTCTCGATCCCTTTACGAGATACCTTTATGAGATGGTCACACGAGATGGCCCCTAAGTCACACGCCAGTTCGGTAGCGCCCGTGTTTTCAAGTTCGTCAGCGTGAATCTTGGCCATGAGACCATGCTGGATCCCCTGTTCAAGAATATATCTACTCTCGTCAATAGTGAAATTCCCTACATCACAGAAAACATCCACGAACTCGGCCAGGTTTCCATTTTTCACTGGCTCAAGCATGGAAACTACCTCATCAATATAAGTTTGGCGGTCATGGGCAAATTCGGGAGGCAGTGCATGTGCGCCAAGAAACGTCGGCACCAGATCCACAGAGTGCAGCTTGTTGCACTCCCTAATGACCTCGAGTTGTTTCAACTCATTCTGAAGATCCAATCCATATCCGCTTTTTGTCTCGCAGCTGGTAGTGCCGTTTTGAAGCATTTCATCCAAGAAGCCCAGAGACCTCTGCAGCAGTTCTTCCCTGCTTGCGTTCCTTGTGGCCCTAACGGTGCTCATAATGCCTCCGCCTCTTTCGGCGATTTCGAGATACGATGCTCCCTGGCACCGCAGGGCATACTCTTCGTATCGCCACCCTCCGAAAACTAGATGTGTATGGGCGTCCACGAAACCAGGGGCAACGACCCTCCCTTTGACGTCCACAACTTCTGCATTGGGTAATAGATCCACCTGGTTTCCAAGTGACGAATTCGCTCCTAATGCTACAATCTTGCCCTCCTTCGAGGCCAAAAATGCGTCTTCCACTATACCCAAGTTCCTTGCGTCCCGGCCTCTTTTTGGCCCATCGCTGGGAGCCATAGTGAGGAGCTGTCCAATGTTTTTGAGTACCAAATCGGCCCGAAACTTTCCCATACTCTTCATCCTATCTCATCCTTTACACACCACAGTCGTTACAATAGCTCTCCACTTATTTGAGAAACCGCCTTCTCCAATTTGCCTGACACTATCAGATCTCTAGCAGCCTCCAAATCCGGGTTCAAAGGCCGGTCTTCTTCGATAGGAGGTATCTCTCGTCGCAAAACCATGTAGGCTGCGCGACCAGCGGGAGATAACGCGTCTTTGGATAGAAATTCCATGCCTTGGCATGCGCTTAGATATTCTGCCGCAAGCACGTAAGAAACATTTCTGGCAATGTCGCGTGCCTTCCTCGCAGCAATGGTCGACATACTGACATGGTCTTCCTGATCTGCTGAGGTAGGCACGGTGTCGACACTTGACGGATGGGCAAGAACTTTGTTCTCGGATACCAAAGAAGCCGCAGTGTACTGAACTAGCATGAAACCTGAATTCAAGCCTCCTTCTCTTGTAAGAAAAGCAGGGAGACCGCTTTTCACCGAATCCATCATCCTGGCCGTCCTTCGCTCTGATATGTTGCCTAGCGAACAGAGACAGATTCCGAGATAGTCAGCTGCAACAGCAAGAGGCTGCCCGTGAAAATTTCCGCCAGATAGGATTCTGCCGTCTTCAAGAACCAGCGGATTGTCCGTAGCTGAACCGCTCTCTACTTCAACGATGTGTGCGACATGATTCAACCCCTGGCGTACAGCGCCATGAACTTGCGGTATGCACCGCAAGACGTAGGAATCTTGGACACGAACCTGCCCTGACACCGTAGATAGCTTAGAACCTTCCAGGAGAGTCCTTAGATTACCGCCTACTTCTCTTGCCCCGTCCTGAGGGCGCAAATTAAGTATATGGTCATCGTAAGCATCAACTATGACCTCTAGGACCTGCCCTGTGAGGGATGCAATTATGTCAGCCGCCCTAGCCAGTGCTCGACCTTCGTCAACAACCAACGAGAGCACTCCGTTGGTCATCTGCACACCATTAGTAAGCGCCAAGCCCTCTTTTGCCTCGAGTCTACACGGCTTTATGCCTGCTCTGTCAAGAGCCTCTTCCCCAGACATGACGTCATCTTTGTAAAATGCCTGACCTTCTCCAATAATGACCAGAGCAATGTGGGCTAGAGGCGCCAGATCTCCGCTTGCGCCTACTGAACCTCTTTCCGGTACGCACGGCGTGACACCTTTATTGAGCATCTCCACAATAGTCTCAACTAGCTCAACCCTTATCCCTGACATTCCCCTCGCAAGAGCATTGGCCCTCAGGAGCATGGCTGCCCTTACTTCTTCCTGAGAAAATAAGGGGCCTACACCTGCGGCGTGGCTTCTCACCAAGTTTTCTTGCAGTTTCGCAAGATCGTCGTAAGATATAGGGGTGTCAGCGAATTTGCCAAATCCAGTGTTTATGCCGTATACTCTCTTCCCGTCTTCAACCGCCTCACCCATAAGGGCATGAGACTTGAGCATTTGTTCCCTAGCTTCTTGGGATATCGCAACCTCTTCCCTGTCTTTTGCCACCCTCACTATTTCTCCTACGGTCATATTCCTGCCGTTTATGACTACAGTCATCTGCTCATCACCTTCCATGTATCTACATCAATTCATCATCTTATTGTTTGAGAAATCTACATGTTTTTCTCTTCGTTAGCGACAATAACGCTTACTTTCATACCCTGAGCCAAGCAATCCATACTCGCATTTATGTCAAATATGTTAAGGCTTTCTATAACAGTACCGTACGAAAAAAGATCTTCCCCTAAACTAGAGAGCCGAATCTGGCTCATCGCAACAGATTCAAATGATCTAAAGACCGTGATAAACCGGCCTAAGGCCGCTTTCTTCTTTCTTTCAAATTCTCTCTCATCTATACCCTCTTCCTGGATCCTTTCTGCCTCCGCTAGGATCATTTCGTTCAAAGCGTCCGGGTCTTCAGTTTCGGCGCTTACAATTGCGAATGCATAGTCAGGCCATGCTTCATACGAAAAACCCAAATCATCGGTCAAACCCCGATTATGTACTTCCGCAAAGAAATCCGAGCTCTTTCCAAACATAATGTCTAGAAGGAATGTGCACGCAATCTCACGCTTGAGCATTTCTCGTCCATTTAAGAGATGATTGTCCTTCCAGCCTACATTAAGAAGAGGGGTAGGAACAGGTAGACTAATCCGAACGTCACAATCGACGTTGGAAGGCTCATCGGGTCTCACCCGAACCGGCGGTTTCCTTGGGGCATGGACGTACTTGGCAATAACCTTACCCGCCAATTCTAGGACTTGGTCAGGATCAAAATCACCTGCCATGAACAAAGTTGTGTTTTCAGGGCAGTAGAAGTTCTCGTGGCACACATGAAGTATGTTCTCGTCAATCTGCTGAATCGATTCGTAGTTACCGGCAATATCTAGGCGAACAGGATGCTCTTTGTACAGTCTGCCCAGGGTTTCTCTGAAAATACGCCAATCAGGCTGGTCTTCATACATATTGATCTCCTGAGCGATGATGTTTTTCTCCTTTTCGACAGACTCTTTGGTAAAATATGGTACAAACACTACCTCCGCAAGCAGTTCGAGACCTTTGTCATAGTTATCAAGGGACCAGAAGTGATACGAGGTGGAGTTATTGGTTGTGTAAGCGTTTGCTGATGCTCCAAAGGATGCAAATGCTGAAAAAGCATCGCCCCAAGATTTTTCAAACATCTTATGCTCCAAGAAATGGGCAACACCCGGAGGAACACAGACTGGAGATTCCGCCCCATGCGGGATGAATACATTGTCATTCGATCCGTAATTAACACAAATTTCGGCGTATTGTCGGCGAAACCCACGCTTCGGCAAGACAAAAACGTTCATGCCGGAGATGACAGCTGCATGGATTTCTTCATCCAACAACCTATTCTTGAGAACTGGAAGTCTACGCAACAATTTGGCCATCACCTTCCGCTCTCAGAACATATACCGCTTTTAGTTCTGTTTGATTGGCCAGTCTTACCACGTCATCTTTGGTCACTTTGGAAACTCCAGCAACGATTTCTTCACCCGTGCGAGCGCCGCCAAGTATCTCGTGGTTAAGCATGCGGTTGACAATGGAGCCCTGATAATCTGCCTCCGTCCTTAGCCTCCTTATCAGTCCCGCTCTTGTGTTATCCATCTCTTCGTCTGATATGCCGCCTCGTTTTAGAACGTCCATTTGCGAAACGATCAAGTCTTGCACCCTATCTTTTTCGTTATCCGAAATGCCTGTAATGGTGATAATCATGCCGCGCCAGGCGTCGACTATGGTGTCTGCGAAATATGCAAGGCTCTCTTTTTCTCTCACTACCGAAAATATCTTGGAGTGTGGAAATCCTCCCAAAAGCCCGTCGAGGAATAGTAGAGCTGGAAACTCTGGATCTTTTGGGGTCACACCTGCGGCGAATCCCATAGTAAGGACGGTCTGGTGCCCTGGGAATCCTTCTTCAACACGCACCACTCCTTCGGGCATTAGCGGCGGCGTCAGTTCTTTGGAAATATCCACTATCTCACTAGTCCTCCCTCGAGGAAAAGTAAGCCCGTTTTCCGAAATGACTTTACCTATCTCGTCAGCACCTTCTCCTATCGCGTAGATGCTGATCGGACACTCAGAGAGAGTCTCTGTCCACACATCCCAAGTGCCCGCTGGCTCAACCGACTCAAGCCGTTCCAGAGAACCCCAGGGAGGAAGACCCCTATGATCGCCACGCGAGATCTCCTCGATAAGCCGAACCACCGCATAAGAAGGCGGGTTGTTTATCAGTCCCATGATATCTCGTCTATGCTCCTCACGCTCTATCGCAAACATCTTTGCAGGGTAAGCTCGGTTTTCCAAGTAGGGCTTGGTAACTATATCCCACAAAAACGACCACATCTTGAATTCAATGGAACCCGGTACCTCGCCAAATCTCTTAGAACTCAAGTACTTAGGTGATGGCACTTCTACAGTAAAACGTATGACTTGCACTGGACCGACTTTAGAAGCATCAGAGCCCAGACGACCTCCGTATATGCCCTCCAAGAATCTTGCTACATGTTGGATCGAAGGCAAAGTAGAGGTCCCGTTTGTATTCAGTCTCGGAACGAGAGCAAGAGAGGTGAATATTTCTTCGTTGACAGGGATCTTGCAGAACACATTTATTGAAAGTGTTTTCCATTTTGACTCCGGTAAGTATCCGAAAACTACACCAGGTGCAACAGCAATTGGCTCAAACTCGTCCGGTTCATAACCGGAGCGACCTACTGAATCCACAGGCTACACCACCCATTTCGTTCCTCTTTATTGCATTTTCTAGATGTCAGGTTTGTAACAAGCAAAATATGCTCTCATGGTGACAGGAGAGGCTGCCTTCAGCGAGTTGGAATCATACGTTCCCGCTATTGCGAATCCTGCTTCTTCAAGCCACAACGCAATGTTTTCCAGAGAGAAGGCTCTCTCGTGATGAATTTCGTCGAACCTGTTCCAATGGTCGCCCTGTCTAATAAACCCTGTCAAGTTTACTTGCCACCAGTCATTTCTTCTGTCCCAAAAGTCTTGCCATACAGCATAGTACCATGAACCGTCAAAGACAATCGTATCTTTGCCCACAGTTGACAACCTGAGGTGAGTGTTGACATCAAATACAAAGTACCCGCCAGGGTTCAGTGATCTGTATACAGCACTGAAACAGGATTTCACATCGGCTGGTTCCAAGAGGTAGTTCAGGCTATCGAAAAGACACACTACTGCGTCAAACTGCTCCTGGGTTTCAAGGCTCCTCATATCTTGGTTAATAAACGAGATACACAACCCGTCTCTCGCGGATTTTTCCCTTGCGATATCTAGCATATGCTTTGAAATATCAACTCCAGTTACCTTGTAACCGCTTTTTGCAAATCTCACAGCCATACTCCCCGTGCCACATGCTATATCGAGCACCGTTTTGGGGCAAAAAGAGTGATGGTCCCAGATGGCTTTTATGTAGTTCAGCCAATCGTCATATGGGACATCACACATTATTTCATCGTAGATTTTCGCAAAGCCTACGTACGGTTGCTTGGATGTCACTTTCTCCTATCCCACCACAAGAACGTATTTGATTTGGTCAAATTCTTCACAAAAACTGCAAAGTCCTTCTATATCTCAAAGGCCGTAGGTATCGCGCAAATTGAAACAGCCGCCCATTTGAGAGCGGCTGAAGCACACATTTGAGTAAAATGCAAAAACTCGACCAGCGGTCTTCTTGTTACCGCACCTCAGGAACAGTAGCAGGTCTACCTCCGGACGTCTTAGGCTCCCTGATGCGCCCTTTCTCCGACACATCTTGCACGTCATCCAAAACCTCGGCGGCTATAGGTTCTTTGTCTACCTCTACTTGATCGATGGGCTCACCCTGGACAATGCTTTCAAACTCCTTGCCCTTTAGGGTTTCTTTTTCCATAAGAGTCTCTGCCACAAGAGTCAGTTTATCTTTATTCTCGACCAATATAGACTTGGCACGCTCGTAACACTCATTAATGATGTTTCTCTCTTCACGGTCAATTTCAGCGGCCACTTCTTCAGAAAAATCCCTTTCTCTTGCCAAGTCCCTTCCAAGAAATACCTGGCCTTCCTTTCTTCCAAAAGTAAGAGGGCCAAGATTCTCTGACATCCCGAACTCCATTATCATACGACGCACCAAGTGAGTTGCTACCTCCAGGTCATTTGCAGCACCGCTAGACACTTCATTGAACACTATTTCTTCGGCCGCTCTGCCTGCAAGGACTGAGGTAACCCTATCTATAATCTCTGATCTAGTTATTAGATACCTGTCTTCTATGGGCAGTTGTAGAGTATATCCAAGCGCCGCCCCGCGCGGGATTATTGACACCTCATGCACTGGATCTGCATTCGGAAGCATTATAGCAGCCAAAGCGTGACCCGATTCGTGATATGCAATGACTTTCTTTTCCTTCTCGCTTATAAGTCTCGATTTCTTTCGAGGTCCCGCAATCACTCTGTGTATAGCTTCCTCGAGCTCCTGCATACCAATCCGTCTCTTCTTGCCTCGTGCCGCTAAAAGAGCAGCTTCATTCACCACGTTCTCTAGATCCGCAGGAGTAAAGCCAGGCGTAGCTCTGGCCAAAACCTCAAGATCGACTTCCTTGGCCAGAGGCTTGCTGCGTGTATGAACTTTCAAGATCTCTACTCGAGCGTTTAGATCAGGCTTATCAAGCACTATTTGGCGGTCGAATCTTCCTGGTCTCAACAAGGCCGGATCTAGCACATCAGGTCTATTCGTAGCGGCCATAACTATGATGCCTTCATTAACGCTGAAACCGTCCATCTCAACCAGAAGCTGGTTTAGCGTTTGCTCTCGTTCGTCGTGGCCCCCGCCCATTCCGGCTCCTCGCATTCGGCCTACAGCGTCTATCTCGTCTATGAAAACAATTGCGGGAGCCCTTTTCTTTGCCTCGCTAAATAGATCTCTCACACGAGCAGCCCCAACTCCAACAAACATTTCCACAAAATCCGAGCCGCTAATCGACAAAAACGGCACTCCGGCTTCGCCGGCAACTGCCCTTGCGATGTATGTCTTACCAGTGCCCGGCGCTCCAAATAGCAAGACTCCCTTGGGAATTCTTGCACCCATCTCAAGGTACTTCTTTGGATGCTTAAGAAAATCTACAATTTCCTCTAGCTCCTCTTTGGCCTCATCGCAACCTGCGACGTCGTCAAAAGTGACTCTGTCATGCGCATCAGATTGCAGCCTAGCCCTCGCCTTTCCAAACTGCATAACCTGCTTTCCACCGCCTTGTGTCTGCTGCATCATGAAAACAAACAGCCCAACCATAAGGAGCGCCGGAAGCAAGTTAGCGATTAGAGTTATCCACCACGATGGTTCCTGAGGCAACTTTAACTCCACTGCAACTCCGGATTCTACCATTTTCTGATAGAGCCCAGGATCTACAGGGATAACAGTAGTGAACTTGGTCCCATCTTTTAGTGTCCCTGTAACGGTACTGATCAGCGACTTCTGGTCGGTAATGGTGGCAGTAGATATTCTTGAACTCTCTACATATGAGAGAAACTGGTTATAGTCTAATTCAATGTACTGATCCTTGGGGGCAAAAAGATCAGCAATAGAAATTGCTACAAACATGAGCACAAGATAGACTACAAGGCTCTTCCATAATTTCTTGTTCAATCAAATCCCCCTTTCGTAATAGAAAAGTGCATGTTTCACAAAACCAACATTAGTATTCCAAACTTCTGCAGCCTGCGAACAAGCAGTCAACTCGCTAAATATTAGCACAATTCTGCCTTCGTCGCAAGAAAGGCTCGACTGTTATCTCAAGTATCTTTGAAGTATTCTCGGTAACCTTGAACTCCTCGCTTAATCGAAACCCACCTACCCAAATAATGCGATCCCCACACACGAATATGGGAACAAAGTCTCTGTAGTATCGCGAAACCCCCACTGACACAAGAAAGTCTTGAAGTTTCTTCTCTTTACCACGCATACCCAGAGGTTTGAACCTATCTCCCGGTTTTCTGGTCCTAACCCTTATTACGTCTCCACATATATTGTAGTCTGCAAAAGCCCTTAATTCTACCATGAATAATGAATCTGAGGTCCGCTCGCCCTCTAACCCTTTGGCATTTCCTAAACAAGGGGTAAACCCACTAGGTTTGTCGAACACTCTCGATGTGATTGTGAGTCCTAATTCAGGAACAAACGTAACCCCAGGTACTCTTATCTCAATGTCCACATCGTGTGGGGCTGGCGGATAGAAACCTAAGTATCCACGGTGCGAATCAGCGGTAACCCCTTCCGGAAGGCTTTGAGTACCCCCCTTATTGTCCATCAAGCGAATCACATGCTCTACGTTCAGACAGTCAGTTTTTCCGCTACACTCGCGCCACGCAAGCTCCAACACCCTTGAACTCATTGCTTCCGGGAGCGTATTGAGACTCGCTTCATCGACAAGAGTTACTCGTCCTTCTTTGGTTGAAATATCTTCAAAAACACCAGTCGCGCAGTTTTCGAGAAACTCTGCGTCCCACCTTAGGACCTCTGCGGTATTTGATAGCGTCTCAACAATAGATGGGTTAAGCAATTCCGCGATCTGAGGAATCACTTTGTGCCTCACCAGATTCCTCGTGTATTTCAAATCAAAATTATATACATCTGTAATCACAGGAAGTTGCCTTTTGCTGCAATACTCTTCGATCTCACTTCGGGAGAGATAAAGGATTGGGCGTATTACATTATCCTTCACAGGAGATATTCCCGCTAGACCCTGAGTACCGGCGCCCCGAGCCAGCCTCATTATGACTGTCTCTGCCTGATCGTTCATATTGTGCCCTACAGCTATTCTATCTGCTCCAATTTCCTCGCATAGTTCAAAAAGAAACTTGTACCGGGCTATCCTACCTGCTTCTTCAACCCCTACTCCCATGTCTTTTGCTAAGCCGAAAACATCAGCGTGACCAATAGTTATGGGTATTCCTCTGGACCTCGAGAAGTCTGCCACAACCTCAGCATCTTTGTCAGCCTGCTCGCCTCGCATATGGTGATGGAGATGTCCCACACAGACTCTAAAATTGAGGTCTTTACAAAGGTAAAGAAGGCTATCCAACAGACACATAGAGTCCGGTCCGCCCGATACAGCACAAATAACAAGATCACCCGACTTTATCATGTCGTACTTCTCGATTGCCTGCCTCACCTTATTCAGAATCATTGCTTCAAAATCCAAGGTCGTGCAGATCACCTCCGCCAGATTCTACATTGTCGCCCATAGCACGCGCTTGGGGTTAGAAGATACGCTAAAGCGAACGCCTATACTCTAGCCCGACAAGGTTGGAAATCGGAAACGTAAATGCAATTCCTCTTCCGGGCTCGCGGAGTTTCCCGGCTTCTACTACCGCTTCTAATATCTGTTCTAGCTTAGTTTCGGTGCACAAAATGATTATTATCTCTTTCGATGCTTCAACGTGCAAGTGGTGAAACATCCTCTGAAACTCCTCCTGCCCGGTTCCTCTGCCAAAGAGGATTGTAGCTCCACCTGCGCCGAACTCTTTAGCCCTTTCCACGACATAATCGGCCTTACCGCGTTCGACTATGGCGACAATTGCATGAACTTCACCCATATACAATCTCCTCTCCCTGGAACTATGCAGATTTGCTCGAATAGAGACTATCGAAAAACAGACCATACCAAGAAGTCATAGCCTGCTGAGTATTCCAAGTAACAAAACCGTCACCATAGTGCCCAAAGATGTCAGCCCAACAAGCCCGAACCCGTTCAGAAGCGGGTCAGCGCCTCCTAGAGCATACGCAAGACCGATAGCAATTGCCATGTTAATCGGGATATTCACGGGTCCCGTGGTCGCACTAGCCGCATCGAAAGCAATACCCACGAATTCTTCAGGGGCAAAAAGTATAAGCACTGCTGTCACAATCAAAATTGGGATGATCACATTTCTTGACGGAATGCTGTTTAGTATCTTGAGAAGGCCGAGAGACATACCGCTTCCTACGCCGAGCGCTACAGTATGAATCAAGATTTTCTCCCTAATAGCTCCAACCGAGACTTCTTCTACTTCTGCCGCCAACGCTTGTAACCCTGGTTCTACAAGCGTCGACGCATATCCTATTACAAAAGCTATGGCAATAATGTAAACCTTATTGTCGAGAACTACTAGGCTTCTGCCTACTTCTTCTCCCATGGGAATAAGGCTCAGAGAAATGCCTTTAAGGAAGAAGAATAATCCCAACACAACGAACACCAAACCAACGCTAAAAGATCGCACATTGGGAACAGGCCTCTTCAATATCATCGTCTGGCATATAACCAACATTGCGATAAGTGGCAGCACATTTCTAGCAGCCTGCCATAGGCTTTGCAGTATGTCCATAATAATCCTCATGGCGCACGTCCTTTCCTGAGCATCCTTCCACAGCCCCTTCTCCTACTTTCAGGAAAGAAGCAATCTGTGAGCCCCATGTACCCAATATACTGTATCGTTCTTCGCTCCCTTTTGGGCCAAAAGAAACTCTTGCGGCCCTATACTTCTGAAGCGCGTAGGGCTTTTTCGGTCAATAACTCTGTGTATTTCGAACCTGCACCTGTGTTAAGGATGAGCACAGGGTCATCTGGTCCTACAAGTCCTTTCTCACGAATCATCTTGGCTGCCCTTACTGCCGCAGCTCCTTCGGGACATATGAGCATGCCCTCTCGTTTGGACACTTCTTTCCAGGTTTCAAGTATTTCTTCGTCGCTAACGGCCACCGCTGTACCGCCCGACGACCTGACTGCATCCAAAATTAGGAAATCTCCCAACGCTGAGGGGACTCTGATCCCAGCCGCGATGGTGTGGGCCCCTTCAAAAAACTCCGCCCTGTCTTTTCCCTCCAAAAAAGCCTTAACAATTGGCGAACAACCTTCAGCCTGACAGACTACCATCTTAGGAAGATCCCCTTCAATCAACCCAGCCTGTTTGAGCTCTAGAAATGCCTTCCACATACCTATAAGCCCTACGCCGCCACCAGTCGGGTAGATGATAGCCGCAGGGAGCTTTCCCTGGAAGTCTTGGAAAATCTCTAGACCCATTGTTTTCTTACCTTCGATCCTATAAGGTTCTTTTAGAGTTGCTACCTGAAACCATCCGTGCTCTGAGGCTAGTTTGTTTATGAACCTCCCCGCATCGGATATTAGACCCTCAACAAGGTATGTCTCTGCGCCATATGCTACGCATTCTGATTGCGTGACCAAAGGAGCATCCTGAGGCATGGCTACTACCATACGCAGTTTGGACCTCGTCGAATAGGCAGCCCAAGCTGCTCCGGCGTTACCCGCAGTCGGCATGGCAAGTACTTGAGCCCCAAGTTCCTTTGCCTTGGATACTCCAACCGCAGCACCTCTTGCTTTGAAGGTCCCTGTAGGATTCAATCCTTCGTCCTTAAGGTATAAATCCCTAAGCCCGTACATATTCCCAATCTCGGACATTTTGAGTACTGGAGTCCCGCCTTCTCCAAGACTAACCGCGTTTTGTGGCGAGTTTACAGGTAGGAGCTCCCAGTAGCGCCATATGCCCGGAGGACGTTTTGCCCAAAGTCCAGGGTCGAATTCCTTTTTGAAAGAATCCAGATCATACCTAGCAAGAAGTGGCCCACCACATACACAGGTATTTTGCAGCACTGTGGGATCATATGTTGCGTGACATAGCGGGCACTCTAGTCCATGAAAATACGTCTTAGGAGGCACGGTTCCGTAGTTTGAAAACAACCTAGATACATCGCTCACACATGACATCTCCTTTTTGGGTGTTTTGATCATTCAAAGCACTGCCTTACACTTTACCTTTTTGAACCGCACTTTCTATATGCCCGACAAACCCCTTGATGCTGTTTCTGAGAAAATATGCTTCTCTAAGAGATATATCCTGGGGTAAGCTACAGAATCCTTCTAACTGCGGGTCTTCAGACAAGAGCCTTTCTAGAATCCGATCTACTACCGAATCACTATTGAGATCTAACTGACCTTGGTCTCTGAGACAAAATGCTTCCGAGCGCGAAATACGTGAGACTTCGTCCCATATTATGTCTTTCCACAGCCCAAGTTGTTTTTCTTCACCTAACAAAACGCCACTATCATCTGTGTAGCCAAAATGCCCGTAACACATGAAAGAAGGTTCAAATTGTGCCAGGCTCTTCAGCGACTCTAGGTAGATGTCGTAGAAGAATCTAGGAGGAGTAGCGGGTCTCAAATATGGGCTCTCAGAGCCTCTCCCGTCTCTTTCCGAGCCACAGAAGTTGCCTTTTTCTCCCAGATAGATCCCTGCAGCTTCTCCCAAGAATAGTATCCTTTCTTTCCCCATGTGCACAAGGTAGGACTGATGGTGGGACGAGTGACCAGGAGTAGCGATGATCCGCACTTCCTCTGGCAAATCTCGTGGTCCGCAGCTCTCGGACTGTATTTCATCTGGGCTTGCCTTGAGTATTGACTCCTCGGGGACTCCCCGTATCGGTCCGTATGCTCGAGCAAGATCACCTAGAGTCTCAACACTTCCTCTCCACAGACCGGAAGGATCAATTAGATGCGGTCGGCCCCTGGGATGAACTTCAATCTTAGCATTGGGAAAGGCACTGATAAAGTCTCCCAACCCTCCCGAGTGATCTATGTGAACGTGAGTCAAAAGGACAAAGAGGTCTTTACCCTTGTTGCAGCCAGAATCTACACCTATTTCCGATAAACTCTCTAACAAAAATGGTATTGTGCTTGAAGGTCCTACATCTACAACCAGACTCCATTTTTCGGTAACGACTACCCATGACGTAAGAAAATCCCGAAATCCCGGCAGATACGGTAAGACCCCGGACTCCAATCCGCTTGGGTCAGGAGGTGGCAAAACCACACGGTACACGTCACCCAAGGGACACTCTAGAACTGGCGCTGATAAAGAAGGCTCAGACGGCATGTGCATTTCATCACCTCTTATTTGAGAAAAACTACAGTGAGAACAACTCTTAGCGAATATTCTCACAAACTGCGCCATGAGAACCTTGCTACAAAATCGATCCTGGTTTAAGCTTATTGATATAATCCTTACAACGCAACAATAAAACAAAATGCACTACCATTTATCGCAACTGTTACACAGACTTCGCGTTTCCGTACCTAATTAGTAGCCTAATCGTGCTAAGGAAGTGAAACAATGGATGCCACAGTCATCGGCCACGGTGCAGCAGGGCTTACAGCTGCCTTGGTCCTAGCCAAAGAGGGAATCAAGGTTACTTCTATGTCAAAGACCCAGCCTGGCAAAGCAACCGCTACCATATACTCCGGCGGAGGGTTCACTTTAGGAGTAGGTGGGCTTAGTACCCATGAACACAAGAACATGACTCTTAGAGCAGGCAGAAACCTCAATGTCCCTGAACTTTTGGACGTTTTCGCACAAGAAGCCCCTTCTATCATCCCATTTCTCCGTCACTCGGGCGTGCCCTTTAGTATCCGCCGCGGAGGAATAGGCATCCAAAGGGACCCTCATTTCCCGCTATTGGGCGGCAAACCTCTGATCGACGCGCTTCATAAAATGTGCGTTGATAGCGGCGTCAACTTCCTGCCAAACGCAATAGCTACCAGACTTCTGACTGACGATAGAGGGATTTCAGGAGTAGAGTGGTTACAGCGCCAAACTGGTAATATCTCAGTTCTCGGTGCCAAATCCGTTGTCTTGGCTACCGGTGGTGGGGGAGCAATATATGAACGTACTGATAACCCTGCAAGAATCACAGGGGACGGATATATGCTAGCCCTTGATGCCGGGTGTCATCTACTAGACATGGAATTTGTTCAGTTTTATCCAATAGGTATTGACATCCCAGGCGGAGCTCATTGGTTCATAGATCTAGGAATAATTGACCTTGCAAGGCTTACCGATGCTGACGGGGAGCCTTTCTTGGATGCTTTACTTAAGCAAGAAGGCATATCTTCAGGAAGAGACGCCAATCTTTTTGCAAGAGACAAGTGTTCAGTAGCAATTGCACTTCAAAACAGAAAGAGCCAAGTTCTCTTGCACCTTGACGACATCCCAAAAGAATCCTGGGAAGGTGATGAGTATCTGAGAACCATCATGCATATGTTCCCCAAGTCTAGTCCTCCTTGGGAGACCTCCGTTCCTGTAAGCCCTATTCAGCATTACTTCCCGGGCGGAATGAGAATAGGACCGAATGCTGAGACCGAAGTCCCTGGTCTTTTTGCTTGCGGTGAAGTAACCGGCGGTATTGACGGTGCAAATAGAGTCGGTGGAAACGCCCTCACAAACTGCATCGTATTTGGGATAAGAGCAGGGCAATCTGCTGCTTCATGCGCAAAGGGTGGGCAACTCGCACCAATAAAGCTTGAGGACAGTGCCTACGAAAACGAGGTCTTTATACCTGCACTCCGAGTTCCAACCGTGAGAGACTTGTTGAGAAACGAGGACTCGCATGTAACAGCAAGGTCTATGCGCCGAGAGATTCAACAGTACTCGGCCAAATATCTTCTACCCGTTCGTTCGAGAAAAGAACTAACAAAAGCTAAAGAGGATCTTAAGGCGCTGAGTGAGCTTCTTCATCTACAGAAATGTGAGTCTGAAACCGACCTGCTTCTTGCAGCAGAAAACGTAGGTCTGTGGTATACCGCAGCGGCAGTCACTTTCTCTGCAAGCGCCAGGGAAGAATCAAGAGGTCCTCACTTCCGAACTGATTTCCCTGAAGAAAATCCGAGTTGGGAAAGGAATATCTATGTTAGGATAGAGTAAGTACATATTTATGGACTTTGTTGATAAGAATCTGATAGCATATCTTAACAGATACCTAAATAGAGTAAGTCTGTAATTAAACCTGATATCTGCCAGCGCTGTCAGAAACTAAGTGCATGTGCACGATTGGAGTGTTGTCGAGTTTGGATCTGTCACCACAGCCCACTCCCGGTTTGTTTTCACCTTTCTCTCGGAATAGGCTGATTACAACAAGCCTTGTAGGACGCCAAGCGCTTTACCAGGGTCTGTATTTTGTTTCGGTCGCCGCAATTGGGCTTTCTCTCTGCGCGAAAACCTTGTTGAATGGTAACTTCCCTGAGCCAAGCACAACAGTTCTACTGGTGCTTTTCGGACTCATATCATATCATCTTCCTGTGGCGCTTCCTTCGGGCATATACGTTAATCCCGGTTTCCCGCTTCTTATGGGGGCGCTCTTTAGGTATGGCATTGCTCCTGCCCTCTTGGTTATTGTGCCTTCAATGTTATTACACTTCTGGACAAGAAGGCATGGGCTATCAAACTGCCTTTTCAATGCAGGACAGTTCACCCTTAGCCTTTACGCAGCCAAACAGGTGGGGTCGTGGATGGGTTGGGTCGCAGGCGTTGCAGCTACCGATAGAGACCTCGTTACAATTGTTCTTATGATATTGGCCTATGACGCAACCAATATTCTGTTCATCACCGGCGCGGATCTGTTTGTATCAAAGACGTCTTTCCTAGAAGCCTTCGTAAAGAACTTTTTCACGGATCGAAAGTCTCTGATGGCAGTTCGAGGATTCCTGACGCTAGTGGGCACGGTGATCTCGTCGCACTTGGGAAATACTGCGTTTGTTGTCATCTTCCTAGGAGTTATGCTGCTCCGACGCCAAAACGAGTTCCAAAAGGAATTGCTCCAAAAGACTAAGGAGAGCCAAACCGACCCTCTCACCGGCATCTACAACCTACGATACCTAAGAGAATGGGTGGACACAGAGTTTAGTAACCTAGCTCTCAATAACGAGCCTTGTACAATGATCTTTATCGATGTCGATGGATTGAAGCATATAAACGACCTGTACGGTCATGACATGGGCAATTGCCTCCTGTGTCATTTGTCCCAGGTCATAAAGACCAGCATAAGAACTGAGGACGTACTCGCCCGCTATGGCGGAGATGAGTTCTTGGTTATGTGCCCGAAAACAAACACTTCAGGGGGATTGGTGGCAGCACAACGAATTCTCAATGCAGCTCGCTCGGAGTCCGTTTCCTTAGGCGAGGCGAAAATTGACATCAACCTCAGCATTGGCGTAGCATCCTGGCCCGAACACGGTGATACAGCCTACGACGTAATTCGCATGGCTGACAAGTCCATGTACATGTCGAAAAAGCATGGGGGCAACAGAGCAATGCCCGCGGACAGACTGTGATTCGAATTCATACGGCAGGCCTTTGTTCAAGACTGTAACTACCCATTTTGAAGCCAACCCGCATTTCTACTAGGAAACTTCTTTTCCTTGCTTGACATATTAGGTCTATCATAATAGACTGGCCTTAGGAGGTTTACCGTAATAGACCGAGGGGGGCCTTAGAGTGGACGAAGAAAAATACAAGCTGTTTGACGCGGAACATAAGTTCATGGACATCGTCTGGGATAACGAACCCATTAACTCAACCGAGCTATCTAAGATATGCAATCGCAAACTCGGATGGAAGAAGTCTACCACATACACGATGATAAGAAAACTTTCAGATCGGGGTATCTTAGAGAACAGGGATACAGTCGTGCAATCATTGGTCAAACGGGAACAGGTTCAGCAGTATGAAATTGCGGCGCTCATCGAAAAATCGTTTGGCAACTCTGTCCCAGCGTTTGTGGCAGCTTTTCTTGGCGGCAAAAGACTATCACCAAGAGAGTTTGAGGAGATCAAAGCGATCATTGAGGAGGCCACGAAATGACAAACGCATTTCCCTTGGTGTTAAACATGACCATATCTGCCAGTTTGGTCGCGTTTGTGGTCATGTTTGTACGCCCTTTCCTTAGAAAAGTTCCAAAGGTGTTCTCGTATATCCTCTGGCTGGTAGTCTTGTTTCGTCTAATATGTCCCTTGTCTATCGAAAGCAATATTGCAGTAATACCCATTTCAGAGGTAGGCACGCAGGTTAATCAAATAATCGAAGAGTCAATAAGTTCTATGGAAATAGGTAAGGAAAAGGTTTCTCAAGGGCAGGGCGCCGAAGTGCCCAATCCTGAACCCATCTTAGACAACCAAAGCCAAACAGGTGTTAGAAGTCCTTCCGAGTCTTCTAGTCCCGTTACCTGGGACATACTGTCCCGAATATGGATGCTAGGATTAGCCGCAGTGCTGGGGTATGGCGTGTATTCATATTTCAGTTTGAAGCAGAAGCTCACATTTGCTACCTTGGTGACAAGGAACATCTACGAAGTTGATACCATACTATCGCCCTTCGTATTGGGCCTTATTTCACCGAAGATATACCTCCCAGCAACAGTCCAGGGCGAAGAAAGGGAATATATTCTCAAACACGAAGAATGCCACATAAAAAGGCTCGACCATATAGTAAAGGCGCTCTACTTCTTATCTCTCGCCATTCACTGGTTCAACCCTGTAGTATGGGTTTCTTTCTCTCTGATGACCAAAGACATGGAAATGTCTTGCGATGAAATGGTCATAAACCGTTGGGGAAAAGATATAAGGGCAGATTACTCTGCCTGCCTGCTAAACATGTCCATGAATCAGAGGTTCGCATCTCCCTTGGCTTTTGGGGAAAACAGTGCCAAAAGTCGCATTAAGAATGTAATTGATTACAAAAAACCTTCGTTCTGGTTAACTGTCATAAGCATCTTGGCGATAATCTTGGTGAGTATTGTGCTCCTAGTCAATCCCAAAAAGCCCATATTGTATGAGAACGCACAATTAGGGTTCTCCTTGGAGTTCCCGTTCCAATGGAAAGATCGGTATGTAATAGAAGATCATGATGATGGAATCGTCATATATTGCAAAAAAGTGTACGACGCCTGGGAGCATGAGGGGGGGAGGCTCTTAACCATACACCGCCAAGTCGGAGAACTGATAGATGAAGAAGATATCGCACAATCCCCTGCCCCTGCAAAGCTATTGATTCAAGGAAACGGTTACACATACTACGCAATATTCGCTTCCGATGTTCAGTATCCTGCCGACGATAAAGAACTTGCGGAAGAATACAAGGATCTGGGAGAACAGATCTTGGAGGTACTGAAAAGCATAGCATTGGTTGGAGACACAAAGCCTGCAGTCGAAAATGAAGGGTTCAAAGTTGTAGGAACGACCTTTTTCAAACTCGAGGTGCCCCAAGACTGGGAACTCAAACGTTCCGCCGACCATCCTGTAGCGTGGGATATATCAGTCGGAGGAACTAATATTGGCCAGATCAAGATGATACCTTACAAATCAGAAACCACTGTAGAAAATGGCAACATGGATGATTTCCTGGTTTTGACTTTGGGTGCCCGCGAAAATCTGCGCCAAATTGCCCTAATCGTAGACCGAAATTACGCCGACGCTGGGACCTTGCAAAAGATCAAAGATACATTCGAGCTGGCCGACGGTTATTTCACAGTCATAGACCTAATGTCCAATGCCAACATTTACGTTGAAAGAGGCGGTACAAGGCTTTTTGGAAAAATCGAAAACGTAGATGTAAAAGACTCTGGACAGGTATCTATTGAAGTGAGACTTAGTGAACAAGTACCAGACGATCAGAGCCCATCTGGCTACAGATTCGAAGATCTGAATGAAACACAAACCTTGACGGCAGACTGGATTCCAAACATAGTACCGCTCATGCCGCCCGATTACGTTACCTATGGGAGATACGACATATATCTCCTAGACTCAACATTTATCGAAGCTCATCCCGACTACAAAGACTTTTACTACGAATTCATCCTAGACAGCGGAGGAAAACTAGTAATCCTGTTTCAGGGAAGCAACAGGGACGGCACTTTCTGCTTCGGACAAAGTCTCACCAGATAAGATGCGAGTAGACACAAGTGACATGTAAGTTGAAAAGTCAGGCTACACCGATAAGGTGCGGCTTGACTTTTTCTATTCACTTGACATGCGCCCCTTTATAGACGCCCAATGGCCGCCTGTCGTTCGTCCTCGAGGCGCTTTAGAATGCCAGCGATTCTCCCATCGGGATACACAGATTTGTATTTGACCAATATCTGGTCGAATTCTTCTGTGGCGTCATGCCATACAACATCCGCCAATGCGATTGCACGGCATAGTTCGTCTGCAGCTGTATCGTTTCCGCTTGGCCCCCCTATAGCCTTCTGGTCCCCAATTAGCGCAAGATATGCGAGAACTGCATTGGGCGCTTCCATAAAGCGTTCGTACAGTACCTCTGAGGAACCCTCTGCCCCCGCGCCGTCTGTATGAAGGTAGTAGGCAGTCAGCTCCCCAAGAGTATAGTCATGAAACTCAGGTAATGATACGGATTTAAGGGCATCATCGGTAATCCCGTAGTCCTTTGGATCAATGCTAACAGCTTTCCATGAAGTATCCTCGAAGTCCGCCTCAATAACTGCCACGATTGCGTTTTCCCCAGTTGACGTCGCATCGTCGGGATCAACCGGACAAACGCAGCCGGTTACTCCTAAGCACATGACTACTGCCAAAAGCACTGCTAGAACATTCCTCACTCATCGTTCCTCCTAGAGATTCATTTTGCCATTGCCTTCAACTGGGATCCAGTTTCAGCATAGCACATAATCGTAGAGAAACGTCCAGTGAAGCATCTACCCGCACGGCTCACATTGAAGCTCAGCACTCAAGCAAAACCCCAGAACTCGGGCATGCCCATGGACGCAAATACGGGAATACTGTACGATACTATCGACTATGACAAGACTACGTGCAGCGCCGTTTATGAGCTTTGCCGTTTATCTTTAGAGGTGCACCGCAAGCCGGGGAGGAGAAATCGCATGTTTGTTCAAGAAGACAATCTGCTCATTCGCAATGCCAACAAAGAGGATGCACCTATTTTGGGCAATTGGTGGCGCAATGGCAAAATCATGGCACACGCAGGCTTTCCAAATGGGCTGGACATCACCGACGAGGAAATTGCGTCTGAGCTTTCGACTGACGCCGATGATACCTTCCGCCGGTTGATAATAGAAGCAGATGGCGCACCTATAGGCGAGATGAGTTACCGCAACAAAGGAAACCGAATTGCCGAGATTGGCATCAAGATTTGCGACAACTCCATGCAGGGAAGAGGATATGGCACTGGATTGCTCCTTATGCTGATTGACGCACTTTTCTGGGAACAAGGATACGACAAGATAGTCCTTGACACAAACCTAAGTAACATCCGGGCCCAACACGTATACGAAAAAATCGGATTCCGAAAGGTACGCATCAATCGCGATTCATGGAGAGATCAACTAGGCAGACCACAGTCATCGATCGACTATGAGTTAACGAAAGCAGAATATGCGCGTGAATCGAAATCCCATACGGCCACCGGCAAACCAAATAGGAACTGTTGACGTCTCTTTCGCCTTTGCTTATAATTAGGCTTGCTATACGTGGCGGCGTAGCTCAGTTGGCTAGAGCATACGGTTCATACCCGTACGGTCACTGGTTCGAATCCAGTCGCCGCTACCAATTTTTATGGGCCATTAGCTCAATGGTAGAGCATCCGACTCTTAATCGGGGGGTTACAGGTTCGAGTCCTGTATGGCCCACCATCCACATCTTATCCGAACCTTTTCTTTACAGATAAGATATTCGGGTTGATGATCAGAATGGGCGATGCCTGAGAGGCTGCTGCGCACACACTTTTCGACGAAAAAATTAAAAAGCCCCCGGTGTCTCGAGGGCTTGGTTACCAGATGGTTTATTCCACGTGGATAATCTTATGGCTCTGTAAGAGCGGCTTTGGCCCGCTCGATTCTCTCTAACAGTGCATCCCTATGTTCTCGCAGCAGCCTGTTCTCCAATCGCAACTGCTCTATCTTCGTATCCGCCACAGGCTCCGGAGTTGCTAGCAGCCCCGTCAAGTAGTCTTTGACGATACTTTCTCCGTAACCTATACCAGCCCATTTACCCGACAAATCCTCAACGGTTTTTGCCGTCCCTGCGATGTATGGGAAATGTCTCGGATCGGGTGTACCGGGCAGCGGGTAGCCGGGCGCGCCCGCATATAGCGCCAGGTGGTCAAGGTGCGCTCTGACTCCCGTAAGATCGTCTGGGAACTTCGCATGGGCATTGACGTCGTAGTTGCCGCCGCCTTGAGTGGTTTTCAGCCCACACCAGTTATGCCATTGCGGTCCTGGTATCACGCCGCCAAATCGGCCAAAGGCCGTCTCCTTGGCGGCTTGGGCGTAAGCAACCTCGGGCCGCACTCCTCCGCGCATGGGCGCCTCCTGCCAGTAGAGCGGAGCCAGATTGACGAACGCGTCGGCAGCCTTGCGTGACATCGCCCATGCTTGGGCCTGCGCAACGGTCGCCTGCGCCTGGCCCAGTATCGGAGTTCCGGTTGCTGCGGACACGATCTCATCAAAAGGATAATGCCGGCCAGGGCAAAGAGTTGCGTTTAAGCCGCGGTGCCCTTTTATAGCCAGTCCCGGGTAACGGGTCAGTATGTCCTTGATGAGTGCAATAACAGCTTGTTTTTGCGGCGTAGGCATAGTCTCCTGTTCAAAGTCACCCTCAGCGCAAATGCCAATTGTGTGATCGTTGTGGCCGGCGCTGTGTGCGCCCACAACATCTTCAGGGCGGCCTCGGTATATACCGCCCAGCTTGCTAACAAAATAGTGGTAACCTATGCCAAGCCAACCGTTACCTAAGTGCCAGCGGTGCACGTCCTCCACCGTACAGCTCTTGGCTGCGGCATGATGAAGGACCAGGGTATCTGTTCGATTGCGTGGAGTAAACGAGCCTGTAAACTTTAGTCCTCGATCAATCACTTGTACCGGCATGGCCCTCACCCGCTTTCTGTTTCATCTGCTCAAGTGCCGCCTTCAAGAACTCCGGGATAGGCACTCCGCAGCGGCCTACGTTTTCGATGATCGACAGCGCTTCGTTGGCGAGATAGAACCAAATTGCCAGTGAACGGAACACTTCTTGACCTACGGCTTTATCGACCTGATATGCTACCGCCACGATTACGAACAGTAGAACCTTCTTTACTATGCCTCTTGCACCGAGTTCCGAGTTTAGGCCCTTCTCGTACCATGCGGCAGTGACTCCGGTTATGTAGTCTGTTACTACAAGTCCGACAAGCACTTTCAACATCAGGTCCCACCCCCCAAAAAACGCTGTAAAAAACGCGCCAACTGCTGCAACGGATAGTTTCAAATAGCCAATTGCCTTACTTGCATCCATCGGGTTATCCCCTTTCCAAATATTGTACGGATCAATAAACCACCTCTGTCGAGGTGGTAGCCTGTTTGCTCCCAAATCAAAAACCGCCCTTTGGCGGTCTGGGAGATGGTGTTTAGTCCTTATGATGCAGTTTAAGTCAAACGTAATACTAATACGGGTATTTTTCTTGTTGCATCAATACACTTATCATGTTTTCTTTTTCCATATTCTCACTTGTAAGCCTTGCAATTACTTCGTTCTGCTTTCGTATCACCTCTTCTTGCTTTTCAATGATTTCCAGCATATCGTAATATATCTTAGTTTTAATCTGCATAAGGCTCTCCTACAATTTGTTCATATTGTGCAATTGTAATTCGATTCATTTCGACCAAGAATTTATAAAGCCTTTTCTTAGCTTCTGTCATTAGCTTGCACCTCCAAGCAAAACTACCTCAGTTAAATCAGCTAATAGCTGTTTCAGCTCTTCATTTTCTTTTTTCAAAACCAGAATCTCCAACCCGGCTCCCGCAACACCTTCCATCACATAGTCGTTAAGTGTGTTTTGCGATAAAACCATCGCCTTTACTTCTTCGAATCTGGTCAACTGTTCCTCTGTGTATTCGATATGCTCAAACCTAACTATTTCCATGTCGTCCCATTTTTGCTCAAAGTCCAACCACCAATTGCGACCTTCGATAACAGGCTGCTCATACTCTGTGCCGTTTCTGGTATACACTACCTTCTCTTGCGCTAGTTTTAAACCTTCGCTATCCCTGTAAAGCATATAAAGCACCTTCCTTTTCGAGTTTCTTTACGTCTACCTTTAATACGCCTTTGTTGTTCATGTAAATATAATCATTCTTTTCAAGAAGCCGCTGAACAAAATTGTAGCTGCACCCGTGCCTGGCATGACCCAGCCAACTATTTAGGATTTGCTCTGCTTTTTCGGTCGTCATCCTGCCTTCAATGATTAAGCGCCTCCTTTTCTTAGCTTTCCTTTTGATCTTCTTCTTGGAGTCATTCCTAAGAAGTCTGTGTGTTGCATAGATCTTAAAGCCCACGGCGTTGACGCCTTGGTTGATTGGGAATATCTTTGTTTTGTTTTTGTTTGTATCTAGGTTTAATTTTCTTTTTATAAAGTCTGTCAAGAGACTTAAGATATCCCTGGCCTTTTGCTTGCTTTCGACTACAATCACTATATCGTCAGCATAACGGACATAGTATTTGAGACCTAATCGTCTCTTAGCATATTGGTCTACCTCATTCATGTAGATGTTAGCGCCAATCTGGCTAATAGTATTACCTAGTGGCAATCCCAAGGGGCCTATAGCATCTGCGCTATCTATGATTTTGTACAGCAGCCTAAGTGTTTTTTCGCACTTTATCTTTTTGGTGAGTAGCTTTTTCAAGATCCCTCTGTCTATGCTATAGAAAAACTTCCTAATATCGATTTTGATAATGTAGGCTGTGCCTCCATACTGCCACTTAGCTTTCCTAATGAAATGCTGTATTCTATCAACACACTTGTGGGTTCCCTTGTTGTCAATACAAGCATAGCTGTCATAGATAAAGATTGGGTAATACACTTGTTTTAATATGTTGTTAATCGCAATTTGCACTATCTTGTCTCTATAGTGCGGAGCGTCTACTATTCTTTCCTTTGGTTCGTATACTTTAAATCTGGTATACCCAGAAAACTCGTAAGTTTCATCTATAAGACTTTGCTTAAGCTGCATTAGATTGTAGGTTTCGTTTTTGTGAAATACCATGGCTTCAACGCCATATTTACTCTTGCCTTTTTGCGTTTGGCGGTAAGCTTTATACAGGTTTTCATCATCTACTATAGCGTCGAATAGAGTTTGCGACAATCCTGGTGTTCACCTCTTTGGTTACTAAGCATATTGTCATTGTTTATGTGTTTACACTTTTTACAGTGAAAGAATTAGGCTCTCTTGAATTATACTCAAGCCATGTTGTTAAAACCGTAATCTTAACAATCTAAAACTTAGTAAAACCAGGACAGGGCGCCAACCGTTGTTCGAATTCGTATTCCACGAGTTGTTCGCATTCAAGTAGGAAGCACCGTTGTTGCCACGAATGACACGCCTTTTTTCAGCCTAATCCTTAATAGGTTTATCTTTTATTAACTGACTTTATATAGCCAGATAATAACTTATTAATCTCAGTTAGCTCTGCATCTATTATTTTATAGAAATTGTTGCTGATGTACTTTCTCTCCTTAGACAGTTTCATCAACACTTTCAATACTTGTAAATGCCCATCGGCTTCTTGCAAGTAAACCAGCCGCTTGGATTTTACGCTGTTTCCTAGGCTGATATATTTCAATAACTCGAAGAAGTTTTCTTTTATATGCTGACAGAGAGCAAACTTCTCCGACTTGGGAAAGTTTACAAGCCTGGGGTATATAGTATATAAAAGTTCCTCTGTTTTTCTATACACCTTTAAATTTTCTACAGACAACATATATCACCCTTTACACGGGCTACGCCCTCGCCTTCGCTCGGGACTTCGCCCGCAGAAATTAGAGAGCAGCTATCCGAGTAATTCAAGAACAGGGCGCCAACCGCCGTACGAAGCCGAATCCCACGAGAAGCCCGCACCCAAGCAGGAAGCACCGTAGTTGCCACGAACGACACGCCTCCAGGTCGCGGAATCATCTCTGGTTTCTTGGCACCATGTATAGTTTCCTGAACCGAAAGTGTGATGTGTGATTAGGTCGGCATCGGTCAGATAGACTCCCCAGTCTTCTGTTGTTCCTGCATAAGCAGGGTAATTCCAGTTTTGTAGTTTCGCATGTTCGTGTAATGGCAAAATGATTGCATTCCATTCATTGTCAGGCCCGATACTGCCCCTATCAGCATTTGCATATGAGTCCACAGGGTCGCTGGCAGCTCCGTGTATGAGCCGAACCCGGTATTTTAATCCGTTTATAGTTACGACTTTGTTTTGTGTAACTGCATTCGCCTTGGGGTATATTCTACCTTTCTTATTCCCTGATTCGGTTACTAAGCTGCCACCGCTTAACACAATCTTAGTATCAGTTATAGAGGATACAGTGAACTCACCATTGTTTGCACTGTTGGCCCAGCCCTTCAAGACAACAGTATCTCCAACCGCTGCGACAGTGTCTGCGTAATCCATGCCTGAACTTTTGTCACCTTTGAAGTGTTCGGTTGTAGTATTTATGCTATTGTCCGTAGCGCTAATGCTTAGCTGAGTCCCAATTCTTCCGTTGGGTGGCAATGTCCCTTCATCATTACTGGCGTATACCGCTCCTGCTTCGTATATGGCATTCCATGTCGTTGAGTGCCTAATGGGCTTAACAGGTATAAAGCATATCCTACCTTTAAAAATATACTTAATCCAAGGCGTATCGCTAAATTGCAATGTTCCAGCGGATATGCCCACATCCAAGGCTATTTGGTCACCCGTGATTAAATCACTTGCGGGGACGAATCCAAAAAAGCCGGCATTTTTATCACCGGCCAAAAGGAACTTTCCTCCTGGGGCATTGCTATAGTCTTCTTGTACCCTTGTGTTTGCGATTTTCTCCAGGTGTTGGTTCATTAAATCAAACTGCTCTTTGGCCGGCAAGTTAAATATCTCTGCCATTATACAACCTCCTCACAGATAAATTGTGTGATGCCATCCTTGACCCGTAGACCGTATCTGTATATTTTATTATTGGTTACGTCTTTGATTAGGTGAGGCATGTTTTCCGCCTTATGTGCATCTATGGCCTCATCCTGAGACTTCTTGTCGGCATCAATCTTATCCCAGTTGTCATTAAGCATCGTCTCGATATTGAACGTATCATTACCATCAGCCACAGGGTCTTTTTTCAACAGCCCTAGGTTAGGCGTGTTTTCTGCCATCAGCGTTCACCTCCCGCAAATTTGCGCAGAGGAATCTGTTCTATCTCAGCCAACGTCATCACTCCATGAATGTCTCGGACAAGCAAGTACGCGAAGTAATACGCCACTCGCAAATGGGCCGGCGCAATGTTCTCTACCGCCTTTTTGGCATCGTCTATGTTAGGCGGAATACCAAGCACACTAGTAAACTGCACGTTGATACTGCCGTCAAACGTTACCTCTACTTGACCGTTCGTAAAAGCATCCACTGCTGTTTTGATTAGTAGTCTATCTACTTTTCCAGTACCGCGCCATTTGGACTTTATGACCGATCTTCGCTCACCCAAGGGTTTATTTAAATCCGTTTCTATTCCGAGTTCTTTTTCGTAGACCGTTAGTCCCCAAGTGGCTGTATCGATGTTGAGTTGTTTTTCGAGATCTACTATATCAACATTAAGCTTATTAAATTCAATCTGTTCAGCTTGTAGGATTTCTTGAAAAACTTTGGATTGTCTTTCGTAAGACGGTAATAAGTCGATTAGCTTACTCACTTATTACCACCTCGCCAAGCACAGCAACCTCGTCATCCGCTATGGCTATGTTAGCAGTCAAGCCATTGACGCTAAGGTTTTGATAGTCTATCACACCATCGCTGTCTAAGATTAGCGCCCCTATGCGTGCATAACTTACAGTGTCCTCCACAAACGCAATGCTCTTGAGATACTCAGCTATGCTATCTTCGATACTTGCTTTGACCTGCCCCAGCGTATGGCTTGCGTCCCGCGTGACTTTGGCGGTTACGTTGATATCTACACCTGTTGCCGACGCCACGGTACAAAAAGCACCGATAGGGGCCACACCGTCACCGGCACCGGTTGTGCCAGGGTCAATATGCTCTTGCACAGCAGCCACTAGCTCCGGGCCGGTCGGTTGTTTGTTGCTATCTATAATTACGACTTTGACTGTGTTATCACCGGCCCAAAGCGGGATTACTCTGGCGTCGCCTACACCTGTAACCTCTTTTGCCCAATTCAAGTAATGGTATCTGTTTCCTGATGTTGCAGGCGTTCTGATACGTTCGTAATACCGCTCTAACAGACTCTTGTCAGATTCAGCATCATAGCCATTCGTAACCGGCTCTGGATTAGTTACACTGATTAATCCGGGAATACTAACAGGGAAATATTTTATCGCTCTCGCGGGTACGTTGCCCACGCTTCCCGCCTGCTCGCATTCCACTAGCACCTGCATCTGCCCACTAGTGCCGATGGCCTTATTTTCTTGCGCAACAAAGACAACGGTATCAGACGCTACCAGATCGCCGGTCCTAATTACGGCCCCTTCCCGGCCTGTGATTGTGACCGTGGTGCTGGACTTGGTAGCGGGCTTACGAGTTAGTCCAGTTCGTTGATAGGCAAAAGCTGCAAGTTCTTCACCTTCCAAGTTCTCAATGTCGAGTTTGTCAGCAACGTACCCAAGGTCGATGTAGGCTTCCGCAAACTTAATGGCAGCTGGCGATATGGCATCGTACACCAAGCTGCCCTCGTTTTTGTTTATTTCAGTTGCAATACTGTCCAGCATCTCTTTCTTTATTTGTTCCTCTGTGTGCTCGCTATACACTGATCTCCACCTCCCCGTATGGGGTAACTGCCGTAAAATCAGTACACAGAATGTCTTTCTCTGCACTGACTGCCAAATTGCGTATATCGGTTACATAGTCCTCGAGCGTAGGCCAAATAGCTTCCTTGACTAGCCTCTCAGCCTCCGACTGGATGACCGCATTTGAGTATCTTTTACCCACCAGCGGCTCCAACTCATGGCCATAGTCCCAGCTATATATCAAGTGGCGGTACCGTGACGTCTGAAATATCTTCCATATCCATATTTTGACGGCTTCCTTACCCTCGACAATGTATATCCTGCCGTTTCTTGTCTTAAACTCGCATTTGTCAACATCCCAAGCCCATTCGCGCGCCACCGGTAACTCCGCAGCGGCGGGTTCCTCGGCCGCAGGCGGGTCTATAAAAGGAAACAGACTCATAATCTCACCACCTTGGCCAAGATGATATACGTCTGGCCATCTGTAGTTGGCATAACCGCAACTGTATCGCCAGATTTGAGTGTGTCAGTTAGCTGCATCGTTCCAGCCGGCACCCCGATTTTAGTCACGTCATGGGTATGGCTACCATGATCGCCAACTACAGTATCAGTTTCTTCGCTTTGGCTATCGGTCAGCGGCATTGTAATGTTACGCCGGTAGCCGGGCAACAGGTAATCGGCTATCAAAATGTTGTCCTTGTCGATCTGCAGATCGACCATTTTAATTATGATATTCGGCGGCGGAGAGACTATCTCTGCCAGTCGTATGCCTGGCGGATTTACACTCTTCCCCTGGCGCTGCATTGCCGACAGCAGCTCTACGTACGGGTCTTGCATCATAGCCCCTCCTTTGCATCCATCATGTTTTTAAAATTAAGTTCTAGGCTCATCATGTGCTGGCCATCCTCAAAAATGTGCTCATCGCTATCAATGTAAAACAGGCCGTTAAGCCCAGTATATGGCTCTTTCACCGTCACCGCTCGGCCTGTTATGCACTCAATATTTCCTATTCCTTGTACAGATGCGCGCTGATCCACGCCCCTAAGCATGTTTTTAGCGACCGTCTGCGGGTTCTTATCCGTTTCTTGCGTGTAAGCATCTTGCAGCACGCCATAGTGTTTGATCCAGTCAGCGTTTTCTACTACACCTATCTCATTTTGCTCATCATCGTATATCTTGACGCGGTTAACCATGCCCTCGATGCTTTCGCTATAGGCGCTTTCGCTAATTAAGACTGTGTCAGGGCCTACTTCGGATGCAAGTGTATACTTGGCAACCGTTTTGCCTTTCTGGATCACGCTTAGATTGCCGTCCCGCATAATCGATATATAGTTAATGCCACTAACCCTAGAAGCATGGTTATAGGCCGTCATGATGATGTCGTAAAGACTTTGACTGTCGGCTATGAAACTAACCGGTATTCCGGGATTAGCAAGTTCTCCGGTGGTAATCCCTACCTCTTGGCAAACCTTCTGCGTTATTTGTGCTGGCGTCATGTTCTTAAAATTGAATGTCATTTTGGATTTGAGAAGATATACCCCGCCATCATAGGCCGTTACCCGCATCTCGGTGCCGCTTGACGATTTCTCTTTAAAAAATACGTAACCACGAAATCGCTCAACCCCATCAGCAGTAAAGAACTTGACCATGTTGCCTAGACCAATGAATGGTCGTGGAAGAAAGCGGTCTGTCGGGGATACTGCGACGGCAAATTCTAGCCTGCGTGCCGCTTGCTTGTAATTACCAGTCCACGTCACACTAGTTACAAGCTGAGATATATTCCTTGACTCCGCTGGTGTATTGACTAGCATTGTAAACAACTTATATCACCAACTTTTGCCCGGGGTGAATAAGGTTTGGGTTCTTAATGCCGTTCTTGCTGGCTATCTGCTTGTAGTTGGCACCGTTGCCGGTAGCGCGTTTAGCGATAGCCCATAGAGTATCGCCAGCCTTCACCGTATAGGTGTCCGGTGTCGGCTTCGTTACCGGTCGTTGGGTCTCAGGTGGCGTGTAGCCCTTCTTTGTAAGCTGCTGAGTCGGGACTTTCAAAAACCGGTATTCCCGTAGCTCTAGAGTGAAATATACGTCGCCTGTACCGTCCCGCTCACCATACTCAAAACCCTCGATTCCTACTGCCATGTTTATGTCTGTGTCCGTGATAATCAATCTAATGGGCTGCCCAGTCTTGCGCCATCGCTCGATCATCTCGACGCATTCATAGGGTTTCGGAAAACCCCGGTACTGGCAAAAATGGTATTCCTGAGCAGGAAAAAAGCTAGAGAGCGTAATCTCTGCCAGCTTTCCCTCTCCTTTACCCAAGAGATTTATCTGCCCTGCTGTCTGCGCTGTCGTCACGGTTTTATTTATGTTTCCCTTTATCACTCCGAAGGCCGAAGGCGGAACCGGGAGTTGCAACTCTTCTTCTCGGTTGTTATAACTGAGCCAAAACTCCATATTATGCACCTCCAAATGCAACTTCAGCCTTAGTCAGCTTCTTGGCTAGTGCCGTAGCTATCTTGTCGATGTCGGCTTCCTCACGGACAATCAAGGTGTCGGCTAATTTTGCAATGTTGAAGTGTCTGGCGCCCTCGACCCGGCCTTGGACTCTGGCTAGTGCTAATGACTCATCATGCGGGTACACTCTGGAGCCGCGCGGGAGGTCGATAATCTCGCCGCCGCGCTCATGCACCTGTACGATGCCGCCACGCCAACCCATAGTGCCGGCGGCCAGTTTTGGAATCAACGGGATGTCAATGCCCTTGCCGCCAATTTTCGGCACCCACTTTGGCAATTTGATTTTGTTGAGCCCGCCTATGACACCATTGACCAAGCCTATTATCAAGTTCAGAGGCGCTTTTGCTAGCGCAACTAAACCGTCAAAGATGCCGCCGAAGATATCCTGTATGGCTTGCCATGCCAGCTCCCAATCGCCAGTAAACACTCCGACAATGAAATCCACAATACCACTAAACACCTGGAGCAAGGCGCCCACTACAGTGCCTATCGTCTCTGCGGCAACAATGAATACGTTAGAAATAGCACCCCAAATGCCTGTGAATACAGGCACCAATTGCCTGAAAACGAAAGATATAAATGTTGTTACACCCGCGAAGATGTTTCGAATATGACCCATCGCTGTAGCAATCGTCTCTTTCATGTTCGGAAAGGTCTTTTCTGTCCATGCAGTAATCTTATCCCAGTTTTTGTAGATTAGCAGCGCTGCAAGCGCAATGCCAGCTATGAGCAGTACAACCATGTTCCCAGGGCTCAACAGTGCGTTCATGATGCCGCCCATCTTTTTAGCCTTGCCAGCAAAGTCGGCGAATTTAAACATTACTCTAGACACGCCTTGTGTAAGCTTGCCGATGATTAACACGACCGGCCCGATTGCCGCGGCTATGCCAGCGAACTTTACTATCATCTCTCGCTGCTCCGGTGTCAGATTATTGATCATATCCGCAAACCTTGAGAATCCATCCGCAACCCGATCTATAATCGGCGCAAGGGTGTCTCCAAACTTTTGCGCCGATACCTGCATCTTTATCATAGATTGTTTAAAGCTAAAACCTGTGGCGTTTACGCCTTCTGTTTGTTCTCTAAAAGCTCGTTCCATAGCACCGGAGGAATCTTCGAGTTGCAACAGTTTCTCCCGGTATACGTCGCTTTGTTCGCCTGCCAGAGACAACGCCAATGTCTGCCCCTGGATAGAACCGATGTATTTTTGCAACGGCGTTCCGCTAGATTTGGCGGTTTTGACGATGGTCTCAAACGCCCCTATTAAGCCTTCTTTTTCGATCATAGCCTTGCCGTCAGCATAGCCTAGCTGTTGCATCAAGGTTGTCATTTCTTTGGTTGGCGCCATCAAGGCCTTCAGCGCACCGCGATACTGGGTGCTTACCTCGCTCGCATTGCCTGTTACTCCGGTCGCTGTCGCATAGACGGCGAAGAGTTCCTCTTGCGCAATGCCTAGCTCGTTTGTTAGGGGCACTACCGCGCCAATCGATGCAGCCATGTCAGGAAACGAGGTCTGGCCGAGTCGTAAGGTCTCAAACGCCAAGTCCATAACCTTCCGATTCGCTTCCGCTGAAGTATCACCAAAACCCTTCATAACTGCGCTAGAGAGGTTGAGCGCGTCGTTTGTAGTGGCCATCCCTGCCTGTGCGGCCTTGGCGTTAATCGCCACCTTATCCATCGTGTCTTCTGCGTCGCCATATGCACTGATTACGGCGTATGTCCCGTCTGCAATCTCAGCAGTGCTTTTCGCCGTCTCCACCGCTATGTCCTGGATGTCTCCCTTAAGCTTTTGCAGTCTCTCGCGCTGGCCCGGAATCATGGTAGCAATGCTCGCCATACTCTCATTAAAATCCATACCCATCTTGGCAGCCGCAACGCCGGCTCCAATCACCGGCACAGTAATGCCTTTGGTCATGCTCGAGCCTAACTTGGTTAGTTCTCTTCCGGTTCTGTTAATATCCTTCGCCATATTTCTGGTGGTCCGCTGAAAATTACCCATATTGTTTTCAACGGTTTGGAGCGTCGCGGAGAAATCATCTTTTAATTGGATAACCGCGTCTATTATATGCGCCATGTCCTCACCTGCCTTTTGGGTACAAGAAAAGCACTCCCGCCGGAGGGAGTGCTTTGCGCTATTTATCTATATTATCTATCTATCTAGTTTTTGGCTGATGTCGTTCAGGAGTTTTATTATTAGCCAGTTCTGTTCTGTTAGGGCCATCATTATCTCGGTTTGCGCTACCTCGGCTTCAGAGCCTCGTGTTGAGTACATTGTTACAGATTCTAAACCGTCTTGGATTAGGCCAACAAACCTCTTGTCGTCCTCAGTTAACTCCTCCAGATTTCTGGTTTTCAGGAATTCGCTCAGCAGATTTGCTTCATGTTCTTGCCTTTCCCTCTGCCGCTCTTCCCTGCTCTTAAATATCGCCATGGATAAACCTCCCTCTCTCTCCTTTTGCTGCTATTGTACCATAAAGGGGGCTTACCCAATATTGCTTAACGTATCGATGGCTTCTTTCCGCTCTTCCATTTCCTTTTCCATAAAAGCCCTGAGAACTATTTTCTCTCCGGGCTTTCTCGAGTAAAAATCCGACGGCATCATGCCTTTATAACGAAAAAGCAAGTACGCTAGTTGCGTCTCGCCGTCGGTGTCGATTAGTTTTTTACTTCATCCTTCTTCTTCCTATCGTATCCGTTTAGATTGCTTATCTCGCTATACAACTCGTCAATCTCGCCAGACAAGAGTAGTTTCTTAACCAACTCCTTAGGCGTTGGGGCCCCGAAGTGCTGCATTACATCGTTGTTCTTGAACACATCAGGGCAGCCCTCGATAATAGATAAGACTTTTTGGTTATACATCCTAATCTTTTCTATGCCCCCCTCGCCTAGCTCCAGAGACTCCTCCTGCAACTCCGCCACAAACTCAGGGTCAATGGCCCTGCACCGAAAAACGAATTCCTCGCCATTCATCTTACCCAGGTTCATGATTACATCTCTCTCGGGCATCTTAAGTTTGCCCGCATCCATCTTTAGTAGTTTTTCAACTGTATTCATAAGGCACCTCCTACCTAATTTCGTCTAGAAATTGCCACTCAGTAAATGTGAAGGGGACAGTCCTCTCACCTATTTTGGCTGCCTCCCAATCCGCAAGTGTTAAGCTGGCCAAAACAGCGTCTTTAATCAGAACTCGCTCGTATCCTAGTGCATCCGGATCAGCCAGATTAGAAATTATTGAAACCTCCGTTTGTTTGCCATTCTGAAGGTCCTCTGAGATCCGGGCCATCATGCGAGAAGTAGCGTGGTAGAACTCCACCTCGCCTTTTCCTTCATAGCCAATCATCTTTTTGTATTTGCCTAACTTTCGAGGCAGCTTGATATCCTCGAACTCCCCTTCTACGGTCGCACTAAACTTCTTGACCTCAGCCAAGTAGTCACCGTCAAGCCAAACCTCGCCAAAGGTTCCATTTATAACGTTTTCAGGCTTCATTTTTCTACCAGCCTCCTCACATATCTACGCTGACAACAAAGTCTTCCATCGCGTCAACGAATTTCAGATTAGTTGCAATAAACACCTTGTCTTTGGTATTTGCCATCTTTATCTCTTGCTCATCCATGTCATCTACTGGTTCGCCGAGGCCTTTCAGAAAAGCTGTCTGCCGCTCAAGGTCAATGCCTACCCGGTTATAATCAGGAGACGATCCGTCCAACAAGCCCTCAAGCTCCCACTCGTCGTTGTATGCCTGAATAGCAGCAATCAAGAGCATCTTGTTGTCATACGTGTTGGGTCGCTTGCCTAAATAACTGTCGGCTATAGTCCGCTTAACATCGTCTTTCCAAAGGTCCATCTTGTCGACTATGAGGATCTTCTTCCAGTCCTCGCCTTTGTCGGCCGTAACAGTCGTAAGCGAGTTTACGCCCCGGGCAATCTTCACTTTCTCGCCATCGTGCATAAGCACCAGCTTGCCAGCATCGATGGCAGCGTCAAATTCCTCTGTCGTGAGATGCGGCACATCGTCAACCTCAGGCAACACCTGGTAGGTCAGAGACATCGTAAGTGGACAGCCAGCTGCCATCCCCGCAATCCTAGCGCAATATTCCGCTGCTGTATATGTTCTGTCACCCGCCTTAATGTCGTCGGTCGCAAAGTTAATTACGCCCTCATGATCCGCGTCGCAGTTAGGTAGTACGGCTTTGACGCCCATATCCTTGTTGTCGCGCAAGCCTTTAACCCAAGTAGCTATCATGTCACCGTCGAGGTCACTAATGCCTGGCACCGCTAAGTAGTCCCAAAGTACGGTCTCCAGATAAGTCATGGCTTCCGTATAGTCCACCGGGTCCATCTCCGTCCCCTGAGCGACGATATAAGCAACAACCTTCCGTGGGGGGTTTACGCCGCCCTTAAAAGCCAGCAGGATTTGTTCTTTGTTGGCATTTGTTAGGTTCTCCGGGATCTCGTTCACTCCATACATAACAATTGGATTCTCAAGGGGTATTGTGTCTTGCAGCACTAGCGCAACGGTTCCGCGCTCGCCGCGCTTAATTGCGCTTGCCGCAAGGCTCTTGAAAATTATCTCAATCTTGGGAAGCCCCATATTTTATTCCTCCTTACTCAAAATCAGCTCTGTCATTGTCTCGTAACCCGCCAGGTCTTTCTCGATACCCGCTAGGTAGTTCAGATCAAACTTAAACTGCAACACGCCATCCGCTTCATCGGAACGTATATGTTGCAAGTGTAGATACCTGCCATTAACTTTTAACGATTTCCCAAAGGCTTCTTTTAGTGCGTCGTGCATCTTCAAATTCTCAAGCTGTGTCTGCTTTTCCGAAAAGTAGTTTATGGCAATCATTAATTTGTTTGATGCGTAGTTGGTTGTGTCGTAGTCAAAGGTGATCGGGAACAGCTGAACGAAAAAACAAGGCCTCTCAAAACCTTCCTTTATCTCATCTGCATATCGTTCGTGGTCTGGAAAATTGGTTTTCAGCACATCATTAATGGCTCGCTTTAGGTCTGTTAGCTTTACCATTGCATCACCGCCTACAGCAGCTCTTTATATAGCTCGTCAAGCCACTTGTCCAAGTCCTCAGCTATTTCTTCTTCGTTCTCTTTAACCGTTCGCTCGAGATAAAACTTGCCTTCCGTCCAGCCTATCTCCTGGCCGGTGCGTGACACCTTCCGGTGCCCGCGCTCTACAAGGTGGAAATGAGGCGCTTTATTCGTAATGCCCTTTTGGTAGCCACCAGCGATCTTCTCTACCGGCAAGGCCATGTAGCCTTTGCGCAGGTTGCCGCTTACCTTCGGAGTATTGGCGCGGGCCCGCTTGACGAATTCCTTACCTGTATCGTCCAGCTTGTCCATTATCCGGTCTGGCGCTTTTCTTTTGATTAGTCCGAGCTTCTCCCGGAACCCTTCAGCGCCCTCTAATCTGAACTCAGCCACTGGCTACCACCTTTTCTTTGGGGCACGAAGCAACAGTGACTACTACCTCGCCTATAGTTGCCTCGACTTTGACTCGCCCCTTTTTGCCCGCCATTGCACTTTCTATGCTTTTCAGGCCCTGTGTAAATCCTTCCATAATTGTTGGCATATCATTTATTGTAGTTTCTATGTCAAAATCAAGCGTCAACTTAAACGCTACAGATATGTCCCCGATTTCCACGGCCATCCTTCCCATTTATGCCACCTCCACTGCGCTAATTTCCAGATACTCGTTTCGCTCCTCCGGATTTATGGGAGGGCCCTCGATCTCAAAAATGCGCCCCTTAAACTCTATTTTCATGTCAGGAGTAACATCTGGAAGGTATCGGATTATGATTTTATGCGTTGCTTTGGATTCTATTTTGCGAGCCTCATAGTGCTCCCAGCCTTTCAACGGCTCAACAGATGCCCAAACAGTTTTCCAGGGCTCCTCGACGAGGACGGTGTCGCCGACCTCGTCCTCGTCTTTCACAAGATGCATGAAAGTAATTCTATGTCTTAATCTGCCAGGGTTCATAGCGACACCTCCTCCGTCGGTTCATAGCAGTATTGCAACTGCGCCAAGATACTCTGCAACGTGTAGCGCACAGCTTCGCTCGCTTTGCCAACCAATTCCCGATTTTCGTACCAATCAGTGACAAGCACCATACAAAATAGCTTAGCCAGCTCGTTGGTGCTATCGAAGGTAACGCCGGTAGCGTTGTAGAGGTACTGCTCGGCTGCATTAATTAGCGCGTGTAACAGCGCGTCCTCTTCTGTTACTTCTGGCTCAATACGGCACCACAGCTTGGCCTCATCAATTGTAATAATCATCTAATCACTCCCCTGTGGGGAAAGGCGAGAAACCCGCCCCTTACGCACCTGAAGAAATTGTGATTTGACCATATACCGCTGCTTCACTATCCCACTTTACACAGTCATCTCTTGTGATGATCCTAAGCTCGGTAGCGTCACGGCGCCAGGCATCTCCGCCAGTAGTAGTAGAAGCCAATTCGTATACCCCACGAGTAAACAGCACCATTAGTTCCTTGAAGTTGCCGACAATAAACGGTGCCTTAACCGTGGTGGTCCCGGTGGAAGGCAATACCCTATTTGATACAACCACGATAGGCCTGCCTTTGAATAACTTTTTGCCAGGCTGGGTAATGTCATCTTGCAATAGAGGTCTGTTGTTGGCATCTTCCTGCTCGTCCAGCCACTGGAACCCATCTTGGTTGGTTATAATCTTGCTGGATAGACTAATAGCAGGGTCTAAATCTACGTTAAGCACCTTTTTGATAGCCTTGATGTCTGCAAGATCCTTCTTGGTTAGACTGTTTAACACCGCCAAAATTAAGCTGTTTTTAGTTGCTACGTGCTTTTTAGCAATCCAGTTTTCTACATATCCTAAAATATTTTGGTCAGTGTCTTTTAAGAGCTCATTGGTAAGTGGCAAAAACCCTGCACGTTTCACTAGATTATAGGCTATTGGAGTAAATTTGGGATTATCCGTTTCTTCAATTTCTCCGTATTCGTCAACGACTGCAAAAGGAACCATATCTTCGTCGCTTTCTAATACTCTGGAGCCGGATAAGGTGTTGACTATCTCTACTCGGATATGTTGGGACAAGTCGTTTAGGGTCCTCATCAATTCATTAATACGGGTTTGAGTGTCCTGAGGAACAATAATACCGACATCTCCATCAACATCAGTGACCCCGCCCTCGTGCATGGCTGCCTGATACTCACCAATAATACTTGCATCATCTGAAGTGATCCGTTGCCGGCGCAAGCCCTTCATGAAAACCCGCTTGTATTCAGCTTCCAGCTCGGCATCAGTTCGATCTGCTCTAGCTGCAGGAGCTACCGGGCTGCCATCTGGTAGATCGCCTTCCAAAGCAGTCAGTTGCTTTTCCAAATCAATTTTCTTCTGCAACGCCTTGACGTCTTCCATCTTCTTCTCAGCTTCGGCTACCTTGTCCTCGCCTAAGAGGGCCCGGACTTCACCTTTCGTAGTTTCCAACTGAGCGTATAATTCTCTAAGTTTCTTATTCATGGTTATTTGACTCCCTTCTAAATAAAATCAGAGCTATAGCAGCTCTAGTTCGATCGCCAGTTTTCTTTTTCGTAACTCTTCATCTTCCACCCCTTTTGTCCTTGGCTCCCGGAGTTTCTTCGGAGCGTTTTTGTATCGGGCAAAGTATTTTTCGTCTAGGCTGGCTGCTACCTCCTTCGCTTCCTCGATTTCGTCACAAAAGCCGTATTCTTTGCAGTCCTCGGCACTAAGCCAGGTCTCGGCGTCTAGCAACTCTACGATCTCTTCTTTCATAAGAGCCGACCGGTTCTCGTAGGCCACGATCATGCTATCCCTGATCTTGTCCATATCATCAGCTATTTTTCTAAATTCTTCGGCGTTGCCAACGGCTATAGTCCAAGGATTGTGCACCATCATCATGGCATTCTCGGGCATAATTACCTTATCACCGGCCATAACAATGAGCGATGCAATACTAGCTGCAATGCCGTCGACGTAAACATTTACTTTCGCTTTATGCCTCTTGAGTATGCTGTAAATCGCTTGGCCAGCGAAAACGTCCCCGCCCGGGGAATTGATAAACACGTTAAGTGTTTCAATATCCCCTAGAGCATCTAGATCCTCTTTGAACTGCTTCGGTGTAACCTCGTCGCCCCACCAGGTGGAGCTTGCGATCTCGCCATATAGCAAAAGCTCACTGGTTTTCTCGTCCTTGGCCTTGAAACTCCAAAACTTCTTAATCCCCACCACCACCCTTCTTGTCTCTGTACGCTGCCCCCGCATCCTCGATCGGTACCACGTTACCATTGACTAACAACTGATCCCCGCCTTCTGCCGGCGGTAGCTCTTCCCAGGCCCGGACTTCGTTGGGCGTTAAGAAGCCGGCACTAATGCCAGTCCGGTACGCTTCGTAACGGGTCTTTATGTCAGCTCTAGTCAGGGCGTCGACCGTAAACTTACAATAGTAGCCTTCTTGCAGCTCTGAATCCATGAGAAGTTTATATGTTAGTTCCTGTTCGTAAGATGTCAGTATGGCCATCAGCGTATCAATATAAAACTGCCGCTGTTGTTCGCTGATGTTGGTGTGGGTAGCTCGCTCCAAATCGTTCAGCTGGTGCATTTTCACACCAAAGGCGGCCGCTATCTGCCTGATGGTAAGCTGTGTGTTCTCTAGAAATTGAGCATCGGTTAGGGTCAACGAGATCGGCTCAAACTTATACCCAATCGGCAATAAACTGATTCTATGGGCGTTTTTTAGACCACTTGACATCTGCTCAAACTTATCTCGAAAGGCCTTTTCTGCTTCGGGATTGAGGTCGCCTACATACTGCACGATGCCCTTAGTTTGAAGGCCCTGCTTGAAGAAGTTGTTGATATATGTTGTGCCGGATGCAGCGTTTTCGATTGTCAGTTTTAATACGTCGAGTGGCGCCACGCCTACCAGTCCGTCGGTAGTAAGTCCCTTGAAGTGTAATATTTCTTCCGGCTGTAGCTTTCGCTCTTCGCCGTTTATGTGCACCACATACCACATACGGTTTTTAGAATCAAAAAGGCCTTTGTCATCGATGTAAACCGTCACTTTTGCGGAATCGAGTGGCCATAATGCCTTGATCTTGCCCTTGTCTGGTCCTCGTTTTATAAACTCAATATTAACATAGGCGTTGCCATACAGGTTGCGCTGCACTTCTACGCACCGGAAGAAGTCGCTGCTGCTCATGTAGGGATTGGGGCGATATTTCAGTAAACTGTATAAGTAGTGTTCAGTGGCCTTCTTGGTCCCACCGTCCTCTTTGTAAACCTTAAGTGGCAGCTTAGCGATAGCCTCGCTAAGGATCCTGATGCAGGCGTATACCGTGGCTTCTTTTAACCCATTCTTGCCCCGAATATTAACCTCCTCGACGTTAATACCTAGTAGCTCTAACAGAGCTGGATCGTTCGCCCCTAGACTGATTGCTTCGCTGCGTATACTGCGTCTGAATATCAACTAATCACCCCCTCCGCCTGGGAGGATACTTCGCAAACCAACACCCCAAGCCAAACAGGACAACCCCCAGCACGTAAAAGCCGGCCAACGCACACCAAGTAAAAGTGGCCCCCACTATGCAGACGAGGCCGCTAAAGATTAAAACGTCTTCGATATAATCAAACAGGAATTTCTTGATGCGATCACCTCCATAGTTTGTCGAGAAAATCCGGGTCGGCATATCGGTTGATATCTATGCCGTTTTGAACGTCCATCACCATGGCCCGAACGTGGGCGTTAATGACGGATGCTATTGGATCGATGCGCTCTGTAGACTTCGCCTTATCCAACATAATGTTTTCATTAGGGTCCATCTTTGTAACTGCATTACTAATAGCCCAGGTTAAAACGGGGTTATTGTCATGTAGCACGTTGCCCGAATAGACTTGATCACGAAAATCTTTTGTAGGTCCGCCAAGCGTCTTAACGCCCTGGCGTATCTCTACCGCCACATAACCTTCGTCCGTCATATCGTTCATAAATTGCGTAGCGTTCCAGGGATCACAGCATAATTCTTTTACTGTGCAATTGTGCTCATTTTCAAACTCTTTTATGTGTGCTTTTATAAAGTCATAGTCAACTACAGCGCCAGGTGTAGCAGTTATCCATCTCTGTTTAGCCCACAAATCGTAAGGTACTTTATCTGTCCTCATCTTTCGTTGTAATGTATCCTCAGGCATAAAAGAGTGCCCCAGGATAACGTATTTGTCGTCTGTTTTAAACTCAAAGGCAACTGAACATAGGTCAATCTTCGCTGCAAGATCGACACCAACTATACACTCTTTACCTTCAAGGATTGAATAGTCAAAATCATCCCGGCCGCACAGCTTCCATTTAGTCATGTCCATATATCCTTGTTCCCGTTGGTTCACCCAAACATTCATCGTTTTTGTGAGAAAGTCTCTCATTTTTGCCGGTTTGTCTAAAGCCACTTGGAGCTCAGCGCGAATCGCTGTAAGCCCTTCCTGGGTTTTAGCTAATATCGGATTAGCTTTTAACCAGCAAGATTCATCTCTTATGTCGTCTATGAGATTGCCTTCCTTGTCCTTATCCAGTTCGTTTACCATGGCAAAATACCTATCGTTTTCGATAGGTATATCCGGATTTAAGATCTTAGATATATAGTCATATTCGTCTCGATAACATGGATTACTCAAATCAAAACCGGCAGTGGTTATGATAATCAAAAGCGGCTGAACCCTGTTTTTCATACCGGAAGTAAGCAAGTCATAATACTCATCCGTTTCATGTGCATGGTACTCATCTAAAATGCCGCATTGAGGGTTTCCACCATCGCCTTTTTTTCTATCTTCTTGGCTCAAACGCGAAAAAGTTGAGTTGCTTTTTAAGTGCCGGATCACGCCATAGGAAGTCTTGAACTTATCGGCTAGATCCTCGCACCGGCGGTAAATTGCATCTGCCTCTTCCCAAACGTACTTAGTCTGGTCGCGCTTGGTAGCTGCCACGTACACTTCAGCGCTTGGCTCCCCCATAGCTGACATCTCATAAAGACCGACGATGGCAAGATCCTGAGATTTAGCGTTCTTCCTGCCTACTTGCCAATATGCCTGTCTAAACCTGCGATAACCTGTGTCTGCATACACCCAGCCATAAATATTGCCGAACACAAACTTTTCTATGGGCTCAGGTATTTTGCGAGTGCCTGCTAGCGGACCTTTCGTGTGCTTAAACAACATCATCCAGTTCAAGAAGTGCAGAGCCTTTACTTCATTAAAAATGTAAGGGAAATCATCTGTGCCTTGCTTGCCTAAGTCTCTTAAAAACCGTTGACAGGCCCACTTGTGTTTTTGGCAAGCAACTATTCTACCTTCTAGCACTGCCTCACTATATCCAACTAATTCATCCAGGATCGGATAATCTAAGGGGTAAGGATCATACATTGCCAAACATCCGATCGAACGGAGCTTCCTCCTTTGGTTCTTCTTTCTTCGGCACTACCAACTTACACCTGGAAGATATCGTGAGGCCAAGATCACTTGCGGCCTGCCTAGCCATTCTAAACAACTTCTCTTGGTGCAGAATCAGATCCCGAAACGCGGGATTTTCTACTCCGACACGGAGTATTCGTTTAGAAACCCGCTGGTAGTTATATTCAGACATGACAAACCGAGCTAATGCCTCGCAATCCAGGTTAGACATAATCCCAATATCCATCATTTCTTGAGCTAATCGGTCAAATTCTTTTTTGAGCTTATCCGGCAAGTAAGAAGGTGCTTCAATGTTGTCGGCAGGCGCCTTGACCTCTTGCGCCCTCCTCTCGGCAATCTCTTTTTTAGTTAAGTTCTTTTTTCCTTTGACTAAAAGTAAATCAACTGGTTGTCTCGGTCTTGCCACCTTCTCACCTCCTAGAAATATTCATTTAGGGGATTTTGTACACGGAAGCCTGGGCGCGTGGTCATAGATGCCTTCTTTTAAAATTATTGACCACCCCCTACCCCCTCATAGTGCCCTGTATGCCGCTGACTATGACAACTGGCGCACAAGCTGATCAAGTTGTCCATGTGCAGCCGCTTGCTCCAGTCGTCCCTTAGTTCCACGATGTGATGGACGTGGTTAGCAGGAGTCAATCTCCCTTGCGCCTTGCAGTCCTGGCACAACCACAGGTCGCGAGTCAATACAGCTTGCCTAGTGGCAACCCATGCTTTGGACTTATAAAACCTATCGGCCCGCTCATCTCTTTGGTGTGTGTCGTAGTATCGATGCCTCTCCGCCATCTGCTCTTTTTCTTTGTGCTGGTGTTTGGGACAGTATCTGCCCTCCGATACCAACTCGGAGCAACCCGGGTAAGCACAGGGCTTAAATGGCCTACGAGCCATGCGTATCCCCTCTCTTCGAGGGGCAGTCGGGAGGCGCATCGCTGCGCCCGGCGGCGCACCCATATTGTTGCCCCTATGCCGCCTAAAATTAAAAGCGCTCCGAACAGGCCGAGGCGCTTGATATTCTTCCTTGATATTCTTCACCGATAACAGCATAGCACGATTCATACCCTCGAAAGTGCCATCTTTGTGCCATCTTTATAACAAGCCGAGTTCTACCGCTATGGCCCAGAGAATCTGCTCTCGCCAGCGGTAGTACGTGCGTCTTGAGATGTGCAACCTCTGCCATATTCCATAGTCGGTGTACTCTCGTTGCCAATACTTCAACCTGACAAACTCCAATTGTTCCGGTGGCAGAACGTTCAGCACCCGTGTGATTGCCTCGTAGTTTTCCGTCAACTTCTTTAGGCGTTTTGAAGAAAGGAGTTTCACTGTTTTGGAGAATGTGGGATCCCCAAGGCTCTTGCTAGGCACCTCTGCCCTCTCGGGAGACGAATCGAGAATCTCACTCCTCAAGACTTCAATCTCTTTCTCAATCCAGGGATAAGCGTATAATTCAGTTTCAACATACCGTAGTACTTCTCGTTCGTATCTTCTGTTATCTCGCATACCCAGACACCCCCTCATGCATCAGTAATCCGCAACATACGGCCGCATCTCATACCGGACCGCCTGCGGCGCCGGTGAAAGCTCCACAAGGCAGATCCCATGTTTCTGTAAAGATATCCTCTGGCGTGAATTTTCGGCAAAGGGCCATTTGCATCCATTTCTTTGCGTGAATATTTCGAGGTATATGTGATCTTCCTTTGTCTGCCAGATTAGTGAGGGTAAGATTGGTATCGATGGTATGGTTGAGTTCTTGCTCTAGCCTTACCAGTTGGTTGAATTTTTCGGGAGAAATTTCTCGCAGCGTCGCCCACTGATCAGCCGTGCAGAATATACAACCGAAGCAGGACGTTCGGGAGAAGCCCAGCCAGTAGGCGGGGTGTGGGAATACTCTGTGTTTTTCGATAATATCCCATATGTCCTGTTCAGTCCACTCAATCACTGGCCGCCACCAGGTAACCTCTCGCTTCTTCGTTGAGCAAGGGTGTTCCTCAACGTTCAGGTATTTAGCCCGGTTTGCAGATTCTTCTCTCCGTTCACCGGTGATCACCAAATACTTACCTTCCTGAAAATCGGGATGATTGTTAAGAACGCGCCTCATAACATCGATTTTCAAGTAGGCAGTACACCATCGGGTTGTCAGGCTTGCTGCTTTGGCGGGGAATTTGCGCCTGGTGCTGTATCTACCGCCGCGAGTGGGTAGTGTGATGACTTCGCCATTCATCTCATATTGCACGTCGTTGGTGCGGCGATTCTCCCGCATGAGCTCTCCCCAAAAACCTTGCTCTCGCCATTGGAACTCCAGATGTAGCCCCAGAGCCTTGGCGAACGCCTCAACATACGGACGAGTGACGGGCCAATCCATGAACGGTACTCCGCCGTCGATGTCCTGGTGCCACAAGATGACTCTCTCCGGCGACACGCCGAGATCCAGAAGATATAGCACACAGGCAGTGCTGTCCTTACCTCCGCTAGTACACACAATGATTTTGTCGTATGCGTCCAGATCGCGCAGTATGGTTTTTTTCGGGTTCGGCGATACCTCTAGTTCTTCGTATTCGGTCAGGCACGTATTGGCTACGGCTGTCACGGCTTGGCTCACTCCTTCTGGTCGCCGATCTCTTCCAGCACAACCTCGACCCTGGGCTTGTCTCCGTAAAGTTTAATCACCCGCGCATCGACGATTTGCTTGTCGTCCTTGTAGGCTAAGCCATTAAGCGCGTCGGTGATGATTTTGCCGATGTTGTCCCAATCAGGCGTCTTGCAGGGCCTTATCTCATTTGTCAACATCCCAGCTTTACGCTTCTTAGATGCGCTTTTCGGGATATACATGTACGCGGTAATGGTTGCTTTGATAGGGCCTTCGAGTTGTTGCTGACAATATTTCTGTATGTACAGTTGCTTTACAAGTGTTTCGTAGTTTACGGTCTTTTCTGGCGTATACGTTACACCTGTCTGCGTCACGCGCGGCCTTTGCTTGCCTAAAGGTTTACCGGGTATTGTGAGTTTGATCTCCGCTTGCATCACCTAAACCCCCTCATGCGTTTTTCAGCCTGCTCTCTACGGTAAGAGACGGCAGAATTCTCCACCAAAAGACACATCTCCAATATCCGGTCAAAGGTGCGCTCGCCAATGCGCGCTTCAAGCTCCTCGATACTACAGTTCGTAGTCACTATGATTGGCCGCTTCCAACGGTAGCGACTGTCTATGATGTGGTATAGCATGGTCTCGGCCCAAGGCGTCATCATGTACTTTCCGCCGTCTACCCGGCTTTGCTCTGCGCCGAGGTCGTCGAGCACCAAAAGGTCAGCCTTTTCTAAAACATTTAGAATGTCGCTTTCTGAGTACCGGCTTGCCGAACCATAGCTGTTTTGCAGTTGCTTCAAGAGAGCCGGCGATGATCGAAAGATGCACGAAAAACCCCGGGGTATGAGATAATTGACCACGGCAGCAGCGAGGTGTGACTTGCCGTTGCCTGGTACGCCGAAAACAAGTAATCCATCTCCAGTGTTTTGCTCGAACTCTTCGGCGTACCGCCTTATCTCTGCATAGGCTTTTGCACTACCTGGCTTTTGGATCCAAGTTTCAAAAGTGCATTCCTGGAAGCGCGGGCCCAACTCAGCCACAGCGAAAAGGCGATCTGTCAAACGCTGCCTTTCTCGTTTCTTGCGCTCTTCCTCTTCTGCTTGCCGCTTATCCACCTGGCAAGAGCAAGGCCGAGTGATGTGGTAGGTGCGACTAGCCACTGCCATCTCTACCACCTCAAGGGGTCGCCCGCACTCAGGGCATTTCTGGGTCTCGGACGACGAGATGATCATATTTGCCTGATGTTTTAGTATCTCTCCAACTTGTTGCATAGTTATCTCCTTTCAGACACTTCCCCCATTGCAAGTACTTTTTGAACGAGTTGCTAATTTGGCTCCTGGGGTTACTCGATTTTTCAAGAGGATGATCCAATTTGTAGATGCGCCACTCTTCGATAGCCTCAATAAGATCCAACTCAGGGTAGCGCTCGGCAAGAGACTGATACATCTCCAGATCCTTCTTGCGGTCAAGGGGGTAGTTTTCTATTTGTGATAGCACATCGAAAAATTGCTTCTCATCTTCAGACAAGACATAGACATTATCTTTCTTAATCATTCTTAGATCATTCTTAATACATTCTTGTTTAGAGCCAGTGACTGTTACCTGACTGTTTCCCGACTGTTTCTGTTGCGTTACCTCTAGAAGGGTTTCGCTATGTACATCGCCTATTTGAGCAGGGGTTATGACTGTTTCTTTACTGTTACCTAAGTTCTCTTCGTTTATTGCCTCTGCGTTAGGATTGCGCTGGTAGAAGGAATAATTGACGATTCGGTAATGCGTTCCCTCTCTGTTACTTTCGCGTGGGTAAATTTCGATCATTTCGTGTGCTTCCAAGTAGTCTAAAATCGACTTAATCGTCTTAGTGTTCGGCGTTTTAAAGATCCCCCTTTCATACCACCCAACCCACTCGCAAATCTGCCGAATGCTAGTCAGCCGCTCACCTCTTTTGATGAGTTTTTTTGTTGCTACTTTTTCACCTAGGTGCTTGTACGGAATCTCCTTGTCTTGATGGTTAGCCTCAAGTAGTAAACGTTCAAACACCCGCAAGTAAAGAGGGGGCATAACGTATATGTCGCTTTCGATAATTTTGCGATGTAACTTTACCCAACCCGTCACCTCTTCACGCCCCCCCTACTTTACGTTCCTCAATCTTCCGCCAGGCTCGCCCAACAACCGCGCACTCACGCTATATAAACCTCCTTCCCCGTAATCTGCTGAATCTCGTGCTTAAACCTCTCTGCGTCAGAATTGTCATTACTTAGATGCAGCAACCATATCTGTCTAACCGCACTCAGATCGTTGGCCTGCAGGAAGTCCTTAACTCGTTGTAGGCTCATGTGGTTGCGAACGATGCGGCGCTTGACTACCGGTTGGACCTTGCCCTCTCGAACGCTTCTGTTCAGTACATCTAGATCGTAGTTGCACTCAATTAGAACATGGGTTAAACCAGGGATTCGATACCGAATGTAGGCTGTGTCTGTGGCGAACAGCGCCTTGTCTGCGCCACTCGTAAGCACAAACCCCAGAGGCTCTGCTGCATCGTGTTCCGTATCAAACGGCAGCACCGTCCAGGTGCCAATAGTGAATGGGTGCAGAACTTTTACAGCATGTACCCTGTGTCCTGACAACCCCAAGGCATCAATCGTGCCCTGGGATGCATATATATCCACACCTGTATAAAGCACGGGCCCGCAGGCTTTTGAGTGATCTAAGTGCTCGTGCGAAAGTAGGCAACCAGCGATGGAGGAGAGCCCGAAGTCCAGGCCCTCCCTGATCTGTCGTAGCGAAATGCCGCACTCAAGGAGCAACTCCGTCTGCCCGTCGCTTATTCGGTAGCAGTTACCACCACTACCACTGGCCAGAACATCGAACCGCATCAAAAGTCCGGGCCTCTCTTAGCTGCCTGCGCCTTGGGTTCTACCTTAGATTCGTCTTTAACCGTAAATTCAGCGTCCAATACTTCCCTGTTGGCCTTCCCTTCGATCTCTACTTCGACTTTTTCTTCATCTGCCAAGTCATATTCGTACGCCCTGGCCATCTCAACAGACATGATGCCGTACTTGGTCAACAGCTGTCTTATAGCCGTTTTAATCGCCATCTCGTCAAAGTTTGTTGACCATGTCGATCTTGGATTGCCGTACGAAGGGCTATATCGTTTTGCATGTTCTACGACTTCTTCTTTAGTCATATAAACCGCTCTGGAAAAGCCGTTGACCAATTCCATGTAAGCAAAGTAGCCAATGGGTTTATCGCTTTTCATCTCGCCTTCGAGTTTGATTTCGCCCGTGAGCCGATTTGTGACAATCTTTTCGCCTTCATAAACACAATCAGCATTTATGTGCTTGTACTGCCCTGAACGCAATGCAAGCTGGATGTAACCCTTGTAGCCCATTTGGAACTGTGGAATCTTCTTATAAGGCACCACATAGGCAAACCCAAGTTGTTTATTGATCGGCAACTTGAGGCTTGCGGCCTTCATGCACTCCGCAATGACCGCTTGCGGATCACACTGCTGCAAGTAATTATCTGATGCGTACAGGTCGATCATCGATGCGATAAACGCGCCTGCATTATCTTGGAGCACGTTGCTTAATTGCTCCCGGACGTCGATGGTTATCGCTGATTGAATCTTTTCAATAGGTTTTAATGCTTCCGACATTAAGATGCCTCCTTAATCTCCAGTTCCTTTGCGCTCGAATCGACAATCAGGCGTATAACCTGGCAACTCATCGGAGTTAGTCGGGTTACAGCCTCCGCATTGTCGATCCACACAGGGCAGGAGAATCTGTAGTGTTCTTGCAGGGTACGGATAATGTCAAGACCAACATTGAGTTTGGCGCCATGATTGAGGCTGTTGTATGGCACGCCACCAACCAAGGTTTCACAGCACGGCTCGATGTTACCGTTCACCAGGACGGTAAACATCTTAAAGCGCGCCAGATTAAACTTGGAGTTGATCCTGCCTTCGAGGAGTTGGACCTTGGTGCGGACGAATTCATCTGTGAGGTACAGTTGCCGCTCAACCTCCTCCAATTCGAAAGAAAGCTGCCGCTCTTCGTCTTTGAGTTCCTCAATACGTTTGAGGCTTTTTTTGTACTGGTCAATCCGTGTGGCGCTTTCCTCGAGGCCTTGGACGATAGAGTCGAGGTCGTCGAGTTCTTTCTGGAGTTTTTGGAGTATGTCGCGATTGCCTGACGTGAGCGACTCGATCTCTTGTTCGAGTAGCATGCGCTGTTTGGCAAGCTCAGAGTATTCAGCAGATCTTGTTACGTCGATCGGTTTGTCTGCCTTGGCACTTTCCTTCTCGAGTTTTTCAATGGCCCTCTTGCTTGCCACGATCTTCTTTTCAAGTGCCTTTACCTGTTTGTTGTAAGTGCTGACTTGGGCCTGCAAGCCCTCGAGGGTCTCCTTGGCTTTCCTGCCGGCGGCGTTGATATCTTCCAGGGTCTTGGCTTTTTCGAGATTAAATTGCCCCAAGGCTGTTTCCCTGGCTTGCTCTAGTTGCCACTCCGGCAGGTCTTGTCCGCAAGTTGGGCAAATGGAATCTTGCGAGAAGGTAAATTCTCGTGCATCTGTTTCGAACCATTCTTGGCGATAGCTTTCAATCGCTTCCGTGTATTTTTCAATATCGGCTTCGTGTATTGCCACACGTCTTTCGATCCTATGTAGCTCGTCTTCATCTGCCGCCAGCTCATCTAGGGCTTTTCTTATCTCGGAACGCTTGGCGGCGGTTGCGTCTTCTTGTTGCCGTCTATCTGCAATCTCAAGATCCCATATTCGGGCACGTATCTTGGCGAGTTGCTCTTCCTTCTCGGCAACTCCACCGCCTCGCTCGGCTCTGGCTAGCTCATCAGCCTTGGCCTTGCGCTGTTTACGCGCCTTTGTGATATCTTTCCGCAACGAGTCTTCGTCGCAACCAGACACATCCGGCAACGCCCTTTGGTTTTCTGAGATCCTGATGGGCAACTCTTTCTTACGTCTGTCGATCTCAGACTTACGAGACTTGAGGATTGCTCTAAGATCCTCTAGAGTGCGATCGCCAAGCAAGCCTCTTAATTCCGACAGTTTGTCTGAGGTTGCGATCACATCATCGTCCGAGATGTCGCCACAAACACGCAAAAGCAGCTCTCGGCGCTCCTGCCAGTGCAACTGCTCGTTGAAGTAGGTTGGATCGCTGAGCAGTCTAAAGATTTTCTCGTCCACAATGCCGGAAATGCGCTTGTCGTATTCTTTCTTGGAAACAGGCACACCATCGAAGAAGTGATCCGTTGTGTGTCCCGAAAAGACCTTTTGCGCTTCCCCGCGAGGCGTAGTCCAGACTTCTTTATAAACTTTCTTGAGGATGGTTGTTCTGCCGTTGACACTAAAAGTACCTGTAACCTCGTGTTCCAAACCGTGAACCGGGTTGTTGTCCGCATCCAAGGTTTTGATCTCAAAGTTACTTTGGTTCTGAGAGTCTGTGTCGAACAACAGCCACGAGTATGCATCAAACAGCGTACTTTTGCCAGTGGCGTTGTCGCCACGAACATCCAGATCCTTGCCTTTTGCCTCCAAGTCGAACTTTGTGACGCCCTTGAAGTTACGCAAACTCAAGCTCACCAGCTTAAGCCCTGGTGTATCAAACAGAGTATTGGTCACGCTTTGCACCTCCTTCTTTGCATTTTACAAACCCCCTATAAAAGGCCTGAGAGATTTAACCATGATGATGATTACTGCCCCCCAAAGGATGGTGCAGAGCACGGCTAACCCAGCGCAGAAGACACGCTGCCATAGGTGTTGAGCCCAACGGCTTTTCTGGCTCCGGTGTGCCAGATAGGCCGCTGCCGTGCCGTAGCCTTCCTGATCTAGCAGGACAATGGCACGGGCCATTAGATCTTTTACTGTGCGATTCTGGGTTGTGGCCATTACGGCCTGAAGGGTTTTTCGAACCTGAGTGGGGTTGATAGTGTTGTTCATTTTGTTGCCTCCTTGGCACATTTCCATTCCTCGAAGGCGGATTGCACTTCGGGGTTTTCAAAGTATCTTTGCACTATTTGCACCAGCGACTTTGCGAGGTGGTCGATAGCGCACTCTGGAATAGCCTGCGGATCCACCGGACCGTTACCGCTAATAGCGGCCTGCTGAGACCCCATCAGGATTTCTCCTCTTCTTTTGAAATCAGTATCTCGTCAACAGTGCAACCTAGAATTTGCGCGAGTTTAGGCAGCTTGTCTGCCTGAGGCAGAGATTTGCCAATCTCCCATTTGCTTACTGCGGTTTGGCCCACGCCAAGCAGTGCAGCAAGTTCGGCTTGCGTAAGCCCCTTTTCACGCCGCTTGCGCTCCAACATATTCATGTATGTATCCCCCTTCGGTTAGTAGCCTAGCTACTAGATACTGCTATTGTAATATTACTACTCTTATCTGTCAAGTAGCCTTGCTACTAAAGTCGGCGAATCTATTGCAGAAAACGACCGTAGGTACTAGAATGTAGACATAAGTAGAAAGGAAAGAGGTGCCACCATGGACAATCTGAGAAAACTAAGAAAATCCTTCGGGCACTCTCAAAAGGACCTAGCGGACATTCTATTCGTCAATCAGACGGCAGTCAGTCAATGGGAGCGCGGCGTGTCGAAGCCAAGCCCGGATATGCTGCTGAGAATCTGTGACGTCTATAACACTACGACAGACTACCTTTTGGGGCGAACGAATGATCCGACCAACTATGAGGACGGGACTTTAATGGCAAATGTACGTCCGGATATTTTGGACGCCTGCAAAGGGGACGTTCGGCAAGCTCTGGCTATACAGCGGGCGATCGACCAGGACGCGCTGTCGGAGTGGGAACTGAAAGAATTGTTGAGTCCTAACGTGGACCTCGAAGATTTGTTGCAGCGAAGCGACATTCATCTACAGATAGGAGGCAGAACCTTAACTGAGGAAGAGAAGGCAGATGTTCTCGAGTTCTTGAAATTCGTACTCAAGTTTAGCGGAAAGGGGTAAATACTGTTAACGGAGGCTATGAGGATATAATGAGAGAACACATAAAGGCGTTGATTGAGACGACGGTTTATGAGGCGCAGTCCGCAAATCCCCACGATATCGCAGCATACTTCGGAATCCAAATCGTACTTTTCCCATTCAAGGTTCTCAAAGGCCTTATACTGACTCTATCAGGGCAAACGTTTATAGCGATCAACCAAAGTCTAGACGGGCATGAACAGCGGGCTGTCCTAGCGCACGAGTTGGGGCATTTTGTGTTATCACCTCGCTACTATGGCTACTTTTATGTTACCGCTAACACAAATTTGGAGATGAAATTGGAGCGTGAGGCAAATCTCTTTGCTGCTGGTCTGCTCGCCCATGGACAGTCTCCTGAGCTTGACGAAACGTTTGAGGAATACGGAAAACGGTTAGGGGTTCCTGTTGAACTGGTCCGATACTTGAAGGAGGTATGAAAATGAAGTGCGCAGGTGGTGCAGCCGGATGAAAGCAGTCATATACGCCAGATATTCGTCCGGTCCCGGGCAGCGGGAGGAATCCATAGAAGGGCAGATCCGGGAATGCCATGAGTATGCGAAGGCTAACGGCATCACCGTAATCAAAACATACGTGGATAGGGCCGTAAGCGGACGTACTGATGACCGGGCGGCATTTCAAAAAATGCTTCGAGATACCGAAAAAGGTGCTTTTGACGCTATCATTGTGTGGAAAATTGACCGTTTTGGGCGCAATCGTGAAGAAATCGCGATTAACAAGGTGCGATGCAGAAAAAACGGGGTCACAATCATGTATGCAAAGGAGCATATACCTGATGGCCCTGAGGGCATTATTCTCGAAAGTGTATTAGAGGGTATGGCAGAATATTACTCCGCTGAGCTTGCGCAAAAAGTAAAACGGGGCATGAAAGAAAACGCTCTCAAAGGTATATCAGCCGGAGGTACTACACCACTTGGGTATAAACTAGGTGCTGACAAGCGTTACGAGCTTGATCCTGTCACTGCGCCGGTAGTGAAATGGATTTTCGAGCAGTATGATGCAGGGAAGACTTTAACATCCATTGCCAGCGAACTGAATGCCAGGGGAATCAAATCAGCAAGGGGAGGCCGCTTCAACAAGAATAGCTTTCACACGATGCTTAGAAACCGTAAGTACCTAGGTATCTACATACATGACGACGTTGAAATCGAGGGCGGCATGCCTGCTATCGTCGACAGAGATCTGTTTGAGAGGGTGCAGAAGCGCATGGATGCGAACAGAAGGGCTCCTGGACGGGCGAAAGCAACTGTTAATTACCTCTTATCCGGTAAGGTTTTTTGTGGGAGCTGTGAATCAAGTATGATCGGAGAAAGTGGTACAAGCCACACCGGGAAGGTTTATAGTTACTATAAATGCAGCAGGCGAAAGAATAATGGCACATGCCAAAAGGCCCCTGTAAGAAAAGACTGGCTGGAAGATTTAGTCATTGAAGAAACGGTAAAACAAGTGCTGGTTGACGAAGTAATTGACTTTATCGCAGAGAGGGTCGAAGAGATACAAAAGGCCGAACATGAAAATAGCGATCTCAAATATTACGAATCCAAACTAAAAGACACAGAAAAGGCGATCCGAAACCTGCTTACCGCCATTGAGCAAGGCATCATCACTCCGTCTACAAAAACCAGATTACAGGAACTAGAAGCTCAAAAAGTAGAGTTCCAATCCCGCATAAATCAGGAGAAAATCTCCAGAGTATTTGTAACCAAGGAGCAAGTAAAGTTTTGGCTGGGGCAGTTCAAGCAAGGCGATAAAAACGACCTTGAATATTGTCAGCGGTTAGTCGACACCTTTATAAACTCGGTGTTTGTTTATGACGAAGATAGCAGCGAGGATAAAGGCGGTATGAGAATATACATAACGTACAATTATGCTGGGGGAAGTGCTACGGCAAAAGGTTCGGATTTAGAAGGTATATGCCCACCACCTATTTCTGCTCTGCATAATACTCAAACCACGCCAGCATTCTCTCGAATCGATCGAATTTGTGGGCTGGCTTTGCAAACCCGTGGAACTCACCGGGATACCTGACCATGACTGCCGTTTTACGAAGCCTCTTAAGGGACAAGTAGAATTCCTCAGATTGGGAAATGGGACACCGCAGGTCTCCTTCGCCATGGATAAACATTATGGGCGTTTCAACGCTCTCCACGTACGCTACAGGCGATCTTTCAAAGTACTTATCCCTTATCTCCCAAGGTAAACCACTACAATGGTGCTCTGCAAATAAAGGGATGTCAGTGGTTCCAAACATACTATATCTATCAGAAACAATGGCCCCCGCAACAGCCGCTTTGAACCTGGCAGTTTGAGTCACAGTCCAGCTTGTCATGAAGCCGCCATATGACCAACCTGTCACAAACAGCCTATCTGGGTCCGCAACGCCCATTGTGACCACGTGGTCTACTCCAGCCATTATGTCTTGGAAGTCACTGCCAGCCCAGTCCCCCACACACGCATAGGCGAAATCCTGTCCGTAGGATTGAGAGCCCCGGGGGTTTACATAAATCACAGCATATCCGTTGCTAGCAAATACCTGGCATTGAAACATGAACGACGAACCATATGCCCCATGTGGTCCTCCGTGAATAAAGAGAACGGTCGGGTATTTCTTGCCTTCTTGGTACCCCGCAGGATAAATGAGCCATCCGTCCATATCCCAACCTTTGTCTCCTTGGTAGGTAAAGCGCTCGCAAGAGCCGAGACACACTTCCTGTAACCACAGGTTGGACTCTAAAAGCGTAGTCAAACGTGATCCTTCTTTTTCATCGCGGTCAAACAAGTATAAACCATCTGTCTGTGATGGTGACCCCACCTGCAAGAGAATTCTGCCACCGCCCATACTTAACCTAAGAGCACATTTCAGCGGATCGCTCCATAATCTCGTCAACTCGTATCTTTCAGATTCTGAATTCAATGCGGCCTCGTACAAGCCGGTAGCACCCCTATCGCACACCAGAAAGAGCAGAGAGTTGTCATCTTCCCAAGCAAAGGGTAGGTCTTCCCCAGTGTAGCTCATGTCACAACTGACAAAATCGCCTACAGGCCTGTCCAGCTCGCGGGTCAAGTTGCAGGCGTCACCAATAGTCAAAGGAGAAGGACCCGAAAGAACCTCACGCGTTTCAAATCGCTCAAGGAAATCGCGCACTTCAAGGAGCCACAGACTATCCGTGGTGGAGCTGCCATAGGAACCATCAGTCCCCACAAAAGCGATTCTGTTGCCGTCAGGCGACCACCTTGGATACCTGAGATAGCCCTTTCCCTCCATAATTTGGACCATGCGTCCCGTAGATACCTCTATTAGCCAAAGATCTTGTTTCTCCATGTAGTCTGCATCTTCGCATCTCAAGGCAGTAACAACCAGGTACTTCCCATCCGGAGAAAAACCAATATCACCGTGGTCATAATCGCCCGGGGTAAGCCTGCGCACATTTCCCTCGGTTTTCCCAGATTCGGGTTGCGCCTGCGGAACAGAAACTATGAAAACGTGGCTTCTGAGGTCGCCCGGATAACCAACGCCATCGAAACGGTATGTAAACCGGGTAATGACCTTTACGTCGGAGACCATGTCTCTAGCGGATTTCTGCCTACCTTCAGAAAGGTCCTCACCTGATAGGGCCTCTTTGGCCTGGTCTTCAGCACGTTTTTTGTCCCACTCAGGGGCTCCCGGATAAGGAACCCAGGTGTAAGCTCTGGTGTAGTCTCTTGATATGAAAGCAATGTGCCTCCCATCTGGGGACCATACTGCAGGACCTGAGACAGATTGGTCTGTGCGTATGAGCCAAGGCTCGCCTCCGTCAGGTTCCATTATCCATATCTGAGGCTTCCCAGAGCGGTTAGAGACAAAAGCAAATCTCCTACCATCGGGTGACCAACGTGGGAACCTATCCTTACCGGAAGTGGTCAGTTTCTTAGGTTTTCCTCCCGAAACGTCGACTGTCCAAATATTGGTGAGTTCATTATCTTCACTTTTGTCAGCCTGAGACGCCGCAAAGAGAACCTTGGAACCATCAGGCGATATCTGAGCGTCTCCTTGGTTTCTAAACCTGTATATGTCTTCGGGCACAAGTGTTCTCGGCATGTGACTCCCTCCTTAGTCTATCTGGCGATATCAGCCCTATTGAGCCGCTTCGCAGTGCCTAGATGTCCTCATATGGTAATGCTGAGGAACTTCGCCAATCCTACGGATTTTCCCTTGCCTAGAGTCTAAAACCCCATGATAGCAACGTGATTAATTCGCTAGGCTAAAGTACAATGATATCAACTGTATGTACATGGGGGGTCTTTAGAAATGCAGAACGAGTTCAGACTTGAACGCTTATCGAGGCATAGATTCGAGAAGCAGTCTTTCGACAAAGCCATACTAGTAACCGGCGCTACCGAAAACCACGCATACCATCTACCTATGGGAACAGACACATTCGCAGCCTATGGAGTCTCCGAACGAATAGCCGCCAAAACTCCTGGAACTCTTTTGTTACCACCAATTCCTTTTGGGGTGAGCGACGGACTAATGCCATATCCCTTCACCATAACCGTTACGCCACAGACTCTGGCTCAAGTTGTTTTCGAGATCATGGCATCATGCATAGAGCAGGGAATGAACCGTTTCCTAATTGTAAACGGACACGGAGGAAACAATTCTGCCATTGATGTAGCGGCGCGAAAAGTAAGGAAGGCTTTCCCATCGGCTAAAATCGCAGCGTCTATGGCGTGGTGGATCTCTGGGCCCAAACTATGCCCGCAAGGGACCTTTGGTGAAGACTATGGCATAGGGCATGCAGGCGAAGCGGAAACATCCACAGCTCTTTACCTGGTACCTGATCTGGTTGATATGGACATAGCCAGAGGAGAGTGGCCTCAATCGCCTAGTGAGGTAAAACTGTTCACAACCATACCCGAGACATCGAAGACTGGTGCTACCGGCGACCCCAAAAATGCAACATCTGACAAAGGACAGCAAATACTCGAGCACTTGTCCGATTACTTAAGCAGGTTTCTTATGGAGATGGATCGGACTGATTGGAACTTCGTGCGCGACGACTGGGCATTCTTAGACAAGTAGAGAACAGATCGAAGTAAAGGTACTTACGCTTACCCTGAGACAGCCCCTTAAATAAACGCAGTTAGGGGCGGGTTACGTGATGGTGCCGGGGGCGGGATTCGAACCCGCACGGGCTCAAAGCCCAAGGGATTTTAAGTCCCCATTGTCTACCTGTTCCAACACCCCGGCTTTTCCCTACATTTCCCGGCGGGACCCACGCCCTCCTCGTTTGGCGTCTACGTTCTTCTTGAGGTCTGCCTGACGTTCCTCACTTTCCTTCATGAAACGAGCAACCTTCTCCTCAAAATTAGACTTCGGACGCCGCGACTCTACGACAGAACGTTTGTGGTAGTCCGGGTTAGCTTGTTTGATGCTCAAACCAATCTTGCCCGAGGGATCAACCGACAAAACCTTGACTCTGACTCTGTCATTTCTCTTTACATAATCGTTAATATCTTTTACATACTCGTCAGCGATTTCAGAGATGTGAACCAATCCTGTGCTTCCATCAGGTAGGGTCACAAATGCACCGAAATTTGTAACTCCAGTAACAACTCCCTCTACAATCGCTCCCACTTCGAGGGCCATACCTTCTACATTCCTCCCAGGATACTTTGATAAATCTGGCAACTAGATTATAGGTGATGAGGGTTTTGAGCGTCAACAAACAAACCAGACCTAGTGACATTCTTCATAGGCGTCTAATTACATTCTCAGAATATTAGCAAGCGCGTGCCTATGTCAATACTTACTACCACCATACAATCTAATTACCATTCTATCGCTTTTCCTGATAACATTCCACTTAAACCGCAGAGATACCGCTCGTTTGAGTCCAATTGTGCCGAATTCTACCTAGCAGAAACCAGAATTCTGGTGTAAAATAGATTTGTACAAATTTTGTCCACAATCTGTGCATAACTTGTGGATAACCCGGGGGAAAAACTGTGCAAATCGAAATCCGGGGAGCCGAAAAACTGAGTTTTAGGGAGCGACAAGTAGTAGTCTTGAAAGAAACCGGCTACTCGACACAAAAGATAGCGGACAAGCTGGGGCTGAGCCAATCTACGGTCGCTACTTTGTACAACAGGGCAAAAACCAAGGGCTATGAGGTAGTTATTGTCATTTCAGGCGATCCTCTGAATCTGTTCGGCGGTGATGAGGTTGAGGAGGAATAGTCCATGCCAAGCAACAGACAGAAGAAACCACGGACTATTAAGCTTACTGGTCTATGGTTGGTCGTTGTGCTCCTCGTAGTTAGTTTCGCGATAAGGCAGACCGAAGTCGTCCGAATAAGGAGACGAATCGAGGAGGCGCAAGATGAGATCAATCATTTGCGCATATCCAATAGCGCCCTGGAACAGCAAATCGAAACGATGAGAACTGAAGAGTATATAGAAAAAGTCGCCCGCGAGAAGCTGGGTCTAGTAATGCCAGGCGAAGTACAATACATTCGGGTAATAAATTCTCAAGAGAAGTAGCATCCTCATATTGAGCAGGATATATCGCGAAGCATTGCCGAATCGGCTATTTCAAGGGCTCAGAATCTCCTCGAGAGTTCAGTGCTTGCTCGGATAACTTGATATATAGCGATTCGGATGTTTTTTTGTCGGCACTCTCTGCCAAAGCGGCCACCTGTACAGTCATTTTTCGGGCTCCAAAGTTTATCTCCAGGATGTCGCCAACATCTATGTTTGTTGAGGGTTTGGCAGTCCGGCCGTTCTTTGTAACATGCCCTCCATCGCACAATTGCTGTGCTAGAGTCCTGCGCTTAACAATACGCGTGACTTTGAGATACTTATCAAGCCGCACTGCCACCCCTCCTTCGTCAAAACTCAATCCATGATACCAACTAAGTACAGCCCTTTAGGAACACCATTCTGAAACGGCAACATCTAAAAACGCTGCCCGTTTGGTTCAGGCTCCTATGAAACTTACTCGTCTTTTGCGCCCACTGCATCTTTCAATCCCTTGCCTGGTTTGAAAACGGGCATCTTGCCAGCAGGGATCTGGATGGGTTCTCCTGTTCGCGGGTTACGCCCTTCGCGAGCAGCTCTCTCTCTAACGCTAAAAGTTCCGAAGCCAAGGATAACAACTGGCTCGCCCTGAGCAAGGCTCTCTTGAACTACATCGATGAAACTGTTTATTGCCTTCTCGCTGTCTTTTTTTGTCAAACCCGATTTTTCGGCAACCTTAGATACAAGTTCAGATTTGTTCATCTAAATCCCTCCGTTTGATATTGTTCTTTAGAACTCAGATGGAGCCTATTGCCCACTATAAGACACCGGGGATCGTTGTTTGTCATTGTTTGGTGCAATTGTGGCCTCGACATACTAAAACCCTATCTTTTTACATTCTGCCTCTTAGTTTATCACCAATAAACCCAAGTTACACTACCCAAACGGCCCTATGTACCACAAGTTTTTCTGACAAAGAGTATCAAGAGTGCCCTCTGGCGGAGATAACAGCTGATCTCAGGATTCCTCTTTTTGGGACATCTTTGCCCGTTCCCACAGTTTATCGAGATAGTCCAGCCCTGCCTCTTCAATGGATACGTTTTCGTCTTTGAGGTAAGATTCTACTTGTCTAAATCTCCTCCCAAATTTCTCAATCGCATCCATAAGAGCGGATTCCGCATGGACGTCCAAATGCCTTGCCAGGTTTACACACGCAAAAAGAAGGTCTCCTACTTCATTGTGAATGTCCCGACTATCGCCCTTGCTACAGGCTTCTTTGACTTCTTCGATCTCTTCCTCGATCTTATTTATAACTCCTTGACTGTCGGGCCAGTCAAATCCAACTGTCGCTGCTAGACTCTGTTGCTTTTGGGCTCTCATAAGGGCAGGGAGCCCCTTGCCGACTTCGTCCATTAGCGAGTGCCCCTCTTCATATCGCCCAGGTTCATTACGCTTTATATTAGACCACAGTTTTTCTACATCCTCAGGACCCTTTACGCTTACTTCTCCAAAAACATGCGGATGCCTTCTAATAAGCTTATCAGATATCCCGTTGAGCACATCCTCAAACGTGAAGTCGCCTTGTTCATCTGCAATAGTTGCGTAAAGACCTATCTCAAGCATAAGATCGCCCAACTCTTCCTTGAGCTTATCGACATCATTTTCCGTCGCGGCCTGCGCAACTTCGTACGCCTCCTCTATAACAAAAGGCACAAGCGTTTCATAAGTCTGCTTTCTGTCCCATGGACACCCAAGAGGGCCTCTCAATGTTCTAACAATGTGGACAAACCGCTGCCACGCCTCGCTGCAAGATCCGCTGTTGTTTTTTTGTCATCTAGGCGTTTCATAGTATCCTGCTCCTTGGTATTTTGTCGAATAACAACGCCCATTTCGAAGTGATCAATTTGAGCAAACGCGTCGTGAAAATTTCAATGCCGTCTTAAGAGCTCCATCAGGCGTCTCATTAGATAATATCATGTTCAGCGAAGAGAACTTTGCGTCAAACCAGATACCTGGAAACTCTGTGCAAACCGACTGGATCTTTTCGAAAGGAAATAGGTGCGGGACCTCAACCTTAAACGCGAGTCGCCGTTTTCCCAAGACAACGTCTTCTACCGAGTAAGACACCTCAGTCATACCCGTAGAAGCACACATTATCTTCAGTCTGGCCACATCAAGCAAATTGTGTGTCGCACGCGGTAGGTCTCCGTATCTGTCTTCCAATTCAGATTCAATGGAGTTGAGCACATTTAGTTCCTGAGCGCCGGCAATCCTCTTGTAGAAAGCGAATCGCTCTTTGGAGTCCAAAACGTACGATTCAGGGATATAGGCATCGCACGGGATTTCTACGGCTGCTGATATTTGTTTGGGTTTTTCAACCGGCTCCCCTTTCATCCGTCTAACCGCTTGATCCAGAAGCCTTACATACATATCATACCCTACAAGCGTCATGAATCCATGTTGCTCAGGGCCTAAGAGATTGCCTGCGCCTCGTATCTCAAGATCCTGCATAGCAAGTCTGAAACCTGATCCCATGGATCCGAAATCTCTCAAAGCTACAAGCCTTTGCTCCGCCTCTTGAGTCAGCATTCTGTCTCTGCGATATGTAAAGAAGGCATACGCGATCCTGTTAGATCTACCCACTCTACCCCTAAGCTGATATAACTGGGCCAACCCGAGTTTGTCTGAGTCTTCCACTACGAGAGTGTTTACATTTGGAAGATCCAACCCTGACTCGATTATCGTCGTAGATACAAGCACGTCGTATTGCCCCTGCAAAAAATCCTGCATGGTAATGGCAAGGTCCCTCTCTCTCATTTGGCCGTGAGCAACCGCTATCCTAGCCTCAGGAACATATGACTGAATACGCTGAACCACCCTTGCGATGGACTGAACCCTGTTATGAACATAAAATACTTGCCCACCGCGACGCATTTCTCTTCGAATAGCCTGGGCTATAAGAGCTGGGTCGTACGGTATGACATATGTCTCTACAGGGAACCTGCCTTCGGGCGGTGTTTCGATGAGACTTACGTCCCTTATTCCTGTGATTGCCATGTTCAAAGTCCTTGGGATAGGCGTTGCTGTAAGAGTCAAGACATCGCACGTCACAGACATTTGTTTTAGTTTTTCTTTGTCTGCTACCCCAAATCGATGTTCTTCATCGACTATGAGAAGGCCTAAGTCCTTGAACTTGACATCTTTGCTCAATAGTCTATGAGTGCCTATTACAACGTCTACTGCTCCTAGTGCGACATCATTCAGTATTTTCTTTTGCTCTGCAGGTGTACGGAAGCGACTAAGGACCTCTACGGAAACTGGATAACCTGCGAAGCGCCTTGAAAAAGTGGCATAGTGCTGTTCGGCAAGGATTGTGGTAGGAACCAAAACTGCAACTTGTTTCGATTCCATGACCGCCTTAAACGTTGCTCGCATGGCCACTTCGGTCTTCCCATAGCCTACGTCTCCACACAGTAGCCTGTCCATGGGATAAGGCCTCTGCATATCCTCTTTGATTTCTTCTGTAGCCATAATCTGGTCTTCAGTATCCTCGTACTCAAATGACTCCTCAAATTCACGCTGCCAGGGTGTGTCGGGAGAATAGGCGTGACCCTGCCTGGATTTTCTCTGCGCCTCCACAACTAGAAGCCTTCTAGCCATGTCCTGTATGGATCTGTTTACTCTGGCTTTTATCCTCTGCCATTCGCCACTGCCAAGCCTTTGCAGTCTGGGCTTTGACCCTTCAGGTCCCACGTATTTCTCAATCATATCTACCTGGTCCAAAGGAACATACAAAGCATCTTCTTCTGCATACCTTATGTGAATATAGTCTCTTTTCGCGTCATTTACGGTCATGCTCTTTATGCCCATAAACTGGCCTACGCCATGATTAGCATGGACAACATAATCGCCCACTGCGAGCTCCCGCCAGTCTAAAGGTATCCGCGCGGCTCTTCGCTTTGGCCTGCGCACCTTGGGCTTCCCGTACAGTTCATTTTCGGTGAAAACACAAAGGGCTAGGCTAGGGCAGTTGAAACCGTTCTGTCCACTGCCTACGGAAAGGGTAACAATACCAGGTTGAGGAATATCGGCAATCTCATCTCTCACCAAGACCTCTATATCCTCTTTTGCTAGCCATCGGTCTACAGCAGTGCGTCTCTCTTCGTTACCCGCTAAGAGCACTACCCTGTGGTTCTCGGTCAAAAGCTGCTTAATCTCGCCAACCATGTCCTGCCATCTTCCGGCGAAGGTAACCTGCAGTCTAGTATCTGCTTCCACTATCTCTCGAGGTACCAATCGTTCATATGTCCTTGGCAAAGAGGCGAACAACAATGAACTGTCTCTCAACTTGGACTCGATAAAAGCGGCAGGGAAATAGACGGACGCCTCCCGGGATTCCATCGCACCTGCTATTATTCGAGCAGATGCAATCTCGGTTCCGATCTTTTCAAACTCTCTTAGGCTCTCGCAACAAGTATCATATCCGTCCACTAACACAATCGGAGGATCCGCAAAGTAGTCGAATACAGAAGCACACTTGGTATATTCTTCCCCGCGAACAAGGTGGTCAGGGCTTTCTTCCAATAGCAGGAGATCTTGCGCAGGAACCAAATATGCCTCAGTAGCCATGTCGCTTGAAACCTGAGTTTCACAATCGAACACTCGTATTGAGTCTATCTCGTCTCCGAAGAACTCTATCCTATACGGATATTCGGAAGTAGGAGGAAACACATCAAGAATCCCGCCGCGAAGAGCCGCTTCGCCCTTTGCCTCTACCGAATAGACTCGTTCATATCCAAATCTTACTAGTTTCCTTATTAGAGTTTCAGGTTCAACTTTTTCGCCAACAGTCAGGCGGGTGCACCCTTCTCGGAAGCGTTCCTTAGGCATGACTTTTCGCATAAGGGCGTAAGCAGGCATTACCACTAACACTGGAGAGGTGTCTACGGATGCGAGACTGGACAGAGCAGAAATCCTCATACAAATAGATTCCCGGTTGTCTCGTAACTCAAATGGCATAACCTCGGCAGCGGGAAACAAGAACACCTTGTCGGGACCCAAGAGATCTCTAAGTTCGCGATACGATACTACAGCTTCTTCAGGGTTTGAATGGATCAAGACTGTTGAGATACGGGCTCTACTATAAATAGAAGCTGCGTAGAAGGTACGAGCATAACCCTGAGCGCCGGTCAGAACAACCGGCGTCCTCTTGCAAGAAATCGCATCAATAGCTTTTGAAGCGCTATCTAAGTTAGAAAACAGATCCAACAATCCAGGATGAGGCATTACTTATTCCCATACTCCTCAAGATCCAAACTGCGGTTATAACGGTTCATTGCTTCACCCAATCCCAAGACCAGTGAATCAATCACTCCAGACACTGCTGTGTCCAGGACAAAAGACAGCATGTCCTGATCGTCAAAAGGCGAGAGCACATATTCTACAGGGTCAACGTGTGGTTCAGGCCTCCCTATACCAATCTTAAGTCGGGCAAAGCCGTTGTCATTTATTGCATCAATAATAGACTGTACCCCTTTATGCCCTCCGGAGCTCCCGTTATACCTAAATCGGATCTTGCCAAAGGCAAGATCCATATCGTCATGGACCACAAGAATATCTGTATTTGACAATGAGAAGTCGCCAAGGAGCTCTGCGACGGCTACTCCGCTCCTGTTCATATAGGTCTTGGGCTTTGCCAGGATTACTTTAATTGGCTCTTGATCAATTCCTTGATCTATCCCGACGCCGTAATCACAAGGATTTATCGAGCCCAACGCTACGTCGTTCATCCCTCTATCGAAAAAGAGAATCCCTAGACGCCGGGCTAATCGATCAACCACCATAAAACCTACGTTGTGCCTAGTCAATGCGTACTTTTTGCCCGGATTACCCAAACCAAGAATACACTTCATCTGAACTGTCACCTGTCTCGCCTAAGAACGCACCTATTCTTCCTCGGGTTTGTGAACCTCTTCCACCTTCATCTCTTCCTCAACTTCTTCTTCCGCTACTTCTTCCTCGACAACTGTCCTAGGCGCTACGACCACAACTACAACCTCGTCTGGTGGAGTCATAATCTTTACGCCCTCCGGAACCTGAAGTTCTCCGGCCAAGACCGTGTCACCAAGGTTCAGGTGCGATACGTCAACCTCAAACTCTGTGGGTATGTCCCCAGGCAAGCATTCGACAGATATATCTCTAAGCTGCCTTTGAAGAACCAAGCCTTCTTTAGTTAGCTCGTCTTCGCCAACTATGACAACAGGAACTTCCACCTTAACTTTATCTGTCAAGGAAATCCTGTGAAGATCTACATGAATCACTTCACCGGTGATTGGATTGCGGTCTATGGCCTGTACCATCACATTTCCCTCAAGACCTAAGTCCTCGACCATAATCTTGTGAATGTGCCCTAGACTCTTAGACATTATTTTCTTCATTTCTTTAGAATTGATGGCTATAGGTACAGAATCAACTTCCTTGCCGTATAAGACTGCAGGCACCTGCCCATCTCTCCTCAGCGCCTTAGCGGCCCCTGTTCCAACGTCTCTTGTTCTTGCAAGTATTACTTCCTGCTCCAAAATCGTCACGCCCCTTCAAATTGCGAAAACATTCTTGAAATCCTTACCTGAACATGGTCGAAATAGACCTTCCCTCATGAATTCTGACTATTGCATCTCCAAAGATCTCGGCTACGGAAATAACTTTTACCATATCCTTCATGTCTTCTGCAATAGGTATAGTATCAGTTACTACCAATTCACTCAAATGCGCTTCCCGAAGAATGCTCGATGCTTCACCCGAAAACACTGCGTGGGTAGCACAGGCCCTTACCGAAGCCGCACCTTTCTCTAATAGCGCCTCCGCGGCCTGAGCAATACTACCGCCAGTATCGATTATGTCGTCGAGCAAAATGGCGTTCTTACCGTTCACTTTTCCGACAATATTCATTACTTCCGCCACATTTGGCTCAGGGCGTCTCTTGTCGATGAACGCAACGGGAGAACCTAGCCTCTCAGCCATATCTCGTACCCTAGTAATCCCGCCCGCGTCGGGAGACACTACTACTGTGTCGTTGAGGCTTTGACCTTTGAAATAATCAGCAAGCAAAGGTACTGCGGTCAGGTGATCGACAGGTATGTCAAAAAACCCTTGGATTTGTCCTGCGTGCAGATCCATTGTAAGCACCCTGTTTACGCCGGCAGTTACAAGCAGATTTGCCACGAGCTTTGCTGTTATCGGCTCCCTACCTCGGGTTTTGCGGTCTTGTCTTGCGTAGCCATAATGCGGAATCACTGCAGTAATTCTGCTCGCAGACGCTCTCCTTAGAGCATCTATGATAATCAACAACTCCATAAGGTTGTCGTTTACCGGATTGCATGTAGGCTGTACTACAAAAACATCGCATCCTCTTACGTTTTCGTTGATTATTACCTTGATTTCATCATTGGAAAACCTGCCAACTTCTATGGCGCCTTCAGGCACTCCAACATACTTACAGATGTTAGACGCAAGCCCCTTGTTGGCATTTCCGGAAAAGACCTTGAGATCCTGACCACCGTACCGAGACAATTACGTTACCCCCTAATCCTCTTGTTTTTTGCGCTTTGACACCCAACCATCCTTGTTGGTCTGCCACTGCCTTGCAATTCCCAAAGAACCGTCGGGTACATCTGAGGTAATAGTCGACCCTGCTGCAACAAAAGCATCCTTTCCAATTCTCAAAGGAGCAACAAGATTGGCGTTGCACCCGACAAATGCACCGTCATCGATCACCGTCTGGTGTTTCTTCACTCCATCATAGTTTACAGTGACAGTCCCTGCGCCTATATTGACGTAAGAACCCACAAAACAATCACCTAAATACGAATGATGGTGAACTTTGGAGCCCTGTTTTATTACACAATTCTTCACTTCTGCAAAGTTACCTATTGTTACCTGAGATTCAATGACGCATTTGGGCCTAATGTGCGAGTATGGTCCTATCTCAACGTTCTCCCCAATCTCAGAGTCCTCTATAACAGACATCCACACCCTGCTGCCATCCGCTACACATGAGTCAACTATGTAGCTAGAAGGGCCGATTACGCACCGTTCCCCAATCCTGGTGCTGCCAACTAAGAAGCTGTTAGGTTCAATTATGGTATCTTTTCCGACTTCAACACCATAGTCCACGTATGTGTTCTGTGGATCGCGAATTGTTACGCCCAAAGAACAGAGTTCCTCCAGAATCCTCTGTCTAACTTGTGATTCGGCGTATGCAAGATCGTACCTGTTGTTTACCCCGCAGACTGCTGTATTATCTTGCCACACAAAAGGCAACACTTTCAGTCCGTCTTTCGCAGCCATCTCAACTATGTCAGTCAAGTAGAATTCCTGTTTGGCATTTTTGTTGCGTAGGCTCGGAAGAAGCTCAGACAAGATACGTCTTTTCACTAGATAAATACCGGAATTGACTTCTCTTCTTTCTTCATCTCTATCTGAAATATCACTTGCTTCGACAATCCGTAATATATTGCCTTCTTTATCTCTCACCACACGCCCGTAGGAACCTGGATCCTCAAGAGTAGTCGTGATGACCGACAAGTCAGAACCGCATGCCGAGTGGCTGCGCGCAAATTCTCTCAACATCTGTCCTGTAATCAAAGGGGTATCACCATAAAGGATCATTACATCTTCACACTCAGAGGATATGCCGCAAAGAGCACATTTGACTGCGTGACCCGTACCCAGCTGTTGAGTTTGCCACGCAAACTCGATAGGGCACACATCTACTTTGCTTTCGGCCCACGTGCTGGTAACATGGTCTAGTATTTCCTGCCCCTTATGCCCCAGAACAATTACGATTTTGTCAGGGGCCAATTCCAGAGCAGCGTTGAGGACATAGTCTATCATTGGCCGTCCGCAAACAGGGAAAAGGACTTTAGAGGTATCAGACTTCATCCGGGTACCTTCACCAGCAGCCAATATCACCACATTTATTCCTGAACCATGCGACATGCCAATCTCTCCTAGGGTATTATATCACTTTGACAGTATACTTCTAACGAGTTCCAAGTCCTGGGGCTTGTCCACATCAATACCTATTTCCGGAGCCGCCACGTAAGCTTTACACTTCATACCTGCTATCTTGCCTACGTGATCCTCAATCTCGGGAAGTCCCGCAATACCAAAAACTATTTTGAGTACGAATCCCAAACCAAAAAACATGCCCATCTTTACTGGCGATTTGCGGTTCTCTATCATTGCGTCGACCATGGGCCACAACTTCTCAACATGGCTTCGTTTAATAAAGAAAAGATTGCCGCCGGTGTAGTTGGTGCCCTTAATCTTTGCGTATGTTCGCCGCACACCAGGGTATTTGCTATCACAATCTTCTTTCGCGCATACAGGATACACGAAGTCGGCCTCCGAAGATATGGCCGCGTGGAGGAATTCTCTTACGATTTGATCTGTTATGAGCGGGATATCTGAGGATGCCACTAGAACGTACTCAGTCTCTGCATGTGATACCCCAATCTTCACGTTGGAGATTAGATCCTCACCAGGCTCCACAATCTTTACCCTGTCACCCGCATACGCTGAAAGTCCGTCTTGGGGACCAACTAAGATCACGTTCCTTATTTCGGGAACACCGCGCAGAGCCGAAATTACGTAACCTATCATGGGCCTGCCACCAATGTCAATATTGGCTTCCAAAGGTTCATCACTTTCTGAGGCCAATTTCCCTGTGTTGGGTCTGGCAGCCAAAACTACAGCGTCTATCTCCAATGTCAATTACCTCCTTGTCTTTGTTATGATCACATCACAAATACCTGCTTCGTGGGGAAACACCGCCAAGAACCTTTCTTTCACCGCTAAGCTGTGCTCAAGCGAATCACAGACCCCATAGACTGCGGAACCGCTTCCGGTCATACAAGCCCCGTATGCTCCAGATGAAACTAGGCCTTCTTTGATACTCGATATCAAGGGATGAGATCTGCACACTGGCATTTCTAGATCGTTGAAAATCGCCCTCCCCAAGAACTCGGGATCACCCGATGAAAAAGCTTCCAAAAGCCTATCCATTCTGCGGTCTTTGTCGCCCAGACCCCCTGTTAGTCCATAATCCTTGCAAGCACTACCTTCTGACGAAAAAACCCCTAAGGTATTCACGGCGTCCCATTGATCATAGGCCCACTTAGTTGCAATTCGGTTTTCCGGAACAACCGTGACAAGCCAAAACTCTCCCCCATCTATTCTTTCGATGTGCTCTCCTCTTCCACTGCATAACGCCGAATGCCATTGGGGTGGGTTTGAGTTTGCACCTACGAAAAATGCAACATCAGAACCGACCCTTGCACCTATCTGAACCAGGTGATCGATGCTCCCTAGAAAACTGCCAAACATCAACTCTTGCAGAGCCAGAAGAACCGCAGCAGCATCCGAACTGCCTCCTCCCAGACCCCCGCCTACTGGGATGTTCTTTGTTATGTGAATCCCAAACCCTCTGTCTGGTTTGGTACCATGCTCTGATAAAAAGCAGTCAGCAGCTTTGTAGGCAATATTGTCAGTCTGAGGAACAAGGACCAACTCAGGGCAGACAATTTCAATACCCTGAGATCGTTCCTTCACTTGCACAATGTCAAATAGATCGATGGTTACCATTAGAGTCTCAATTTCATGATAACCATCCGGTCTCTTTGCTACTATGCTCAAGCCTAGATTAACTTTGGCATAAGCCTGGTGGTTTACCATAGTATCACCAACCGTATATCGAAAACCTCTTGCGCGATCTTAGCACCAAAACACAGTGTTTGTATTTTATTAATCCAACTAATAAAACGTACCCAATTCAGATTCAAGTATCAACCTTATTATGCTTCAAAACACATAGGACCGAACCATGTTTTTTGTCTCTGATTATCGTTTGCACAGAGCAGGAATTTAATGATGATTGTTGTTTGCAGCATATTGAGTATTGTGGATGAACTTGCTTCGGAGGACAATAAACCGCCCTTCTTCCCGCTACCTCGTGAAGAACCGGACAAGGCTCTAAAACCCCTAATTGGAATTTGCTTTTCAAATACTTATTTTTGATCTAGTTATCAGCAGGCATGTCTTGAATATCGTCGGAAAACTGGATCTGAACGGCATCTGTAAGCACATCTACATAGCTCCATGTTGCTGTGCGCCCACACTCATCGTCCAGTCTGACCGTAAATATGCTAGGGTACGTTTTCTCCAACACACCTTCTGTTATTGAAATACGCTTGCGCCCCTCATTAGCCTTGACTTTAATCCGCTCGCCAAGGTGGTCGTCGAGTTTCCTACGGATATGATCCACAGAATTCTTTCCGACTAACAATTGTTTACCCCCCTTCTTTCAATTAATGTGACTTTTTTTCTGACTCTATTTAGAGTGTTTGTCAGCTACCTGGGATGCCCCATATGCATCCGGTTTGATTTTCGCCGCAAACCCGCTTCCAACTATCTGGGCAACAAGATCTTTTATGAGCGTCTTTGTCTCACCATTGCGCCCTATATCCAGGTGAATTTCGATGTTAAGATCGCTATGGTCAGTGTTGGACAGTTCGCCCGCAAGTTTGCTGGCAATGTCCAAACTAAGATGAGCTTCGTAGAAAATACGCTGCTTCATGCTGGGCATCTTGTTCACATAGGAACGAGTGTAGTAATATCTTGCGCCTTTACCAATGCGGTATATCACAACAGCGGTGACGAAACATACTTGCTCTCTGGCCTGGGAATCGCTTCCAACTATCAATTTGTATTGCGATTCAGGGTTTTCTGATACAAATGTGAGGATGTCTTCGAACATCTTTGAGAAACTCATCGTCCCCTTCGTGGGGCTGATGAAGTACAAGATGATTCCCCCTTCCAGGCTTCAACATTATCAATAGTAACATTTTTCAGCCATTTACGCAATTGTCTAGTAAATTCGGACTATTGAAGTCGGCAAGGTGGTATCCGCCCTTAAGCAGGGAGCTTACTGGGGTTTCGTTCCCTGGGGGACGATGGAGGTAAGACCTTTAGCCAGCGCTATGTACTCTTCAAGCGACAGTTCTTCGGGTCTTTTGCTAAGAGGTATGGAAGAGATATCCTCAATGGAAAGCAACTCTTTCTTGCCGCCTACTAGCGGCGCCAAAGTGTTTAACAAGGTTTTGCGCCTCTGGGAAAATGCTACCCTGGAAATCTCATTGAGAACACCTTCCTCCTCGACCGTTAGCGGGAACTCGTCAGCTATATCTATGGTAACCAGGCACGAATCCACGTCTGGCGGCGGTACAAATGCGCCTCTCGGGATTCTTCGCTCTATCACTACACTCCCCCGATATTGACACCATAGAGAAAGCCTGCTAAATTCGCGTGAACCCGGCGGCTCTGCCATCCTTCTTGCCACTTCTTCTTGCACAACGAAGGATATCCTTTTCCACTCAGATCGAGGTATAAGCGCTGAATACAATACCTCTGAGGTGACGTAATACGGAAGGTTCCCGCACAGTACAAGCGGGGATCTAGGGTATGACAGCCTAAGGTTTTTGCCTGAAAGATCGTATTTTAGAGCGTCACCCCAGATCCAAGTAAGGTTCGTAAGTGAGCCTGTAACAGCGGTTACAGGCTCGACAAGGTCTTTATCCAGTTCAAGTGCATACACCCACTGCGCCCTCAGACACAACTCCTTAGTGAGAGTTCCGAGACCCGCACCAATCTCAACAGCTACCCAGGAACTATCAGGCACCATGATTGACGAAACACTCGCGAGAAGCCCTGGGTCCAACATAAAATGCTGCCCTAGTCGCTTCTTTAGTCTCAACTCGTATTCTCTCATGATCTGCCCATAGGTCATGTCTCTCATCAAGGCAATATGTACACCTTAACTGTTTTGCGTCCCCAGGCCAAAGCTTCGTCATGAGTGTCAAAGCACACATCGATCCTGTTGCCCTTTATTCTACTGCCTACATCTGCCGCTACCGCAAAACCGTAGCCTTCCACGTACAATCTGGTGCCTAACGGTATTACGTTAGGATCCACGGAGACAATCCCTTTGGTAGCCGTAACTCCTGTTGCAGTTTTTCCAGTTGCATAAGGACCACAGCATTTGCTGCAAGGGCAATAAGCAGTGGAACTTGCCTCAAGAGCTCTCTTAAACCTGATATTCTGACCATCACGGAAAACCTCGTACCTTGCGCCTACAAGCATTACACATGCAATTGGTTCTTTGACCAGCGTTCTTGACTTTTCAGTACGGAGTACTTCGACTCCATCTTCGTACTTGACCTCGTATAAAATCTCCATAACGCCGGGAGAACCGTAGCTGAATGCTCGAGTAAGTCCGGCGTCCAGTGAAGTATCTTCCCTCTTCGTGGTTTCATATGGGATCTCTTGACGCTCTCGTACCTCGCCATAGGTTATTTTCACAACCCTTATGGTCCTGTCATCGGGAACATCAGCGTCTAGACCAGGGTACACTACGTCATCAGAATCGACAGTGACATTGGCCATTAAGAGGATTTTGGATATGCTTCTTTCTGCAACGAGGATGGGTAAGATTTTGCCTCTCCAGTGGATGAATATGGGTTTGCCTCGTTCTATGGTGATGCTCATGTCGTCCGATACTTCTGTTTCCAGCGACGGTACTACCATGTCCCCAGGGCCTAAAAACAAGTTGGCCTCTTTGAGCACATCAGAAACGGTCTCCGCCCTTGTTGACAAGGAGATCTCCCGGTCCCATGCGTACACATTTACTTTATTTGCTCCCGAAAAAAACAAGATACCTATACTTGTCGCCATCAAAGAAACAGTCAGAGTGACTAAGATCACCAGTGGTCGCTTGCTTTTTTCAACTTTACCTTGCGGATAAAAGCCGGTATGCAAGACGGCACCTCCTAGTTCGGGACATTCGACGGCAATTGGATTATCCCTTTTTTCATTCAGCAAGACAACCATTGCAAGTGCTGCAGGTTCTAGCCGTCGGTTCCTACGTTGCAAAGGCCCTTATTCCATGCTATATTTTCCAACGTACATTTGATTTTCTCCAACAACCATAGACTCTACCACTTTTCATCCGTAATGCCAAATGCCCGTCTGCCGTTTTGGGAAGTTCTCTCAGCGATCTCTGAAAACGTGCAGCCTAGCAGCGCTGCAACCAGATCTACTACTTCAGTTATATAGGATGGCTCATTGCGCTTCCCTCTGTTTCCTTGAGGTGCCAGGTAAGGGCAATCAGTTTCTACAAGAAGTCTGTCTCTGGGGATGTATTTCATGAGTTCTCGTAGATGGCTGTTGGCCGGGTAGGTAATAGGTCCTCCAATGCCTATGTAACCGCCGATGTCCAGACATCTTCGTGCATAGGTTATGTCCTGCGAGAAGCAGTGAAATATCAGGGATGTATCTAATCTATGACCCTCGACAATGGAAATAAGATCGAGGTGGGCATCTCTCTGATGTAAAATGACAGGTAATCTGAGTTCCCGGGCCAGCTCCAACCCCATCGCAAAGCATTCCATCTGCGATTGTCTGGGCGATAGGTTGCGAAAATAGTCTAGCCCTATTTCGCCGATAGCTTTTACTCGCTGCGAACTAAGAGCGAGTGCCTTTATGCTATCCCATCGTCTCTGCAATGGCTCGTCTCTTTCGGCGTCGTGGGGGTGAATTCCGAGAGAACAATACATCCCTATGCTTTCGGCAAGGACAATGCTCTTTGACGAAGATTCTTCGTCGAACCCGACCTCAAGAAACCGTACCCCTGCCCCTTCTGCCCGTTCAATCACAGAGTCTCTGTCATTATCAAAAGCCGAGACGGATACATGGGCATGTGTGTCAAATATCACGGGTTTGGATGATTCTACTTTGCAATCTATCTGTTCCATCTTGATTTTCGTTGAAACGCCTAGTTTCAACTCGACCCTCCTGACCTAATCTTGCATAACTAGTGCTTCCTAGGAACTTATTGCACCTGTATTATGCTCTAAGAACTATCCTTCGGTCATCCTAGGGGACTTCACCACATACATACTACGCCATAGTACTATCTCAGGTGAAGCTGGCGTGTTGTCGCTACAGCCCCTAGGCCGCTGGAATCACTGAGCACAGCTAGAAGTACACTTGTAGGATTTATGCAAAAAGTTCAATATTCTTCTTGACTCTTTCTGGCACATCTGGTACCTTTTTATTGACAGGGTTGTCGAAATTTGCTGAACCCCCGTGAGAAAAGAGGTGAACAGAATTGATGAAATCTACCGGAGTTGTACGGAAAGTCGATGAACTTGGAAGGGTTGTAATTCCTATAGAGCTAAGACGCACTCTCGACATCAGCGAGAAGGATTCTTTGGAGATATACGTTGATGGCGAGAACATTATATTGAGAAAATATGAACCCGCCTGCATATTTTGTGGAAATGCGGCTGACGTAGAAATGTTCAAAGGAAAAAGAGTCTGCAAGCTTTGCCTTGCCGAGCTATCTGAACTGAAGTAGCCAGGGAAGTATCCGAGCCTTTCCGTACCAGTGTCTGTTGGTTCTGAAAGTCAGTAGGAGAACTGTTCTGTGAAGATCATATATCTTTGAGGTCCGCATCCGTCCAAAAAGCAACATCTAAGTAACCTTAGGGTCTTAGGAGAAACTTCAGTATAAACATCTACGATGAGGCACTTCAGTTACTCTGCCTCATCGTAGAATCTTTTTCGCTCCTTGAGTTCGTGATATGCAACTATCACCCATTCGCCCTGGATCTTTGAATCCTTGAGCGTTTCATGGATTTCTTTGATGGGGCCCACCAGAACGCTTTCGTAGATTTTTGTCATTTCGTGACACAAACTCACCTGAACATCAGGGAACACTTCCATCAAGTCTTCAAGCGATTGAAGAACGCGATAGGGCGATTCGAAAAACACAATCGGCACTTGAGGCTGTATCCACTTTAGGAAAAAGTCCTTCCTTTTTCGAGGTTTCCTCGGCGGAAAACCTGCAAATACAAACTGTGATGAGTAGAAGCCAGATATAGAGAGAGCAGTTGTAATGGCCGATGGCCCGGGAACAGCAACAACATTGAAGCCCTGCTCTCTAGTAGCACTTACCAAAAATGCGCCCGGATCAGAGATCAAAGGCATCCCAGCATCTGAAACCAATGCCACAGATTTTCCTTCTGCTAGATCCTGCAACACTTTTTCAGTCCGCTGTTTTTCCACGTGCTCGTCAAAAGACACGAGCGGTTTCTTAATGTTGTAATAGCTAAGAAGTTTCACGGTTCGCCTTGTATCTTCGCAGACTATGACATCGACCTCGCCTAGCACTTCTATGAGTCTGAAAGAAGCGTCCTTTAGGTTCCCTATAGGAGTTCCACAAACATACAAGGTCCCGGATTCAACGTTCGCTTCTCTTTGACATTTATGCTCTTGCTCAGTCAAATCATAAGGCCCTCCCAGAATGTCTTCTTTCATCATTTTTTCTCGTCAACCTCTTCCTCTGGAAACTCATCTACAGTTCCGTCATCCAGTTCTACTGTGATTATCCCTTTCTGTCTGTCATAGGAAATCACTTTGCCCTCTCCCTCCGGGGTAATGACAAGGCTGCCTAGGTCGACAGTAGCTTCAGGACTCTTTGCGACCTCAGTGACCTCTGCTTCAAACCTAAGGCAACACAGGAGCCGTCCGCATATTCCCGATATCTTCGTCGGATTAAGAGAAAGGTTCTGCTCTTTGGCCATCCTTATGGAAACAGGCTGAAACTCGTATAGAAAACTACTGCAGCAGAGTTCTCTACCGCATGGGCCGAAACCGCCGACAAGCCTAGCCTCGTCTCTTACTCCGATCTGTCTAAGTTCAACTCTGGTCTTCAGCGCCGATGCCAAATCTTTGACCAGTTCGCGAAAATCGACTCTCGCGTCGGCAGTGAAATATATGGTTACTCTAGAACCGTCAAATGCATACTCCGCATCTACTAGTCGCATATCTAGTCCATGTTCGCGTATTTTCTTGTCAGCTATCTCAAGTGCTTGCCGAGCCTTATCCTGGTTGTGCCTTTGTGTGATAAAGTCTTCCTTGGTTGCTGACCGCACAACCTTTTTCAGAGGCAAGACCAGTTTGTCCTCGGAGACCTCTCTTGGCTCTGTGCAGACTGTGCCCATCTCCATACCTTTTACGGTTTCAACAACTACCTTGTCCCCAACCTTCGGGCTAAGATCGTCACACCCAAAATAGTATGCTTTGCCTTTTTCTTTGAATCTTACTCCTACAACTAATGGCATATTCATTTCCCTTTCTTATAGGCTTGAATTTGTCAGAGATAACTCATAAATGTATAGTGAACTGCTAAGCCCTACCGGTTAAAAGACCCTTGAGATTCAAAAACAGCACGGAAAACGCTAAGAAATTGTTTGTGTTTGAGGCAAGTCGTTGCCTAGCGCGCATTACCGCATTTAGTCCTCGGATACTGCGAACCACCGCATCTTTTCCGTTTTCGCCGGCCGCCAACCCGTCTTCAGACTCGGGATTGTTTTGCACGGCCCGCAGTAAGTTCCTTTCAAAATATACCTCCAGAGCTGATAGAACTTTCGTCTTCTCGTCCGGACTGCCTTTAGAGTACTTTAGGCCTAGTTCCACAGGCGAGTTCAAACGTATCTCGGTGAGAATGCCAGAACCAGACAGAACATCCTTCCCGTCATCGGACAGAAACCACAGTGCTCTTTCTATACTTCCAGAAGAGAACATAGCAATTTCCTCACTATCTTTCCTTGGGACACCGTGCTCTCGTTCTAAGATATCTGCAATGACACTTGCAGGCAGAGGCCGAAACGGAATTACCTGACACCTTGACACTATAGTGCTCGGGATCATGAGTTCGCTGGATGTAGTCAATATGAAAGTTACATACGAAGGAGGTTCTTCCAGCAGTTTTAGTAGAGCATTTGCAGCCTCTAAAGTCATATTCTCCGCTTCATTTATGACAAAAACTTTTCGCTTAGATAAATACGGTCTGGTCAAAGACTCTTTCAACATCTCATGAGAAGTCTTTATCTTTATGCTGGTTCCTTCTTTTTCAAAATAGAACAAATCAGGGTGGTTATTGTTAGAAAAAGCCTGGCAAGATTCACATACCCCACAAGAGAGTGCAAAAACATCTGCTGTTTCAACTAGGCCCGAACCTGTAATATTCTCACCATCATTTCCTATGCACAAAAGAGCCTTTGAAAACTCTCGCGCAGACTCTTCCATGCCACAACCCTTAGGCCCCTTGAAAAGATATGCATGTGCCACTCTTTTCGATATGATTATCGAACTCAGTATCTTAACTGCGATCTCTTGCCCATGCAGTAAGCTATTCACAAATTATCCAAGCCACCCCGGAATATTTATTGTTAATGGATCACTTTATCGCTGCACCGTGCATATTTGAGTCCACACGTTGCATACATGTATACTATCCGCATACTGTATGGTCTTCCCTTAGACCTTTACGAATCTCTCAACAGGTAAGATGAAGATTGTAGCTCCCCCTACCACAACTTGAACAGGGTACGGAACGTAAGTTTCCCCAGGACCCATGGGAGTAATAGGTGTAACTAATTGCTCCCTAGCACAACACGTCTTCTTCACAATTTCCAAAACATCGTCGGTCTTTTCGTCTTCAACCCCAATTAAGATCGTGGAGTTGCCCTCGCGCAAAAAACCACCTGTAGACGCAAGTTTTGTTGCACTGTAGCCGGACCTGACCAGACCATCCATTAGTCTTGGGACATCTTTGTCTTGAACAACCGCAATCAAGAGTTTCATAGACGTTACCTCCCATCCCTCTTATATCACTCTATTCAAATCGTAACCCTTTCTGGCCA
>Ga0255347_1000408_pt1 | contig 79711 bp, 59 predicted proteins | sample wastewater_treat_2_FD_192479 | JGI IMG/M metagenome (GOLD analysis project Ga0255347, IMG submission 192479) | Wastewater microbial communities from Lulu Island WWTP, Vancouver, Canada - plant24 | ecosystem: Engineered > WWTP > Wastewater > Unclassified | place: Canada: Vancouver, British... | reverse complement strand
AATTACTTTACTGTCCGCTCCTCAAATTCTCTAGAATCTAAGGTCCCGTCTTGTTCGCACTGTTCAATTTTCAAGGTCCGATGGCGCCTTTACCCCGAAAGGCGCTTTGCTAGAATATCAAGGATTTAAAGAGTTGTCAACTGCTTTCCGGATTGTTTTTGCGGAGAATGAACAAAAACGGCAAATATCTTGAAAGTGCGTCATAACAGTACTTTTAGGGAAACAATTTACCTCATCGAACGCAAAACATGTTCTGCTTCTACGTGTTTACAAAGAAGACCGAATAATCACTATCGAATCGGGCGAACCGTATCAATATATAATCGAGCTGATGATATGTAATCAAGCTGATGAGCAGACAAATAGGCAAGCAGCACCGCCGGCTTAGCCAGCGGTTTGCTTGTTGCGCACGTTGCTCGTGCGCAACAGGCTTAAGCCTTCAAAAAGACAGAGGGCGTCTTTTCAAAGACGCCCCCTTCATCTCAGCCTTCTAACGGCTTTATGTGTTATCCGCTGTGTTCGTCGCGACGTTTTCTCACTATGAACAACGCCGTCACGAGCATCGCGCTGAGCACAACGAGCGATCCGCCGGCGTATAACAGCCAGCTTGTCGACTCGCCCGGTGCGGGTGGTTCAGGATCAGCATCTTCAATCATAAGGACCTTGATACCGTGACCCTTGGATGTGTGGATGCCCACGTAATGTTTACCCGGTTTCAGGGTATCCAAAAACGCTTTCGTCAATGTGACAAGAATGCTCCCATCTCTAACAGTGTAGTCTTTGCCTTTGGCTATTTTTTTGCCGTCCACTGTCACAAAGAGAAGATCATCAGAACTCAGATCATCACCGAAGGCCCTATAGGTAGCGCCCGTCGATTTTCCTTTCTTGTATGTGATCTTATCGCCCGAAATATTCACGCCGTTATCTTTGTTTTCATCAGCCGGCGCATCCACCTTCAACGTACCCGGATCAGGGATTTCGGGATCGTCCGGTCCGGGATCGTCTGGATCATCCGGTCCGGGATCATCTGGATCGTCCGGATCGGGATCGTCCGGTCCGGGAGGAACGACCTTTTCCTTAACCGTCACCTTGCGAACCACCATGACGGCGTTGCCATCACTGTCCACTACCGTGTAAGTAAGCTCGTAAACTCCGGGCTTCGTCACATCGACCTCTCCAGTGATCTGAATCTCATCAGTCAGATCGCCGTCCTCGTTGTCGTGAGCCGTCACACCCGCCATGGGATCAAACTCATCGCCTTGGGTGATGGTCGTGTCGACCGCGCCGAAGATCTGAGGTTTACCGAGAATCTTAACCGTTCTTTCCACCGAAACTTTCCGCCCGTTAGCATTCGTCACCGAGTAGGTAAAGGTGTAGGTTCCGGGGACACCGGCAGCAAAGGCTTCAGGCAGATCGCATTCGCAGTTCACATCATCCGTGATATCTCCGTCGAGCGGGTCTATCGCAGTTACTCCTTCCATGGGGTCGAAGGTCGCCACATCTTTCGCGTAAATCTCGACATCCGGACCGACATTGATCACTGGATCGCCTACGACCGCAAAATCGAGTTCAACTGTTGTCTCATGGTCGAGTTTATCTTTTACGTAGAATTCGGCATGATATGTGCCCGGTCCAAGCGGCTCACCGTCATACGGTGCACCATTCAGCGTGATCACAATACCAACAGCATCGTCAATACCGATTCCGTCCCCGTCATCCGCCTCCGCGGAAAGAACAACCTTATCGCCTTCAACGTCGAGGATAGCCTCATCCATCAGCTCCTCAACCGGAGGATCAGCAGCCGTTGCATTCTTGTACTGAGGAGTCAATATCGGAGCGGTCGTATCAAGCCTCACCTGGATCTTCTGCAGGAGAGTCTTCGTCGCATTAAAGTCCGACAGATCTTCGATCTCGAGACGGATGAAGTCTTTGTCGACCGCGCCTTCCACCAAATACTCGAAAGGCAGCTCATTAATATCAGGTCCCTGTTCTGTGATGTCATAGTAATCAAGTACGACATCGCCGTTGATGGTCAGCTTGTATCCGAACGTGTTGTCGGAAGCCGTTCCGGTGATATTCACGTCGAGCGTCTCCTCGGTCGTCCAAATGACGAGAGGTGCTTCGCTACCCTGTAATTCTTCGGGATCGAGTGTGCCATCAGGGAATACGAAATCATACCCACCAACACTCGCAGGATCTGTTTCGAACACGAGGTTCGGGACATGACTGTCACAGAAGAAGCGAATCTTGGTGTCATAGATGACGAGATCGTCCTCGTTAACTGCCTTGACGTTGACATAAGTGAGACCCTCTTTGAGCGTCAACGTAACCGCCCAAGCGCCGTCATCTCCAAGCACTTCAACACCGTCAAAAGTGAGCGACTTAAGATCTTCCCATCCGCCCTCAAGCATGAGCTGGTGCGTTTCGGCTTCTTCATCCATGTAGAGGAACACCCAACCGTTGTAGAAGAGACCCCCTAGGCTAACCGGTTCTTCAATCCAGAAATCTCCTGCGTTCGGAACAACCGGTTCCATCGGCGCCGCGATCTCTTCAGGATCTTTGCCCTCGGGGAGGACGAAGAAACTCATGGTTTCACCGCGGTTTCCGGCATAGTCGACGGGTACAAGAACGACGAAACCGGCATCGGCGGCGATGGGGATTGAGACGGTACCGTCCTCATCAGCCGTGAGGGCGAACTGTTTCTCACCGTCAAAGCCGACGACACTGTTCCTGCCTTCCGCGTAGTTATCCGAGACTTTTACCTTGACGGTATCGGTGTATTCAACATAAGGACGACCCTTGCTGTTGAACTTAAGCTCGTTCTCGAGCGCGAGTGTCGGAGCTGTCAGGTCAACGAGCAGTTTCCCTGTCGAGGTCGAGACTTCAACGTTATCCGCATCAAAACCCTTCAGCTCGAGGTCGACGGGTACGCCGTCCTCAACTTCAATGGCGTAGAGATACGGTTTGCCGTCAACGGCATTTTGACCATTAACGGTCACGCGCTCCACGGCGCCAGTTGCCAAAGCCACAACGTATCCGAGACCCTTAGGCATCTTCAACGTATCGCTCTCAAGCTTGTTGTACTTAACAAATCCGTCCTTAACAGGTCTCCACGCATCGCTTCCGTCCTTGCTCTGGGCAAATTTCGCCGCATCGGCTCCCGAGCCCTCTTCAGTCAACATCAACGTCTCAATCGCTGTGTTGCCTACATAGTCGGCTACCACGATATATGCGATTGTACTGGTCAGACCCGTGAAGAGTTTGGGATTCACATTGATCGTTATGATCAGGTTGCCTTCCTCATCATATTCGATATCTTGAGCAGGTTGTCTGGGCTTATCATTAAGCTTCTCTAACACAACACCGGACATTGAGAGGTCGACTCCTGTACCGGCGCCGTCACCAACGGGACCGCAGTTGATCTTAACCTCTGTAGCACCCTCTTCATATATCACGGACTCAGGTAATGTGAAGCCTGTCGGTATCGTATTGTCAATCTTGACCGGCATGTAGATCGATTGCCAATCGGAATCCTCGTTCATGCGGGCGCGGACTTCGTAAATATACTGTCCCTCTTCCGCGTAAAAGAATTCGCCGTTCGATTTGTCGTAGAGTGTCCCGTCCCACTGCGTATCATACAGCGTCGCTATCGTAGCTCTGAGCTGCGAGAGGCGATACAGCACCGGTTTCCTGATGGAATCAACCCATCCGACTTGTCTCAGTTCATTGCCATCCTTATCAAGGATAAAGCATTCGACGTCTTGAACGCCACGGAAAACCCCGACATGAGGCGTGAGTTCCTTAATGAATCCGTCATCCTCCATGTCGTCCGGATTCGTATTGAACCCGACCGTTGAGGGTTCGAAATCATCTCCAAAGAGCCAGTCCCACCAGTTACCCGCAGGTGTTGGTGCGCCAATACCCGGGTCATCCCTATAAAGCTGTGTCGCGCTGAAAACACAGTAGAGATTCGGAGCAATCGGCAACAACTCAGGAATAAAGAGGTTGTAAAGGCTGAAACCCAACGGAGGCATACCCTCAACTAAGTCGAAGATCGGTAGATCATCGCCCCAGCTTCCAACGTATCCGAAGAAAGGAATGGACAAATCGGGCGCTCCTACCGTTTCGAACTCCAGATAACCTTCAACGTAGTTTCTCTCGACATCGCCCGGATCGATCTCGAACTCAACCGACACGGTGCCGTTTGCCGGAACCGTAATCGTTGTATTTGCCGTTGTCACGTCCGCTGTGGGAACGACGACATCCTTTTCGGGGTATGGACCTTTATGAGGAGCCGTATAGACGACGGGATCCTTCAGTTTAAAGGTCACTTCTTCCGATCCATAGTTCGTGAAGTCGAGCGTGAATGTTTTGGAACCGGTAAAATCAAGCAATTCGATGTTACCGCTGCCATTGTGCGTCACCGTGACAAGCGAATCGACCGCGTCTTTGACATTGATGAGTCCGGCGCCAACTCGACGAGGCGAATGAATTACTTCGCCGTCCATCAACACAGTCGCCGTATTGCTCAGGATAGCCTTCAGATACTGGGTGCGAGCAAGTTTCTCGATCCCACTCAACACGGCGTTATCTTTCATCGCCTGCATGATAAGTGCTGAGGCGCCGGCGACGTGAGGCGCCGACATTGAGGTCCCGGACATCATACCGTATTGATCACCATTCAAAGTTGAGTAGACCATTCCGCCGACTCCTGCTACTTCAGGTTTGAAGTTCAGTTCGGGCGTCGGACCCCAGCTGGTGAAACTGGACGGTTGAGGCACTGCGGAAATATCAACCATGTCGTACAGAATTGCCGTATTGACCGTGACGACACCGTCTTCACCCAGCGCCGCCGCCATGGCAGTACCCGCTTCAAGACTTGTGAACACAGACGAAATACCACCGTTTTCGACACCACTCATAAGCGAGTTAGGGGGACCGGCAACGTTGTTGTACACGATGATGCCTATGGCGCCTTTATCGGCAACATTTATCGCCTTGTCTTCGAATGTCAAATCACCACGCTTGACGAGCGCGTATTTGCCTGCAACTTCGTCAGGTATTTCATCCGTGTAGCCGAGACCGCAATTAACAAGCTCAATCCATTGCCCATCTAAAAAGGTGCGCCCGCCGTATGGCTCTTCCTGTTCTAAGACGTGGAAAGAAACCGCTGGATCTCCATCGACCTTATACGACATCACGGTGTCATAAACCTTCGTGTTGTCGATTGACGCGACCGAGAGTGCAGCCTCGATGGTAGAGGATGCGCCGACGGCACCGCTGTCGGCGCCGGGAATAATCTGACCGAGGACGTTCGTCGTCTTACCGTTCGGGTCATACGCCAATCCTTCATTTCCCGCAGAAATGACAACGAGCGTTCCTGCTTCAGAAGCTGCCTGAATGGCACGAGCGGTCGCGTTGTTGACATTCGAGAATCCGGACGGAGAACCGAGCGACATATTGATGACGTCGGCACCGAGCTTGACAGAGTCCTGAATCGCCATCAGGATGTCGTCACCATAAGCGCCACCTGTCTGGTCGTTCGAGAAAACCTTCATCGCGAGAAGCTGTGCTTCAGGCGCAATACCGCGAATGCCCGCAAAGGCGGCGAGATCTTCATCCGTCGCATTGCCCGCCGCGATACCGGCGACGTGCATGCCGTGCATAGATACATAATCCGCGTCATAAGGACGTCCGGATAAGTGTTGATCCACGACTTCTTGATTCTTATCGGCGTAGTTGTAACCGTAAGGAATCTTCGTATTGTAGTATTTACCGTCGAGACCGTACTCAGCAATAAGTCCCGCGACAGCATCCTCGCTCAACTTCGCTTCCGCTTTTCCTTCATCAGAGAGACGCATGTCTTTATGGTCATAGTCGATACCTGTATCGATAATCGATATGAGCATGCCCTCTCCTTTGAAACCAAGATTTAGATCCTCCCAAACTTGGCGAGCCTTTGTCATGTCAGGTGCGTTGAACATCGTCGTCTCAAACATAGGAACTTCCGAGACATTCTTCACTCCGGGAATCTCGCGGATTTTTTGGAAATCGCTTCGCTTTGCCATGAAGCTGAATCCGTTGACGAGATAACCGTAGCTGTTGATCGCTTCGCTTCCCGTAATCTTCCGAACGGCGTCACGCACCGATTTCTGTGACGCGATGACGCTACTCTCGGACTTCCCTGACTGTTTGGCGGCAGGCGCATTGAGTTCGATCATGACGCGAACGACCTCACTCATATACTCCGTATCTGCCAATAGCTCACGAAGTTTGCTAATCTCCGCTGCCTTCTGTTCCCTGAACTGCTTCTTGATGACTGTCGTATCGAAATCTGCAGGCAAGAGACTGCGCTTGCTCTCTGTCTCCGCCAGAACCGGCACGTTCGGTGACGGCACGAAGAATGCGGACACAGCTACTGCAGAAAACAACAAACCAAGAACCAGCACGAACGAAAGCGCTTTTCTCATATGTTTTTTCATCCTTGTACTCCTCTCCACGAAAAAACCCGCAGTTCTTCTGAACATGCGAGTTTAATGCGTACTAAATCCACTATCAATTTGATACAGTTTTGTCGATGTGTTACTCAATCTAAATCATCTCCTCAGATATCAAATGAACATCGGAAAAGGGCGGAACGCCTCCACGCCGAACCGGCAACGGAACAATCCGCCATTTATAGTAGAATTCTACATCAAGACTGTGAAGAAATGCAAGTGCGCAAAACAACTCGTTAGCGATCGCTGAAAGCGTATCTTTCTGTGCATATGAATACAAAATAATGCGGAAATAGTCAGAAATACGTTGAGGAAAACGTCATGCCGCTTGCTCTCAAACACAGCCCGACGCGATCCCAACAAGCCTTTAACAAATGTCGCTTAGCGGTCAGCGACGATCACGTCAGGAAATCCTCTTCTCGATCTGCCTTTGGATACAGGAAGATTGGTCGACACGTCGCCATCGCCCACCTCTTCGGCGAGCAGCTCGACGAAATAATGCCAACTCATCATATCGGCCGTTCCGATCTCAGGCGATTCAAGTCGTAATATGATCTGTACACCTGTTTCAGTCTTGATAACATTGGAGACCGTTACCCGTGTCGAACCGGAACTGGCGCTCACGACGCCCGCCGCCAGAACGCGGTTCTCAAAAAAACTTGCATTATACTTCTTGAATAATTCATCGAGACGTGCCTGATCCCACTGCCAGCCGTAACGGGTCCCGTCCACAAAACTATTAAACTGCTCAGCATTTTTGATGAGAACGGGTGCCGACGTGACGCCGACACCGGCACCCAAAGGACGTGTGGGTATCACACGGCTGCGATAGGCGATCGGTTCGCCGCTAAACAGATTCTTAAGATGGAATCTCATATACGCTCTCCTGTCATGTATCACGTCGTAGAATCACGAGTCTGAGGGTCGCACCATTCATCTATTTTCTTTCTCTGTTGACCTTTGTCTCGCAATCATCAGCTTTCTCGAGTCACGACATTTATCTTTTATCTTTCTCTTTTAATCCCGTCATGCCATCCCTGGTTTTCTTCTGCTATTTTCGCAGGACGGCGATCATACCGATGACCGCCGCCATGACAGGGGTGAATCTGATGATAGAAACGAGATCAGGCGTCGTTCTATCCCATCAGCGCTTCCAACTCGTCGAGACCTCGTTCGAAGGCATCGAGAGCTCTTACGATCGTTTCGGGTGTCGTCATGTCGACGCCGGCATTTTTCAGCACATCGATCGGCCAGTCGGACGATCCAACCTTGAGGAATCCGAGATAACGATCGACGGCGGGCTGACCTTCGGTCAGGATCGCATCCGCGAAAGACGTCGCGGCGGAGAATCCCGTCGCATACTGGAAAACATAGTAGTTGTAATAGAAGTGCGGAATACGCGCCCACTCGTTGGCGATATCGGGATCGAATGTAAGCGCTTCGCCGTAGTACTTCTTGTTAAGCTCGCCGTATTTCTCGCTTAGAAAATCTGCCGTCAGTGCCTCGCCGGCTTCATCGGCAAGATGGATCATGTGCTCAAATTCGGCAAACTGTGTCTGCCGGAACACGGTTCCCTTGGCTCCGTCGAGGTAGTGGCTGATCACGGCGGCGCGCATCTCGTCACTGTCCGCTGTCTTGAGCAAATAATTCGACAACAGGATCTCGTTACACGTTGAAGCGATCTCCGCGAGGAAAATCGGGTAATGACCGTACTGGAACGGCTGCGCGTTGCGCGTGTAGTACGAGTGAATGCTGTGCCCCAATTCGTGTGCAAGCGTAAAGAGGTTATCGAACGTTCCCTGCCAGCTCATCAGAATGAACGGATTCGTAGCGTAAGTGCCGCCGGAATACGCTCCGGAACGCTTGCCCGTGTTCACCGCCCAATCGATCCAGCGCTCTTCAAACGCGCGCTTCAGCAATCCGATGTATTCTTCTCCGAGAGGTGCGAGCGCCTTGTACAGGATCTCCTTGGCTTCATCGAATGTAAAATGCAAGTCGATTTCTTTGACGAGCGAGACATACATGTCGTACGAATGGAGCTCGTCGACGCCGAGAATACGTTTGCGCATACGGACATAGCGATGCAAGAGCGGCAAGCGCTCGTTCACAGCTTCCAATAAACTGTCGTAAACAGATTCCGGCACGGCGTTTCTGAATAGAGACGCCTCGCGTCCCGTCGTAAAGCCGCGCACGTTCTTGTTAAACGTATCGACGCGGATCGCGTTCTGCAGTGTCGTCGCGCATGTGTTCCTGAACTGACCGAATGTTTTGTACATGCTCTTGAAAGCGTCACGGCGCACGCGCGGATCACGGCTCTCAAGATACACGCCGAGATGCGAATGAGACATCGGAACCGTCTCGCCCTTTTCGTTGACGATGGGATCAAATGTCATGTCGGCATTCGATAAAATGCCGAAAATCTCATCGGGCGCTCCTAAGATCTGGGACGCCTTGGCCAAGAGGACTTCTTCCGCCTGCGAAAGCTTGTATTTCTTCTCTCGGAGAATCATCTCGAAGGCATGGCGGTACTCGGCAAGTTCAGGCTTTTCCTCGATGAAACGTTCCAATGTTTCCGGCGGAATCTCGATCACCTCAGGCTCGAACCAAGCATCGTCGCCCATAGCGGACGCGATCACCGCGCCGAGGCGCCCCTTCATCGCGAGAAAGGTGGTATCCGACGTGTCTTCATCTGCGCGATGGAAAGCGTATGCACCGATTTTCATGAGTTCAATCATGAACTCTTGGCGTGTGCAAATGGCCTTGTACAGCGTGTCTGCCGACTCGGTCAGCCGCCCTCTGTACTCTGTCAATAATTCTCGTTTAGGCAAGAGTTCCGCGAAAGCTTCCTCCCATGCCTCCACGGATGGGAAAACAGTCGTCATGTCCCATGTCTGTTCGACCGGCACTTCGGAGCGATGGAGCTGCTTAACCGAACTCGATTCTTCTGCTTCTCGTTGTTCTTGTTCAAATAGTTGAGTGTCTATCCACATGGATAATCTCTCCCCCGTTTCTATTATTCTTTTTCTGATTCCATCTTATTCGTATGACTCTAAACTGACAAGCGTTTTTGTCGCTTGGCGCGCTTGCACGTTAACTCCTTCACGAATCAGTTTCAGCAGCGTCCTCTTAAGAGGGCTCCACGAGAGTTGGTCGAAAAACACAATCTCAGTCTCAGCAGTGTCCTCTTAGGAAAGCTCTACGAGAGTTGGTCGAAAAACACAATCTCAGTTTCAGGAGCGTCCTCTTAGGAAAGCTCCTCTTCGTCTGCACTCTCTTCCAAATCATCGACATACGCTTCGTCGTTCAGGTCATCCGGCGCGGTGCCGTTGACAGTTTCGTGTTCACACTCCTCATCGGGCGAGACGACAGACATATCGACGACCAGCCCTTCACGGACTTTCATCAGCGTGACGCCTGACGTGATGCGCCCCATAATGGGGATCTCACTCGCACGGAAACGGATGATGATACCGTGATCGTTGATAAGAAGAACATCGTCTTCGTCTGTCACCTCTGCGACACCGATCAGTTTTCCCGTGCGTCTTGTCGTCCTATAAGTGATAAGCCCCACGCCGTGGCGGTTTTGAACGCGGTATTCCGAGAGAGAAGTACGCTTGCCGAATCCGTTTTCAGTGACGACGAGAAGCGTCCCGTCGCCGTCTGTCGTGATCATGCCGATCACCTGATCGTCTTCGCTCAGTTTGATGCCGTTGACACCCATCGTATTTCTTCCCGTCGCGCGGACGGACGATTCATTGAAACGGATCGACAACCCATTGCGCGTGACGAGCAGAATATCATCTTCATCGTCGGACAGTCGTACATTGACGAGTCTGTCGCCCTCGCGCATCTTGATCGCGATTAGACCGCCCTTGTGAATATTTCTGTAGTCGGATAGCAACGTCTTCTTGACGAGACCGTCCGCCGTCGCCATGACGAGATTGCCGCCCTGGTCGTATGAGTCGATACGAATTAATGTGCGGACTTTTTCTTCCGGGTCAAGATGCAGCAGGTTAACAATCGCGATCCCGCGCGCCGTCCGACTGAACTCAGGCACTTGATATCCCTTGAGTTCGTAGACTTTCCCAAAGTCGGTAAAGAATAACAGCGTCTGGTGCGTCGACGTGATGATGATCGTATCGACGAAGTCGTCCTCTCGCGTCTGCATCGCCGTGATTCCACGCCCGCCTCGGTGCTGAGCGCTGTACACATCGACAGGCATCCGCTTGATGTAGCCGGCTTTCGACATGGCAATAACGACTTGCTCCTCTTCGATCAATTCCTCGTCATCGATCTCGTATTCTCCGGCAGGCAGTATTTCTGTTCGCCTGTCATCGCCGTACTTGTCCGCGATCGCCTGCAGCTCTTTTTTCATCTCTACATGAAGGAGCGATTCATCGCCAAGGATCAACTTGAACCCTTTGATCTTGTCCGTTAAATCGACGTTCTCCGCCAACAGCTTCTCGCGTTCAAGACCGGAGAGTCGACCGAGACGCATGTCGACGACGTGTTGCGACTGCTTCTCGGACAATCCGAAACGTTCGCAGAGACGCGCTTTCGCCGTCTCCTCGTCGGCGGACTGACGGATGATCGTGATGACCTCGTCGATGTAATCAATCGCGAGCTGCAATCCTTCGACAAGATGGAGCCTCGCCTCCGCGCGCGCCAAATCAAAGCTGATGCGGCGCGTGATGACCTCCGCCTGATGCTTGATGAAATGCTCGAGCATATCTTTCAGGCTGAGAAGCACCGGTACATACTTGCCGTCCTCGGACACAAGTGCGAGCATGGTCGCGCCGAACGTATCCTGCAATTGCGTATGCCGGTAAAGCTGATTCAATACGACCATCGGGGTCGCATCGCGCCGCAGCTCCACAACAATACGGATATCGTCGTGACGATCCGACTCATCGCGCACGTCGGAAATACCCTCAATGCGCTTATCCTTGACCAAGTCCGCGATCCTTTCGATCAGGCGCGCTTTATTGACCATATAGGGAAGCGACTTGATGACGATGCGATAACGGTTGTTGGCGATTTCCTCAATCTCCGCGTGACCGCGTACGACGATGCGTCCGCGACCGCGCCTGTAAGCAGCACGCGTTCCCGAGACGCCCATGATCTGAGCGCCCGTCGGAAAGTCGGGCGCCGGGATGAACTCCATCAAATCATCAACCGTCGCGTCGGGATTGTCGATCAGAAAAATCGTACCCGCGATCACTTCGCGCAGATTGTGCGGTGGGATATTCGTCACCATCCCGACAGCGATGCCCGTAGAACCTGACACAAGCAGGTTAGGAAATCCCGCCGGCAAGACGGTCGGCTCCTCAAAGCGATCGTCATAGTTCGGTTTAAAATCGACCGTATCCTTGTTCAAGTCGGACATCATCTCGCCTGCGAGACGTGTCAGACGCGCTTCCGTATAACGATAAGCCGCAGGCGGGTCGCCGTCTCTCGATCCGAAGTTGCCATGACCGTCGACGAGCGGGTAACGCATTGAGAAATCTTGCGCCAATCGAACGAGCGCATCGTAGACGCTCTGGTCGCCATGCGGATGAAAACGCCCGAGCACGTCACCGATCGTCGTCGCGCTTTTGCGATGAGGCTTGTCCGCGGTAAACCCTTGCGTATACATGGAGTAAAGGATTCTACGGTGTACGGGCTTGAGTCCGTCGCGCACGTCGGGAAGCGCACGGTCCGAGATAACGCTCATGGCATAATCGATAAAGGACTTTTTCATTTCCTGGTCGAGATCGACCGGTATGACGACATTATCCGGGTTCTGAAATGCCGCGTCGACAGCTTCTTCGCGCTGCTGATAATCGTTTTTATTGTTTGGCTCCGATGCCATAAATTCCTCCCTTTTCTTCATGGAAAATAGTTTTAAAAAGAGAATATTTTCGAGTTTTTACGTCATATATATTTTACCATAGACGACGGCAAAACACCTGTAAAAAAGTGTGCAAAAATGCTTAATATCAGCCTCTAAAACACGCTATGAGCCGTGCATCGGCGCGTTGTTTAAGGATGAATCAAAGGGAATTTTTTTTGATGGCTGCCATTCGCCTAGGATAACGTAAAGGTGTGGGAAAAAGTTTTTTTACGATGACGAGTGAACGCGCATGATCGGTGTCGGGAAGCTCGTAACGGACGACTTTTTCAATTCTTCCCCTTAGCTCTTCGAGAGCTCGTTTCGATGCCGCCGTTTCATCGTCTCGACCTTTCATGGCGATGAATAGACCGCCCGGTCTGACGAGCGGGAGCGATAGTTCCAGCAGTGTCGGCAATGCCGTGACGGCTCGCGCGACGGCGACGTCGAATCGATCACGGTACAAACGATCTCTGCCGAGCTCTTCCGCACGACCGTGAATCGCGCGAACTTGGTCGAGGTCGAGAAGTTCAACCGCATTATCAAGGAAGTCAGTTTTCTTACGAACGGAGTCGAGCAACGTGACATCGAGGTCGGGACGAACGATCTTGAGCGCAAGACCGGGAAAACCCGCTCCGGAGCCGACGTCAATCAGCGTCGAGCCTTTTGGTATATAGGAACAGAGCATCCAGCTATCTTGGAGATGACGCGTCCCGATCGATTCGTCATCCGTGATCGCCGTCAGATTAATTTTTTCGTTGACTTTCTTCAAATGCTCAACGAAAAGTGCAGTACGCCGAACGACTTCAGGCGATGCGGCGATATCCGCACGCTCAAGCGCTTTGACGATAATGCCCTCGTCCATGATCGGCTCTACCCGTTCCACTGCTCCATATAGACGAGCAACACTTGAATATCGGCAGGAGAGACGCCCGAGATGCGGCTCGCTTGACCGATCGATTGAGGTCGGCGCTCGCTGAGTTTCTGTCGCGCTTCGAGGCGAAGACCTCTGATGCGTTCGTAATCGATCTCGCTCGGGAGGCGCTTGTGCTCCAGCTTCTTAAATCTCTCCACGCGATCTCGCTCCATCCTGAGATAACCCTCGTACCGAATCTGTATCTCGACCGATTCCTGTACTGACGGCGGCAATTCCTGACGCTCAGGATCGAGCGGCGCCAACATCTCGTAATTGAGCTCAGGTCGCTTGAGGAGATCGTACAGTCGAGTCGTCGCCTTGAGAGGCGTGCTCCCGGCGTCCTGCAAAATACGATCCGACAGCTTGGACTTGCGGACACGCACCTCGCTCAAGCGCTCCTTCTCGCCATCGATCATCCGCTGTTTTTCAAGAAAGCGCTGCCAACGCTCTTCCGAGAGCAGACCGACCTCGTATCCGATCGGCGACAACCTGGCATCCGCATTATCTTGGCGTAAAAGCAAGCGATATTCCGCACGCGAGGTCATCAGGCGATACGGCTCGTTCGTGCCCTTTGTCACGAGATCATCGATCAGAACGCCGATATAACCTTCCGAACGGTCAATGATGAGAGGCTCCTCTCCTTGTTGCTTCCTGACGGCGTTTATGCCTGCTATAAGCCCTTGTGCCGCCGCCTCCTCGTATCCCGACGACCCGTTGATTTGACCAGCGAGAAACAGACCCTCGATCCCTTTCACTTCAAGAGATAATTCCAAGACGGTCGGATCGACACAGAGATACTCGATGGCGTAAGCGGGGCGCATGATCTCGGCATTTTCCATCCCCGGGACTGTTTTGAGCATCGCGCGCTGAATCTCCTCAGGCATGGACGTTGAGAGACCGGAAGCGTACATCTCTTGCGTATCTAAACCTGTCGGTTCAAGAAAAACATGATGGCGTGAATGGTTGGGGAATTTAACGATTTTATCTTCAATGGATGGGCAGTACCGCGGTCCGACCCCCTCGATCACTCCGGAATATAGAGGCGAACGGTCCATGTTGTCGGAAAGAAGCTGTTTCGTCGCATCCGTTGTCCACGTAATATAGCAGGCGAGTTCCGCCGCGGGGCGCCACGACGGGTCGTCCTCATGCTCAAAAGAGAAAGGTCTCGCATTGCGGTCGGCTGCTTGAAGCTCCATCTGTTCAAGGTCGACACTGCGCCTGTGAAATCTTCCGGGCGTCCCCGTCTTGAAACGTCGAGTCGGCAATCCGAGCGCCGTCAAAGCGTCACCTAAACCGGAAGCCGGCGCAAGCTGATCAGGACCGGAGCTGCGCACCGAGTCGCCGATAATGACGCGCGCATCGAGAAAGGTACCGGGACAGAGAATCACATCGCTCGCCACGTAAAGCGAACCGGTCGCCGCAACAACACCCTCAATTTTTCTTTTACCCTTCTCGCCTGCCACAAGAAGCCCCGTGATCTCCTGCTGAATCAACGAGAGAAGGGGTTCCGATTCGAGCACTTCTTTCATCCCGCGTTGGTAGCCCGTACGATCCATCTGCGCGCGAGGCGACATGACGGCAGGTCCTTTTGTCGCGTTCAGCATACGATACTGGATCATATGGCGATCCGCCAATCGCCCCATCTCGCCGCCGAGGGCGTCGATCTCCCTGACCATTTGACCTTTTGCCGTGCCGCCGATGTTGGGATTGCACGGCAGGTTGGCAAGGCTGTCGAGCGTCATCGTAAACAGCAGAACGCGGCGCCCGAGACGTGCCGCCGCAAGCGCCGCCTCACAACCGGCGTGACCGGCGCCAACAACAATGATGTCAGCTTCTCCGGCAACAAAGGCGTTTTCTTGATTGCGTGCTTCGGCGAGTGACAACATCGTTATTTACCGATACAGAACCGACTGAATATCTGCTCGATTAACGTCTCGGAGACGTCTTCGCCCGTAATGGTCGAGAGTTCCGTCAGCGCTTCTTTTAATGAAATGGCGACCAGATCGAACGAAAGACCAGCCTGAAGGTCAGCTCTCGCACGACCGACAAGCTCAATGGCGCGGTCGACGGCAACCTTGTGGCGCGCATGCGTCAGCATACTGTGACTTTGTCCTTCACCGTGCGATTTCACTTGTTCGTGACGGGTGACGGAGGGAGTTGCCTCCGCAGAGTTGAGGCTGCCGCCTTCAATAAATCGCACCAGCATCTCCCTAAGGCGTTGTAAATCATCCTCGGAGCGATCCGACCATGTCAGCGTCGGCAAATCCGGGAAACGTTCGGCAGCATAAAGCGCAGGATCTTCCTCCGCAGGAAGCGTCGGACGCAAGTCATCCTTGCCCAATATAAGGAGAAGCTCCTTACCCTCCTTGAGACATCTCTCAATCCGAGTTTCTTCCTGCCGGCGTTCATCCTCGGGAAGCAAAGGCGGCGACAAAACCCACAAAACGAGGTCCGCCGCGCGGAGCGCGCTTTCCGCGCGCATGATTCCCTCGCGCTCAATGGGATCCTGACTGTCAATCGCAAGCCCTGCCGTATCGGTCAAATGGACGAGGTATCCGTTCAGCGTGAGATCGATCTCAACCGTATCGCGCGTCGTGCCGGGGATATCGCTGACAATCGCGCGGTCATGACCTGACAGTGCGTTGAGAATCGACGATTTGCCGACATTGGGACTGCCAGCGATCACGACGGCGAGTCCTTCGCGTATGATGCGTCCGCCGGTGAAGCTGTCCGCCAAGAGACGCAATTCGAGCTCTGAGCGCTCCAATTCACGCACGAGCAGTTCGCGATCCTCCGGGCGTTCCTCCTCTTCATCCCAATCCAATAACATTTCAAGCCGGGCGAGCGCTCCGTAGAGATGATCGGTCCTTTCGTGTATGACACGCGACACGCCGCCCGTTAATTGCCGATACGCCGCCTGCGCTTGTTTTTCGGCTTGAGCGCCGATCATATCCATCACGGCTTCCGCTGCCGTGAGATCCATCTTCCCGTTGAAAAACGCGCGACGGCTAAACTCTCCGGGACCTGCAGCGCGGGCGCCGGCAGCGAGCACGCTGTCGAGAACAGCTTGGCGAATTGCCTGTCCGCCATGGCATGAAATTTCGTAGACGTCTTCACCTGTGTACGAATAAGGCGCTCGAAAACAGGCGAGCACCACCTCGTCGATTGCGCCCCAATAGCCGTGGGCAAGCGTATAACCTTCCATATCGGACGGTTTTTTGAATCGCGAGGATGAGGGCACAAACAGACGATCGCATATCGAAGCCGCAAAAGAACCTGAAATGCGAAGCACCGCCAGGCCGCTTTCGCCCGGCGGTGTCGAAAATGCCGCGATCGTATCAAGATCCATATTAGTCATGGTGTCAGTCAATAATCTCCAAACCTGCCGTCGGTGCGATAACGACATAGCGGCGCGGATCGACGCCTTCACTGTACGTCGTAATACCGTCCATGTCGCGAAGTGCTATATGGACAATACGCCTCTCTGCAGGCGACATCGGTTTCATCTTCGATGCTCGCCCCCTGTCAAGAACGCGGTCAGCGATCTTTCTGGCTGTCTGCTGCAGCCGCTGTTCGCGGCGGCGGCGGTAATCGCCGACATCGACGACGACTCTTAAATACTCATCGATCCACCGATTCGCAACGATATTCGTCAGATACTGAATCGCGTCAAGCGTCTCACCGTGACGACCGATCGCAACGCCGCCGTCGTTGCTGATAATGTCGATATGAAGCGTGTTGTCACCTCCGAGGTACGATTCAATGCGCCCGTGGATGCCGATCCCGGACAACATATCCTGCACGTAATCGAGTGCGGCATTCTCGGCGGGAATAAGACCTCGCTGATCTTCCGGCACGCGCCAGCCGTTCTCATCGGATGACTCCATATCGAAATCCTCATCATCGAGATCGACGCGTTCGTAATCGTCTTCGTCGTCATCATCTTCAAACGTTTCGTCGTCATCCTCATAATTCATATCGTCATCGAGTATCGTCACACGCACACATGCCGGACGGCGCCCGAAACCAAGCAAACCGCCTGTCTCCCCTTCATCCAACACCTCGATCAGCACCTTGTCTTCGCTGACGGATAATTCATTTAATGCCTGCTTGACAGCTTGATCGACTGTCTTGCCTGTTGTTTCAATGGTGCGTTCCATTCGGGTATCCTCCTCACGCACATCGCAAAGCTTTTCGCAACATCGACACACCTGCTAAAACCACTTGGATCGTGCGTCTCGATGTCTCACGTCGCTTTCGTTTATTTTTCCGCGTCGCCGACGCGCTTTATTTAAAGAATCACCCCTGCTTTTCGCGATTCTTAAACTTCGATACGAGGTTTTTGAAAAAACCGTCCTTTTCTCCATCAGCGGATGAATCCGCACTTCTCCCACGTGAGCGATCGAATGATGCTTGCTCTTCTGCATATGCGAGACGCAGGGGCGTCACATAAAACTTGTAACCGAGTAACGATTGAATCAAATACATGATGTTCTGGAAAAGCCAGTACAGGCACATCGCTGAAGGCATGCTGAACATGGTAAACAGCATAACGATCGGCATGAAAATATTCATTGTCTTCATCATGCCGGCAGCTTGGTCGGGATTCTGACCGCGCTTGGCAGGGTTCGCCTTTTCACGCGCTTTCTCTTCTTTTGTTTTCTCGGGGCGAGCCGTACTCATCCGCATGACGCGCATCTGCAACCAGTACGTAAACATCGTAATCAAGATCAGCAAAACGAGCGGCAGTTGGACGCGCCAGTCGGCACCGAACCATTCCCACGGCTTGAAAGATGGCGTCATCCCGAGATCGATGCCGAGAAAATTCGTATTGATCACCTGCGGCAGCTGAATCCACCCCTCCTGAACAGATTGCTGGAGCGCAGAACCGGAATCACGCAGCCCGTTCAGAATCGGAATATCCATGACGGCGAGATTCTTGACTTGAGCCGCTGTCATCAATCCCTGTGCCTCCAGCACTTCGCCTATCTTTGTCACGTTATAGAAGGGGACATTCGTAATGAAACGTAGAGGCGCACGGAAAATGTAAATAATCGGCCAAATAATCGCCAACTGGAGAATCGAGGGCAAGCACCCCGATGTCATCGAAATGCCGTTTTCCTTGTAAAGTTTCTGCGTGAGCTCCTGAACTTTCTGCGCATTGTCAGGATAACGGCGCTTGATCTCGTTGATCTCGGATTGCAGCGTCTGTTGACGCAGCGTACCCCGCTGACTTCTGAGACCGAGCGGCAACAGGAGTGCGCGAATGATCACGGTGAAAAGGATAATAACGAGTCCGTAATTGTTCAACCACGAATAAAGTGCACCCAGAACCCACCCGAACAGCGAGTATAGCGGATCCAACAAACCGAGTTGAACCGAAATAAATGATGTCATGTCGCCTCTTTTCTTGCCTTCCGCCCTCTACCGTCAAACCTGTCAGACGTTCTTTGCGCGGAATGGTCATTTGATTTTTTGTCGGGAACGGGATCGTATCCTCCCCGGCAAAATGGATTGCATCGCAGGATTCGCCATATCGCAAGACCCCCACCTTTAAGCGCCCCATGTCGACGAATTGCCTCAGCGGCATAGACGGAGCAGGTGGGATCGAACCGACAGCATCCCGGGATTCCCACAGATATAAAACGTTGATAAAAACTGATCAGATACAGCAAGCAGGAAGCCACAACAGACGGCTTTCGCATTTGATCGCGTGTCAACACCGACACATCCGCGCCGGAGTCATCTGTTCTGTGATTGTGTACGCTATTTCGCATCGATCAGCAACCTCCGGACTCAGCGAGTCACACCGGCGGTCTGCCGACGCCCGATTCAATCAGGAGTCGATCCATCTCTTCGATTAAAGCGCTCAATGCCGGTTCCACCGCGTGTTTCCAACGATTCGTCACAATAAGATCAAAACCCGGTATCAAGTCGACATGTCTAAGGCGAAAAGATTCACGCAGCAATCGCTTGACTCTGTTCCGTTGAACGGCCCCGCGAACGGAGCGACTCACTGCAAATCCGACACGCGGATTCGCAATCGACTGAGCCCCACGCCTCTTATTGACATGAAGACTGAGCCAACGACCTCTGTAACATTTTCCATATCGATAAACACGGGAAAAATCACGGTTGTGCTTTAAACGATCAGCGCTCGCCGTCTTCGATAACATCAATTACAGCGAGATTCTGCTGCGACCCTTAAGCCTGCGTCTTTTCAATATGTTGCGTCCGGCTTTTGTTCGCATTCTTTTTCTGAAACCGTGTTCACGCGAGCGTTGCTTGCGCTTCGGTTGATAGGTGCGCTTCATATATTCCCCCTAAACTAGGTTAATTTATTATTTAATGGACAATGATCCGTTTGTATGTAGGCATAACGTTAAAATTATACTGAAAGAACAACCTCTGCGTCAACATAACTCCGAACTACGCCGTGGAAGCCCTTTCAGCAGCCTCGACAACGTGCTGCATCAGGATCGTCGTCGTCACAGACCCGACTCCGCGCGGTACCGGCGTAATGTTTTCCACGATGGGTTCCACCTCATCGAATGCGACATCGCCGACGAGGCGCCCGTCATCCGTGAAATTGATCCCGACATCGATGATGGTCTGACCCGGCTCCACGTGCTCAGCCGTCACCATCTCCGCCGCACCCGCACAGGCAATGATGATGTCGCCTTCTCGCGTCACGCCGGGCAAGTCCACGGTGCGCGTATGGCATGTGGTCACTGTTGCGTTCTCCTTGAGGAGCATCATCGCGACGGGTTTCCCGATCACAAGACTGCGCCCGATCACGATGGCTCGCGCTCCTTTAATCGTAATGTCATTATGCTTCAATACCGCCATCGCCGCCTCCGCCGTGCAAGGCGCAAAACCGGTGTCGACTCCCATAAAGATGCCCGCCATCGAGGCCGACGTGATGCCGTCGACGTCTTTCTCGGGACGAAGAGTATCGCAGACCTTCTTCTCGTTGAGATGTTTCGGCAGAGGACGGAAAAGAAGACACCCGTGAATCGATGCGTCATAGTTAATCATTTCGAGTTCTTTCTCAATAGCGGCTTGAGAAATATCGATCGGCAGAACACGAACATCCACCTTGACGCCCACTCTCTCCGCTCTTTTTAAAGCGCCACGCTCGTAAGAGAGATCGTCTTCATTCTCTCCAACACGAACGATCGCCAAAGTCGGCTTAATACCTTTTGCCTTCAGCTTCTCCACACGCTCAATCAGCAACTCGGTCGCCTTATCCGCGACGTCTTTACCAAGCAAAATATTCGCCATGTCTTTCTCCTTGTGTCGTAATCCAATTCAAGTGTTGACTTTATCTTAGCATGAATCTTGAAGCATTGACGACAGACTACTCGCCGCAAATGATATCGGCGACTTCAAGAAACGGACACGTAGCAAGTGAATAGGGGCACGGATCATCATCGCGGGTCGGCATTTGCTCCGGTTCACATTTTATGCATTGAAGCTGTCTTTCCTCCGTGACCGGTTTCAACGAACAATCGCGCAGTGCATCGCGCCTCACCACCGGATCATCAGACAGGCAGCATCGCAATCTCTCGGAAAATGGCGGGTCAAGTTTGCATAAAGCTCCCCTTATTGAGGAGTGAGTCAATGTCTTTGCCGATTCATCGCACCAAACGGAAAGGATTGACTTGGCAAGCGCATACAAGTCACTTTCAGGCAAAAGATCGCCCAGAAAGATTTCCGGCGCCGCATAGCCTTCCTTGTAAATACGTGATGCCTCGGTCGCTCGGGCACGACCATCGAGCACGCGCGCGCCGGAAAAATCGATCAGCAAGGCATCGCCCGACTGCGCGATGACGATGTTATCCGGCGAAATATCGAGATGGGCAATCGGGCTGCCGGCACATTGGCTGAGCCACGCCAGACCGTCAAGGATATCGTCGAACCACTTTTCCAATCGTGTCGACGACAATGCACTCTTTTCGATATCGCGCATCGTTTGTCCGTCAACCCATTCAAAAACAATTGAAGGCACAGCGGGCGATGGATAGCACTCTAGAAAAGGCAGCGGTTCGCGCCCCTCTAAAAAGCGAGTATCGAGACACTCTTGCACAGAGAATATCGAGTTCCTTTCGCCCCTCCGAACGACGCTATCTCCTCTCTCGGGAGATGTCAGCCCGAGACATCGCGGCAAATAGGGCGAACGTACGTCGTAAAGCAGTCTAGCGATGCGCGGATCGGCACATTCATACTCTGGCTTCACGGCGACACGCCGTCCATCACCCAAGACGGTCATCCTGTGCTCTTTGCCACCTACACACCATTCATCCCCGAGTGCCGCCACGACCATATTTCCTTCGTTTTCTGCTCCCACGATTGCCGCCCTCTGTCATAGACTGATAACGACAACATCGTATGTTCCGCGACGAAGGAAAAAGCCGGTGATTCTCCGGCTTTTTTCGTCAATAACAGTCAAAGCGGGCGTTATATATCGCTTTATGCATTGCTGACCTCGCGTTTTTCCGCCTGCTCGACGCGATGCACAAGAATCGGTCGCTCTTCACCTTTCACACTCGCCTTCGTTACGATCACTTGTTGGACATCGCCACAAGAGGGAACATCATACATGATATCGAGCATTAAGCGCTCGAGAATGGTTCTCAATCCCCTCGCGCCTGTCTTCAGCGCGATCGCCTCCTTGGCGATTTCCTGAACGGCGTCGTCATGAAAAATGAGTTCCACATCATCGAAACGCATCAGTTTTTTGTACTGTTTCAGCAACGCATTTTTCGGCTCCTGCAAGATACGCACAAGCGCCTGTTGGTCGAGGTCTTCCAGCGCAACGACTACGGGAACGCGACCGATAAATTCGGGAATCAGTCCGAACTTCAGTAAATCTTCCGGCAACAAATGCGAGAAAAGCTCTTTGTTTTCCATCTTGTTTGTGCCTTCGATCTCCGCGCCGAAACCGATCGATTTTTGACCTATACGATCGCGTACGATCTTATCGATACCGTCAAAAGCTCCGCCTAAAATGAACAGAATATTCGTCGTATCGATCTGAATAAATTCCTGATGCGGATGCTTACGTCCGCCCTGTGGAGGCACGTTCGCCACCGTTCCCTCGAGAATCTTCAGCAACGCCTGTTGGACACCTTCTCCGCTGACATCGCGCGTGATCGACGGATTGTCGGAGCGACGCGTGATCTTATCAATTTCATCGATATAGATGATGCCCTGTTCGGCGAGAGCAATGTCATAATCAGCATTCTGTATGAGACGCAGGAGAATATTCTCGACATCCTCACCGACATATCCGGCTTCCGTGAGAGCCGTCGCATCGGCAATGGCGAAAGGAACGTGCAAGATCCGCGCGAGCGTCTGCGCCAAAAGTGTTTTGCCTGAACCTGTCGGTCCCAAAAACATAATGTTGCTCTTCGCCAAATCCACACCGTCATCTTCATCTTCGATGTAGTCGGCGTAGACGCGCTTATAATGGTTATAGACGGAGACGGCGAGCGTTTTCTTCGCGTCGTCCTGACCAATCACGTACTCATCGAGTTTTTCCTTGATCTGCTGCGGTGTCAACAAGTTCATCTCCTCCGACCGATCGCCTTTCGGATTCGAATGGCGGAACATCGGAGTTTCATTGAGCATCGCGTCGCAGAGCATGACACATTCATTGCAGATGCAGACACCGGGACCCGTGATCAGCTGCTCCACTTGATCCTCTGTTTTGCCGCAAAAGGAGCAGTACAAGGTACCGGACCTGTCATTATCTTTTCTATCAGACATTCAACTTTCCTCCGAGAAATCGCAATGGACGCCTGCGTTCACGTTTTACTCACGCTTGCTCATAATCTTGTCGATCAAGCCGTATTCGATTGCCTGCTCCGCCGAAAGCCATGTGTCGCGATCCGTATCGCGTTCGATCACCTCGATCGGTTGTCCCGTGTGCTCGGCGAGAATGCGATTGAGTCTCTGCTTCAGCTTGAGAATATACTCGGCGGCAATGGTAATGTCCGTCGCCTGTCCTTGGGCGCCGCCCGACGGCTGATGAATCATCAAATCAGCGTTGGGAAGCGCAAATCGCTTGCCTTTCGCTCCTGCCGCCACGAGAAAAGCACCCATGCTTGCCGCCATACCCATGCAAATCGTCTGCACATCGGGCTTGATGTACTGCATCGTGTCATAAATCATGAGCCCTGCCGACACTTCGCCGCCGGGACTGTTGATGTAGAACTGAATATCCTTATTCGGATCCTCCGCCTCAAGAAATAGAAGCTGGGCAACGATGAGATTCGCCGTCACGTTGTTGACGGAATCGCTTAAAATCACGATGCGTTCTTTCAACAGCCTCGAAAAAATATCGTACGAACGCTCTCCGCGGTTTGTCTGCTCGATGACCATCGGAACGAGATTCATATCCACGTGATTGTTTTTTTCAAAAGTATTCATTCTATTGTGACCTCCGATATCAAAAGTAGTCATATCCTCTTTCTTTACGGTGTTCCATTCTCTCTTCGGTCTCCAGCAAAACATATCGTTCAGCGGAAACGCTTAAGGCATGGACTTAAGCGAGATCGCTGCCTTCCTCTTCTTCCGCCAAATCTTCCGTTTCTTCCGGTTCTTCGTCAGGCTCGGGCTCGACATCGGTCGCCACGCTGACTTCGCGCAACCAGCTGAGCAGTTTTTTCATCTCCAGTTCATGCCGGAATCGATCGCGGTCGTAATCAGTTTTGAGGTATTGCCCCTCATAGAGTTCTTCAGTGATGCCGGCGTCTTCCGCTGCCTCTCTGACGCTCTCTTCAAACTCTTCGTCGGAAATTTCAATCCGCTCCTGCTCGCGCTCGCGCACGGCGTTCAAGACCCATGAACCCTCAAGCATGCGCCGCACATTTGCCGACTGCGAGTTTTTGTAGTCCTTAATCGTCTGTCCGGAGTACCGCAAAAAGTCCGTGAAATTAATCCCGTACATAGAAAACTGTCTCTGTTGCTGTTCAATCCGGCTTTCGACTTCATCATCGACCATAAGATCTGACAGTTCGACCTTTGAACTTTTAACGATAGCGCCGATGATTCCGTCGTCATAGACGCGGTCTGCTTCCTCTGCTTTCTTATTCTCAAGTTGTTGTCTGATCTCCTCACGATACTCTTCGACCGTATCGCTCTTCTCGCTGACATCATGGACAAAATCGTCATTGAGCTCCGGGATCTCCCGTTCAAGCGCTTCATGAATCGTAACGGAAAAGATGACATCTTCGCCTGCGAGTTCTTCCGCGTGGTATTCTTCGGGAAACGTAAGCGGTAGATCGAGTGTATCGCCCACCATGCGTCCGACCAATCCTTCCTCAAATCCCGGAATGAAAGAGCCTGAACCGATCTCCAATTTATGCCCTGTCGCCGTTCCTCCGTCAAAGGGAACATCTTCTTTCAGACCCGTGTAATCGATGGTGACGTGGTCACCCTCCTGGATCGGTCGATCTTTGACCGGCACGAGGCGCGCCACGCGCATGCGAGCGGTCTCAATCTCTTGATCGATTTCCTCGTCGTCGATCTCGATGGGGGGTCGGTACGCCTCAAGTCCCTCATACTCGCCGAGCTCGATCACCGGTTTAAGGGCGACGCTGATGTCAAGCTTTAACCCGACACTTCCGCCAATTTCACGGATATTGAATCTCGGATCCGAGTACGGCTCTATCTCATGCTGAGCGAGCAGCTCTTCGTAAACTTTCGGCAACGCTTCTTCAAGCGCGTCGTCATAGAGAACGCTCTCGCCATAATGATTGACCACGATCGGATAAGGAACCTTGCCCTTGCGAAACCCCGGGACTTGGAAATGCTTAGCCAGTTTCCGATGGGCGGCTTGGAGCGATTTTTTAAATTCATCCGCCGGTACTTCGACCGCGAACTTGATCGTTCTATTCTCTTCTTGAACCTTCTGTGACGTCATATTCGTCCTCCTACGGTAAAATCCTGTATGCGTTAAAGCTAAAGTATTCTACCACACTTACCCTCTCTCCCGTCTCGAGCTGACGAAAGCGGATTCAACTATTCTAAACAGTTAATCAATCAGTTTAAATTAAAGTTCAGTCGGCACGATAGAGACAGCGACCTTCAACATACGCAGCCTCGACATGAAGCGCATCATCCCAAAGTACGAAATCAGCTTTGGCGCCGGGAACAAGGCGTCCGAGATCGGGGCGACCGATGACGTCAGCGGGATTGCGAGTTCCCATACGCAGCGCATCATCTAGGGGAATGTCCGCCTCTTCGACAAGAAGACGAAGACCCCGATCCATCGTGAGCGTGCTTCCCGCCAACCGTTCACCTTTCCGCGCGATGCCGTCTTGCACGGAGACCGTCCCATTGCCAAGGCGGTAAATGCCGTCCCGCATCCCGGCTGCTTCCATGGAATCCGTACAGTAGAAACAACCTTCCGCACCCTTGGCAAGGTAGATCAGTTTCACGATAAGAGGATGTATATGAACCATATCCGCGACGAATTCCGCTTTGAGATCGGGATGGGTTAGAGCGACACCGAGAACGCCGGGCTGTCGGTGATGGAGCGCGGGCATGGCGTTAAATGTGTGTGTCGTCGTACTCACGCCGAGCCTGACAGCCTCCGCCGTTTCGTCGGCAGTGGCAGCCGAGTGTCCGATCGACACGGTAATTCCCTGATCGGCAAGAAAACGCACCAACTCCATACCGCCATTTTTTTCAGGTGCGAGCGTAACGCGAACGATCAGGTCTTCGTAACCTTCAACGAGCGCGCGGTAATCGGAAACGGACGGCTCCTTCAGGAAGCGCTCGTCGTGGACACCGCGTAAATCATGATCGAGATAAGGTCCTTCCAAGTATGCGCCCAAGACGCGCGCGCCCTGCGCTGATTCCATCGCTTGGCGTACATTTTCCAGAAAAACGCGTGTTTGCTCGTCCGAATCGGTGACGGAGGTCGGGCAAAAGGATGTGACGCCGAATTGCGGCTGTGTGGTCGCGATGCGCGTCGTCCCGCCAGGACGCATGTTATCTTCGCCCATTTGACCGTGCATATGAAGATCGATCAATCCGGGAGAGAGCAGACGTCCGCCCATATCGATGCCGTCCGTCATAGTGCCGAGCGCCGTGATCGTACCGTTGTCAAAAGAGATCGCCGTCTCATCAAGAAAACGCGTACCGTCAAAGAGTCTGAGATTCGATAAGACCGTCATAGTGATTTGCTTCCCTTCCGATCGGTGCTTATTTTTGTTGCTCGCGTTTATATTAATGTAAATATAAGGTGCAGCCCTTTATTATGTTACCAAAAGAAACTTGACTATCGACCTCTATTTCTTGTGGTCTTTCAAAGAACTGAAAATAATTGAAATGATTTGTTCACTCCTGAAACTCATGATATAATAAATTATCTCAAAAAACGCTTGAAATGCTGTCTCTTTTGGGCGTTTTGATACTCTTTTCAACGAAAGGAAAATCACCGGGACAATGGTCGATGCGTTAACGATCGTTTGGATGGGATTTGTACGTACTTTCCTAATTGGGAGCAGAATAATCACACACGACTCAGATACATGGCGACAACATCCTGCTAATCATTGATTTTCCGATGAGGAGGCAAAATGAATAAAGTAACTGCGCAAGAAATCGCCGACATGATTGATGTCTCTTTACTCAACCCGACGTTTACATTGGATACGATCGAAAAAGGATGCGAAACGGCTATGACGTATCGTTGCGTATCCGTTTGTCTTCGCCCGGCGGATGTCCGATTCGCCGCGAATATCCTCAAGGGAAGTGACGTTAAATTGACGACGGTGGTCGGTTTTCCCCACGGAACCAACGATACGGAGACGAAAGTCTTTGAGACGCGGAAAGCCATCGATGACGGCTGTGTGGAAATCGATGTCGTCTTGAACATCGGACGGCTTCTTTCCGACAACTTAGACTATGTGCGTAAGGATTTGCGAGCCGTTGTGAACGCCGCACACGCTTCCGATGCTTTGGTCAAGGTTATTTTTGAGAACGCCTATTTGACTGACGAGCAAAAACTGTTGGCATGTCGTATTTGTACAGACGTCGGCGCCGATTTTACGAAGACGTCGACCGGCTATGCGCCCGGCGGCGCGACCGTCCATGATCTGAAACTGATGCGCGCCAATACGCCGTCTTCCATGCGTGTCAAAGCTGCCGGCGGCGTACGAACCCTCGACGACGCACTGATTGTCCGTGCCGTCGGCGTATCGCGATTCGGCTGCACACGAACCGAGACGATTATGAACGACGCGTACCGAAGAGAGGCGGAAGGCACATTGGTTCTTCCCGTCATCACCGATGATACGGAGCTTGCCTCCGTAATCGCCGCTCGAGAGGCGAAATAAGCATCATATATACAGACTCTTGAAAGGAGAATCTACCCGATGAACGTTATTGAGCAACGGTTGATTGAGGCGACTCGATATGAACCGCCTCAAAGAAAAGACTGGCGGATCGGTTGTATCGGCGCCGGTTTCATCATGGCGGACTGTCATCTCGTCGCGTATCGCAACGCGGGGCTTCAACCGGCGGCGATCGCGTCGCGCACGCCGTCACATGCCGAGGCAGTCGCCCAACGTCATGCGATCCCGAGTGTGTACGACACATGGCGAGAGCTATTGGATGACGAGTCGATTGAGATACTCGATATCGCCTACCCGCCTGATCAACAGCTTGACATCGTCCGCGAGGCGGTGAAACGCGACCACATCAAGGGCATCCTTTGTCAGAAACCGGTTGCGATGACGTTGGAAGATGCAAAAGAGATTGCGAGACTTGGCGACGAAAGTGACAAGAAAATTGCCGTCAATTCCAATATGCGCTGTGATCAGTCGATGCGCGCTCTGAAGTATTTGCTCGACGAAGGCATTCTCGGCGAGCCTGTGCTCGCCACGATAGAAATGCGTGCGATCCCGCACTGGCAACCCTTTTTAGAGGAGTATGACCGACTGGAAATCTTCAGCATGGGCATCCACCACGTTGACATATTTCGTTTCCTGTTTGGCGATCCCGAAGAGATTACGTGTGTTTGCCGCCCTGATCCGAGAACTCGTTTCCCTCACGTAGACGGCATAACGCAATTCACGTTCAAGTATCCGAGCGATCTATTGGCGACGTCACTTGACGACGTATGGGCATGGCCGGAAGAACCGTGTGAAAAGGATATTTACATAAAATGGCGTGTCGAGGGAATGGACGGCATGGCCAAAGGCACGATCGGTTGGCCTGATTACCCCAGGCGCGCTCCGTCAACATTGCAATTCACGTCTAAACATTATCCGCACCAATGGATCGCCCCCGTCTGGGATACGGTCTGGTTTCCCGATGCCTTCGAAGGCACGATGACGAGCCTTCTCAGAGCCGTTGAACAGGATGATGAGCCAGAGATCTCCGCACGCGACAATGTTCGGACCATCGCGTGCGTGGAAGGATGCTACCGATCCATTGAAGAGAAACGAACGGTACGCTTTGACGAGTTCGGTTTTTAACGTATAGAGAGGAGACATTATGATTAGCATTGGCATTTTTACCGGGTACTATCCTTACACAATGGCGGAAGTCATTCGCCGCATCAAGGCGTCCGGCTTCAATTGTGTCCAGCTGGACGTCACTTTTAAGGATTTCGATGCGGCAAAGGAGCCGCTCACAAAAAAGAAGGCGAATGAAATTCGGGACGCTTTCCGAGAGGCAGACCTTCCCATCGTCGCGGTATCCGCTTACACAAATTTCATTCATCCCGATCCGGATGTCCGCAAGAAGAATATCGATTATCTTAAGATGATGATGCGCTACGCGCGCGACCTCGGCTGTCCTTATGTCGCCAGCGAAACCGGTACGTACAATCGAGAAAGCGATTGGGTATGGCACGACAAAAATGCAAGCCCCGAAGTATTTGAAGAAACCATTGAGATTATTCGAGATCTGGTCGCGTACGCAAAAGAGTGGGGCGCGACATTCATCGTCGAAAATTACGTCAATAACGTGATCGGTTCGGTCGAACAGGTCGAGCGGATGTTCAAAGAAGTGGGATGCGATCATCTCGGACTCATTTGCGACCCGACGAACTATTTTGACGAAAACACGATCAAAGATATCGATGGTACTTTAAATCATATCTTCGACCGCTTAAGCGACCACATGGTCATCGCCCACGCCAAAGATATCAATCTGACTGAGGATTTAGGCGAAAAACATGCCGATATCGATGCGGACGCATCACACACATTCCGCGGATCAGGCGCCGTTGAGCTGCCAGCCGCCGGACTGGGCATTCTTAACTACGATTTATACGTGAAGCGCCTTGCCGAAAAAAATCCCAACATCCCGCTCATCATCGAGCACTTGGATGAAGGAGATATCGACCGAGCCAAACGTTTCATCGTCGATACGTTGAAACGCGTCGGTGTGTAGTCGAGAGCGGTTCAAAGGAAAGAAAGTCAAAGTCATCTTCTCAGAAGAAGCACAAAGAATAAAAGATCATTGATAACGAGGTGACAACATGCAGTATCGGATCGGAATTGATCTAGGCGGCACCGCCATCAAGGCCGGTATCGTGGATGAAACGTATCAAGTCATTTGCAGCCATCAGCAGCCGACAGTGGAAGGATTCGAGCTTGTCGTTGCCGATATGGCGGAAACGGCGCGCATAGCGGCAGAGAAAGCGGGACTACGCTTGGAAGACTTCCCTTCTGTCGGCGTCGGTTCGCCCAGCTGTATCAATCCCTACACGGGACTTCTCGTTTTTTCAAATAATACAAATTGGCGGAATATGCCGCTGAAGCAAGAACTTGAGAAACATATCCCCGTGCCGGTCTTTATCGAAAACGACGCCAACTGCGCCGTCGTCGGAGAGATGCTCGCCGGCGCAGCGAAAGGTTATCGCCATGTATTGATGCTGACGTTGGGCACAGGTGTAGGCGGCGGCTTGATCATTAACGGACGTCTTTTCAGCGGAGGTGACGGTATGGGCGCGGAACTCGGTCACACGCCTCTTGTCGCAGAAGGAGAACCGTGTACGTGCGGCATCAATGGATGCCTTGAAGCCTACGCGTCCGTGACGGCACTGATCCGTCAGACGGAAGAAGCCATGTCGAAAAATCCCGAATCGCGGATGCACGCACACGCCGCGGCACATGGCGGCGTCTCAGGTCGCACGGCTTTCGATTGTGCACGTAAAGGCGATGCCGTCGCCATGCGAGTCGTCGATCAATACTGCACCTATCTTGCAGCAGGAATCGGTGGCTTCATCAATATATTTCGTCCGGAAATTGTGCTGTTAGGCGGCGGGTTGTCGGGTGCGGGCGACACGCTTTTGGAGCCGGTTCGCAAGAAAGTCGAACAATTCGTCTTTGCCCACGACATCATCGGGGCGCCGCCCATCGAGAAAGCCGCATTGGGCAATGCGGCGGGCACGATTGGCGCGGCTTATCTAGGCGATATATAGAAATATTGAGGAAAATAAACATGATTGCATCCGCGAGACGACTCTACATCATCAAAAGACTGAACGAGTTGGGCATTATCGATTACAAGAGCATCGCCCGCGAACTTGACGTGTCGGAAGCGACCGTTCGCCGTGATTTCATAAAACTTGAAAATCAAGGATCTCTTCGACGCGTACAAGGCGGCGCCATTCGCTCGGAGGAAGATCTCGAGAATAACTATCAGGTAGAACTGTCGATGCAGTCAAAGCACACGGTGAATACGGAAGCCAAACAAATGGTCGCCCGTGCCGCTGCGGAGGTTGTACAACCCGGTGAATGTGTTTTCCTGGATATGGGTACGAGTATCGCACCGTTGGCGCCGATACTGCTCGCCATGCCGATTCGTATCGTAACATGCAATACGATGGTTTTGCGTCAAATGAAACCGAATGCGCGAGCGGAAGTTTTCGTCGTGGGCGGTCGATACATGCCCGCCGATCAAATGATTGTCGGATCCCTCGCGGAGTGTGCACTGAAAAAATTCGGTTTGCATCATGCTTTCATCGGCTGTATGGGGCTTGATATCCACAATAACACCGTTTATGCAACCGATATGGACGTGACCGCCATCAAACAGATCGCGCTTCAAAATGCCACCGATGCATATCTTCTTGCCGATCGCTCCAAACTGTCTAAAGTAGGTCTTTGTAGAATTGCAGGCTTAGATTCATTTACAACTGTTTATCTTGACGGACCGCCGCCGGAAGAAGAATTCCCGTCAAACGTCGTGTTCGTTGAAGAAAAGACATGACATCTGATTTGTGACGCTTTCTTAAGCATAACGCACTAAAACACTTTCACAGTGGTGTAGGACAATCACAACACCGCGTTTAATATTTGCGCGTTTTTGCAAATAAATGATTGACTTTGCAAACACAAAGTACTACACTCATATTATGAACAAATTAGCAGGAGCAACTGTATGAAAACGAATGATCCGCGAAAGAGAGCGTTAATCGAATCGCTAAAAAACGGTCTCATTGTGTCCTGTCAAGTACAGGACGACGATCCGATCAGCACGCCGGATATGCATGTCAAGATGGCGGAGGCTGCGGCGTGGGGCGGCGCGGTAGGCATCCGTGCGAACTCGCCAAGCCAGATTCGCGACATCAAGGCTGCCGTCGATCTTCCCGTGATCGGTCTTTACAAACAGTGGCATGAGGGATCCAACGTCTTTATTACGCCCACGTTTGACGCCGTACGCGAAGTCTACGAGGCTGGAGCGGAAATCATCGCACTTGACTGCACCGATCAGCTTACGGCGGAGGGACGTCCCGCTTGGGAACTATTGCCCAAGGCAATCAAGGCGTTTCCGGATGCCATTTTTTTCGCGGACATTTCAAATTACGAAGAGGCGGCGCGCGCGATCGAACTGGGTGCCGACATGGTGGCGCCCACTCTTTACGGTTATACCCAAGAGACGTGGGATATCGAGCACTTTAACGCACGCGAGTTCGCCCGCATGTGTCGAGATTTCGGCGATGACACGTACATGATTATGGAGGGACATGTCTACACGCCTGAAGACGCGATCAAGTGCCTCTATCTAGGCGCGCACGCCGTGGTCGTAGGAAGCGCCATTACGAGACCGCATCTTACGGCGAAACGGTTTACCGATTTGATGAACGGTTTCCGAACGAACTGGCGCGATGCGGAAAGGAGTGCGCACTGATGCCGAAGTTCAGCGTTGAAACTCCGCAAAATGTCGCTGTTTCCATCAAAATACCTCCGGAAATGTCGCCGATGGATCAACTGGAGCTCATGGAGCGCTATACGGCAACACATCGCGCCTACGAGGGAAAATCGCGAGAGGAACGAGAGATCGCCTGTCTTCGCGTCCTGTATCCGGCGCTTTTTCGCTCAATTGAACCTGACGATCTCTTTGCGGGCAGACTGGATTTTCTGCCGATCGGTTTCGGCTGCGTGACCTCCATCGGCGGCGTAGGTCACTATTGCGTGTTTAACAAGCTGACCGCTTTTAAAGATCTCCTCCCCCCTGACGAACACGAACGCGTCGATGCGCTTTACGATTACTGGCTTGAACACGATCTGAAAACGAAGTATTGCAGACAGGCCTTAAAGGATGATGTGGTCGGCATGTTCATCGATTGTGAGTACCCGCTTATCGTGACGGCACGACTCTCAGGCATGATGCTCAATTACCACATGCTCATGGAACTCGGTATCGACGGTCTTCGAAAACGCATTCGCGAACAACAAGAAAAACTGGGAGACAACGACTTTTACCGGGCGTCCCTGGCTTCCTTGGATTTATTCTCTTCGTGCTGCGACCACCTCGCCGACAAGACCCGCACTGCCATGGAGGGCTCGACGCCTAAGCGGCGGGAAGAACTTCTGCGCATGGAGGCGGCACTCCTTCATATTCGAAACGATCGACCGGAAACCTTCGTGGAAGCCTTACAACTCTTTTGGCTTTATGCGCTCCTCGCCGGCGTTATCAATTACGGTCGCATGGACGATGTCCTCGGTCCATTTCTCGCGCGCGATTTGCGTATGGGGCGTCTTACGGAAAACGAGGCTTTCTCTCTCCTTCAATCGCTTTGGACGATGATCGAAAACCGCCGCACGACGGTGAACGGTCGCATTATCGTAGGCGGTCGAGGTCGCCGAGATCCTGAATCTGCCGATATCTTCACGAGGATCGCGATGGATGTCGCCCATTCATGCCGGTATGTCGAGCCGCAATTCACATTGCGGTTCGATCGGGAAACGCCTGAAGACATCATCGACGCCGCACTTGACGCGATCGGAAGCGGAGCGACGTACCCGACACTTTACAACGACGATGTCCATGTCCCCGCCGTCATGCGCGCGATGCGTGTCGATGAAAGAACGGCGGAACAGTACGTGCCGTTCGGGTGCGGAGAATTTGTCATTCAGGGACAGAGCGTCGGCACGCCGAATATTTGCATCAATCTATTAAAAATACTTCAAATAGCGCTGAATAACGGCGTCGATCCAATGGACGGCATCGACAAAAGCGACGGTGTGCCGCTTCTTTCCGCGGAAGAGATTGGGTCTTTCGATGTGCTGTTTTCTCAATACAAGAGACTCCTCGACCATTACTTTAATCTCTCAATTGAAAGTCAATTGCTCTCCTACGAGGTTATGAATCAGGAAGTCTCATTCCTATTCACGAGCATCTTGATGGACGACTGCATTGAACGCGGCAAAGCCGTGTTGGACGGGGGTATCAGGTATCTGGGCGGAACAGTTGAAACGTACGGCAACATCAACGTGTCAGACTCCCTCACGGCGATAAAAAAGGTTGTATTCGAAGATCAACGGGTTACGCTTTCGGCGTTGCGAGACGCTGTCAACCGCGATTTTGACGGCAACATGCTGCTTCGCCGACATCTCTGGGAAGCGCCGAAATACGGGAACGACAACGACGAAGCCGACACCATGGCGAACGAAGTATTTGAATTTGTCGCAAACGGCATTCGCGATCGAGGCATCAACGCGGGCATGACGTATTTTCTGATCGTCATCAGCAATAACCAGTTGAATACTGAGTGGGGACGGCGCACGGCAGCATCCTACGATGGACGCAGAAAAGGGCAGTTTATGAATCCCGCGAACAATCCGCAAGGAGGCGCCAACACGAGCGGTCCCACCGCCATGCTCAATTCTCTGACGCGTTTTGACGCGGGACTTCACGGCGGCAGTCTCCAGAACATCAAGTTCACACCTGATTTCTTCAACGGTCACCGCGATTTGGTCAAGAAAATGTTCCGCGTCTATTTCGACCGCGGCGGATGCCAGTTAATGGTCACGATCGTGAATCGAGGGGAACTTGAGAAAGCGGTGAAGAATCCCGATGCTTACCGCGATCTGCTTGTCCGCGTATCGGGGTTCTCGGCGGTGTTCGTCAACCTCGAAACTGATATCCAGGAAGAGCTGATGAGTCGAGTGCTCTATGGATAATCCTAAGTTTTTTGTCACCAGCATTGAACGCGGCGCCTATCATGACGGTCCGGGACTGCGCACGGTCGTCTTTTTCCAAGGGTGCCCTTTGCACTGCGCTTGGTGTTGCAATCCTGAAACGCAACCTTTTCACCCTGTCCTCTTGCACGATGGCAAGCGATGTGTCGCTTGCGGTAACTGTGTGCCGTATTGCCCCCAACAGGCGCTTTCCTTACGTGAAGGACGACTCCATGTGGATCGCTCGCGATGTGTCGCATGCGGTCGCTGTGTACCGGTCTGTCCCGGTGGGGCGTATTCCCTTTCCTCAGAGGTTATGTCGTCTGAAGAGATTCTCGCCGTCGTGATGAAAGATGCTGATTATTATCGCGCGACGGGCGGCGGTCTGACACTTTCGGGGGGAGAGCCCCTTTGTCAGCAAGGGGTGGAGGTGTTGCTTTCCCAAGCGAAACAGGCGGGTCTTACAATATGCGTGGAAACGACGGCAGCACTTTCCTACAAAGTGTTGGAAAGCGTGTTGCCGTACGTTGACTTTTTTTACATCGATTTGAAACACTCGGATCGCGACGTTCTTTTGCGCGAAACGGGCGCCGACCTTGATCTTGTCACTTCGAATATCGGCAAGTTAATGGATGACGGCGCCAACGTGACGCTTCGCACCGCGGTCATCCCCGGGTACAACGACGACCTTCCTACATTGCGGAGCATCTTTCACCTTGCCCTTGCGTTGGGTGTGACAACGTATGTATTGCTACCATTCCACCAACTTGGACGCGCCAAGTATGCGAAGCTTGGTCAGCCGTATACGCTGGAGCACCTGAAGACCCTGACGCCGGAAGATATGAGCGAGGCAGCAGCTCTCGGTCGCCGGATGGGGCTGGACGTTCGGATCGGAGGCTGACATGCTGTCTTTGCGACCCTCTCTTAAAGACGCGATTTGGGGCGGCTTCCGGCTCTTTGAGCGATATCGCAAGGGTTCGGGAGAACGGCTCGCCGAGAGCTGGGAGCTTTCCACTCACGCGGACGGTCATTCACGCCTTTCCGACGGGCGTACCCTTCAGGATCGTCTGGCAATGGAGCCGTGGTTGGCGGGCGGTTCGGTACATCAGGACGGCACGATTCCGATCTTGGCGAAACTCATCGACGCGCGCTTGCCGCTCTCCGTACAAGTCCATCCCGACGATGACGGTGCGCGCCGTCACGGCGAATTATCGGGAAAAACGGAATGCTGGTATATTCTCGACGCGGATCCCAATGCTTGGATTTACCATGGTCTTCGTAAATCATTGACGCGAACGGAATTGGAACAGCATGTGCGAGAAGGCACGATTGAATCGGTACTCCGAAAGGTGCCCGTCCACGCAGGCGACGTTTTTTTTATTCCAGCAGGCACTCTGCATGCTCTCGGCGGAGGCATTCTCTGTTTTGAGCTGCAACAGAGCTCAAACGTGACGTACCGCGTTTTCGACTATGATCGACGCGACCATGCGGGAAAGCCGCGGATGCTCCATTTACAAGAGGCACTTGACGTCGCGACTCTTACGCCTACGCCGCGAGAGATTCCGGGTCTTGGACAGCCGAGGACGATAAATGGTCTGACGCGTCGCATGATAGTCTGTTGCGACCAATTTGCCATGGAGGAACTCACACTGAACGGCGAAGGCGTCGTGGATGTGCCGAGACGACAATTCGCCGGACTATTCCTCGTTGAAGGTCAGTGCCGTGCCGCTTCGTGTCGCCCTCAAAGCAGACAAACGAGAGAAGACGAACTCCTGCTCACACCGGGGCTGACAGCCTTTCTCGCCGCGGAGGAATCTATTTTGCTGCGGGGCAAAGCGAGGGCGTTTCTATTTTCTCCTTCAAATTAAGTTTTACACTTTAATCCGCTGTATATGATCACCAATATAAAATGTTTGCGTATTTGCTGTAAATTCGCAGTTGAATTTCACAGCAAACCGACCTATACTACACATAAAGGAGTTGAGAATTATGCCAAACATTAAACCTATTTCCGATCTCCGCAATTATTCTGAGGTGCTGCGCGAAGTAGATGTCGGCGCTCCCGTCTTTCTAACGAAGAACGGACGAGGCAGATACGCCATTGTAGATATACATGACTACGAAAAGACGCAGGCAATCATTACACTGATGAACGAACTTGTCAAAGGGCGTACATCCGGCGAGGGAAAAGGATGGTTGACTTTGGAGGCCGTAGAAGAACATCTCGGAATCGTGCATGAATAACCTGCATCTATCTCCAAACGCGGAGAAAGATCTCTATGAAATCAAAGACTATATTGAAAAAATTTTGGAAAACCCGCAGGCTGCGCTCTCCACAGTTGCAAAAATCACAAAAACTATCCGCAGACTGCGTGAACACGCGCTGATTGGCGCGCCTTTTTCCGCTATCGCTAAGGTCAACAGCGAATACCGTTATCTTGTCAGCGGCAACTATCTTGTATTTTACCGAGTAGTCGATAAAGACGTTTTCATCGACCGGATACTATACGGTCGCAGAGACTATCTGCGTATCCTGTTCACAGATGCATCGCAAGACACATAATACTTGTACGCCTTTTATGCGACATTTCAGGGACTCGAACGAGTCACGATCACCACGCCACATACCATTATATTTTTTAAATATAATACCCTTATATACAGTTGCCAATCTTTCTCAGATACATTTTCTTCGGTCGCGTTTTTGCAAAATTATGGGAGATGTCACATAATAAAACTCGAATCCTTTTGAGGCACCGGAATGGAGAACGAAGAGCGTGGTCGACGTTGAACATCTAGTCAAATATTACGGCGAAAAGAAAGTCCTTGACGACATCAGCTTTTCGATTGCGGATCGCCAGGTTGTCGGACTCTTAGGTCTTAACGGCGCAGGAAAATCGACGATCATGAACATTTTGACCGGTTACCTTGCCGCGACGTCCGGAACGGTGCGTATCGCCGGCTATGACATCCTCGCCGATGCCACTAACGCAAAAAAACACATCGGCTATTTGCCGGAGCTTTTTTCCTTCTATCCTGAAATGCGTGTCAATGACTTCCTCTCCTTCGTCTGTGATTTGAAGGGCGTGATGCGTAATCACAAGGAGAGAGAGGACCATCTTTCTGACATCTGTGAGCGAGTCGGTCTTGCCGATGAACGTCGTCGTATGATTCGCAATCTTTCCAAAGGATATCGGCAGCGTGTCGGTTTTGCGCAGGCTCTCATCGGCGACCCTTCGCTTCTCGTACTCGATGAACCGACAGCAAGCCTTGACCCGTCGCAAGTCGTCGATATGCGCGAGTTGATTCGCGAGGCGGGCAAAAAAAGTGCCGTCATTGTCTCGTCGCATATCCTGCACGAAATTCAACTCATGTGCGACCGCGTGATCCTGATTCACCAAGGCAAAATTGCCGCGGACGATACGCCCGAAGGACTTTCTCGAAAGATGATGTCCACCCATCGCATGGTCGCGCGTATTAAAGGAGCGAAAGACGATGTCTTGAACGCGCTTCAAGCCGTGCCGTCCGTTCAGCATGTCGAAGCCCTCCTAGAGAAGGAGCCTGGCGCATTCGATTATCGGATCGAAGGAGTCTCCGGAACCGATATCCGCGAAGCCGTCTTTCATGCTCTGGCTCATGCGGATCTTCCGCTCCTCCAGACGACTCGACGCGAGCAGTCTTTGGAAGACGTTTTCCTCCATGTCACAGGAACGGATCAGGATGCATCGCCCATCTCGGAAAGTGAGGAACTCCGATGATCGCTGTTTTCAAACGTGAGTTTCACGCATATTTTCACTCACCGCTCGGCTACGTTTTTATTGCCGTCATGTATTTTTTCACAGCCTACTACTTCTTCATGGGCAATCTCGTCAAAAATACGACAGACATGTCGTTTCTCTTCAACCAGTTGTTTACCGTCGTCTTGTTTTTAGTGCCCATCTTGACGATGCGGCTCATGAGTGAGGATCAGCGTGCAGGCACGAATCAAATACTCTTTACATCGCCCGTGTCACGCTTAGGCATCGTTTGCGGAAAATATTTCGCCGCGCTCGCCGTGTACCTGATGTCCATCTCGGGATCGCTCATCATGGCGCTGATCGTCGAATACTTCTCAAAGACGGATTGGTCCGTCGTCATCGGTCACTTAATCGGACTGATGTTGCTGGGGGCGTCGCTCATCGCCATCTGCCTTTTCCTTTCCGGTTTGACCGAAAGCCAAGTCATCGCCGCTGTCAGCGGCTTCGCGGCAAGTCTGTCGCTCGTCCTGATCGATGCGTTGGTAAGTGTCGTTTCAGGAAAAACGTTTAAGACTCTTTTTATGTATATGTCGTTCAATAACCGTTATCACGGCTTCACCATCGGCATCATCGATTTTTCCAACGTGGTGTTTTTCTTAAGCATCGCCGCACTTTTTGTGCTCTTGACCGGCGCAGGTCTTGAAAAGCGCCGGTGGAGCTGAAAGGAGGGGCGGCATGAAGAAAACAACTAATACGACCGGTCGGCGCATGAACGCGCTTTTCGCGGTATCGATCACGCTTCTTGTGGTAGTGTTCATTCTCCTCAACGCGGTGGCGCTCGTATTATCCAACCGATTCCCGCTTTCCTTGGACCTTACTGCCAACGCGGCATACAACATCGGCGAAGAGACTAAAACGATGCTCGATCATCTCGTAAAACCGGTCACCATCGATATCCTCGCCCCTGAACAGATGTTTACGGGCGATGCGTATCTCGTTCAGACAATGAAAATCCTGGAACAATACGAACGCTATTCTTCGCGCGTAACGGTTCACTACATCGACTATGCTGCCGATCCGAGTTACGCGGCAACCCGACCCGATCTCAAGCTTTCCGAAGGTGATCTGGTTATTTCGTCGGGCGATCGCGTCAAACAGATACCTCTTTCGTCTCTGTTCAACTACACTCCTACCGCCTCAGGCTCGATCATAATTGAATCGTCGCGTGCTGAAGAGGCGATCACGAGCGCAATCATGAACGTTTTGAGCGGGGATGATGTGCGATGCGGTGTACTTGTCGGAAACGGAGGTCCTGAAGCGGAAGCGTTCACGACGCTACTTGTAAACAACTATTACGTTTTGGAAAACGTCGTGCCGGCAACCGACGATCTTTCCATCTACGATGTCCTATTCCTTTTCGCGCCGCAAAACGACCTCTCCGCTGATGATATCCGTGCGCTGGACGCCTTTCTTTACAATGACGGAAACTACGGCAAAACGTTGTTCTATACGGCTTCTGTGACCCAGGCGTCCCTTCCCATGATCGATTCGTTTCTTGCCGAATGGGGCGTTTCTGTCGGTGAAGGCTCCGTGTTTGAGACGACACCGGAACGAACATATCAGCGCCAGCCGTTTTACGACATTGCCGACTTCGCAGAAACTCATTACCGCGATATGCTTGTCGACCCAAACGCACCGATGCTGATGCCTTTGGCGCGACCCTTAGAGACGATATTCACTGTTCGCGATCATCAGTTTACGGAGACGCTACTGACGTTTGGAGAGACTGCGGCAGTTAGACCGCCGAACGCGTCGGATGATTTCACCGCCGATGACGCTGCGGAGCGGGGACCGTTCCCGGCACTCGTATTAGCCTCACGCCGTTTCTATGAAGACGGATTATTAGCGCGTCAATCTTCGATCGTCGTCTCGAGTTCACATCATATGCTGGAACCGATCGCGCTTCACAACACCTCTCTCTCAAACAGCGCCTACCTGCTCAATATGATGAACGACTTGGCAGGGCGCGAAGAGGGACCCGCCATCACACCGAAATCTCTTGCAGGAAAAACACTCGGCGCGACATCATCACAAGTGACGAGACTGGGCGTCGTTCTGGGCGGCATTATTCCGCTCGCTATCTTGCTGACAGGTATAGGCGTTTGGCTTTACCGGAGGTACCAGTGATGCGAAGGCTTATGCAGTTTACAACGGGGCTTGCCATACTTGCTGTCGTACTTGCTGTAACATTGCTGCTCCTTCGGAGCACACAAAAGACCGAAGATCTGACGCTGACCCTTTCGGACAGGAAAGTGACTGACGTGCGTGCGGTACATCTCACCAATGCGTCCGGCACGTGGAAAGTCGGTATGGCGGAAGGAGGTTATGTCATCGAAGATCTCCCTTCCGAGCACGTCGATATCGAACAATTCATTGACTTTCTAGGCGCTTGCGCCGACATTCGCCATCTTCCCCTCGTCGTAAAAAAGCCGGACAACTTAGCAGTGTACGGACTTGACGCCCCCGAGGCGACGCTCAATGTAGAATACACGGACGGCGCGACGATTTCACTTTCCCTCGGCATACAAGAACCGATCTCCGGCGACCGCTATTGTACCGCGGAAGGTCACGACGGCATATATCTGATCGAAAGCGAACAGGCGGATTTTTTCCTTTTAGCTAAGAATGACTTGCTTTCCCTTTGGGTGACGCCCAAGCTTGCCTTGTCGAGCGCGCTTTCGGCACTGCAGGACGTGACGTTTGTATTTAAGGAACGACCTTCGCCAATCGTCATCCTCTCCGTGCAAGCGGGTAACGACGCTCTCAAATCGGCGGCAATCTCATTCGGAGCGCCGACGCACCTCGTGGTGTCAGCGGGGTTGTATGAGCTTGACGCGACGTACGGTTTGGAAGTTTTGGCACCTCTCTGCGGAATGCGAGGGGTAGCGATTGCGGAACAGCACCTCACGTCGGAGCTTGAAAGAGAATACGGCTTTGACGACCCGTGGCTCAATGTCTCCTTTGGCTATCGCAACAGTGCTGAAGAGGTCACGCGCTATATATTGAGATTTCAGCCTGCCGGCGGCGACGGCTCCTTGTTTTATGTAAACGCAGAAGGCAGCCCCCTCGTGTATACGATAAAACGTCAGCCGTTCATGGACATCGAGTTCGAGAAGTTGTTGCTGCGTTGGTTTTTGTCGCCGTTGCTCATGGATGTAAGCGCCATTGAGATCGAGATGCCGGAAGGTCATCGGACATTCGCGCTTGATCAGGAGAATCCGCGCGAGCCGTCCGTAACGATGGACGGCGAACCGCTCGACATCGACCGGTTCCGACTGCTCTTCCGTTTGCTTGGAAGTGCCGCGTCGGACGGTCGTCTGCTTCCCGCGAAGGAACAACCGGACGAAGTCCCGCTTATGAGGATCACATACCGGTATCCCGGGGAAAAACATGACGACGTCATGGCGCTCTACCACGAGGAGGACCGACGTGTGCGCGTTTATATCAACGGCATTTCCGAGTTCTCGATGAAAGAGTCCTTTGTGACTCGAGTATCAGAAGCACTTGAAGCGTTGGATAAAGACGAAGACTTTGATATCACTTGGTAAAGTGCGTCACGACGTGATACAACGTCACGCATGTCTATAAACATAAACAAAATCATAGAAATGGTGGTGGACCAATGGATACTAACAGTCGTCTAAAGGTTGCGATCATCGGATGCGGCATGATCGCCAATACGGCGCATATCCCGGCTTATCTCAATTTGGGTGAACGCGTGCATTTATGTGCCGTTTCAGATCTAAGAGCGGATTCCGCGCGCGAAACGGCTGAGCGTTTTTCTATTCCGCGCTGGTATACCGAAGCCGAGGACATGCTTATCAAGGAAAAACCGGATATCGTCTCCGTGTGTACGTCAAACGCCAGCCATAAGGCGATGGCGATGTTGGCGATGAGGCACGGCGCGCATGTCGCCTGCGAAAAGCCCGTCGCGTTAAACTACGACGACACGCGTGAATTGTACGCATACGCACGCGAGCAAGGCTTGGTGTTGTTTGCTTGTCAGGTACTGCGTTACAACACCGAATACCAACTCGCGCACGAATGGGCTCACGAAGGACGACTAGGCGATATCTATTTCAGCGAGTCGGTGCTGATCCGTCGTCGCGGCATTCCAAAGTGGGGCGCTTTCCATAAGAAAGAAACGAACGGCGGCGGCGTATTCTGTGACCTCGGTGTGCATCTTGTCGACGCCGCTCTTTGGGTTATGGGCGGTCCAAAATTCACTTCTGTGTCGGGAGTAACGTCTTCGGTCATCGCCCGGAGCGGCGAGGAGATTCTCACGAGCGTGCCGGAATCCGGCGCACCTGCCGGCGTACCGAACATGCCGCCTTATTCGGCGAAAGAATTCGATGTGGACGAATTCGCCGCCGGCATGATTCGCCTCGACAACGGCGCGTCCATTCATTTCAAGACATCTTGGGCGATCAACCTCCCGAACGAGTACGGCATGACCTTTGCGGGCAGTCTGGGCGGTCTCGTGCTCCCCGAGATGACATTACTGACATCGATGGGTCGTTATCAGGCTGATGTCCGACCTCGCGTATTTTCTGAAGAGAGACCTTATGCGAACGAAGTCTTCCCCGGTCACTTTTTCCTGATGGAAAATGCGGTCGATCACTTGCAAAAAGGGACGCCCCTCATGGTTCAACCCGAGGAAACGCTGAATGTCACCGCAATCATTGACGGCTTTTATCGTTCCGCCGAGCTTGGACGCGAAGTTTTTGCCGATGAGATTGTCGGCAAGTGACACTAACAAATGGAGGTAAACATATGAAAGTCGGATTATACTCGATCTCCTGTTCGGGCGTCTGGTTCAATGACAGACCGCCCTTAACAGTTGAAGAGTTTATCGAAACGGCTGCGAAATTCGGTTACGACGGTGTAGAACTTGACCTGAAACGCCCGCATGGCTCACCTTTGGATCTTGATGAGCGGCGCTGTCTTGAAATCAAGACCTACGCCGAAAGCAAGGGTCTTGAGATCGCCGCCGTCGCGGCGAACAACAATTTCGCTTCGGTGGTGCCTGAACACATTGAAAATGAACTTCTCATGGTCCGCGAGCAGATTCGTGTTGCGCGCCAACTTGGCGCGCCTGTACTGCGCGTGTTCGCGGCGTGGCGCGGTGTCGTCATGAGAAACGGCATTGCGACGTACGAGGTTCCTGAAGCGAATCATACCTACTACGGCGCCCTCGATTACGAATTGCGTCAAAACATCGTCGAATGTCTCAAAGAATGTGCGGTATGGGCAGAAGACGCCGGCGTCGTGCTTGCTCTCCAAAATCATCACCCCATTATTGAGGATTATCGTGACATGCTCGACTTTGTACGATGGGTCGATTCGCCATGGGTGCAGTGCTGTCTTGACGCACCCTGTCTCGGCTGGACGGAAGAACGTCAAAGCGATGCCTATGTGGCGCAGGCTGTCAAAGACGTCGGCAAACGACAGGTGCTGTCACACGCCAACGGCGAGTTCGTAGAAGAGGCAAACGGCGATATTCGCATGATCTCGTTCGACCCGCATATTCAGCCCGTACTTACAAATTATCCCGCTTTTATCAAGGCGCTGAAAGAAGAGGGGTACGACGGCTATATCAATTACGAGTTCTGCCATATGCCGTTTCACGACGGTCGCGTACTCGGCTATAACGACTTCATTGAAGACCAAATTCGGATCGCTGAGAAGTACTTGCGTTCACTGATTGAAGACAATGTGATGGCAATTTGAAAGAAATTGCAAAAAGAATTGCAAATCACGTCTTTAGTATGGTATTCTATTGGCGTTATTAGCAATAAATTTTCAAATTGTAAAAGAAATCGTCATTTGAAAGGAAAGCGTTGCGCGAGCATGTGCGACATTTGTATAATTCTCCCATACGACGTTAATCCGTTTGTTCAATATGCTAGTTAAGGGGAATTCCCCTTGATGATAGAAAAACAGGAGGAAAAGAAATGAAAAAATATCTAGTGATCCTTTTGGCCCTCATGATGGTTCTAGTCGCCGTTGCTTGTGGCCCTAAAGATCCCGATACCACCGGCACCGAACCGCCAGGGGGTGATGTGAAGGTAGTTAAACTGGCCTCTCACAATGCGATTATCGAAGGAAACCCCTACCGGGTGCGCTATGAGGCAGACATCCAAGAGGCCGCAGCAGCCGCTGCCAGCCATGGACTGGACGTCAAATACGCGTCTTTCGTCTCGAACTGGGATGCCGCCACTGAGTCGCAGCAAATCGAGAACAGCATTAATGAAGGCTACGACGTGATTCTGGTCAACCCCGTCTCTCCGACCGGCCTTGACCCGATCATCGAGAAAGCACAGAAAGCCGGCATCGTCTACATCAACGCGGACTGCGAGTACACCTCGACCGACGTCAACGTGTTGAATGTCAGCACCGACCAGTACTACCTCGGTTATAAGACCGGCACCTACGCGGGAGAAGTCCTCGGCGCGGGTAAGAAGATTATCATGATCGCGGCACTTGACGGCAACCAGGCCAACACCGACCGTCAGGCAGGCTTCGAGAAAGCTTTCGAAGAGAAAGGACTCGTTGTCGTCGGCGGACAGTACAACCACGACTGGGACGCGGTAAAAGCGCAACAGATCATGACAGAAATCCTGAACTCCGGCTTGGAATTTGACGCTGTGTTGACATCGCAGTGTGCGGAAGCCATCCTGGCTGCCTACGATGCGGCGGGCAAACCGTATCCTGAATTCGTCGGATTCAATGACACAGGTGAGTTCATGCAGCGCGTGCTTGAGATCAACAAGGATGGGAGAAAGATGGACTTCATGGTTCTCTCGAATCCTCCGGGTGTCGGCGCCAGCGCATTGAACTTCGGTTTGAATATGCTTCTTGGCAAAGAGTTGAAGGACAATATTTACACCGTTCCTGAAATTCACGCCATCCGTCTGCCTTCGAAGCTCAGCTTCACCTATGACGACATCGAAAATGAGGAGTTCCTCAACTACGCGAACACGATGAAGCCCGGTGACGCGCTTACGTATTGGCTGACCATCGACGAAGTGGCACAAGCCTACTTCAAATAAGCCGCTTTACATTAAAGCGAATTAGCCCATGAAATACTGACCGGCGCAAAATCCGCCGGTCAGGTTTTATGAGAAGGGAAGAGTCAGGTTTGATTCCACTCTTCCGACAAACGAAACGTCTCTGCAGCGCACGGGCATGCGATATGCGGAAACATCCGGTTTTCGTCGCGCTGCAGAACTATGTTATCTACGGGATGTCAACACATGTTTGAATTACGCGGAGTCGACAAAAGATTTGACGCAGTCGTCGCGCTCAACAATGCTTCCTTAAGTGTAGAACCGGGTGAAGTACATGCGCTTCTCGGATCAAACGGATCCGGAAAATCCACGATGATCAAGATTCTGGCAGGTCTGGTCAACCCGAATGCCGGCGAGATTCTGATCGATGGAAACCCGGTTGAAATACGCAATGGGTACGATTCACGCAAGTTGGGGATCGCGACAGCTTTCCAAGATTTAAGTCTCATACCGACCATGAGTGTTCGGGACAATATCCTTTTAGGCAATGAGCCGAGAAATGCACTGGGGTTCGTCGATCAGAAGACCAGCGATGAGATCATTAACCGCCTTCTTGAACGTTTCCAGATCGACTGCGATCCGGACGATTACGTCCAAACCTTGATGCCATCTACTCAGACGATGCTTGAAGTGGCGAAAGCCGTCGCTTTGAAGCCGCGTCTTTTGCTTCTGGACGAGGTAACGGCCGCGTTGCACTACGATGAGATACAGGTCCTTTTTTCCGTCATGCGCGAGTTAAAGGAAGAGGGCATCGCGATGGTCTACGTGACGCACCGTATGAACGAGGTCTTTGAAGTATGCGACAGGACGACCATCATGAGAAGCGGTGAATCGGTGATCACGGGACCGATGGACGATTTCAGTCTCGATGACATCGTTTATTACATGACGGGACAGCGTCCGGACAAAAGCAAAAAGGATGTAGTGCACATACACTCGGATGAGGGACGCGAGATCGTACTCGATGTTAAGAATCTCTCTATTTTCCCGAAAGTGCATGATATTTCGCTTCGCGCTCACAAAGGCGAAATCGTCGGTATTGGCGGTCTGCAAGGACAGGGACAGCCGGAATTGATACGCGCCATTCTAGGCGCCATCCGTTATGAAGAGGGAGAGATTATCTACGACGGCGAACCTTCCACCTTAAAATCACCCTCGAAAGCCGTAAAAAACGGGATGGGCTTTATCTCGGGTGAACGCAACAGGGAAGCCATTTTCCCTGCACGTACCGTGTTGGAAAACATACTCGCCGGCAAAGTCGCCAAAGGTAAGACTTTCGCCTATATGCCCGCTAAAGCGAATCGCGCATTTGCGCAACGTGCCGTCGATAAATACAATATTGTGATCGGTTCTCTGAATCATCCCGCAAGCTCACTGTCCGGAGGCAACCAACAGAAACTCGTCGTCGCACGATGGATCGCGATGCAACCTAAACTTTTGCTTTTGGACGACCCGACGCGAGGTGTCGATATTCATTCACGTCTCGAAATCCATGAAATACTCAAAGCATGTGCGAACGAGGGGATGACCATTTTGATTTCTTCAAGCGAATCGGAAGAATTGTTAAGTCTATGCGACGTCATTTATGTCTTTTACGAAGGATGTGTCAGCGCGCAATTAACCGGTGAAAACAAAACGCCCGAGAAACTCGTGGCTGCGATGATGGGGATGTCGGAAGATCAAGAGATCGTCTCGACGATGGAGGCAAAGGCATGATCGATACTTTGAAAAATAGTTTCACGCGGTTAAGACGCTCATCATTTTTTGCCGGTTTCGTTTTATTCATCATCGCTTTGGTACTCAATGCGGCTTTACAAGGACCGGCATCCTTCTTCAGCGTCAAAAGCATCAATACGCTCTTTGCAAAAAATGCCGCGTTCATTCTGGTCGCGATCGGTCAGAGTTTGTTATTGATCGCGGGCACGATGGATGTCTCTTGCGGGATTCAACTTGCCTTGGTCAACGTTGTCACCATCATGACCCATCAGGTATGGGGCATACCATTTGGTCTCTCCTGTCTCTTGGGTATCGGCGCGGCGGTCCTCGCCTCGATCGCGGTCTGGGTCTGCTGTTCCGTATTCCGATTGCCGGCTCTCCTTGCAAGTTATGCCATGACGTATGTCATTCGAGGGGTTAACGTCATGATCATGAGCGTTCCGCAAGGCAAAGTGCCGAAAGAGTGGTATATGGCGTACGACAGTCAGCTTTTCGGACTGATTCCCGTTTCCTTTTTCGCGATCCTCGGTGTGCTTTTGATCTGTCGTTTCGCCCGCAAAACTCCTTTCGGGTCGCACATCTACGCTGTCGGCGGCAATCCGAGAAATGCATTCGCCGCGGGCATCAGTCCCGTTAAAGTTCAGTTGAAAGCATTTCTTCTTAAGGGAGTCATCGTAGGTATTGCCGGTCTTTGCCTGACGTTGATGATCGCTGCAGGCAATCCGCTTCAGGCGGAAGATTACGGCATTCGCTCGCTCTCAGCCTGCATCCTCGGCGGCCTCGGCTTTGGCGGTTGGGGTTCGGTGGCCAGCGCCGTCTTCGGAAGCGGATTTTTTGTTCTGATTCAGAACTCCGTTTACTACTTCTTCTCTCTCTTGGTGCGTCTGATCCCCGGCTTCTCCGTATCCAGCTACTGGCAGAACTTCGTATCCGATGTCATCATCTTCCTCGGTCTCTTGATGACCATCGTCACCGCAAAGGGAAGGCAAGAAGTCCTGAGAGAAGGTATTGTCAGGCAGTTTAAGCGCATTGACTACCGAAAGAGTCCGAAGGAATCAGAGGGAAAGGAGGTAACGACGCATGAGTAGCACTAAATCCACCTTGACATTGGGTCAGCGTTCAAAGCTCTTCATGCAGAAGAGTCCGGCGCGGATGGCGTTCCTCATCGCACTAGTTTTGTATGCCATAACGGTCATGATCTCGCCCGGCTCACTCAATGCGAGCGCCATCGGATCCATCGTCATGCTTACGTTACTTCTGAGTATTGCCTCTGCAGGTCAAACGATCGTCTTGATCGGGGGCGGCATGGATTTCGGAGTTGGCGCTGTCATGTCGTCGGCAGCTATTTTGACGACGACCATCATGAACAGTCAGGATGGTCGCTTTTTCCCTTTGCTTTTCGCGGCACTTGCCATGGGAGCGACTGTCGGTCTTTTGAACGGCATTTGTACTGTTAAAATCGGACTTCCGCCGCTCATCGTCACGATGGCTATCTCAAACGTGATCACGCGCATGCAGTACGTGTTGACACAGGGAAGCCCCATGGGATATGCTTCACCGTCGTTCATTAAATCCGTGACATCCAAGCTGTTCGGTCTGCAATTCTTGCCGTCGATTATCTTATATGGGCTGATCATCATACCGTTGGTCTTCTACCTTTTGAACCATTCGCGTTTCGGGAAACAAGTTTACCTCCTTGGAAATAACCCCGTTGCCGCTCGACTGAACGGAGTGAATATCAATCGCATACAGATTCTGACGTACGTATTTTCGGGGATGTTTGCCGCTTTTGCCGGTATGCTGGGCGCAGCCTATATGAACGCCGCGCGTTGCCAGATCTTCGATGAATACGCTTACAACTCGCTGATCGCTGTCATTATCGGCGGCACATCATTCTCCGGCGGCGTCGGAACGTATACGGGAAGCATCGCCGGTTCGCTTGTCATGGTCGTGCTCAGCAACTTGCTGACGGCGATGGGTCTAGCACAACCGACACGCAACGTATTCATGGGTCTAATCATGATCGTGCTGTTGATCTTCTATAACCGCGAAAAGAAAGTTCGCCAGTAATTCATACGATAATTCGACCAATCAAAAAGGGGTGTCCTGCACGCCGATCTCCGGTAAAGGACGCCCCTTTTCTTTTCTTAATGTTTTGACTTCTAGCGCCAGTTATCCACAGGACGCTCCGCCGTTGAGTTGTATGGCAAAGCTAATTTACGTCCTTCGCGTGCGGACGCATAGGCGGCATGAATAACCGCTATGACAGCGCGCCCCAACTCACCATCGGTAAGAGGCTTCTTACCGTTTCGCACACAGTCCACAAAGTGAGCGAGTTCCTGCGGGTAGCCTTGGTTGAACGCTTCCTCAAAGATGGGGAAAGTCCATCCTGTCGTCGCGCCCGCTTTCTCGCTCGCGTAGTCGTAGCCCCGCAAGCTGTAAAGCTGGGATGAATTGCCTTGGAATAGATCGGAATAACAGACGCCCTCATCGCCGTAGACCTCAATGGCATCCTGCATGCCGCCGTGTTTGACCCAACTGTCCTCAGCGACACAGATGATCGTGCGACCGTCCTTCTCAAATTCCAATTGTGTGAGCGCATGATCCTCAGCATCCGTATCGTGATAAACGCGCATGTAGTGTCCATACACGCTGACGGGGTTGTAGTCTTTGAGCATCCACATAAACCAAGCGACCGCATGACAACCCATGTCCATCATCACGCCTCCGCCCGAATGCTTCGATTCATAGAACCAACGACTGTGCGGACCGGAATGTTTTTCGCTCTGTTTGAGCATGTAAATCTGTCCGAGCGCACCGCTTTCGACGATGGCGCGGACGCGCTCGTATTTCGGCGCGAAACACAATTCCTCCGCGTACATGAGCAACACGTTATTCTCTTTTGCCGCCTCGATCATCTCGTCCGCTTCACGCAGGGAGAGGCAGAACGGCTTTTCGATGATGACGTGCTTCCCCGCATTCACGGCTTGGATACAGGCAGGATGATGCAGGTCGTTGGGAAGGCATATGTCGACAATGTCGATATCGCTCTTATCCAAAAGCTCTTGAATATCGTCGTACGCAGCCGGTATGCCATGCGCATCGGCAAAAGCCCGCGCCTTACCGATGTTCCGCGAATAGACGGCGGTCACTTCCGCGTTCGGTACAAAGCGCCGAAACGATTCCGCATGGATATCGGCGATGAATCCGCTTCCTAATAGCGCAACTTTTGTTCTGACCATTGTGATACTCCTTACTTTTACTTCTTCCGCGACGCCTAAATGAACTGGCGGAGGAAACGATAGCTCTGTTCTATGCCAGCACGCACATCCTCGACGGAATTCTCATAAGCTTTATCTTCAACTTCAAGACAGGCGGGACCTGTGTAGCGGATGTCGTTGAGCGCCGAGATAAAAGCGCCGAAGTCCACACCGCCCATTCCGGGGAGCTTCGGTGAATGCCAGAGCGAGGGATAGGAAAAATAGCCGTACTCATCAAGCTTGTCTTGGTAAATCTTGATGTCCTTGAAATGAATGTGGAAGATACGGTCCTTAAATTCATAGAGAGGCTTCGTATAGCTCGCCCCGATCAGATAGGGGTGCGAAGGGTCGAAGTTCAGACCCAATGCCTTTGACGGAATGCGTCGGAACATTTCACGCCAGATATAAGGGGCGTGCGCCAGGTTGTTCCCGCCGGGCCATTCGTCCTTCGTGTAGAGCATCGGACAGTTCTCAATGCCGATTCTGACCCCTTTCGACTCGGCGTAGGCAACGATCGGTATCCAGACAACCTCGAATTTATCGAGATTTTCTTCGACCGTTTTCGTTTTGTCGCGCCCGATGAACGTAGTAATCATGTTGACGTCCATCAGGGCGGAGGCGTCGATCATTTTGTAAAGATGCTGCACCGCTACATCAGCCGCTTCCTGATTCACATCCATGGGGTTCGGGTAGTAGCCAAGAGATGAAATTTCAATACCGCGGTCTTCGGCGTATTTTTTGTACGCCAGCAATTGTTTCTCATCGCATTCGTCAAGGTCGATGTGTGTCACACCGGCATATCGGCGGACGGCTTTGCCTTTGGGCCAACAACATACCTCCACACATTCAAATCCGACGCTTGCGGCGTAGTCAATAACTTCTTCAAACGTATAGTCCGGCAAAATCGCGGACAACAAACCGAGCTTCATCATGTTTCGATATCCTCCTTGTGTCGTCGTGTCCATTAGGGACGCGATGTTAGTTTTATAGTTGTTCTATACACTCTTTCAAGAATTGCACAGCCATGCGTATGTCTTCCGAACCATTGACGACTTCGCGCTCAATGGTCAGGTAACCGTTATATCCGATATCCTGTAGTGCGCGCAGATACGGCAGCCAACGGACACTCCCTTCGCCAAGAGGCGTTTCCTCCGAGCAGCCTGATTGAGCCGCCCATTCCAGACCGCCTTCGGCAAACTGATGGTAAAAATCTTCAGGGTCGATCTGTTTGAGAGATCGTCCGTCTTTGGCATGGGTATGAACGATGGCGGAGCCGGCGATTCTGACGCCTTCAACCTCATCGTCGGCACCCACCATGACCAGATTAGCGGGGTCGTAGTTGATGGCAGCCCCCGGACCGCACTCGTCAACAAATGCCCGCAAAATCGTCATCGATTCCGGTCCTGTCTCGACAGCGACATAGGAGCCAAGGCGGTTTGCGAAATACGCCAATTCGCCCAGCGCGTTGAGCATCACCTCGTAGCGCGGATGTGAACGGTCTTTAGGCACAACACCGATGTGTGTCGTGACGATACGACAGTCCAACCGATCTGCGAGGATCAACACTTGTTTGAGGTAATCGATCTTCTCGGCGTTGTCTTGATGCTTTTCTAAACCGTAACCGCCGAGTTCACCGCAAAGCGCCGTGATCGTCTGTCCGGACGCGCGTGCGACGGATATAACTTCTTTGACGACGGAATCTGTCGCGGTCGATCGTGGATCGAATTCACCCGCCGCATAGATCTGGACGCCCGTGGCGCCACATCGCGACGATTCTCGAATGCCCTCAAGCAATCCAAGACCGAACCAATCGGCAAGAGTACCTATTTTGAACATGGAGATCAGCCCTCCACCCGGACCCAGCGGTCCTCTTTCGCGCTTCTTACAATCGCATCACAAAGCTGCATCTCCCTCAGACCATCTTCAAACGTCGCAAAAAGATGTTGACCGGTATCGCCTTTTTCGATGGCTGCATAGATGGCTTTAAAGTTTTGCTTAAACGTATCGGGAAAGCCTTCAACATGCCCGCCGGGATAGCCGATGATCGAACCGGCAAGCGGACTTAGCGTAGAGGGGTCTTTCGTGGCGGTCTGATTGAACGTATCTCGTCTGCCGATCCAAAGTTCGTTGCTTCGTTCGCTGTCCCAATGCAAGGCGCACCGGCTGCCGCCGATATCCACGAGCATCTGATTCTTTCTTCCCGCAAAGACCTGACTGATGGTACATGTACCGCGCGCCCCGCTATCAAATTTAAAGAGTACGGTGCAGTAATCTTCCGTATCGATGTGTTTCTCTTCGTAGTCCTCAGGGCGGAGTGTCATGCCTGAATACGTATCAATGGCCTTCAAGGGTTTCTTACGTATTTTATGGAATGTTTCAAAATCGGCGAATACTTCCACGGCTCGGAGACCGGAAATAAATTCCACCGCGTCGATCCAGTGAGATCCTATATCGGCAAACGCGCGAGATTCGCCGCTGATATCCGGCTCAAGGCGCCAACTGTAATCAGTCTCATAGAAAAGCCAGTCCTGCAAATAGCCTCCATGGATGGTGTAAATGTCGCCTACTTCGCCGGAATCAACCATCGCCTTCGCCTGCATAATTTGCGGGTACATGCGGTAGTTAAAGTTGACCCCTGTTACGATATCTTTTTGTTTCGCGTAGTCGGCAAGACGTTTGGCTTCATCGACTGTTTTAGTCATTGGCTTTTCGCAGACGACCGCTATGCCGCGCTCCATCGCGTACATCGCCATGTCATAGTGGTCCACATTGGGCGTGCAGATGTGTACGACGTCCGGCTTCTCCCGGTCGATCATCTCTCGATAATCCTCGTAACCTTTGGGGACGCCGTGTGCCGCTGCTTTTGCCTCCGGATCAACCACGTCGGACAGTGCGACAACATCGACATTTCCGAGGCGGCGGAGCGCTTCAATATGAGCGGCGCCGATAAAACCGACGCCGATGACACATGTTTTGAACTGTTTCACAAGAGAACCTCCTTAAGTTTGGAAAGCATTAGGCTAAGGTGGAAATAGATGGTTAAATTATAACGTACGGTGAAAATGAATGCAATGAAATGCGTTTCTTTATGGCATATTGTTTCAAATTTTTTCATTTTGGAACGTGCTGAGCGTGTTCATCCGGACCTGCCCTTTTAGAATATTTTTTAAGTTGGTCACTCAGCTTCAAACACATTTAGAAGCTGAATAATCAGCCTCGATTCTTATAGTAATAGACCGCCAACTGCGTACGGTCACGCAAGTCCAGTTTTTCCAATATCGTCGAAATATAGTTGCGCACCGTTCCTTCGCTGAAGTGTAAAGCCTCGGCGATTTCTTTGTTGTTTTTTCCTTCGGCGACCTGCTCAACGAGACTGATTTCCTGAGGTGTCAAGACAGCGGACAGGCGGTCGACCGCATCCCCGCCCGCGGCGGGCGTACCGGAGTCGCTTCCGATGATGCGGGGAATCTGTTCGATAATCTCGTCGCCGAAGACACGCTGACCATTTTGTACGGCATATAGCGACGGTAAGACGGCGTCGTAACTGGACTTCATGAGGTACCCCTTAGCACCGATGCGCAGGGCTTCGAGGATGTATTCATCGTCCAGAAAGGTAGTCAGATAGAGGATTCGGGCGTCCGGATCCTTGGCAAGAATATTCTTACCGGCGGTGATGCCGTCCATGCGATCCATGCGGATGTCCATGAGCAAAATGTCGGGGCGCAGCTTTTCGTACAGCTCCATGGCGGCATATCCGTCGTGACCGATGCCCACCACCTCAACGGCTTCCTGCTGATCCTTTCGGGAGCCGATTTCCACAATCATGCGGAGGCTTTCACAGACAAGTTTGTCGTCGTCAACAATAAGCAGTCTCATGCCTCTTCCTCCTTTTTAGCAACAGGCAGGGTTACAAAAATTCGAAATCCGTCGCTTGCGGATATGTGGATGGTTCCGCCTTGCCCGCGGACGCGCTCTTCCATGGTCACCAGTCCGATGCCGGTTGTTTCGGCAGGACGGGGATCTTTGGGCTTGCCGTTATCGGTGACGATCATGTGGTACTGACGGGCTACTTCAGTGAGTGACACCGTGACCAAGGTGGCGTCGGAATGTTTTATGGTGTTGGTCAGTGCTTCCCGCACAATGGCAAGCAGTGTGTAGTGAACTTTTGCATCGGGCTCCTGTTCAATCGCTACGTTTGAGGTCATGCGACAGAAGGTAAAATTCTCCTGAATTTGCTGCAATTCCCGGCGAATATCCAACGAGTCGCGATGGATATCATGGACGCTGTCACGGATTTGCTGCATGGCGTCGCTCAGAGTCTGCTGCAGGCTTTTGATATAGGGTCGTTCGGATTCGCTCGCGATGGTTTCCAAGGCGCCGACTTGGAGGATAGAGGAGGAAAGCAGGTGACCGACATTGTCGTGGATTTCGGTGGAAATACGATTTCGTTCCCGGAGTCTCGCATTTGACATCTCCAGTTCGCGGTTGGCGATCAGCTCGCGATTCTGTCGGTGAAGATCGCGCACCCGTCGCCTCTGGTCATCGACGGTCTCGAAGTGTCTGCGGGTAAAGCCGAGTTCGCGGCGGGTGCGATAAGAGAGAATGAAGGCCAGTACGGAGGTCAGAACTAGAAGGGCAGCAGCGTGGATAGGAGGCGGTTGCATGATCCAGAATAACGGGACGGCAAGAAACGCGTACAGGTAAGGTGCGCAGTCGATAGAACCGATGAGGAGCGGGATAAAGTATAAAAAAGCCGGCTTCCACCACGAGAGCAGAACGAGCAGCAGGATAAACAGGGCGGCACAGGCGTTGGTGAAACGGTGCCACTTCGGATCTTTGGCAGTCCTTATCAAGTGCGGAATAGCCGCCAAAATCAGAGAGGAAAAGAACTCGACGATCGGAAGAACGTCTGGCTGCGAGAGCGTCGCGCCCAAAGTCGAGAGGGCAGTAATTAAAATGGAATTGATGAGCAAATCCACACATTTTCCTCCCGCATGTTTTTTTAATTATACAGCTTGGCAGTTTCAAACGGCACCGTCCGATTGAGAGAAATGACAATTGTCACTTGCGATTGGTGACATCCTTCACTTCTCCGTGCGTCTACCGGACATTAAACTGAGGTTGAAATCACGAAATAATCGGAAGGGCGGGAAGTCGTCCTGCGAAGGAGGAGTCATATGCAAACAGAAGTTCGTGTACGCAATCTGGTCAAGCGCTACAAGGACCTAGTCGCCGTCGATCATCTGGATTTAGAGATTCAGAAAGGGGAAATTTACGGGTTGTTGGGTCCGAATGGGTCGGGCAAAACTACGTTGATCAACTGTATTCTTTCTCTCTTACGCTACGAAAAGGGTGAGGTTGAGATTTTCGGCGAACCGATGAGACCGGACGCCCACCACCTCAAACAGAACATCGGGGTGGTCTCCCAGGAGCCGGCGGTTTACGATGAGCTGTCGGTTTACGAAAACATCGATTACTTTTGCGGTCTTTACGTACCCGATAAAGCCGTTCGGAGAAAATTGGTGGAGGAGGTCATTGAATTTGTTCAGTTGGACGAGTTTCGCAAATTTCGTCCGAAAAAGCTGTCTGGCGGTCTCTTGCGAAGGCTTAATCTGGCATGTGGGATTGCCCACAAACCTCGCCTAATCTTCTTGGACGAACCGACGGTAGCCGTGGATCCGCAGTCACGAAACAGGATTTTGGAGGGTATTCTCCAACTCCGGGACGAAGGTTCGACCATTGTGTACACCACCCACTACATGGAAGAGGTGGAGTTTCTTTGTGACCGCATTTCCATCATGGATCGCGGCAAAATCCTGATTACGGGCACTTCGGATGAAATTAAAGCCATCAGCCGCTCGGGCGAGACGGTCAGGGTCGAGACCTTTGATCTGGATGAATCTCATTTGAAAGCCATCGAGGCGTTGCCCACGGTGGAGTCACTGGAATACGAACAGGCTGAACTCGTTCTCAAGATGAAAGCCAAAACCAACGGGCTCTTGGACATCCTGAACTATTTCGAACATCATAATATTCCCATGACGAAAATCAGCTCCAAGCAGCCGACCCTGAACGATGTCTTCTTGGAAATTACGGGAAAGGAGTTGAGAGACGATGTTTAGGCACATCACCAAATACAAGACACTGGCTCTGGTTAAAGATCACTCCTCGCTGTTCTGGACTCTCTTTTTCCCGCTCGTCTTGGTGACTGTTTTCCACCTCGCCATGTCGGGAATGTTTTCTTCCGATACCTATCGGTTTGATCCGGTTACCGTTGCCGTCGTGACAGGGGATGCCAAGCAAGAAGAGATAAAAGCCTTCGACACCTTTCTCGACTATGTCGGCGTGCCTGGCACACCGGGTAAAGAGGACGGACCGCTGCAGGCCGATTCTGATCCGAAAGATGCCTACATTATTTATATAAAAGCGGAGCCGGAAGAGGCGCGTGTATTGTTGGACAAGAATCAAGTCTACGCTTTTGTCGAGGTAGGCGAGACGGTTACGATGACGGCAAAAAATATACTCAATAGCTCTAATTCGCTGAACGGCAGCGTCCTGCGCTCCCTCCTCGAACGCTATACACAGATTAAAAACACAATGAATTCCATCGAAAACTTAGTGACATCGGGCGCCATCCGACCGGGACGAGACTTCGAGGAAAGAATCCGGAAGGCGTTTGAGTCGGATACCGGACTACACGAGGAAGACCAAGGAACAAAAAAGGGAGATGTACTGATTTACTTCTTCGCTCTCTTGGGTTACCTGTCTATCTTCCCGATGGCAGGCTCAATCTCTTCGGTTGCCGAACTTGAGGCCAATCAATCGTCCCGGGCTGCCCGCTCCTGGCTGGCTCCATACCCGAAGTGGAAGCGTTTCTTTGCTGAAATAACGCCAAACGTTGTCCTGTACAGCATACTGATTGTTATCATCTACTACTATCTCGGTGTCCTCGGCGTGGACTTAGGTCCTCGTACGGGTTACATCCTCGTCCTGTTGCTCCTGGGCACACTCACGGGAATCTTCATGGGTACTGCCGTCGGCTCACTATTCAAAGGCTCTACCGGCATCAAAACCGCTCTAGGTATCGGACTGCCACTGGTCCTGGGATTTTTCTCCGGCATGATGGCCTCCGAGATCCGTAAGCTGGTCAAGAATTCGATCCCGTTTTTACAAAAAATCAATCCGGTCTCTCTTGTGGCAGAGGGGTTGTACAGCCTGTACAACTACTCGACTTTGGATCGGTATTTTGACATCGTCATCCGCCTGAGCATTTTTCTTGTCATTGCCATCGTACTCACCATCATCGGTTTAAGGAGATCGAACTATGAGAGCATTTAAACTCTATTTTAAAGTGATGCGCGGCAGCCTTGCGACCATCCTGACCTATATCGGCATTTTCGTCGTCATCGCAAATTTCGTCATCAACGCGCAATTACCAAGTAAAGAAGCCGATCTGAAAATTGCAGAACCAAAGATTACCGTCTTTGATGCCGACGAATCACCGGTCTCCAAGGCATTCACCGCCTATTTGACTGAGCACGCCGAAATCGTCGAATTGGAAGATACCGAGATCGCCATCAACGACGCTCTCTTTGACGGAGAAACTTACTACGTCATTCGGATTCCGCAGGACTTCGGGAAACAGATGCTGCATCCGGAACGGAATGACGCCGAATTGAATGCACAAGGCTCGATTTATGTACACCTTTCCATCGTTTCGGCTCAACTCGTCGAAAGGTACAATCAGACCTTTCAGGTATACAAGCAGGCATTCGGCGGCAGCATTCCTGCAGAGCAGTTAGAGAATACATTGGATCTGATCCGAACCGATCTGCAGGCTGAGGTTTCCACCCGCGCTTTCCTATCAGGGGAAACATATAAAATCACCTTATTGGGAACCTCTTTCAACAACACGTTTTATATCCTCATCGCGTTGCTCACCTCGGTGATTGGCAGTACATTGATCGCCATGGAAAACCAGTCAGTCAAGAATCGCGATTTGGTTTCCGGCATCCCCGAACGGCAGCGAACCTTCGGTATCTTTTTGGCAACCCTGCTCTTCAGCGTCGTCCTCTGGATTTTCCTGATCGTCTTCATGTATACCCAACTTGGTTTCGACTTGCTGACCGATACCAGGAGCCTGTGGCTGATCGGGGTGAGCTTTGTTCACATGGTCGCCGTGCTTGCCGTTGCCAATTTTTTCATCACCCTGATGCGCAACAAAGGAGCGCTGAATTTCTTCTCGACGGTTTTCAGCCTGGCGGTCTCCTTTACCTCCGGTGTTTTCGTACCCTTGGAATTAATTCAAGCGCCGGTGCAGAAGGTGGTCAGCTTCATGCCGACCGTCTGGGCGGTCAAGGCGAACAACGCCATCGTCCATATGCCCGAGCAGGCGCCCGACTATTCTTTTGTTTGGCAAGCGATGGGCATCATGACCCTGATGGCGGTTGCCTTCCTGTGTCTCACCCTCGTGTTGCGAAAAAGCCGCCAACGCAGTTTCGCATAGCTTAACGGCAAGCTTATACGCAAACACATCAATTCCTCTAGGGGCTGTCTCAAAACCGCTAAATAGCAGCGGGAGCGATACAGCCTCTTTCCTTTTGTGGAAACGGAGAACGTAGAATCCAGAAATTCGATATTAACTGAAAAATTGCACATGGGCGTAGGCACAAAATTCAGAAAATCGATATTAATTGAAAAATTGCACATGGGCGTCGACGTAAAGTCAAAAATTCGATATTAACTGAAAAACTGCACATGGGCGTAGGCACAAAATTCAGAAATTCGATATTAACTGAAAAACTGCACATGGGCGTAGGCACAAAATTCAGAAATTCGATATTAATTGAAAAATTGCACATGGGCGTCGACGTAAAGTCAAAAATTCGATATTAACTGAAAAACTCACCGGTATGCCCCGCTCAGAGTGTAAAATGAATCGTGCGATATTTCTTCGGATAACATGACACGCGGGATGTTCTCCTCATCCTTATCGGGTTCATGTAAGAAGGAGAGAACATGAGGAAGAAAATTGTCGTTGTTTCAGGCATCATCATGGTCATTCTGGCGATCGCCCTGACCGCTTTTTTCTTTCTGCGTGGCAATGGGAGCAAAGATGATTTCTGTCTTTATCTCAAAGAAGGCGAACTGTTTTATACAGATTTTTCCAAAGAAGGCATCGTCAAAATTTCGCCTCGACCGTTATATGACACTACGTCTCCCCCGCCGTATGACATGAAGGCTCAACCGGCTCAACCGCTGTATGACGCTGATGTCATCTACCCCGGCATAGCGATGATCGCTTCCGACTTCGGTTCTCGCATCGCCTTCAGCGATGACGGCAAACGCATCTTCTTCTCCGACGGGTTTAACAATCCCTTTGACAGCGGGACTCTATACTACCGCGATATCGACAAAAAAGATGAAGACGCTAAAGAAATCGATTCTAAGGTGACTACGTATGCCATCAATAGCGAGGGAACTCGCGTTGCCTATATCGTCAACAACTTAGAATATACGTATTCGGCGCAACCCGGATCGGAGATTAACTTTCCTTCTGGAGCGGACAATGAATTGTTTCTCCACGACCTGACCGATAAAGAGAAAATCGCCGATAACGTCATATACTTTGACGTGACCGCTGACCTCAACAAAATCGGTTATTTGAATTATATGGGCGACTACTATCTGTGGCGTGCGAACGGGGGCACCGTTACGTTGGCGAACGAGGTTTGCCAAATTATATATGTCACGGAAGATCTGTCAGTGTTTTATTACTTGAAAGGTAATTCTCTTTACAGGCAAACAGAAGACGGCGAACACGAAACATTGATCGCGTCGGATGTTTCCAGGGTCATCGCCATCTATGATTCCGGCGAAATCTATTACACCAAGATTGAACAGGCGGGTAAAACGCTCATGGACTATGTGACGGATGATCTGGTCTCCGTCGACGCGACCTTGACGGAACCTGTACACCCCGGGTATCCCGATGAGCCCACTTGTCCGTCTCGGATTGACTATGACACCGAAGCGGAATACGAGGCAGCATGGGATCAGTATGAGATTGATATCGCAGCGTACATAGATGCCTGCCAGCAAATAGATGGGATAAATAATGCCAAACTGGGCAACTATTACGCAAAACTCGAAAGAGATCGGCTTCGTGAAGATTTAAAAAGTGAAACAATCATCACCGACTATACTCTGTATTATTTCGATGGCACTGAGGCAACCGTCGTTGCCGACGGCGTGAACGGCGAGAGCCATGTTTTTTGGGCGAATGAGAAGCCTGTCATCGTTTTCAGCGCATGCAGCGAACCCGTCGATTTGAAAATAAAACTTTCGGAAATCAGCGCCGCTTTTGAGGTGGCAGACCCGGTGTGGGAAGCGCTCGAGGCTTCCTCTGATCGATACATCGCTGCCGGTTCCACGCTGTCTGTCATCGAACAGACCAACGCCTCATATTTTATTGTTTCCTCCGATGGAAGCGCCGTTTTTTTCCTCGATAACATGTCCGAAAAGGGCGACGGCGATCTTTACAAGATTAATATCACCGACGATCAGATAGGAGAACGCGAACTCTATGACAGCGATGTCAGTGACCATTCGATTTTCTTTGACGACGATCATATCGTCTACTACAAGAGTGTACGCGATGACGAAAACATGGGCGATCTCTTTGTCGACGGGGAAGAAATAGATTTTGCCGTGGATATCAGGTTCCGTCCCCGATTAGAGAATGGCGCTGTATTCTATTTCACCTATTGGAATGAAAAAATGAATCGCGGCACGTTGAAGATGTTTAAGAACGGGAATAGAACGAGGGTATCGGATGTTTTATATGATTACACCGTCACACGGAACGGCGACATTCTCTACCTCCACAACTACGACATCAGTTCTTATGCCGGCACCCTCTCACTGTATAACGATGGCAACCCGAAGAAGATCGATGATGATGTTTTCGCTCTGATTGCTGTCAATGAATATGGAATCAGAAGGCGTTTCCATTACGTGATAACCCGCTGACAGGCAGGATCATCCTTTCCCGGAATACTTATAATATCCTTAACATTTTTTCTTTCCAAGGTCAGTCTTTTGTCCAATGTTCGCAATGCAAGGAAATGGCGTTCAGGCTATACTGTTTAGAAGAGTCTTTTAGCGGGCTCTCACTCTTAAGAAAGTCAACTGTCAGAGGCAAGTTTGTTTTGATTGTAAACGCTCTAATATTCATAGGCATCATTGTTTTGGTCAGCGTCTTCCTAAGCGAAGTATCGGATAAGTTCGGCATTCCCATGCTGCTCTTTTTTATCGTGTTCGGTATCGCAGTCGGCAGCTCGGGGCTTTTGGAATCGTTCGACAATTTCGAACTTGCTAACGAGGTTTGTTCGATCGCGCTGATTTTCATCATGTTTTACGGCGGATTCGGGACGAGATGGAGCGCGGCGAAACCGGTCGCGGGCAGAGCGATCACACTAGCCTCGCTTGGTGTTTTTACCACGGCCGCCATCACGGGGATCTTTGTCCATTTTGTGCTTGGATTTCCGCTTTTGGAAGCCATGCTACTCGGAAGTGTTATTGGCTCGACGGATGCCGCATCCGTTTTCTCTATCTTGAGAAGACGCAAATTGTCTCTCAGAGACAACACCGACTCACTGCTCGAACTTGAATCGGGCTCAAACGACCCTTTTTCGTATATTCTCACCGTCGTCTGCTTATCGTTGATGCTCGAAGGCATTAAAGCGGGACAAGCTTTCTTGATGCTTTTTTTACAGGTCGCCGTCGGTGTCGCCGTCGGTGGGGCTATGGCTGTCCTCTTCGTCTTTTTGCTCCGCAAAAATATCGCGTTCAAAGGTGGCGGCAATGAAGTATTCACGACGGCTATCGCGCTGCTCGGATACGCCGTCGCTGAGCTCTTGGGCGGGAACGGTTATTTGAGCGTCTACGTGATCGGGATTGTGCTCGGAAATCAGGAATTCCCTTCAAAGCGTGCCCTCGTGGCATACTTTGACGGAATCAACATGCTCGCACAGATTCTGATCTTCTTCATCTTGGGATTGTTATCCAATGTACAGGGAATCGTCAAGGCGTTCCCCTACGCGCTCGCCATTATGCTCTTTATGACTTTTGTCTCGAGACCCGTCAGTGTCTTCGGTCTGATGTCGCTGTCGAAGCGTTCCTATTTGCAGCAAAAACTCGTCGTCTCATGGGCGGGAATACGCGGCGCGGCGAGTATCGTCTTCGCAATCGTTGCCGTCAGCAGCGGCGTCGCGCTGGAAAACGACCTGTTTCACATCATCTTTACGATTGTCTTGTTATCACTCGCTTTTCAGGGCGGACTTATGCCGCTGGTTGCCGTCAAAACAAAAATGTACGATCCTGAAGGGGACGTCATGAAAACTTTTACCGATTACGAAGAAGAACGGAAACTTCACTTCGTGATGTCGGAGATCTACGAGGACCATCCGTGGATCGGAAGCAAGTTGCAAGACGTTTTCCTTCCGAAGGATATACGCGTCGTGCTCGTCGAGAGAGACAGCAAACAATTTATGCCGAACGGTCAAACGCTATTTGAGCTAGGCGACCGTCTGACACTCAGCGCACTGCATTACGATCCTGCGCTTAACCAAATCGAATTGAACGAGAGGACCGTCAAAGAAGGTGATCGTTTTGCTGGACGATACATTCGCGACCTGAAACTTCACGCAAATGAGCGAATCATTCTACTTGAGCGCGACGGTGAGGTAATCATTCCGACGGGCGACACACAAGTTTTAGTCGATGATTTGATTGTCATCAACTGGATGCGGACGTGAGACCAAGCAGAAAGAGGATTCATAGGCATTTGCCGATAGCTTGCAGAATAATGGTCGGAAGGATGAAGATATGACCGAGAAAGAAAAAGAATCATTAGACATCTCTTCTGAAGATGATATCGATACGGACGAGGAAAGGATCGACAGGGAGTCGACTGTCGCTGACCATCAAGACGAAAGCGAGAAGGACGACACCTTGGAGAACAACGGCGAAAACGATGTGAAGCGCCAGTACAGGCGTTCACCGCATTCCTCAAAACGCCTCATACGCTATCCCCAACGAACGGCTAACGGCGTTTTGCCGCTTATCCCGATGCGCGGCATGGTGATCTATCCCGGTGTTCTTCTTTCTTTCGACGTGGGTAGAGAACAATCGATTGCGGCATTGAAATTCGCGATGGAAGGTCGACACGAGATCATCCTCGCAAGTCAGATAACACTCGACGCTTTCTGGCCAGAACCTGACCAAATCTACCGCGTCGGGACGCGCGTTTTCATACGCCAAGTATTGGAACTGCCCGACGATACGCTGAAAGTGCTCGCTTATGGACTGGAGCGCGTCGAAATTGAAGACTTCATTCGAGATGATGAGCATTACATAGTTCGCTACAGGTCTCTCTCTTCCGAGATGCCCGACAAAACACCCGTTCTCGACGCGTCAATGCGTCTAATGGGTGAGCTGTTCCAGCGTTATTCCGCGATATCGGAACGCGTCACGCCTGAGGCTGTCATGCTTGTCCGAAACGAGACGGACCCGGGGCACGCAGCCGATATCATCGCCGGTCAACTCCCCATACGTTTTGATGAACAGCAAAAAGTGCTGGAAACTATCTCCGTCGCCGACCGCGTTCAAATGATTCTGAAGATCTTGCACCGCGAGATCCAGCTCGCCGAACTCGAGCAGAAAATTGCGACACAAGTGCAAACACAGCTCGAAAAGAACCAAAAAGATTACTATTTACGTGAACAGATACGCGTCATTCAAGAGGAGCTCGGCGAACAAGGCGACGCCGATGATGAGATCGCTCTCCTCCGTGAGCAACTTGAAGCGTCTCTAATTCCTGATGAATACAAGCCGAAAATCGAGAAAGAAATCGATCGTCTCGAGAGGTTGCCTTCGCATTTTCCGGAATATGCAACGCAAAGAACATGGGTGGAGACATTGCTCGAACTGCCTTTCGGCAGAGTTACGCAGGAACAGCATGACTTGGCGAGAGCGCGTCGCATTCTCGAGCGAGATCATTTCGGCATGGTAAAAGTTAAACAGCGCGTGATGGAATATCTCGCCGTACGCAAGCTGCTCGTCGAAACGGAAGGAGATTCTTCGCTTCGCGGACCGATTCTCTGCTTCGTCGGACCTCCGGGAACGGGTAAAACGTCTATCGCAAAGGCGATCGCCGAATCTCTCGGGCGGCGTTACCACCGCCTCTCGCTCGGAGGCATACGCGATGAAGCCGAGATCCGCGGTCACCGCAGAACATATGTAGGCTCCATGCCAGGACGAATCATCCAGGCTATCCGCCACGTCAATACGGACAATCCGCTGATCCTGCTCGACGAAATCGATAAGCTCGGCAGCGATTTTCGCGGAGACCCGTCGTCGGCATTACTTGAAGTGCTCGACCCGGAACAGAACAACTCTTTTCGCGATCACTACATCGAGATTCCGTACGACCTTTCGAAAGTGCTCTTCATCACGACGGCAAACACGGTCGACACTATCCCTACCGCGCTTTATGACCGTATGGAAGTGATTGAGGTGTCGGGCTATACGGAAGCTGAAAAAGTAGAAATCGCCTCCAAGCATCTCTTGCCGCGCGCACGTAAACAGCACGGTCTAACCGGAGGGGACTTGCAAGTAACCCGCGCCGCACTTGCAAAAATCATCCAAGGGTATACTCAGGAAGCCGGCGTCCGACAGCTCGAAAGAGAGATTGCCAGACTCTGCCGCCGAGCCGCCATCGTCATTGCGGAAGCGGCGGAAGAAGGCGCCAAGAAAGCTCTGCGCGTCACGCCGAACAACCTCATTGAACTTATGGAAAAGCCGCGCTATTCATTTGATATGGCGGATAAAGAAGACCAAGTCGGCGTCGCGACAGGGCTCGCTTGGACATGGGCGGGCGGCGACACGCTCGCCATCGAAGTGAATGTCATGCCCGGAACAGGCAAACTGATCTTGACGGGGCAACTCGGCGACGTCATGAAAGAGTCCGCTCAGGCGGCGCTCACATATACGACCAGCCGTTCGGAAGCGCTCGGACTCAAACCGGAGAGCATGAAAGAACGCGATATCCATATTCACGTCCCCGCCGGCGCTATACCGAAAGACGGTCCATCGGCAGGCATTACGCTCGCGACGGCGCTGGCGTCAGCCTTAACCGGACGACCTGTCCGTCACGAAATCGCGATGACGGGTGAAGTGACGCTGCGCGGACGTGTTTTGCAAATAGGCGGTCTCAAAGAAAAGGCTGTCGCCGCTCATAGAGCGGGCATTCGTACCGTTCTGATCCCGAAAGATAACGAGCGCGACATTGAAGACATCCCTGAAACCGTCCGAGAAGCTCTCACATTCATAACCGTTTCCAACATGGATGAAGTTCTCGAAATTGCGCTCGCGAAGCTGGACGAAAACACATAAATAATGCAGATCTTCTCTCTAAGTGGATCACACAGGCACCGCGACGTGGTAAGATGAATCCATGAAATTGAAGCTTGAGCAGCATAAGCGTTTCGTGATCAAAATGATCGTTCTCGCCGGGGTGATCGCGCTTTTGGTTGTCCGCTCGGAGCGACTGCTGTCCGGGACCGGCAAACTCCTCACAACGCTAACGCCCTTGATTGCGGGAGCTATTCTCGCCTTTATCTTGACAATGTTGGTCAACTCGTTCGAGCATATGCTCTTTTCGAAGACCGAGAAACCTCTCTTAAAGAAAGTGAGAACTCCTCTTGCGCTCTTTATCTCCATCGCCGTCGTGCTGCTTCTGATCGCGTTGTTTCTCTATCTCATCATTCCGCAGTTAATTGAAACAGGCAGCCATCTCGTCAACCAACTGGAACCTGCCTATCACACAGTCATTGAATTTCTCGAGGAAAAGACAGCGAATATCCCGTGGCTCGGGGATGTGATCAAAGACGCGAGCTCAAAAGATTCACCTACTATGCGGAAGCTGGCAGAACTCATCGCTGATTTCGGCAGTACTCTCTTCACGATCACGGGATCCGTCTTGAGCGCAATCGTTTCCGTTCTCTTTACTATTATCTTTTCGATCTATATCGTACTTAACAGGCGTAAGTTGAGCGGGCAATTTGACAGGCTCTTTGCCGCTTATCTGAAACCTGTCACAAAGCGGCGTCTATACCATGTTCTGGAGGTCGCACGCGACACGTTTGCAGGTTTTTTTGCAGGTCAGTTATTACAGGCAGTGATCGTGGGGGCACTCGTCACCGTGGGCATGTTGATCTTCAGATTCCCGTATGCACCTATGGTCGGATCGGCCGTCGGTTTTTGCGCGTTAGTTCCTGTGATCGGTTCTTTCATCGGCGGTGCCGTCGGGTTCATCATGATCGCTCCACTTAGTATTAATAAGGCTCTCCTATTCCTCTTATATCTTATTATTCTTCTACAATTAGTTGCCAATTTCATCTACCCCAAGGTCCTCGGTCGTTCGATCGGTATGCCGGGCATCTGGGTTTTCACCGCCGTCATCGTCGGCGCGGGGTTGGGTGGAATCGGAGGCGTTCTGCTGGGCGTTCCTCTAACCGCAACCGTCTACAAGTTGTTGCGCGAGCAGGTCAATAAGCGCAACGCCGCCAACAAGCAAGCGTCTGAGACAAATGGTGTCGACTCGGAAACGTCCCAAAGTGAAGAATCTCAACAGGAAACAATCTGACAGCTCTCAGATTGGGAAAAAGTGAAATGTTCAAAGCGTACTCACTATCCGCGCATTTCTTTTGAAAGTCGCGTCAGCGCTTTGTTATCTCCGAGTGCAAACAAGTGGTCTCGCTCTTCTAAGACATCATCGGCATTCGGGCTGATCATGGGCTGCCCTTTGCGGATAATCCCGATGATCGTCACGCCGTATTTTGGTCTAATTTCGAGCTCTTTAAGGCTCTTCCCGACCCACGACGCCGGGCAAGTCACATCCATGACAGAATGCGATGATGAAAGCTCAATGATCTCCGACATGTTGTTCGATACAAGCGAGAGCGCCAACTTCGTCGCCTGATCGCGTTCAGGAATGACGACTTGCGTCGCACCGATTTTGCGCAAAACCTTGGCGACCGATTCATTCTTCGCCTTGGCGATAATCATCGGAATGCCGAGCTCCTTACATGCGAGCGTCGCCATGATAGTCGCCTCTGAGCGGTCGCCGATACCGACAACGGCTGCATCGCAGTTGCCGATCCCGATCTCTGCAAGAACATTTTCCTGTGTGACGTCGGCGCAAACAGCATATGTGACATCATTTGACAGCTTATTAATAATCTCTTCCTGTTCATCGATCGCGATGACATCAACGCCTACCTGCGTCAAGGTCATCGCTACCTGGTATCCGAATCTGCCGCAACCGATCACGGCAACATCTTTTATTTTTTTCATAATGCAAGCCTTTTATTTTATTGTCTTTTTTATCTTAGAAACCGATAAAATGTCACTCTTCGACTCTCTCTATTGTAATAAAGACCCGCATCTTCGTCGACATCAGCGCATTTGTACGCGCTACCCGATCATGATGTGTTCTTCTGCCTGCTTGAACTCTGAATCAAATCGCTGTCGTGTTACCAACGCATAGAGCACGGTCAAGGGTCCCAGTTTGCCAAATAACATCGTTGTAATCAAGACGAGTTGACCGCCTATGCTGAAAATAGCCGTATTCGCGCGCGACAGCCCGACCGTGCCGAAAGCCGATATGACTTCAAAAAGCACGTCGATAAAAACCACGTGCGGATCAGTTATTGTAATGATAAAACATGCCGTGAGAATCCAAAGAGCGGACACAAGTACGATTGTTGACGCCCGTCGCGCAATCTCAACAGGGAGACGCCTCTTGAAGACGGTCGTCTCTTTCCTGCGGGTCGCCTCCGCTCTCGTATTGACGAGCAACGCGACGAGTGTCGTGGTCTTGACACCGCCTGCCGTCCCGACAGGCGATCCGCCGATAAACATCAACGTGATCGCGAGAAGCGCGGAGGCGTGTGTCAGAGATCCTTGAGGTATACCGGCAAACCCTGCCGTACGCGTTGTTGTTGACTGCAGAAACGCGCTGAGCCACTGAATACCTAACGGCTGATTGCCCATCGTCGCGGGATTTTTGCGTTCGAGAACCCAAAACAAGATCGTTCCGCCAATGAGGAGCACGGCTGTTGTCGCGACGACGATTTTCGTGTGGAGCCGGAACTTCTTCCAGCGGCGCCCTTTGACGATATCGCGATAGACGGGATACCCGATACCGCCCAGAATAATGAGAATCGAAATGGCGAGAATGACGACAATATCCGAAGACCACGCCACCAAGGAACTGTCACCCAGAATATCGAGACCGGCATTGCAGTACGCCGAGACGGAATGAAAAACGGCATACCACATACCCGTCTTCCAGCCGAATGCCGGAACAAATCTCGTTGCGAGAATAATAGCTCCGAGAGCTTCGATCGCGAACGTCGCGACGAGAACAAAATGTATCAGTTTTGCCATGCCTCTCGGGGTCTCGGCATTTTTTTCCGCCGCGATCGCGAGACGGCTCCTCATAGTGATCCGCATGTTGAGCGTCATCGCGAGACCTGCTGCCGCCGTCACGATCCCGAGACCGCCGAGCTGGATGAGAAGCAAAATGACAATTTTACCGAACAGGGACCAGTAAGTCGCCGTCGTCACCGTAACGAGTCCCGTGACGCAGAGCGACGTCGTCGCAGTAAAAAGCGCCTCCATGAAGCTTGCACCCTCCCCCGTCGCCGTCGCAATCGGCAAACTGAGGAGCGCCGTTCCAAGAGCCACGACGGCGAGGTAGAGAACCGTCATCAGAAGGGGTGGATTGCGCAACAATGCTTCGAACGATGAGTTGTTTTTTATACTCAGCTTATTAATATGGCAAACCTTCCTTGTAGTTACCAAATTTACTTCGTCGGGGACGTCCATGCCTACAAGGCGAATTGCCCGCTTCGGCACGCGCTTATTATACACCCGTGTGTGCTTCGCGATTATACTCCAATCGATGCGTCTAGGCACTGCCTCTCGGACATTTTACTGTGGTATATTTTCAACAAGAGGTGAATCACCATGAATGAGAAACGACGCAATGTAAAAAACCGTTGGTTCTACGGTCTTGGAACGGTCGGTCGAGACTTCTACTACACGATGGTCAGCATGTACCTCATGTTCTACCTGACCGATATCTTGGAACTCGATGCGACAACGATGTGGTATGTCACAGGAGCGATGATTCTGACGCGTGTCTTCGATGCCTTCAACGACCCGTTCATGGGCGTCATCGTTGACAACACGCGCAGCCGCTTTGGTCGGTTCAAGCCTTGGATCGTCATAGGCATGATTTTCAGCTGTATCTTCTATATCTTTCTTTTCGTAGATTACGGAGTCCGGGGCTTTTCCTTCGCGCTCATTTTCCTCATCATCTACATTTTGTGGGAGATCGGCTACACGGCGAACGACATCGCCTACTGGTCGATGATTCCCTCGCTTTCCGACGATCAGAAAGAAAGAGAAAAAGCTGGTTCGATCGCCCGTATCTGCGCCAACGTCGGCATGTTCGCGATGGTGGTCGGCATTGTCCCGATTACGAATGCGCTCGGCAGAGCGACCGAAAGTATGCAAAAAGGCTATTTCATCCTTGCGCTGATCGCCATAGGCGCCTTCCTGTTCACACAGACCATCACCGTGATCGGCGTCAAAGAAGATCGGGGGATCCGCTCACAGACAGCGAAGACAACACCTAAAGAGATGTTCCGCGTCATTTTCCAAAACGATCAGCTCCTCTGGACAACCGTCGCGATGACGCTCTTCATGGTTGGATACGTCACGACGACTTCTTTCGGACAGTATTACTTCAAGTACTACTACGGCAATGAAGAGACATATGCCGTATTCGCTCTCATTCTCGGCGTCTCACAGGTTAGCGCGCTCGCCGTCTTTCCGCTCTTGCGAAAGCGCATGAAGCGTCAACACATCTATACGCTGTCAACCATCCTGATCGTCATCGGCTATATTCTCTTCTTCATCGCTCCTCCGGGGACAATCGCCATCATCGCCGTCGCCGGGATTTTAATCTTCGTGGGTCAAGGCTGGATACAAGTGCTCATGTTGATGTTCATTGCCGATTGCGTTGAGTACGGCGAATGGAAACTGGGGCGACGCAACGATTCCATCACTCTTTCTCTTCAACCGTTCATCAATAAGCTCAGTGCCGCCGTCGCAAGCGGCATCGTCGGCGCGACCGTCATCCTCTCAGGCATGAAGGAAGCCGAAGGTCCTGCCGATATGACTTCGTCGGGGCTGATGCTATTTAAGATTTCGATGATGATCTTGCCTCTTGTGATCATCGCCTTGAGCTACTTCATCTACCGCCGTTTCTATAAGATCGATGAAGAATTCTTCGGTCGCATCGTAGATGAGCTTGCCGTTCGCAAACAGGACAGTGAGGAATCCCATGGTGCATCTGAGTAAAAACAGCCGGCTAGGCGATATCATCGACCACCCTGTCGGGCACGACATGTGTTATCGGCTTCTGCTCATGCTGGGGCTGAATCCTCTTCTATTAAAAAACCCGCTTCTTCGCCGTCTTCGCTTCCGCACGTTAGCAAAGCTCTCACGCGGACAGCTGGACGACGCCTTTATGGATAGTTTCTTTCATCTGCTCAACATCGAAAAAGATCGACCCGTCAACAAAATGGGAGAACCGACGACCGCATGGTGGAAAGAGGCGACCATTTACCAGATCTACCCGCGTTCCTTTTGCGACTCGAACGCGGACGGGATCGGCGATCTGCGAGGGATCATCAATAAACTCGACGATCTGAAAGCGCTCGGCGTCGACGCCCTCTGGCTTTCTCCCATCTACCGGTCTCCGGACGACGACAACGGCTACGATATCTCCGATTATTACGACATTCATGAAGATTTCGGCACGATGGACGATTTTGACGAACTGATCGTTGAGCTCGAAAAGCGCGACATGCGCCTGATCATGGATATGGTCTTAAACCATACTTCGGATGAGCACGCATGGTTTCAGGAAGCTTTGCGCGATCCGAAATCACCGAAACGCAACTACTATTTCTTGCGCGATGCCGCCTCTTCGAAGTCGGTTAAATCTGAGGATACCCCGTCTCAAGAATGCGGCGATCTCTCGCCTCCCAACAATTGGACATCGTTCTTCAGAGGTTCGGCATGGCGCTATTTTCCGGAAGAGGAACTATGGGGACTGCACCTTTTCAGCAAGAAGCAAATGGATCTCAACTGGGAGTCCGAAGCGCTCCGCGACGAGATCATGGAAATCCTTCATTTCTGGCTGAAAAAAGGTGTATCCGGATTCCGTCTCGATGTCATCAACTACATCTCCAAAGCGGAGGGACTACCTGAAGGCAACGAGACAATCGGCGCGATGCTCAGTTTCTACGGCATCGAACACTACGTATTTGGCGCCAAGCTCCACGAGCATCTTAGAGAAATGCAGTCGAGGGCTTTCACGCCTTACCGAGCTTTCACAGTCGGCGAATGCCCCGGCGTCGGTCGTGAAATGAGCAAACTGCTTGCGGGCGAAGAGCGCGGCGAGATGGATCTCGTCTTTTCATTCGATCATCTTGAGAACCCCGGCTATACGCGATGGGACGACTACCGCTACGACCTCGACTATTACAAACACTATATGATCAACGAGCAGGAGGCGCTTGGAAGCAACCATTGGATGAGTCTCTTCTTTGAGAACCACGACAACCCGCGCATGATTTCCAAGGTCAATCCCGATCCGAACGTCCGCGAACAGCTCGGGAAATTGTTGGCATTGCTCCTCTTCTCGATGCGAGGAACAGTATTCCTCTATCAAGGTCAGGAACTCGGACTCGTGAATGAAGATTTCCGTTCCATGGACGACATCCGCGATGTCGAGAGCTTGAATTACTACTGCGAAAAAGGCGCCGAAGGCAAAGAAGCGCAAGGCTGGCGCGACATTATCGCCGGCAGCCGCGATCACGCGCGGACACCGTACCCTTGGAATGATGAACCGCACGCCGGTTTCAGCACTGTCACGCCTTGGATCGAGTCGTCGCCCAACAACCGTTCGCTTAACTTGAAGGCGCAGCAGGCGGACGAAAATTCGATCTGGCACTTTTATCGAAAACTCATCGAGATCAGGCATCATCACAAGGGACTTGTCTACGGTGATGTCACATTTGTGAAGAAGAAAAAACGCCACTACTGGGCGTGTTACCGCACGTACGGCGACAAGCGCTACTTTATTGAGGCGAATTTATCGGATAAACCGATCAAGCGCCCGACCGGAAGACCGGAGGGACGCTTGATTATCAGTACGCATAACAGCCAAAAGAATTTGCTTCAGCCATACGAAGCAGCGATTTACGAGCTATAACATCTCATCACCCGCCGTCAAATAAACTATCATCAGCCTGCCAGCGGATTGTTGACGACGCCGACAAAGAGCGGCACGCCTGCGTCATCACTGATGACGTAGATGAAGGGACGGTCGAAGATCATCTCGACAGGATCGTCCGGGAGGAGTATTGCAGTGCACCTAATGTCGACTTGTGTATAGGCGGCTGCTTCGACGCCTTGCTCATTCAGATCAATAAAAGCTTCTTGCGTAATTTCGGTGACTTCAGCCTCTTGATTCGGCAACATCACCGAGAGATCAGGAGCCCCTTGAAGTATACCGCGAAGCCCCAACGCTTCCATTTTCTCAAAAATGTCGATCTTGGTCTTGTACGAAAATTTTGGGATGCTGAATGCAATATCCGCCGTCTGTCTTTCACCTTCGTACACTGTCTTCAGAAAATCGGGGCTCGCAAGGAGCGTCTCCGGCAATACACCTTCATTTGGGAGAATGAAATCGATTTTCCCGTTCTTCAGTTTGATGGCGCTCGCACGGAACAAATCAGCCACAAGGTATTCTTGGTTGCAGTAAGTGTGATTCATGAACGTTACATCGGCGAGCGTGCCGGAGGGTGCATAAAAGGAATCTTGCCGGTTGCTCAATTCCTCGAACGCCTCCGCCCACTCCGCCTTGAAGTAGAGCGTATTCATCAGGATCATGTCGGCATCCGACGGATCAATATCAGGTTTGATCTTGCCGCGCGTCTGATCCTCCACCCACTTGATCATCTTTTCGGCTGTCGCTTTATCGTCGAAATCAACCTTGAAAGCAGAGGCGTAAAAACGATTTGCCAGCTGATCGAGCCAGTCTTGACCGACAAAATCGCCGAGCTCCTGGCGCATCCAGACGGCATTGGCGATTAGCTCCTCGCTTTCTCCCGCGTGAAGCATCAGGGCGTACAATTTCTGAAGTTCCGCGCCTGCGTCCATCTCCTCAACCATTTCCAGAAAGGCGCGCAGTTCGGTCTTTGTGTGACCTCCGGCTCCCGCCTCTACCATGGCGAGCGCGTAGTATAAACTGATCGGAGAGTAAAGAGCGTTGCCGTCATCCTTGACCGCAAGGGCAGATCCGGATGTCTTGAACGCAAATTCCCAGAGCGCTTTTCGAAATGTATCGGAAAACTCGTCATACCGAGTGCTCGGTTCAACCTCCGCTGGCGTTGCAAGCGTGCTTGCGCTTATTTTTTTCGCTTCACAGCCGATGACTGCAGTAGCTAAAATCGATAAGCAGATAAGAAAAGTAATGGTGCGTAGTCGCAGGCTCAATGTCCGTGCCCAAGATTTCTTTTTCATTGTCATGAAACCTCCATTTTTGTTGACAACTCCATCCGGAGTGCTGTCATTAATGAGCTACCCGATGACCCGGAATCGTGACTCCTTGATATTTTATTGGTACGCTCAGGTATGCTCACTCTATATGACGACAAAATGGAGTCACGGTTACGCGAAACAAATAAATTACGTCTTTCTCCTAATCATACTCCCTTTCGTGATGTATGATGAAATGCGAACCACATGTCATCGACTTGTTTCTGCGAAAGTTTGTGAGACAATAAATACAATCGATCGAGAATATTAAACGGGAGAGTATTATAAGTTATGGTCAGTCAAGTCAATCCGGAAGAACGACAGAGGGAAATCGCAGCGTTCGAGAGAGATCTTGAACGCATTAAGGGCGGTCGCGGCATGTTGATGCATGCGCTCCATTTGGCACAGAACAGATTTGGCTATGTGCCCTCTGATGTCCAGCAGATTATCGCGGACACCTTAAAAGTTCCGCTGTCAACCGTGTACGGAGTCATCACTTTCTACTCAAGGTTTACGCTCGTACCGAAAGGACGTTGCGACCTTTCCATCTGCATGGGAACGGCATGCTACATACAAGGTGCCGAGTCATTGTTGAAGGAAGCAGAGGAAACGCTCGGCATCAAGAGCGGCGAAACCTCTCCCGACGGAAGCTTCTCGCTTTCGACGACGCGGTGTGTTGGCGCGTGCAGCCTCGCTCCCGTTGTCACCGTCAACGGCGAAGTCCACGGGCGGATGACGGTACAAGAAATGAAAAAACTGCTGGACGATCTAAAAAAGCAGTATGCGTCCCAGCCGGAATCAGACGAAGATAAATAAGGGAGAACACGCGATGAGTATGACTATTGAAAAACTGAAAGAAATCCGCGAAGAGACTCTTAAGCGCATGAACCTGAGAGGTTTGCCTTCAGATAAGCCGAACGCTCCCTATCGGTGGTCCGTCGCCATCTGTATGGAGACGAGCTGTATGTCGTCGAAATCACGAGAAATCAAACAGCGCCTCCTCGAGTTGATTGAGCGAGACGGAAAAACAGACGAAATAGAAGTCGTCGGAACGGGCTGTTTCGGACTCTGCGAGGCAGGACCCATCGTCATCGTCCGCCCGGGCGACACATTCTATTACCACCTTGACGTAGAAGACATCGACCGCATCTATGAAAGTCATCTTCTAGACGGAGAGCCGGTCAAAGACCTCATCTACCCGGAATCCATCACGGAAGACGGCTATCTCTCGTATTTCGATATCCCCTTCATGGCGCATCAGGAGCGCATCGCGCTGCGCAGTTCCGGGCACATCGATCCTGAAGATATCCGCGAGTATATCGCCTTCGGCGGATACGAGGCGCTTTACAAGGCTCTCATCGAGATGACGCCGGACGAAGTCATAGATGTCATCACAGAGTCGGGGCTTCGCGGGCGCGGCGGCGGAGGATTCCTCGCCGGTCGCAAGTGGCGCGCGACGCAAGTCTCTCCCGGCGACGAGAAATTCATCATTTGCAACGCCGACGAGGGCGACCCCGGAGCCTTTATGGATCGCAGCATTCTTGAGGGCGACCCGCACTCCGTTATCGAAGCGATGGCGATCGCGGGCTATGCGATCGGTTCGGATCAAGGATACGTTTATGTGCGTGCGGAATATCCCATCGCCGTCGAAAGATTGGAAAATGCGATTGGGCAGGCAAACGACCTCGGCTTATTGGGAGAGAATATCTTCGGAACCGATTTTTCATTTGATTTAGAAATCCGACTCGGGGCAGGCGCTTTCGTCTGCGGAGAAACGACAGCCTTGACCGCATCGATCGAAGGTCGCCGCGGCACGCCGAGGAGCAGACCTCCCTATTCCGCCGACAAGGGATTGTGGGGCAAACCGACGATGATCAACAATGTCGAAACATTCGCGAACATCCCCTACATCCTCCTGAACGGACCTGAAGCATTCAAGAAAATCGGTACGGAAAAATCGCCGGGCACGAAAGTATTCGCGCTCAGCGGAAAGATCAAGAACGTCGGACTCGTCGAGATCCCTATGGGGACGACGCTTCGTCAGGTCGTCGAGGAGATCGGCGGAGGCATTCCGAACGGTAAGGCGTTCAAAGCCGTGCAGACAGGCGGACCCTCCGGCGGGTGCATCGGACCGGAACATCTCGATACACCCATCGACTTTGACAGTTTGACGGAGATCGGCTCGATGATGGGTTCGGGCGGCATGATCATCATGGATGAAGACAACTGCGCCGTCGACGTCGCGCGCTTTTATATGGATTTCATCGCAGACGAATCGTGCGGCAAATGCACGCCGTGTCGCGAGGGCACGAAGCGTATGCTCGAGATCCTGATCGACATCACAGAAGGCAGAGGCGACGAGACGAGCATCCCGCGTCTCGAACGACTGGCAAGGACAACGGAGCTCGCTTCTCTCTGTGCTCTCGGACAGACTTCCGCAAACCCGATTCTCTCCACGCTCAAGACGTTCCGCGACGAATATGAGGCGCACATCAAAGAGAAACGATGCCCCGCGGGCGTTTGCAAAGCGCTCACGAACTACTTCATCACGGACAAATGTATCGGCTGCGGGCTGTGTGCGCGCAACTGCCCCGTCTCCTGCATCAAGGGCGAAAGAAAAGAACTGCACGTTATCGATACGGACCAATGCATCAAGTGCGGTCTCTGCTACAATAAGTGCCCCGTCAAAGCCATCGTCAAAAAATGACGCGCGAAGTGCTCGGAATGGATGATATTGCATGATTAAGTTAACGATTAACGGTCAGACAGTCACGGCGGAAGACGGCATGTCGATTCTCGACGCGGCGCTCGCCCACGGTATTGAAATCCCAGCCCTTTGTCATGACCCCGATTTGAAACCTGAAAGCTCCTGTCGACTGTGTCTCGTCGAAGTTGACGGACGTCCATGGCCGCGTGTCGCGTGCGGAACGCCCGTGAAAGACGGCATGGTCGTCGAAACGAACACGCCGGAAATCCGCGCGACGCGACGCGAGATTCTGCAGCTCCTGCTCGACAATCACCCGAACGATTGCCTCACTTGCCAGAAAGCCGGTGAGTGCCTATTGCAAAAATACGCCTACGAGTACGGCGTGACATTCAGAACGCATAACGGTGCGAGGCGAGGCGGCGAAAAAGCGCGCTTTACCGACACGTCGAGCCCGTACATTCTCCGCGACGAGAGCAAGTGTATCCTCTGCGGCAAATGCGTCAGCACATGCGCCGAGCTGAACGAGCGCTCCGTTCTGTCGTTCGCGGGGCGCGGGTTCGAGACGAAAGTCGCCGCCGACCGCGATGAGACGCTCGAGGCATCGACGTGTGTCTCTTGCAGCCGCTGTGTCGCCGTCTGCCCTGTCGGCGCCTTGATCGATCGCCGCGTACGGGAGAAAAAGATTCGACCATGGGAAGCCGATCGTCAGACGATTCAATGCAAAGCGTGTGAATACGGTTGCGAATATGAGGTGCTCAAAAAGGGAGATGAGCGTGTTATCCGCCCGTTATCGCCTTCGGGAGGTCGCCCGCTCTGTCTGAAAGGACGCCTTTTCGTAGAGGCGGAGGTATCCTCAGATCTCAGAACACCGTACAAGAAAGAAGAAACAGAGAAAGGACGCAAGTTTGTCCGCACAACATGGATCGAAGCACTCGAACTCGACGGGATTCTCGACCGCATCACATGCAATGAAACTGATTCCGGTAAATGAAGCGTTAGACTGAGTTCACTTTAGCGATCGTTTCACCCTGCAAAACGGGTATTTCGCGTTCGAAAGCGGTTGCCCATGCATCAAGGAGACAGATCGTCTCACGTTGAACGAGCCATACAATCGTCGATCCGCCAAAGCAGAAATACCCTTTTTCATCGCCTCGGCGAAATTCGTCTACTCTGTGGTTGACGATACGACCGACAAGCATGGCGCCAACCTCTATTTGAACAATATCTCCCAAATGATCGAAATGGAGCATTCTCCATTCGCGGGCATTCTCCTGCAAGACCGAAGTAGACTGCAAGCCGATCGGGTGGACCGTGTGGTAACGTCCTTTGATGCGTCGCGTTGGAGAAGCATGTCCGCTATCGGAAAACATGTACCGGTGATAGTGATGCACCTCCAGACGAAAGATCAGCGCGATGCCGCCGGCGTATGTCGAAACCACATGCTCATCGCGCAGCAGAGTGGCAAGTGTATAGGGCTGTCCTTTCAGGGTAAGTGTCATATCCTGCGAAATCTCAACAGCAGACAAAAGCCCGTCACAGGGACTGACGACATCCTCGGGGGCATGTGAAAAAGGACGGGCGCCTTGCTTGATTTTACGAATAAAAAAATCGTTGAACGATCGAAACGGTCCCTCCTCATAAGAAGACATATCAATCCGGTTCGCCCGTATAAACGACTGAATCCGACACTTTGACAACCGCGAGCGTACCGGAAGAGAAACGAGCGCAGAGACCCACTTGCGAGAGATCAACACGTTTACGATCGCACGACCGAAAGCCGTCCCGTAAAGGCGGCGAAGAAGACGCTCCTGCGTCGTGTCCTCACGGTTTCCGCAGGATAAGGACATAAACAAGAATCAGTGCCAAAACGTAAAGCAATACGAAAGGGTAGTATCTCTTCTTGACTTTGGGGATGCGGATGGGGCTGACAAAGAGAATCGCCATAACGAACATCACAACTGCCATCAGAACTTTTGCAAATACATAGGGCAATGATCGGGCGATCAGCCAGAATAAAGGCAAAACACCCGCTACGCTCGTGATAGGCAAACCGACGTAATGATTGCGCGACACAGCGTCTTCTATCGAACGAAATTCCAGGACGTTGAAGTACGCTAATCGTACAATTCCCGCCAATAAGTAGATCAAGAAGATGGGGACGTAATACCAAGCGGTGAGACCGCTCGCAAAGAGCAGCACGGTCGGCACAAATCCGAAATTGACAACATCGGACAAGGAATCAAGTTCGATTCCGAATCGTTTCTCGTCATCGACACGCCCCTTTTTGCCGCGCGCGATCGGTCCGTCGAACATGTCGAAAATACCTGCCATCATGAGGCAGATCATCCCCACATCGACACGACCGCGTAGAGCAAGCCACATGCCTAAAAGACCGCACATAACGGCGGCGAACGTGACAGGCATCGCACGATTGGCAAATCCGAAAATAGGTAGTTTCTTTCTCACAGAGTTACTATACCGCATTTTATGATTTTAGCGGGCAGTTTTCGGAAAAATCATCACTTTCGCTTACAAAAAGGTGTTTAAGAATTCACACAGCCTACCTGCATAACGGTTCGTGTAACGTATTTGTAGGTGTAGTAGAAAAAAGAGATTCCACCCAAATCTGCTAAAGTAAAAAAAATACCAAAGCTTTAACAGCAAACAAAGGAGGAATCTCATGAACATCATACAGGAAAG
>Ga0255347_1000406_pt1 | contig 79789 bp, 52 predicted proteins | sample wastewater_treat_2_FD_192479 | JGI IMG/M metagenome (GOLD analysis project Ga0255347, IMG submission 192479) | Wastewater microbial communities from Lulu Island WWTP, Vancouver, Canada - plant24 | ecosystem: Engineered > WWTP > Wastewater > Unclassified | place: Canada: Vancouver, British... | reverse complement strand
CCCCCCAACACACGAGCACCGAAACCTCAGCAGGACATCACAAATCAAATGCACACATCTTGACTCACGCAACTTCACCCCGATCAACTGTCGTAACTGAACCTAGTGCAGCGGTTCTTCGCCGACAGTACTGCCCTCGCACCAGTCCTTCACTTCGTGCGACGGCGGGCTCGTCTCAACAAACGGGAAAATGCGGAAAATGCACTTCAAAGAACGATTACGCAACATCGGCATTCTTCTCAGCATATCCTCTGCCCATAAGCTTCCTCTGTTACTTATTATTCCGACCGCGCAAAAATAAAGGGGAGCACGAAGTGGGTTTCATAACCACTCACCTTTGCCGACACCTCGCCCTTAACGATCCCGTCCCGCACAAGTCCATCCATGTCTGGGCAACCAACATTACACCGCACCACGTGCTCGGTGGCCAACTCCAGCCTATCCCATTCGAGAGCCAGGCAATCGGGAACGGCCTGGATACTCTCAACCTTGAAAGGCTTCGCCCCACGGATCTTGAATGTCGTGACCGTACCGTCAGAATCTGAACGCTTGCGTTCAAGCACGATCAACTTTCTGGGACAAAACTGAATCGGACTTTCACACGTTATCAGCACCGGCACTGTGTATGTAGCGATCTCTTTATCACCTTTGCCCGCAGTAATCACGAGTTCACCCTTCGTTCGGCCACTCAGAGCCGCAGGGACATTGACTGTCACCGTTGCGCCTTGGGATTCGTGCGCAATGTTCGCCTCAAGACCCTCGGGAGAAATCGAACGAATGCTCAAGCTCGAAATATACTCGCCGTAACCATTCCGGGCGGAGATTCTCAATGATCTTGAAGTAGATTGTCCCTCCTTCTTCGAAATAAACACTGCTGCGGGTTGCAGAACAGAAGGATGGTGAAAACGATAGGACAATTTCGTGGTATACGAAGCACCCTCCTCCTCATCGGTCCAGAGGGTGATACTGATAGTATTCGGCGCGTAATCCCCTGAAGCGATTCTAACGCTGCACATCCCAGTCTCACCCGGTTTCAGAATCTTCTCTGTTATCTCCACATCGGAACAACCGCATGATCGGCTTGTACGAGTAATCCCCACAGTCTTCTCGCTATTGTTCTTGTATGAGAATTCAACTTTGGCAAATTCCGCTCGCGGAAGCGCGCCAGCATCAACTTTCTCAGGCATTTGAAGTGCGCCTTCAGCCAGGGCTCCGGACGCGAACAGAAGTCCTGCGGCGACCATTGGAAGAGCTCTCGTTCGGAAAAGCGATCTGAATACATGACCAAACCGAGCCCCCAGAAAACCGACGCTTGCCCAAAGAAAAAGGATTACGGCCACAAGGAGAGCCGTACCTGGCGATGCGGCGTACGGGCGGTTGACAGTAATCAGACTGTCTGAGACAACCAACGCAGATTCCGCATAGCCAATTTCTGAAGACATTTCCTGAAGACTTGTCTCCGTATCGAGCCGGTAAGTTCTGTGAAAGGGCGGGTCCAAGACGTAATAGAAATCACTCTCGGACTTGATGACAACTACAAAGTGATCAACAATAGAGTCGGGAGCATGCGGCGATTCCAGCTGAGTGTGAACCACCGACACATACTTGGAAAAAGAAGAATCAATATCCTCCAACTTGGACCGTGTCGCGAACGTATGTAGCCCCAACGACTCCAAATGCCCCTTCATGTCTGCCAACGACGATTCACAGGTTTCCGTGTCAGTGTCAAGCGATACTTCGAGCGCTTCAATTGGTGGAGACTCCTTGCCAAACATCTTCAGAACGGTGTAAACACATCGAGCCCCGCAAGACGGCTGCACCACGGTCGTATCTGGATAGTCGGCCTTTAGCCGGGCAATGTACTCCCAATCCATTATTGCTCATCCCCCTCTTTACACCCTACCTGTTTCCGAGGTTTTAAGACGACCTGTCTAACCGTTATGGCAGCCACTGCCGCAGCGAAGGCGACGATTGCCCAAAGCACTACTGTGGAACGGGCAGTCGACACCGGCACAGTGAGGTCTTGTGGTCTGCCAACTGGGGTCGTCCCGTTGTCATCATCCGTAGCGGGTTCGGAAACTGCAGACGCAGCAATATCTCGATACACATCATTCAACATTTTGTCCAATCCAACTTCGGCGTTCTCACCCACTGTGAACCAGATACCCGTTCTCATATCATTGACGACGGTACCGTTTGGGAACTCGAACTTCAGGTCTTCGACACTTAAAGGCAGGTTGATTTCCACCGTTTCCGGTTGAAGAGTCGCTGTCTGCTCGGAGGCTACATCACGGGGAGAGAGAAATGTTGCTCGAAACAGTTCTTCGAGATGCGAGATGTCCACCTCCCTGTTAAGGCTATCCTTCCCAAGGTGATCCAAAACTTGGTTTGTCTGCTCTGAGAGTTCCGGCCCTGCATACCATTTCTTTGTTATTGTAAGCGGAATTTCCACGCCATCGAAGCTGCGAAAGTCCGACAGGTGCACGGACCAACTGCAGTTGAAGGGGTCGATCCCTTCTTCGATCATATATTGAAAGATCTTCAAGTTCTTCTCACCTGGGGTCGTGCCAAAAGTGAAGCCCACCAGTCTGAGCTGATCGTCCAGTTCGAAATCCACGCGGCCCGTTCCCACATGCTCCCAGGTAAGCACCAACGTGTTGGCCGCCGTGCGCCGTGTACTCAGGCTTCCAACTTCAAAGCGTTCAGCCAGGGGCAGGCCGTCGAAGTTGCCGAAAGCCATGAGCGGATCCACATAGGCCCCCTTTGGTATCGGGAATGAAGGCCAACCGATGATCCCGGACGGGCTATCCCCTCCATGGACTACATGATCACCCGTAAGAAAAGTACTCACCAATCCGTCACGACTCAAAAAGCTCTCTTGAATAAGGTTGCCATCCTTTCCCTTGCGATCCACTTCAAGCAGGAATGAACTGTCGACCACCGTAAGCCGGTGCCAGCGGTCGTCCCAAGTCAGACTCGGTCGCGTATACCCTTTTTGCGCCAGGTGATATCTGGCACGGAACTTTGAAACTTGGCTTGCCCGGCCCACCAGAATCTCTCGAAGAGACTCGGCTGTAGGTGTTGAGTGGGCATAGACAGGCAGCGACAGAAAAGGAAAAACCGCATGAGTGAAAAGCAATGCACAAACGAAGACCGCATGCCTTGCGGATATAGCTCTCGATCTCAACGCTCTATCTTGCCATAACGCGCGGGTGATCGGTTTGCTTCCAAGCACACAAACATGACGGAGCCTATGCATGGGTATAATCCTCTCCCCCATTTGGTCGAAGCGCAGAAACCCTACGGATCGGCACTTCGGCAGGCGCCATTGCCCTCCTCGCGTTCTGAAGGAATGCTGTATGCTCCCGCTGAGCCGTCCCTGGCCTGACTAGCACTCTCCGTCCCTTTGGTAGTTACAGGCCGGGCAGCTTCCTTCGCAATCGACAAATGCCGCAACACACGGCTGCACTGAGGTATACATCGTCCCACCCGTGCAATCCTTAACAGCGTCGATGTCACACCAGGAGCCGGGATCCGGGAAGCACCATTGCTTGTAATCCGTACTCACGCACTTTTCATCACAGCCTCCACCCACAGGTCCGCCACAAAAACAGGTTTTGACCTTTACCGTCCCGCCGCCCAGATAATCGGGTAGCTTAGCGCCGGCCTCAACAGTCTTCTTCGAGCAAGAGGCCCCGGCACCGCCGTTGAAGTATATCGGAGCGGTGTTGCAAGCGGCCTTTCCCTGCGCTTGATTTGGGCACATCGTGACTCCGCCCACAACTTCGCCTAACTGCCTGTCCGACATAGGAGAAAGGGGGATAAGACTAGAGTCACCTTGTCTCCAGGAAAGAGCCATTGTCAGCGCCAAAGTTCCCGCCAGACAAATGAGGATAGCGCGCCGCATGAATGTAGGCATTGGCGTTACCTCCGTTATTGTGGTGCGAGTGTCTCGCCCCAAAGTCTCCACGTCATACAGCCTCAGAGCTCAAGCCTCAAGGGGCAATGCGCGTATGCAGTGTCTTTCAGTACTCCAAAAAGTCAGGAAACACACGTTCCAATCGTCTGCTCATAGTTACAGTTGCATGATTCCAAGGCCTTGCAGTTGACAACGGATGTATAGTTACTACCAAGCCCGCCGCAGTTGTCGTATTCATCCGTGGAACTGCACCAGGACTCTTCCGTGGTCGGGGCGCAGTAAGCCCTGAAGTTCAGGCTCACACAAATGTTGTCTGGACAACTGCCCGCGCATACCGTGATCGGAGGTTCAGGTGGTAGATGAACCTCCGTGGACTGACATAGCTCTTGTCCTACCCCGCCACTAATCGGGTCACGGGCATAGGTGCACGGCACAGCCCTCAATTTACTGTAATTCTCTGCACCATGAATCCACCCAAGTTCGTCTGGAGAGATTTCCTCCAAGCACTTGGTTTGCGGCGCCAGCCCCGCCAACAACATAAGAAGCACTGTAAGAAAGGCAATCATCAACTGTCTCATTGAAAACCCCCTATTCCTATCTGGCGCGTGGAATAACCACTGAGCGGCCCTTCGTTAATTTATACACACTTTGTACACACTCGCCCACGGCATGGCCCCACTAGCCATATTTGTCTCAGCAGGTCCGCCAACGTCCCTGCCAACAGGTCCGTCGGACAGGCCTTCTGCGGCGCGCGGGATAGCACGCCAAGGACGATATTCGTGAAATCCGACAGCGCCAGGCTTTACGGTTTACCCGCCAGGAGAGCAGGAATGTGTATGTATCGAACCACGGCCTGGGCCCGTGGGAGATCGCGGGCGAGTGCGATGATGTAGGGGGCGTTGGGGCAGAGGGGTTTGGCGCGGCGTGGTCGCCGAAGGGGAGAGTGCAGTGCATTGCGTCGGCTGTCGGGATGCCGTTGGGCTCGTCGAGGGTCTCGGGGAAATCGAATTTGAACATTTCGCCTGGGTAGACGAGCACTGAGCGCCTGAGAAAAACCAGATACCGGGAAATTCGCGGGAAGACCCCCTGCACATGCCTTGTCCCTCTTTCCCACATGCCCCAAACCACTGAGCCGGACTCACGCCCTGCCGTCGCCCTCAAACCCGTTGTTCATCCACAATCCATCGCGCCAATCCACCACGCGCCAATCCAACGAATTCAGCCCCGCCGGCTGAATTCAGGCCCCTGCGAAGCGAGCGACGTATTCTCACTCATTACCTGTACGACAGATTAGCACACACTCGGTTCTATGGCAATCCCTTTCTGGCTTTCTTTCTATCTAATACAGCGGTCCCATCAGCCCAGACGAGGGCATGGCCAGGCCACGCAACGGGAACAAGCCGGGCCGCGAAGAAATATTTTCTCTGGGGTTACCCTGTTTTGACGGACACGCCGGGGTAGACCCCTGTGTCTGCCCTTCTTAAAGGCGAACGCCCGGGGATGGGAGTCCACGCGTGGATTGCTTTCCGCAGCGCGTAGGGGCCTGCCCCTACATTCCGGAACGCAATCGTGCGGGGCTGTCCGCCGCCGGCGTCCTTTTCGGCATGACAGACCTCGAACCCCCAGCCTTTCAGGCCGCCACCTGCTGCCACCTGCTGCCACCTGCCCACAAGCCTTGGAAAACTCGCCCAGCGACTAACCCGGAAACCACGGCAACGTGACATTTCTAACGAGCTAAGACATGTGACATTTCTAAAGAGTTTTGACAGTTTTTGAATTGGGAGCCAATCCCGGAGAGTGTCCGTGGCGATGCAGTACTGCAATTTCAGGAGCCTCGGGATGTTCTGGCGGAGGAGGTGCGCGCAGGCTGCCCGGTTCGTGCAAACGGCCGCAGCGGGCCGGATGCGCAGACGATGGGCGGGTGTATCCAGCCGGCGCCGGCTTTGCCGCGGCGTGATGTTGCCGCGGACAGGGAAAATGGCTACACTCAGGCATCTTTGCTGCGGTGGTGGAAAAACATCGAAAGAGAGGCGGGCACCATGACGCAACACTGGTCGCGCAGGGAGTTTGTTGGGATGAGCATGGCGGCTTCGGCGGGCCTGGCCCTGTCGGCTGGGGCGCGGGGTCAGGAGGCCGGGCCGAAACCGGTCCGCGTAGGCGTTGCGGGGACCGGCAACCGGGGGACCAGCCTGGCGCGCACCCTGTTGCGCCTCCCGGGGGTGCAAATTCCGGCGGTATGCGATATCAACCGCGAACACCTGGCGCGTGCACAGGCGCTCGTGGAGAGTGCAGGGCAACCGAAGCCCGAGGGGTATGGGGACAGTGAGCATGCGTATGAGACGATGATGGCGCGCGACGACCTGGACGCTGTCGTCATCGCGTCGTATTGGCAGTGGCATACGCCGATGGCGGTGTGTGCCATGCGCAACGGCAAGTATGCGGCAGTTGAAGTGCCCGCAGCGCTGGACGTGGCCGAATGCTGGGAACTGGTGAACACGTCCGAACAGACCGGCGTCCCGTGCATGATGCTGGAGAACTGGAGTTTCCGGGAGGATAACCTGGCTGTACTCAACATGATCCGGCAGGGCCTGCTCGGGGAGACGGTTCACTGCCACTGCGCTCACTCGCATGACTGCATTGATCACTGGTTTTTCGACCCGGAAGGCAACGATCGCTGGCCGGCGGAGTTTCTGGTCAAATACAACCGGGACCAGTACCCCACCCACAGCCTGGGGCCGGTCTTGAGCTGGATGGACATCAACTGCGGCGACGCATTTGCCACGCTCAGCTCTGCCGCCACGGCACAGCGGGGCATCAATGCCTATTTTGCGCGCCGGTTCGGCCCGGAGCATCCCAATGCCACGAGGCCGTTCGCCCAGGGCGATATCGTCACGACGACCATAAGAACCCATGGCGGAAAGACGATCATCGTCAATTATGACATGCAGCTGCCACGGCCCTATGACAACCGCTGGCTGATTCAAGGGACGCTGGGGCTGTATAATGAACAGCGCGATGCGGTCTGCCTCACCGGGCGAAGCCCCGAATACCATCAATGGGAGCCGTTTTCGCCGTACCAGGAGGAGTTTGGCCACGCCTGGTGGCGCGAGGGGGCCACTGGGCAGGACGGCCATGGCGGTACGGATGCGCTGGAACTGGCCCTGTTTGTTCAGGCAGTCCGCGCCAGGACCCAGACGCCGATCGATGTTTATGACAGTGTGACCATGAGTTGCGTCGTCGGGTTGTCGGGGGAATCGATCGCGAGAGGAAGTGTTCCCGTGGAGGTGCCGGACTTCACCCGGGGCCAATGGAAGACCCGCAAGCCGGTTTTTGGCGTGGTGGCCTGAGGCCGGCGGAAATTTCCGGCTATCTTCACCCATGCGCGTAGAAGCAGTTCACTCATGAATATTCCCGAGCACCGGCATCACAGCCAGACAAATCAACGGAATGGATCCGGCACCTTTGGCCGGGTGTTTGCGCCCTGTCTCGTGGCGAATTTGAGCGTCATTCTGTTCATGCGGTCCACGTTCGTGGTGGGGCAGGCAGGCGTCGCCGGGGCCATTGCCGTTCTTCTTTTTGCCCAGTCCATCGCGTTGCTCACGGCCCTTTCGGCAGGCGCGGTCTTCACCAACACGGCAGTGCGCGGCGGCGGCGCCTACTACGCGATCAGCCGGGCGCTTGGCTCGGAGCTCGGCGGCGCCATCGGCCTCATGCTGTTCCTGGCCCAGACAATGGCGGTGTCGTTTTATGCGCTCGCGTTTTCCATCGTGGCGACACAAACCTTCCCGCCCTTGCGGGAGCAGGGGCTGGCCGTGGCGCTGATTGCCGCGGGCTGCCTGTTTGCGGCGACATACGTGCGCGCGCGCTGGACGGCCCAGGTGCACTACGTCATCCTCGGTGTCCTCGGGGTATCCATTTTCGTATTTCTGACGGAGGCAGCACTGCGTTTCTCACCGGAGAATTTCACGTCGAACCTCTGGCCGTCTGACATTTCGATCCGTTTCGGCGGCACGGCGGGCGAAGGACCTTCGTTGTGGATGCTTTTCGCGGTCTTTTTTCCAGCGGTGACGGGGCTCATGGCGGGCGCGAACCCGCCGGGCGAGCTCAAGGAGCCGCCGCGGAACGTGTCCTGGGGCATACTCGCCGCCATGGGGATCGGGCTGACGCTCTACCTGGTGCAGATACTCATCTCTGGAGGCGCCAGCTCCCGGGACCAGCTCCTGGGCGCGCCCTGCCCGGCCGTGGCGGAGAATGCGCTGCTGCAGCTTGGATTTCTTGTTGCGGCCGGCCTGTTCGCGGCCACGCTTTCGAGTGGATTCGTCAGCCTCCTGGGCGCGTCACGGGTGCTTCAGGCGGTCGCACGCGACAACACGGTCGGCGCGCTCCGTTCCTTTGCCGAGGGTTCACGAGACACGGACGAGCCCCGGCGGGGAATTGCCGGGTGCGCGCTCATCGCGCTCGCGGTGATCTTCGGGGCGAGATCGTCCGCCGGGGATGCGGCACTGGACCTGGTTGCGCGCATGATGACGCTTTTCTCTCTCTATGCCTTTGCCACGCTGAATCTGGCGGCTTTCATCCAGGACTTTCGAAGCAACCCGCTGTTCCGGCCGCGGTTCCGCTATTTTCACTGGGGCACGGCGCTGGCGGGCAGTATTGGATGCATCGTCGCAGCCACTGCAATTCTCTGGTGGCAATCCCTCGTAACCATGGCGCTCCTTGGCGTGCTGGCCTGGACGATCAAACGGCGCGAACTGACCGATACCCTGGGCGATTCGCGGCGTGGCCAGGTGTGGCGGTCAACCCGCAATCATCTGATGCAGCTGACCGAATTGGAGGAAACGCCCAGGAAATGGCGGCCTGCGGCGGTGGTTTTTTCGGAAAATCCCGAACGCCGCGAAGCCCTGGTAATGTATTCCATTTGGATGGAGGCCGGCCGCGGTTTGGTATTTTTGGCCAACGTGCTGGTGGGCAATTTTGAAGAGAACGCCCTGCACCGCGCCACGGCGGCGCGCCAGTTGCGCGAATTCTGCCGGAAACGAGCCATAAACGCATTTCCTGTTGTCGTCATTGACGAAAATCTCGAAAACGGCATGACCGGAGTGATGCAGGCGCTCAGCATGGGCCCGCTTCGCACGAACCTGGCCGTTTTCGAGTGGTCCGACAGCCCGGCGCGCCTGAAGGCGCACCTGCGTGAATTCTGCCGCGCAAAACGCCTGGGCATGAACGTGGCGGCCATTCATCCCGGGCGTGTACTCATCCCGCAGGGCCCGAAACGGGTCGATATCTGGTGGCGCGGCCGAAAAAACGGCGAGCTCATGGCCATTCTCGGCCACCTGCTCACCTGCAATTGGGAATGGACGAACACACGCCTGCGTGTGCTGCGCCAGATTGGCAACGAAACCGGGCGTGAATCCGCCCTCAACGACCTGACTCACTTGCTTCGCGATGCACATATCGAGGCCGAAACAGGCGTCGTGGTGAGTGAGCAGCCTTTCGCAGAAATACTGGCGCACTATTCCTCGGATGCATCCTGCGTGTTCCTTGGCTTTGAAGTGCCGCCCGCAGGTCATGAGCACACCTGGTTCCATCAATACGAATCCCTCCTGCTGGACACTCCGGCGACCATACTGGTTTCCTCGATTGGCGCTGATGATTTGATGGTGTAGCGCAGGCCAGCGTGATCCCGGCTCGAGAGGTTGCGGGAGGAAACAGCCGTGTGCCGCCATGACCTCTTTCGGCGCCTGCCCATCCGTTCAAACAGCACGGGTTGCAAGGACTCCGAGGATCCGAATTCCGGTCCCGCGGCCGTTTCCCACCGTTACTGGTACGTTCTGCCGAGGTGCTTCAGCCAGCCGTCTGCGTGAGACCCGCGCGGGTCGTGATGGGTCCAATGCACGACGCCGCCTTTCGCACTCCACTCGTACTGGCCATAAAATGCCACGGTGTCACCGGCCTGCAATCCCCCAATTCGAGGCGCCAGATCAATATTGTGGCTAATCAGCAACGTCTGACCGCTGCCCAGGCGCAGGATAAATCGTTGATGCCGTGAACCCTCCAGATCGTCAGGCAACGTCCGGGTCACGACACCTTCCCCCAGGACCTGAACTCCGCTGCGCTGATTCTGGAAGGCGCTCTGGAGCGCCTGGTCCGTGGCCGATTCGGCTTGTGCCGGGGAAACTGGAGCGTTTTGCGCGGGGGGGACAGCCGGGGAAACCGGGCGGCCGGCGTCGCCTGCAAAGAACATACCCCACAGGACCTGAAACATCCCGGCCGCCAGCACGAGCATGCCAAGCAGAAGCGCCCGGCTCCTACGGGTCAATCGCATGGGACTTCCTTCTGGACGGGTCGCGGGGCCCTAGGGATTCGCAACAGGAGATTCGTGCTCCTCCGTCTGAGGCGCGGGGGTTTCCGGGCGTTTCAGTTCGACCGGACGGGTCATACGGGCGGGCCGGCTGGCTGGCGGGAAGTCGGTGTAGACATCGGTGATCATCCAGCGGTATTTTCCCGCCATAAAGGCGTTTGCGACCCTGGAAATGGCACGACCGCGGGTCTGCTTCGCCTTCCTGAAATTGTCCCGGATGCGCCTCCGTGCGTTCGTGCAGAAGAGATCCACCAGGTCCTGCAGGGTTTCATCGCCAGCGTATGCCTTGAGCTCAAATTCGGCCCTGGACAACGCGGCCGCCATAGCGAAGAGATCGGTTCCGATGTCGACGAACGCCTGCAAAATGAGCTGTTCCCGTTCGAGCTTCTGCCGGTATTTCGCCATGGTGTGAAACAGGGTGCGCGCGAGCTTCCTGCTGGCTCGCGCGATATAGAGCACGTGGTCCTGATTCCGGGGCGTCAGGTTCCGAACATTCAACGATACCGCTGACGGCAGCCATAGTCTCGGATACCATCGGGCGTAAAACTTCACGGCGTCCCAGAAAAGCCGGCCCCTGGGCCCTTTTCCCGTCATGAGAGGCATAATGCGGCGTACATGTGCATCCAGCGCCTCACGGGCGATAAACAGCCGCATGATTTCAGTGGTGCCCTCGATGATGCGCGAGATGCGGGCATCACGCAGCATGCGCTCGGTTGGGATGGGTTCCTCGCCGCGCATCCCCAGAGATTCGGCCGTTTCAAACCCGCGCCCGCCGCGCACCTGCAGGAAGTCATCCACGAGGCGCCACGCCGTCTCGGAACAGTAATATTTCGCCATGGCCGCCTCGAGCCGCACATCGACGCCGCCCTGATCTACCATCGCGCAGGCCAGGGTGTTCACGCTGTCCATGGCGAAAGTATCGGCCGCCATATCGGCAATCATCCGGGCCACCGGCTGGTGTTTTCCGATGGGCGCACCCCATTGGACGCGCTCATTGATCCATTTCTGGCTGAAATGCATGCAGGCTTTGCCAACGGCCACCGCAGCGGCCGGCACGGTCAGGCGGCCGGTATTCAGCGTAGTCAGAGCGATTTTCAGCCCCTGCCCCGGCTGGCCGATGATGTTCCCGGCGGGGACCTTCACGTTCGTGAATCGGAGCAGGCCGTTGGAGATGCCGCGAATTCCCATGAAACTGCAGCGGTGAACGACCTCAAAGCCGGGTTCGGACGATTCGACGATGAACGCCGTGACTTGCGGCCGTTCCCTGCCTCGGACGATCCTGGGGGCCGTCAGCGCCATCACAACCAGGATCTCGGCGCAGGGGCCATTTGTACACCAGAGTTTTTCGCCGTTGATGGTGTAATAGGTGCCGTCTTCGGACAACTCGGCGCGGGTGCGCATTTTGGCCGGGTCGGACCCGACCTGCGGCTCGGTGAGCGCGAATGCGGAAACCGCACCTTTGGCCAGGCGGGGCAGGTACTTTTTTTTCTGCTCTTCGCTCCCGAACAGCTTCAACGGTTGCGGCACGCCGATGCTCTGATGGGCCGAAAGACAGACCGCTGTTGATGTGCAGTAACTGGCAATGAACTCCATGATACGGTTGTAGTTGGTCTGAGACATGCCCAGTCCGCCGTATTCTCTTGGGATTTTCAGCCCAAATGCACCTGCATCCGCCAAGGCCAGGAGGGCCTCTTCGGGAATCTCGCCGGATCGGTCCACTTCGCAGGGATCAATGTATGCTTCCAGAACGCGGCGGATCTTGTTGATGTATTCGTCGCCTGTACGTTTATCTTCGGGACTTTGTTCAGGGAACGGATGCAGGAGATCCCATCGGAAATTGCCGTGAAAAAGCTCTTCCACGAAACTGGGATACGTCCATTCCGCCTCGCGCGATTCCTCTGCGAGGTCCATGGCCCGTTCTCTTTCCCGATCGTGACTGCTTGCCATGGCGTACCTTCTGCTTCCTCCACCGCCGCCTGCCTCTAAGTTCTTGTTCGCGGCGAAATTATGGCCTGGGCGTCAGTGTAGAGTAAGCGCTCGGCCTTGTCAAAGAACGCACCCCACATCCTCCTCAACACGTGAGCCGGGCCGCCTATTCGGGTCTGTCTAGTCGCATTCATCACAACTGACTTGTTATCAGTCAGTTATGATAGATTTCGGCCTCATGCGCACTCTTGTATCATCTCCCAGAGACCCCGCTTCCTGCCTTCGAGGCGCACACGGTTCTACCCCGTGGAAAAGAGCGGGATGTCCTCCCCGACCCCATCAGTCCATGCGCGTGCGGATTTCAGCGCGCGCGCGGACGGTATCCTCATCAGCGGGATCACCGGACGGGGCGCCGGGCCCGGCCTTCATGCGGGGCGAATGCGAATCAAGTGGACGCTGTGCGGCTGAAGTGTAATCGTGTAATAGAGGTGGCTTTGGTCATAGCGGAACTCAATCGGGGTGTCTGTCAGCAAATCGACCACTTCAAAAGAGTCAGTTCCAAGAAAGCCGATATGGGCCATGTTAACATCGATTTCGGCGGTGACGGGCTCGTCAAGCTGCTCGCGCACATCGCGGCCTTCTTCGGAACTCATCTGCCAGCGCTGGTCGCCATAGCGTGAGGTGATAAACACCTGGCCCTGCTCTCCTCGCCCATACCGTTCGAGATAGATTCGGTCGGTCCCCACCGTCTCCGCGCCGGTGACAGGCTCCCAACCCGCTTTGGAGAGTTCAAGGATGAGGGGCATATATTTCACAAAAAGCGGGCGGAGCGTGTTATACCACTCGGGATGTTCAAAAAAGGCATCGGTATCGCCGTCCTTACTGAAGAATCCGGGGAACATGCCGTAAAACAGAGCCCATTGAAAATACCGTTCCGCCATGATGAGGGAGGGTTGACGCTCAATGTTCGGGTCAACCTCCTGGTCGAGGTCGGCAAGAATGGGCTCCCGTAAAAACGAGTCGAAGTCGGTGTTGAGCAAGAGACAGATGGGTTTTTGATTTGCGAGCGCGCGGTACGAGATCAGGGTGTCATCCGTAGTGGGGTACCATCGGCCTTCCCGGCACCAGTTCACCTCCTGGCAGGCGATATCCACCAGAGGGACAGGAAATCCGAAGGCGCCGGAAGCCATAATGAGCATGCCGCTTTTGCGGAAGGGTTCAGCGAGCGCGCGAAGGTACTCGTAGGTCGAAAACATGTTCAAGATGCCAACCTTCTGGGTGTGGCTGTCGTACACAAGCGGCAATTCAGCCTGGCCGAAATGGGCGTGGTTGTAGTTGATGGTGGAGCCCCATCCGCTGAGATTATCGACGAATACACCTCCCATGCCTCCTGCTTCGACCGGTTCTTCCTCCATCGCTCCGTCACGAAGGAGGTTCTCGTCCGAACCGGCTTCTCCCAGGAACAGGTCATCGAACCAGGCCGTGGCGCCTTTGGCATCACACAGGAGTACCTTGATGGTGGCCCGAGCGATGGGCTCCGTGCTTTCGAAAGTCTGGCTGACAGGCGCAAAATCGTCCTTTTCCCGTGCAACCTGAATCCGCTCGGTGCGCGACTGGCCCTGGGAATCGAGGAGCGTCACGGAGATGACGCACTGGTCGTCCGAACGGCTCTTCAGGGGTTTGGTTTTGGTGAAGCCACGGAATTCAAGGGGGGCGGGTTCTGTCTGTTCGATCACAACCCGCTGGCCTGCGCCGGCCCGGGGCGTGCTGCGTGACGTTTCCAGGCGGATGGCCGTACTTCCGCCACGACCGCCGCCGACATCCAGGGTATAACCGCCATCAAGCGGCGGCCACGCCGGCAGCGTGGGGGCGCCCCGGCTGCCAAGCCGCTGAGCGATCGAGTCCAGCTCGTGCCGGCCCTTGTTGGTGGCTCCAGCCAGCCCGGTATCGGGATTGACCGCGAAGGCCGCACCATTACACCACGGCGTATCTTTCATGGCCAGCACGGGGCGGCCGGTGATGTCGAGGATTCCGGAGCTGGCGATCTGGTCGCTGCCCATGGGCTTTTGCGATTGGACGAAGCCGACGGCGTCATCCGGCGTTCGCGGGATGTTCTCAGGCATCGGCACCCAGACGTTGGTCGGGTCGGAGTACACAAAAGACAGCAAACCCGGTTGCGCATTCAAGCCGATGTTGTCACGGACAGAATAGTAGGCAAAGAAAAAATCCTCCGGCCCTTCGATGGCATTCACGGGGGTCTTAGGCAGCCAAAGGCCCTCCACACCGGCCCGCCGCTGGTAATAGTCCGAGTAGATGCTGTAATACGAGGCGAGCGCGCCGCGGAATCCCCATCGGGCGGTGAACGGATAGATGACAAAATCAAACGTGGCCTTGCCGGGTGTCGCCGTGGCGGTGGGCGCCAGACCAAAGTCGAACGCCACATAAAACAACCCGGTACGTGCGTCGAAGCCGATGCGGTAGTGCCGGGGCTCGTGCATGGGCACGGCGATAGCTACGCCGCGGTTGCGCGGCGATGCCACGGGATCGTCTTTGTATATCGCACCGAGCGGAAACTTGGACATGGCGCCCGTGGCGCCCGCGACGGTATTGTTGGCATTCATGTAAATGGTCGCCGTCGCTGGAATGCTGGTTCGCGGGTCATCGCACCAGAACCATCCGGAATCATCAACCGGGAGCCCGAAATAGACGGTGACCGCGCGCTCCTCGCTGCGCAAGGCTTCTACAACGCCGCTCACCTGGATGCGATCGTCGCGTGGCGTCATGGATGCCGTGATTCGGAGATTCAGGGGTTCGATGTCCCCTTTGATGACCAGGGTGCTGTCCTGTTGGGTGAAATTCCAGTTCCAGGGCGCAAGGAAATCGGATTTGGCCGCCGTGTCCCGTGCAAAGAAGCCCGGACCGTTCAGCCCGACCTTTTCCTGGTTGACCCAGAGACCGCATACCCGGGCACGCTTGCGCTCGAGGGCCATCTGCAGGCCGTTCCGGGTCTGCATGTAAGGGATCCACACCTTTTCGACGGGGGCGCGAACCGGCTGGGGGCGGACCGGAACGCCCTCGAACATGTAGGTTTCACCACGAAGTTCGAGCAGGTTCACATCGTCGAAGTAGACCGTGCCCACATGGCTGCGGAAGAGAAGATACACGTAGACGGAACGGATCGGCTTCTTCGGCACGACAATAAAATGCCGCTCCTCCCAGTCGTGTGTGCCGGTGCTGAAATTGGCGGTCTGGGCCCACCAGGTTGTGCCGTCCTGGAAAATGAAGTCCAGATAGATGGAATAGCCGCTGTCGGGACTGCCGCTGACCTCTTGCGCGCGGCTCCAGGCGGTGGCCACCACGGGAAAGGGTTGCTCCTGGTTGAGTTCGATACGCTGCCCGGCGCCACATTCGGTGGTGTCGTCGGCAATCGAGCACTGGATCGCGCGGCTGCTGTTGCGGCCGGCGCCCGGGACAATGACATAACCGTCTCCCCAGAAATCCCATTCTGGAAGCTGTACGCCCTTGCCGTCCTTCTCGGCAACTGCGTCGCCCTGGTCGAATGCCGGGTTGGCGAGTAGTTGGGCTTCGGTGGAGAGGTCGACGTCGGTCTGGCGGAAAATCTGGTCTAAAGCGCGGGCTGGAAGAGAGATAAGCGGACAGATGAAAGCGAGCGAAAGCAGTACGATGGTGCGTAAAATTTCCCCTGATCGCTGAAGACATCGTTGGCGCATATGCGATTAGTCCAATCCTGCCTTATCTCGACGCGCACCCGCCTTCCTGAGTGCGCCTTGACGCATCGGCAAAAGGCTTCTCATGCATGGCGACCTGGCCTGAGCGCCCGGGGAGACACCCGCTCTGGCGGAAGAGAGAAGGAAGGCCCGGTACTTCGAAGGCTTACCCGTTCCGGCCGTCCGACCCCCGCGCAGCCAGCGCAGTCTGCACGAACGCAAAGTCAGTCTATATGAAGCCCGTACCCTGGAGCAAGCGCCGCTCCGCATACCGCGGACGCAGAGACTTCGCCCTTGCTTATATCCCTTCTGAATCGGTTTCGTTCCAATTGAGAGGGTATGCCCGAAAACTCGTTATGTCTGTTGCACGAGAGCAGAATGAAGGCCCCCTCGCGGCGGACTCGTGCCAGGCGGCTTTTCCGGCAATAGAAGCGATTGTTCCACCCTCTTGTACGTTTCTCTCGCAGCCCGTACAATGGTCTCTGGTTGCGGATATCCAAAAGACGAGAAAGATGTTACGGAAACCCCGGGAGCAGGGCGTCAATCCGTGGACCATACAGCCCCTGCCCGGCCCGGGCAAGCAATGGAAAAGAAGGAATGCAGCAGAGTAACGCCTCAACGATGCCGCCTTCCTCAGGAGACCGGCGCGGGCAGGCTTTGCGGCCTGCGAGCCACCCGGGCTTGGGCCGGTCTGTTTCGCGGGGCCTCGCGGGCACGATGCCGCCAGAATTCACCGTAAACGCTTCTCCGACGGGCAGCACGCTGTTCGGCCTGTTCCTGCCGGTCACACCGCCGCTACCGCGAATAGAGAGGACGGCGCCATGAACCCTGCCGATGACGCAATGGCCACAGCGGCACCGCGGCCGGAAGACGTCCGGTGGCATCCAGCGATGTTTCAACCATTGCACACCAGCCCCCTGCGGGTCTTGTTCGCGGACGATGAGGAGCCGCTGGTGGTTTCGTCGCTGGAGCTGTTCAAACGGGAGGGCTGGGAAGGCGAGGGCGTCACGAGCGGCGCCGCTGTCCTCGAACATCTTGAGCGCGATGCCTTTGACGTTGTGGTCCTGGATTACACATTAGCGGGCAGCGAAGGAGAGCAATTGCACCAGCGGCTCGCAGACCGGCATCCGTCCCTGCCGGTCATCATCATCACAGGATGCCCCTCGATAGAATCCGCGATTGCCAGCATGCAGCGGAAGGCGTTTGATTACCTTACCAAACCGCTGGACATGGAATACCTGCTCAAACGGGCGCGGGAAGCGGCGGAACAATACCGGCTGCGGCATGCGCTTCAGCATGGCAAACAGCGGTATCAATCGTTGATTGACGACGTGTTGGAGGTTTCTCAGGTTGCGCTCCTGCTCGTTGACGCAGAACACCGCATAGCCTGGATAAACCGCGCGATGGAGCGTTTTTTCGGTCTCCAGCGGCAACGGGTTCTGGGCCGGGACGTTCGCGCGTTTATCGTGGACGAGCTCGCCCCGCACCTTGCGCACCCTGCGGAATTCCAACGCATGATGGTCGCCGCCTACGACAACAACGCGTATCCGGAGCATTTTGAGTGCCGCGTGCTCGAGTCGGGCGACCGTAAAGGCCGGTGGCTGGAACACTGGAGCCAGCCGATTGTGTCCGGGCTGTATGCCGGGGGAAGAATCGAACAGTATGTCGACATCACGACCCGCAAACGCGCGGAAGAAGATCTCCTGGCCAACAGGGAACACCAGGACACGGCACCCGACGGCAGCCCCGACTGGGAGATCTGGCTCGGAGTCGCGGGAGAACTGCTCTACACCTCGCCGTCATGCCAACGTTTCACGGGGTATGAGGTGCAGGAATTCATGGACGATCCTTCACTCCTCACTCGGATCATTCATCCGGACGACCGTCCTGCGCTGGCGCAGCATTACCGGGAAGACATCGTCTCTCCGGAGTGTGCCCGCTTTGATTTCCGCATCATCACGAAGGACGGCCGCAAACGCTGGCTCCATCATGTCTGCCAGCCCGCATACGGAACGGATGGCCAGCCTCTGGGCCGGCATGCCTGGTTCCAGGACATCACCGTACGGCACGCACTGGAAGAGCAGTTGAGGAAGCGGGAGGCCATCCTTGAAGGCATCGGATTTACGGCCGGACAGCTGCTTCGCGACGAGAGCTGGGAACGTTCCATCAGTAAGGTGCTGGAGCGGTTGGGAGCGGCCGCCCATGTGAGCCGCATTACCATCTTCAAGAACCACCAGCTCGAGAGCGGCGAGTTCCTCATGCGGCCGCACGCTTCATGGGTCGATCCCGGCGTGAGCGGAACGCTCGAGACGCCGTTGCCGGAAGGACTCCCCTACCGCGCTGCGGGCCTGGCGCGCTGGGAAACCGTTTTGTCCCACGGCGAATGCCTTTCGGGGATTACGCGCCAGTTTCCCCCGCAGGAACGGCAATTTCTTATGGAGCAGGACATCGCGTCGATTCTGCTGGTGCCGCTGTTTGCCGGGCGGCAGTGGTGGGGGTTTATCGGGTTTGAGGAAAGCGTCCGGGAACGCGTCTGGACCCGCACGGAAATAGCTGCCCTGCGCGCCGCGGCGGACAGCATCAGCGCGGCGATCCAGCGGGAGCTGACCGAGAGCGCCCTGCGCAGCAAGGAGGCGTTTCTCCGGGGCATTCAGGAAGTCATGCTGGATGCCGTCGAGGTGATCGACAGCGAAGGGACGATCGTCTGGCGGAATACGCTTGCGGGCGAAATCTATGGAAACAGCGTGGGCAGCAAGTGCTATGAGAACCTGAACCGCACGGTTCGCTGCCCGGATTGCGCCCACACGGCCATCCAATACGACGGCGTCCCCCGGGATTACGAATGCGAAGTTGTTGACACGCGAGGCCGGAAACGCATCATGTGGGTCCGCGCCACGCCCTTCCACGGCTCGAAGGGGGGCATATCGGCCATTGTGGAAACGAGCCGTGACATCACGGAACGCAAACGCATGGAGGGCGCCCTCCTGGAGAGTCAGCGCCGCCTCGAGCTGGCCCTCGAGGGGAGCGGCCTGGGTTTGTGGGACTGGGACGTGAAACGAGGACGGGTCTACCGGGATCAAGGGTGGAACACGCTGCTGGGATATTCCGCCGAAACCGTGGAGGAGCACAGTTTCGAGCCTTATTGGCCCGCGCATCCGGAAGACATCGCGCAGGCCGCAGAGGCATGGGACAGCCACCTTCAGGGGCATACGGCGTTTTGTGAAGCCCGGGTCCGCATGAAACGTGAAACAGGGGCATGGCGATGGATGCTCGTCCGGGGCCAGGTGGTCGAACGGGACGAGGATGGCACGCCGGTCCGGGCCACAGGCACGATTCGGGATATTACCGAGGCCGTGCTCGCCGAACGGGAGCAGAAGCGACTGTCGGAACGCATGCGCCAGGCCCACAAGCTGGAGAGCCTGGGAATTCTGGCTGGCGGCGTGGCTCATGATTTTAACAATCTGCTGATGGGGATCATGGGCAACGCACATCTGGCCCTCACCAGCCTGCCCCAGAGTTCCCCGGTGCGGCAGCATCTGACCGAGATCGAGCATATCGGGCGGCGGGCCGCCCAGCTGGCGAACCAGATGCTCGCGTTTTCCGGCCAGAGCCGGTTTGCGATGCGGCCGTTGAGTTTGTCGGAGATGATTCGCGATATGGCGCCTCTGTTGACGGCGTGCGTTCCGCGGCGCATCCACCTTCGGTACGAGCTGCGCGACGATCTGCCGGTGGTACTGGCCGACGACCGCCAGCTCCGCCAGATGATCATTGCGCTTCTGGACAATGCCCGGGAAGCTATCGGGAACCGTGCCGGCGAAATCCGTATCCGCACAACTTCCATCAGGGCCGATTCACGCTATCTCGCCAACACCTACGTGGATGACGCGCTGGCCCCCGGCGAATACCTGGTTCTGGAGCTATCAGACGACGGGCCGGGGATCCCCGCTGAAATTGTTCCCAAGATCTTCGATCCATTCTTCACCACCAAATTGACGGGGCGCGGGCTCGGACTTGCGGCGGTGCTTGGTATCATCCGCGGCCATAACGGCGCGATTCGCGTAGACAGCCAGGCGGGCACCGGCTCGAAGTTTGTGGTTTTGCTGCCCAGCACCCAGGTGAAACCGGCGGAAGAGCGAGCCGCGGCGCCCGCACCGGCCGTGGAGTGGCGCGGCCAAGGCCTGGCGTTGCTCGTCGACGATGAAGATGCCGTCTTGCGCGTGGGCGAAGGCATGCTGAAACGCCTGGGTTTCGAGGTCTTGAAAGCCTATGACGGCGTAGAGGCGCTGGAAATCTACGATCGGCATTCTGAGGCTATCGTGTGCGTCATTCTTGACCTCACCATGCCGCGCATGGGAGGTGAAGAGGCCTTTTTGCAGCTGCGCTCCCGAAAACCCGATCTCCCCATCATCCTGTCCAGCGGTTACAGCGAAATGGACGTGGTGGGCCGGTTTACGGGCAAGAGGCTCACGGCATTCATCCACAAACCCTACACGGGCGATGAACTCCGGGAAATCCTGCGCAAGACGCTGACTGAATGAGCCGCAGGATCTGCGCCACCTGGCATTCTACAGCGGAAGCGCACCGGCGCCCCCGGCCGCGCCAGTCACCAGTATGTCGCAGGGCAATCCGGTGCGCGCATGGTATTCACGGGCCAGCCTCGCCTTGAACGGCTCGATCTCCGCGTTGGCCACGAGGCTGACCGTACATCCGCCAAAACCGGCCCCGGTCATGCGGGAGCCGAAACACCCGGGAATGCTGCGGGCGATCTCCGTCATGGCGTCGAGTTCCGGACAGGTGACTTCATAATCCACCCGCAGGCTTTCATCGGAGGCGTTCATGAGGCGGCCGAGGCCGTCCAGGTCGCCCGCGCGCATGGCTCCGCAGGCGGCGCGGGTTCGCGTGTTTTCCGTAATGACGTGCCGGGCGCGCCGGTACGCGATGCCGGAGAGAGAGGCGCGCGCGGCCTCCAGATCCTCTATTGTGAAGTCGCGGAGATGGCTGCCTGTCTTTCCCAGGGTCTGGCGCATCCCTTCAACGGCTTCGCGGCACTGCGCAACGCGCTCATTGTACTTCGAAGCGGTCAGTCCGCGGGCCACGCCCGTGTTGGCGACGGCGAAGCACGCGCTGTCAAATGAGGCGGGAATAAGCTCATACTCGAAACTGCGGCAATCCAGAAATAGGACGTGGCCGGCCCTGCCCATCCGTGAGATGAACTGGTCCATGATGCCGGTACTCAGCCCCAGGAAATCATTTTCCACGCGCTGTCCCAGGCGCGGGGCTTCCGGCCCCTCCAGGGTGAACCCGCCCAGCTGTTCAAAGAGGCACAGGGCGGCCATTTCGAGGCTGGCGGAACTGCTCAGACCGCACGCGACGGGGACATCGCCGAGGATCATCATTTCGGCGCCGTAAAGCGGCCTGCCCAGCAGCGCCAGCTCGCGCGCCACGCCGACGATATAGTCGAGCCAGGGCTCGGCGGGATTGCGCTCAAAACGATCCAGCGGAGCCTCCGCCACGCGGTTGAGATTGGCGGCACAGGCCCGGATGATCGGGGCATCGAGGGGCCGGGCGACAATGACCGTATCACGTTCGATGGCCATCGGCAGCACAAAACCGTGGTTGTAATCCGTATGCTCTCCGATGATGTTGACTCGGCCGGGCGCGCGCACGCCGAGCGTTGGGAGCGTCCTGAAATGGCTTTTAAACCGGGAGACTGCTTCCTGGCGGCTGATACTCACGGTCATGTCCCCTTTGTAGTGAATCGGCCGGGTTGCGCGGCAAACTCCAGCGAATATTGCGGTCCAGCGTCCATTTCGAGTGCGGCAGGCACCGGGTAAGCCTATCATACCATCGGTGTTACGCAGCGCCCAAGCGACCGGTCTGAAAATGCAATTGGCGGCGGCCTGAAATCTTGATGCGGCCTGTGGGTTCGCGTAGGATGAGGCTCACGGCGCAGGAGGGATGGTATGAAGCATACGAAGCTGGCACTGTTGGGCGGGAAACCAGCGGTGCCGGAGGGCACGATCCGTACGCGGCCCCCGATCGATTCGAGCGATGAAGAAAGAGTGCTGGCATCACTCCGGGGCAAAAACCACGCCTACGGCCCCAATTGCAAGGCTTTTGAAGACGAGTTTGCGGCCTGGAACGGAAATCGGTTTGCCCTTACGACGAACAGCGGCACCGCCGCATTGCACCTGGCGGTGGCGGCCTGCGGCTGCGGCGGGGGCGATGAGGTCATCGTCCCGGCCTACTGTTGGCCTTCGTCGGCGGCCTGCGTGCTGCATCATCATGCCATTCCGGTGTTCGTGGACATCGATTACGACACCATGAACATCGACCCGTCCCGCATCGAGGCGGCCATCTCTGAACGGACCAAAGCCATCATCGCCGCCCATCTGCACGGGTTGCCGGCCAGTATGGATCCGATCCTGGAGATCGCGGTCCGGCATGGGCTGCGCGTGATTGAAGACTGTTGCCAGGCCCACGGCGCCGAATACAAGGGAACGCGCGTCGGGCGTCTGGCCGACTGCGGCGCATTCAGCTTCAATCAGAGCAAGTGCCTGTGTTCCGGCGAGGGCGGCATGTTCGTGACGGACAACGAGGAGATCCTCCAGCGGGCGCGCCAGGCCTGGTCTTTCGGCGGCCCGGGCGGCCTCGGGGAAGGCACCGGCCCGTTCGCGTATGCGCTGGGCTGGATGTACCGCAACAATGATTTGACAGCTGCGTTCGGCCGCGCGCAACTGGCCAAGCTCGACGCGTATCTCGAGACGGCTGCGCGAAACGCAAAGATCCTTGCGGATGGCGTGCGCGACATTCCCGGGTTGCAGCCGCCCATCGCGCCCGAAGGGCACCGGACCAACTGGTACAACTTCGTCTGCCATGTAGATGGCACGGCCCATGGATACCAGGGTCCGCCAGAGCGGTTTCGCAACGCCATTGTGAAAGCGTTGCAGGCGGAAGGGGTGCCCGTCGATGTCTGGCAGGATTTCATTTTGCCGAACATGGCGGTGTTTCAGGCACAACGTGACTTTTCTGACGGTCAGCCCCGGAATCCGGCGTATGATCCCGCACAATTTCCGAAGGCACAAAAGCATTGCGAAACGCACATGGGCCTGACCGTGCCGCTGCGCGCGCCCAACGACGAATTGGTGGCCCAGCTCGTGGGCGCGGGCATCCGGAAGGTATTTGAAGGCATCGGCGCCCTTGATATCGACGTGCTGGGCGCGGAAACCACCGCCTAGCGCACGGCGATCAGGCAGCAGCCCAACTGAGCCTCCACGGCCTGGAGTTTCGACAACCGGGCGGCGTCGATCGCGTCTGGCTCGGTTTCAACGGCGGTCAGGGCCAGGATTTTGAGCCCTTCCTCTTGTTCAAGCTGCTGGATCGCCGTCAATTGCGCCGTGCTGAGCGTTGCGAATGTGTACAGCATGCCGTGACCTCCCTGCGCAGTGTCCGGAGCCGTCACGAGCCGGCCTCAGGACAGTCCTTCCACTTCCCACCCTTCCCGGTAGGGTACCCGCAGAAGGGCATTGGCTTCGGGCGCATTAGTGAACTGCAAGTTTGGCGCATCCCATTCCAAGGTCTGCCCGGCGCAGCGATTGGCCACATTCCCCAACAGCACCGCCTCGACCAGAGGGCTCGCGTTCGAGAAGCTGGAAGCGGCGGTATCCGTGCCCAGGCAGGCGTTAACCCATTGGTGGTAATGATTGAGGCTCGGCAGCTCGGGCTGTGTGAACTCTTTGAACTTGTCTTCGGGGTACAGCAGGATGGGCTTCCCATAATGAGCCAGCACCATGGTGCCCTCTTCGCCGACAATGACCGAGCCGGCATCAGGGAGGGGCACGCCGGCGGGCAGGCCCATGGCCTCCGGGCCGGGCCGTTTGCCGCCATCGTACCACGTGGCGCAGATCGTATCGCCGGCCGCCATAGCGGTTGCCGGGAATTCGTAGCGGATGACCTCCCAATACGGCCACACCCCATCAGCAAACTCCGGAGTCTCTGCCGTAAGGCGCAGTGGCGCGCCAATGCCCAATCCGCTAAACACCGGGTCAAAGATGTGGCACCCAAAATCGCCCAGGGCGCCCGAGCCGAAGTCCTGCCAGAAGCGCCAAAGGCGGGGATGGTAAAGCTCGGCCTTGAACGGGCGGGGCGGCGCCACGCCCAGCCACAGATCCCAGTGCAATCCCGAAGGAAGCGGATCTTCGGTCACCGGGCGGACCAGATCCTTGCCTCCGTAGGCGTTGGATATCCACGAATGCCATTCTTTCACCCTGCCGAGAACACCGTCCTGCATCATTTTCACTGCGTTTCGATAACTGGCATGCGCATGGATCTGGTTGCCCATCTGGGTCACGACGCCCTTCCGCTCGGCGGCCAGCCGCAACTGGCGGGCTTCGTAGACTTCCTGAGTCAGGGGTTTCTCGCAATAGCAGTGCTTGCCCAGTGAAATCGCCGAATAGGCGATTGGGGCATGCATATGGTCGGGCGTGGCCACGCATACCGCATCGATGTGGTCAGCTTCCTGAGCAAACAGCTCGCGCCAGTCGACATAGGTGCGGGCATCCTTGTGCTTGCGTGCCGCTTCATTGAGGCGGGTTTCGTCCACATCGCAGAGGGCGATTACATCGACTTTCCGGCTGGAAACGATCGAATCGAGGTCGCTGGCACCCTTTCCCCCGACGCCGATTGCGGCCAGTTGAAGTCTGCTGTTGGGCGACTGGCCCAGGCTGAGGCGAGGGAGGATCAGGGGAGCGGTCAGTGCAAGGCTCGACTGCTTGAGAAAGGCTCGGCGCGAAAAACGTGATTGCATGCGAGGTCTCCGAAGAAATTGTGGCACTGAAATGGAGTATAAAACACGTCCCCCCGAGGTTCAATGGAATGCGTGGAAGTTGGCAGCGCTCCGGTCATGGGCAGCGTTGCATTGAGAAAAATCAGCCGCCGGGCAGCTGTCCGGCGGCCTTCATTCGTCATCTGCTTTCGGGAGACGGCGCCAGCAGGTCGTGCCACTGGGCGCGCAGGGCGGCGAGCTGCTGTTCCTGGCGCTCATCAAACGAGCCCAGGCGCTGCGCATAGGTGTCCATCCACACGATCAGCCGTTCGAGGTGGGCGGGAGCCAGTTTCACGCCGTGGTGGCCGTCCGGGCGGGTGAGCATCGCCAGGAGCGGGCTGCTGGCCGCGGCGCCTTGCCCTTCCAGCGATTCTCCCTTTGCGTAACGCTCCTGCACATGCTCGCGCAGACTGGGCTCCCCGAACGCGACCAGCATGTCATACGATGCCTCCGCCGTAAGCGGGCGCTGCGCGGCGCCGGGATGCTCGCTGTCCGCCCGGTGGCATGCGACGCAGTTCGCATCCAGCACGGGCTGCACCAGACGGTCGAAGCGCAGGGGCCAGGAGCCTTCCGGGCCGGGCGCAATTTTCGAAGGTTCCCTGCGTGCGGCCACGGCCCGGGTCGCCGGCGGGGCCATGGTGCGCGGCTCGTGGCATCCCACACAACTGAGCGTTTGGCCGGGTTGGACGTGCGTGGAACTCCGCATGGACTGAAGCGCGATCCCGTGTTCGTCCAGCGCCTGGAAAAACACCATCACTCCGGCGGGTGCGCGGAAATGTGCTGAACCGTCCGCCTCGACAGGTACCGTTCCCAACACACACTTGCCCGGATCGTCGTTTGTAACGCCCAGGTTGGGAGAGTTCATCGTCGGATGGGTCTTGACGGGAACCGCGACGATACGGAGCGCTTTGACTGTTCCACGCGGCGTGTTGGGCAGTCCCTGGTACACGTCGGTCATCACAAAGCGGCCCTCCTGGGCCCGGTCCCATTCCGGAGCGTCGGGCCGTTGGAGCGGTTTCGGCTGCGGTTCCAGCGGCATCGGCCAGGCGCAGGAGAAATCGGGATCACGGTGGAGCAGTTCCAGATTGCCATCGGCGTCGAAAAGATAGAGGCCCATGGCATTGCCGGGCATGGTGACCCCTTCCCGCATATTCTCCACCCTGCCCCAGGCCACGAGATAGAACCGCTCCGACAGGGGCCAGGGATTAGCGAAATACGTCTCGGGCCAACCCTCGATCTCCGGAAAAACGACTTCCGGCGTCAGGCGGGTGATCGGCGCAGTGCCCTCCGTGCCCACGGAAGGGTCGAGCAGGACCAGGCTGCCCATGGTCTGTGCGTGATGTCCTGAGGCCGTGAAGATGATCTTCCGGGAATTCGGGATCGACCGTGGTTCGAAGGTGCAATGGGGCGCATGCGTAAAGTTGCCGTAGACGATGCTGCTGTTCGTGCCGTCGGGGTTGATAGACCACAGGCCCATATACGGCATGTTGTCGCGGTCGACATAGTCCCACCGGGAATAAAGGATGCGCCCATCGTGGGCGATGCTGGGCGTCCATTCGAACATCTCGAAGGGCGAAATGGCGCAGAGGTCTCCCCCGTCGGCGTTCATGCGGTGGAGGGTGTAGACGGCTACGGGGCGTTCGGGTCCGCCCCCGCAGCGCACGTAGGCATCGGGCAGATCCGGCGTTTCCAGCGTGCACCGGGCGCTGTCTTTACCGCACTGCAGTGCCTGCCCGCGCCGGGTTGACAGGAAAATGATGTCGCCGCCCGGCAGATACCGCGCGTCAAAATCGTCGTACTTGCCTCGAGTCAGCTGCCTCACCTGCCGCGTAGCCAGATCCATCTCGAACACGTGATAGAACGCATCCTCGGGAACGTTGTCTTTGTTGAGTTTGTCCGGCTGTTCCGCGAGGCCGGGGTAATAGCGGCACCAGGCAAACAGGGCCCGGGTTGCGTCGTACGACAGGATCGGGCGCAGAAAACTCCCACCCCCGCCCATCGCCTCGCTGAGGCATTCGATGGCGGGGCCGTCGGGGTGGGCGAAGTTGCGCAGGAGATACAAACCGCCTCCCGGGCGGGACCACCAGCCGTAATACTGGTCCGACATGTGGTTATACGTACCCGGTTGGCGTTTGGCGAAAAAGATCGTGCCAAAGGACAGGATCGGGTGCGCCAGCGTGAGCCTGCGCTGAAGCCAGCGCGCTTCAAAACAGGCCTCCTGAGAACCTTCCCGCCTGGCAAGGCTGGCCAGCAGGGCGCGCTCGGCCGAGACGTCGATGCCCTCCATCTCCAGCTCGTCCAGAAGGCCGGCCGAATGAGCCACGACCCGCGCCAGACGCGCGTCCCAGTCTATCGATGCCGGCGGCAGGTGGTATATCGACCATTGCGAAAGGCTGCTCTGCAGGGCGGGGCGGTGCAGCGCCAGGTTCTCGCCCGGCTCATCAGCGCCGAAGATCTCCACCTCATCGAGATGCAGAAACTCCTCACCCGGCAGCTGGACGCGCACAAAACGGGCCGGTTTTCCTCCAATATCGATCACGAGCGGGGCATTATCCGAAAACCCGTAGAAGACCGTGCCGTCGTGTGCGTACCATGCCTGCCACGACGACCCGTCAACCGATGCCAGCACCTGAAGATGCGCGGCCCGTGGTGCGACAGCGTCGCAGCGGTTCCAGACGACGATCCGCTGAATCGGGTACTCGCTTTCCAGGTCAACCTGCCACCAGGGGGTATCCTGGCGGTCGGTATGGAAACCCCATCCCCCGTCCTTGACGCCGTCGCAGGCGCCCGCGGCATCTGACTCGGGAGTGATTTCCTGGGAGAGCGCGCCGTAACGGTACTGTTCCTGGAACAGCCAGTCGGCCTCGACCTGATCGCGAAACGAGCGTTCTCGCGCCACCGTGCTGAGGTTCGCGCCGGGGCCGCCGATGGCGCCTCCTGTCGAAGAATCCGGTTCTTTCGCCGGCGCGGCTTGCGAAGAGAAGATGATGATCCCTGCGAATAGCGCGCAGGAGCACAGAAGATACGATATCCGGCATGGCCACGTGAACGTCAGGCGCATAAGCGAAGTCCCCCATGAGTTTGTGGCCCTATGATACATCGTCCGCTTTTGGTTTGATAGTGGGTTTAGGGTATCGTGGGCCAGCTTTCAGAGCCGAAGTATGGGGAGTCTGACTGCATGACGCGGCGTGAACGACTGATGAAGACCCTGGCGGGCCAGCCGGTTGACCGGCCCCCCGTCTGCTTCTATGAGCTGAATGGCATCGACGAGGAGCCGGACGACCCCGATCCCTTTAACGTGTTCAACGATCCGTCCTGGCGACCTCTGCTGGACCTGACCCGTGACCGGACCGATCGCATCGTGCTGCGCAGTGTGCCGTTTCAGGACAAGCCCCCGGACCCGCTGGAACCGTTCCGCACCTTTGAACAGTGGGAAGAGAGCGGATGCCGGCTTGAACGCACGACCCTGCGCGCCGGCGGCAGGACCCTGACGACGCTGAACCGTCAGGACGAGGGCGTATATACGATCTGGACCGTCGAGCACCTGTTGAAAGATCTCGACGATTTCAAAGCATGGCTCGCGCTGCCGCAGGAGGAGTTTGGCGGCACGCCTGACATCGCGGAAGTCCTGATGACGGAAGATCTGCTGGGCGATGCAGGGATCGTTTGTCTTGACACGCCGGATCCGCTGTGCCACGTCGCGCCCCTCTTCGATATGGGCACCTACCTGCTCATCGCAATGACAGAAAACGCGTTGATGCACCAGGCGCTCGAGAAGGTGGCGTCGCTGCTCCTGCCGCGCGTGGAGGCCGTGGCACGCGCGCTTCCGGGCCGCCTCTGGCGGATCTTCGGCCCGGAATACGCGTCGCCGCCCTACTTGCCCCCCAATCTCTTCGAAGAATACGCGGCCCGCTATGTCACGCCCATGGTGGAGGCGATTCAGCGGCATGGCGGCTACGCGCGCGTACATTCCCACGGGCGATTGCGCGATATCCTCGACCACATCGCCGCTACCGGCTGTTGCGGCCTCGATCCGATTGAACCTCCGCCGCAGGGGGACGTGACGCTCGCCTATGTTCGCGAACGTTATGGCGCGCAGATGGCGCTCTTCGGCAATCTTGAAGTGTCGGACATCGAAAACCTGCCCACGCCCCAGTTCGCCGAAAAGGTCGCCACGGCCCTGCGCGAAGGGACGGCTGGCACAGGCCGCGGCCTGGTCGTGATGCCGAGCGCCGCCCCGTACGGGCGCGTAATTTCGCCATTGACCCTGCGGAATTACGAAGAAATGGTGCGGCAGGCGGAGGCGTTTTCAGGCGCATGATGGAAAAAGCCCGGCGGAAACCGCCGGGCTCTCCGTTTCATGCACTCACTGCCTGACCGCTCGCGCGGCCGGTGTTCACGGCGCCAGCGCGTCCAGTAACTGAGCCATTTCGCGCCGGACCGCACGGATTGCCGCATACCGCTTGTCTTCCACCACCCGGACTCCGGGCAACCCTTCCTTGCCGGGGGTAGTGCCGTCTTCATCCCATCCGCAGAACCGCGCGATCTCCAGGACGCTTTCTGAAAGGAGCGTCTCGGCCTTCGCGACCGCTTCCGGGGCACGGTTTTCGGCCTGGGCCTTCCGTGCGGCGTCGCGAAGCACAACGAGCATATCGAAATCTTCGATGCCGTCGCGCACGGCTTCCCAGCGTTTGCTGATAACGACGCCGTCACCCGGGTACACCATCAGATAATCGAGGGTATCTTCGGGTTTGTACCAGGGATCCGCCACCGAGGTGCAGTACGACCAGAATCCGATGCCCGAGAGCTTGTGATGCCAGGCCAGCCAGGGCTGTCCCCGGTAATAGCCCAGCGGCGAGCGGTGTTTCGCATTATCGAGGCATTCGTAGGTCCACAGGGTCTTGCCGGAGTTCTTGATAACCTCCAGCTTGTCCTGATTCTCGTCGAGCAGGAATCCTTCCAGATTCGGGCACCAGATGTCGACGTACGGCAGCATCTCGACCAGCTCTTCTTTGCGAATCCGCGCCACGGGATCGGTATACATCAAGATCTTCGGATCGGCTTCCCGGGCGAGCTGCGCGTAGAAGAGGTACCGCTCGACCAGCCCTTCCTCCAACCCGGGTTCATCGACGGGATACATGGCATACTGGTCGTACCCGAGGCCCATGTCCTTGAGGTGGGCCACCCAGGCACGCATCCAGGCCACAAACGCCTTTCGATAGGCATCGGTCCCGATACCTCCCGGGCCCGTGATCCCGCCCGTATTGTGAAACAAAATCATGCCATGAGGCGCATAACGGCGCACGTAGGCGTCGTGTTGAGTGTAATCAATCTCTCCGGTAAACGCGCCCGTCTCGTCGTAGGTGGCTCTCGGGACGAGCCCCGTCACGAACACGTTGTTCCCGTGTGCGACGCGATCCTCAATCGTCTCGTCCTCAAAACCCTGCATTCGCGGAGTCTGGTACACGTACCCCCAGTTGCAGTGTCTGAGCGCTTGTGTCTCGGGTAAGGCGGCGCCCCAGACGTCGATGGTGAGCGGGGCCGTGAATTCCCGCGACTCGACTTCGAGCGTGCGTATCCGGATCGTGCTCATCCAGCGGCCGGGGGCCAGGTCTTTCGTTTGGACCGCAAACCACAGTTGCCGCGCATCCCAGGCGGGCAGAATCAGGACGTAGCCGGAGTTGATGCGCGGCAGAACGTCCGCGGAGAGATCCAGCGACTGCGTCGGCACGCTCACTACCTCGTGGATCGCGATGACATCGCGTGGGGCAACGGGCGCCGTCTCTGACGCGCCTTCGAGCACCAGCGGATCGATCTCAACGCGCGCCTGCAGGGGCGCGGTACCGAGATTGAACACGTTGAGCGCCGCGTCTTCGACCTCGCCATTGAACGCTTCGATCGTCACCCCGGGCTCTTCCAGTCGCCCCTCCAGAATCTCGTCAAACGCGCCGAAAGGCGCCCAGGGATTGGCTGCGCTCAGCCGCAGAGGCCAGGAGCCCGCGTCGCGATGCTCCGCGGCGGTCTTCATAAGCTTGAGCAAGCTGGAAAAATCATGAATGTCCCGCTGCACCACGTCTCTGAGCTCGCGTTGCTCGATGTCTGACAGGGTTGTGATGCCCGCGATCCGCTTCGCGCAGTGTTCGCGCCGTTCCCTGACTTCGCTGGCGCGGCCCAGGGCGGCATACGCATCGGGAAGATGCTGCGCGGCCACCGTCACACCGTCCAGCAGTGCGGCCAGATCGGAGAGTTCTTTCTGCAGGGGCACGATCTGGGCGCTATGCGAACGCCGGGCCACAATCGTCTCCCCATCGTACACGCAGCACGTTATCTGCAGGTCCACCGTCCTTCCGGTTGGCAGTGAATACCGATCGGTTACGGTGGCCACCGGGTCCGACACCTCCACGGATGTCGTGCGCGGTATTTCACCGCTCCGTGAAGTCGTGATGTCGACGCGCAGCGGGCGCCGGGCCGGATTGTCGATGTCGAATTGAATGGCGTTTTCTCCCGCGTACAGGGAACCGAAATCCGCAGCGGTAATGCGTACGCGGGATTGCTCTCCGTCCGTCACCAGCGCGCCCGCGCGCGCGGAAGTGAAGCGGTATTCGGGCCAGAGCACCCGCGCACCGGCTTGGGCGGTGGGCCATTTCCAGGCCAACACGCCTCCAGATGTGCAGGCATAGACGATGCAGGGCGTGCCGTTACCCTGCAGATCGGCGACCGTCGGCGAGGCATTCGTCGGATTCGGCATCCGGATCTTGTCTTTGATCTCGCCGTCCGCGTTGAACACGAAGAGTTCGCCGCTGTAACCGGCGGCCACGATTTCGATGGCGCCGTCACCGTCGATGTCCGCCAGGGCCGGGGATCGCCGCGCCCGCGCGTGAAGGTTGCCGGTCCAGAGTTTGGTGCCATCGGGAGCAATGGACGCGATCTGCCCGGACAGGTCGATCGTGTAGATCTCCGGGATGCCGTCCTGGTTTGCATCACCGACGCAGATGCTGCTGTCGATCTCCTTGGGCATCTCGAATCGCCACATCACCTCGCCGTTCGCGTCAACGGCCACGACGGCGTTGTCAATTGCCGTCAGGATCTCGCGGGTGCCGTCGTTGTTGATGTCGGCGAGAATCGGCGCGGCACCCTTGGCATCGATACCCAGGCGCCACACTTCTTTCCCGCTGGCATCCAGGCGGATCAGCGGCGCCTTGGAACCCGAGATAAAGATCGATGGCGCCTCGGATCCGGACAGCGTTCCGACGGCGGGCGAGAGGGTGTATCCGTGGTCGCCATCGTATTGCCAAAGGCGCTCGCCCACCGCAGACAGGCAGACCACATGACCCGCCGAATCGCCGGCAATCACTTCGAGGTGCCCGTCGCCATCGAGATCGTACACCGTAATCGCGGTGCTCCCCCATTCGATCGATGCGGGCAAGTCATATTTCCAGATTACATCTCCGCTCTGGCCGTCCAGGCAGAACAGCGTACCGACTTGATTCAGCACAAGGATTTCCAGGCGCTCGTCTTCAACCAGATCCGCCACGGTGGGCGGCAGGCTGATGGGGATCTGCAGGCTCCGGCCCCAGACCTCGCGCCCTGCGCTGTCAATCACCACCACGCTCCCTGACACGGTGGTCAAGATCACATCCTGATGTCCGTCGCCGTTTATATCGGCTACCGCCGGGGAGCTGTCGAAATTGCCCAGAGGCGTTTGAAAATGCCACAGCTGTTCCGCTGCCTCGCCACACCACGCGACGGCAGCCAGCAACACAACCAGAAGGACAGATCTCCAACTCATGCCATGCACTCCTGAAACGATTGGACAGTGTTTGGGTCGAACGGCCTACAATAAGCACCCGGCCGCGCGTATTCAAGCTGAGGTGGTTGAATTTCATCGGCAAGCTCGCGACAATACAGACACAGGCTGTGGTGTGGTGCCGGGTAGACAACCCTGAAAAGCTGCAACTGTTGGGAGACTGCCGTGCTCGCCATTGCTATTTCCTGCGCTGTCGTGTTCGTATGTCTGGGGTGGATGCGGCAGGCTCGCGCCGAAACGCTGGACTGGGAAAACCCGGCCCTGCTCGGGCGCAACAAGGAACCGTACCACTGCACACTGCTGCCGTATCCCGACGCAGCATCCGCGCTGGAGGGCACGCGCGACGCCTCGCCGTTCCACCAATCGCTGAATGGCACGTGGAAGTTTCACTGGGTAGGCCAGCCCGCCGACCGCCCTCGCGATTTTTTCAAACCGGAGTATGACGTCTCCCACTGGGGCGAGATCCCGGTGCCGTCGGTATGGCAGCTTCAGGGTTACGGCATCCCCATCTACACCAACGTGCGGTATCCGTTTCCTCCGAATCCGCCGCACATCCCCCAGGACTACAATCCCGTGGGTTCGTACCGGCGCGTCTTTGAAATCCCCGAAACGTGGCGCGGCAGGCGTATTTTCATCCATTTCGACGGCGTCGAGAGCGCCTTCTATCTCTGGCTGAACGGTACAGAGGTCGGTTTCAGCAAAAACAGCCTGGGTCCCGCTGAATTCGACATCACCTCGTTTCTGAAAGACGGTGAAAACACCCTCGCCGTTGAGGTGTACCGCTGGTCGGATGGCAGCTACCTCGAAGATCAGGACATGTGGCGGTTTTCGGGCATTTTCCGCGATGTCTACCTGTTTGCCGCGCCCGAGACTCACGTGCGCGATTTCTTCGTCCGATGCCGGTTTGATGGCGAATACCGCGACGCCTCGCTTCAACTTACTGCCAAAGTGCGCAACTACGGTGCGCGAACCGGCGGCGCCCATACGCTGGAGGCTGTGCTCCTGGATGCTGATGGCGCGCCTGCAGAGAAGGCGCCGTTGATGGCCACGGAATTCGGGCCCCTTGCGGCCGGCGAAGAGCAAGTTCTGGAACTCGAAGCTCTGGTGAAGGCACCCCGGCACTGGTCAGCCGAAGACCCGTATCTCTACACGCTTCTGCTCGAGCTCAAGACGCCATCGGGAGAAACCGTGGAGGTGGTATCCTGCCGTTTCGGATTTCGCGACGTGGCGATCCGTGATGCCCAGCTGCTGATCAACGGCGTGCCCGTAAAGCTCAAGGGCGTCAACCGGCATGAACACGACCCCTGGCGCGGGCGGGCCATCACGCACGAACGTATGGTGCAGGACATCGAACTGCTCAAGCGTTTCAATTTCAATACGGTGCGCACAAGCCACTACCCCAGCGACCCCAAGTGGTACGAACTGTGCGACCGCTATGGCATCTTCCTCATCGACGAGGCCAACCTCGAATCCCATGGCATGGGGTACGACCTCAACAGCACGCTTGGAAACCGGCCGGATTGGGAAGCCGCGCACGTCGACCGGCATACGGCGCTGGTGGAACGTGACAAAAATCACCCGTCGGTCATTATCTGGTCGCTGGGCAACGAAGCGGGCAGCGGCTGCAATTTTGAGGCGGGCGCCCGCGCCATACGCGCCCTCGACCCCACGCGCCCCATCCACTACGAGCGCATGAACGACGTGGCGGATATCGACAGCGTGATGTACCCCCATCTGGACGATCTCATCGCCGAAGGGAAGAAGGATTCACCCAAGCCGTTCATCATGTGTGAATACGCGCACGCCATGGGCAACGCCGTGGGCAATCTGGAGGAATACTGGGAGGCTATCGAGACGCACGACCGCTTGATTGGGGGCTGCATCTGGGAGTGGGCCGACCACGGCATTTTCAAGCAGACGGAAGACGAACCCCGCGAGGACGGTTCGCGGCCCTGGTTCTGGGCCTACGGCGGCGATTTTGACGACCAGCCCAACGACGGCAACTTCTGCATGGACGGTCTGGTCTTTCCCGACCGCAGCATCCCGCCCAAGATGTGGGAGGTCAAGAAGGTCTACCAGTACGTGGCTGTCGCCCCCGTCGATCTGGCCCGCGGCAGGGTACGCATCCGCAACAAGCATTTCTTCGTGAACCTGGATCGCTACGAGCTGCGGTGGGGCATCCGCGAAGATGGGCGCATCGTGGAAGAGAGCGCCTTGCCGCCGCTGGATCTGCCCGCTGGCCAGGAGACAGAACTCAGCATCCCCTTTGCCCCGCCGTCACCGAAACCCGGTGCCGAGTACACGCTGCGGATCAGCTTTCACCTGCGAGACAAGACCCTGTGGGCGGAAGCAGGCCATGAGGCCGCCTGGGAACAGATGCGCCTGCCGGTTGAATCGGGCAAAAGACCCGCAGCCACGTTTGGCTGCGGCTCCAATCTGAAAGTCCAGGAAGGCGACACGCTGATGACGGTCTCCGGCGCCGGATTCACGGTCCGCTTCAGCAAGTCTCATGGCAGTATCGCGACCATCGTCTACGACGGACAGGAGATCCTGCCCCGCGGCGGCGCCGTATTCCACGGGCCCGTACTGAACCTCCTTCGCGCATTTACCGACAACGACACCCGGCTCATCGGCGGCGAGAGTCTCAAGCGGGACTTCTACGCGGCGGGCCTGAGCCAGATGCGTTTCTACCTGAAACGCTTCGAGGTAACCCAGGAAAATGGAGAAATGGCGCGCATCACGGCACGTCTGGACTGCCTGGGAAGCAAGGGCCGGGGCTTCATGCACGAGTGCGTGTATACGATCTACCCGGACGGCTCCATACACCTGCGGAACCACCTTGAGCCCCAGGGGGAGCTGCCCATGCTGCCGCGCATCGGCCTCAAAATGGTGCTGGCGGGCGAACTTGAACACCTGGCCTGGTACGGACGCGGTCCGCACGAAAGCTACCCTGATCGTAAAACCGGCGCGGCCCTCGGAAAATACAAAGGCACGGTAACCGCGCAGTATGTGCCCTATCCCTTCCCTCAGGAATGCGGCAACAAGGAAGATGTGCGCTGGGCTTCGCTCACGAACGAGGCGGGAAAGGGCGTGCTGCTGGTCATGGATTCGCCGCTCTCGTTCAGCGCATTGCGGTTCATGCCCTGCGACCTTAACCGCGCGACACACCCCAGTGACCTGAAACCGCGGCGGAATATTACGGTCTGCGTGGATTACCGGCATTGCGGACTGGGGAACGCGAGTTGCGGCCCGCCCGTGCTGGAAAAATACGCTTTGTACGCGTCCACGGTCGATTTCGGGTTCGCATTGCGTCCCCTGCGCGCCGGAAAAGCCGATGTGGCGGCACTGGCACGCGAGGCCCTGCCCTCCAGCGAAATATGATCTGCGCGCGGTGGTGGGTGAGGCAATGCCGCCTGATTTCGGATTCGGCGTTATGGTTTGGCTCAAAAAAAGGATGACTTCACCATGAAACCCACACGCCGGGACATGCTCAAGGTTCTTGCGGGCAGCGCTGCGCTGGTCGAGGGCGGTTACGCCATGCGCACTGCACAAGCGGCCGATGAGGCCTCGCCGGCACCGCAGGGGCCTGTCCCCACGCCCGAACCGCGCATCGAGCGGTTTGAACGGCTGGCTTACGGCATGTTCATCCACTGGGGCATCTATTCTCAGCTGGGCAAGGGCGCCTGGGTCATGAACCAGGAGAAAATCCCCCTCGATGAGTACAAGCGTCTGAGCGACACCTTCACGGCCTCGGAATTTGACGGCCGGGCCATTGCACGCATCGCCCGGCGCGCGGGACAGCGCTACGCCACGCTTACCACCCGCCACCACGATGGATTCAGCCTTTACGACACCCGGGGGCTCTCCGATTTCGACGCCGTGCAGAGCCCGGCGAAACGCGACCTCGTAGCAGAGTTCATCGAAGGATGCCGCGCCGAAGGCATCGTTCCCATGTGCTACCACACCACACTGGACTGGTACCACCCCGATTTCAACGCCAATTTTGACGCGTACCTCGACTACCTGCACGCCTCAGTCGAGCTGCTGTGCACTCAATATGGCGAACTGGGCGGATTCTGGTTTGATGGGAACTGGAGCAAGCGGGATGTCGACTGGAAGGAAGATCGGCTGTACGCGCTGATCCGAAAACACCAGCCCCAGGCCATGATCATCAACAATACGGGCATACATGAGCTGGGCCGGCTCGGCCATCCCGAGATTGACTGCGCCACGTTCGAACAGGGCCGCCCCACTCCCATGGACCGCCGCGGCATGTCCAAATACATCAGCGCCGAGATGTGCCAGACCATGAACACGCACTGGGCTATTTCCACGATGGATTACAACTACATGTCGCCCGCGGATATCATCGTGAACCTGTGCGCCTGCCGAAAAGTCGGTGCGAACTACCTGCTCAATGTCGGGCCCACCGCGGCCGGCGCCGTTCCAGGCTATGAGCAGGCCACTCTCGAACGCGCCAGCCAGTGGCTGGCGCTCCATGGCGAGCCCATCTATGACGGCAAACCCTGCGGCGTTTCAGGCCCGGGGGTGGATTTCGGCCTGGACGTGGACGGCACGCTTTACCTCTTCGTGCACGACCTCCGGCCGGGACATGGCCGGCAGTCGAGCGAGGTCGTGGGCGCCGGCCCGCGCGCATTCGAAGGTGTCGGGCAGCCGGTGACGTCGGTAACGTGGATGGACAATGGCGAAGAGCTGAAATTTGAGCAGAACGCTCAACTATTGACCGTTAATGCCACCGCATTTCCTCATGGGACTAACACGGTGGTTCGCGTTGCGCGGGTATCCTGAGGATCAGGAGTTCACCCGAAACCAGGCCCAATATAAAGGGGGAAAACGCCGAAGGTTTGAAAAGCAGGCTGCATTCCCCGCATGATGCGTTATGCGCACGCGGGGAACAGGTGCATGGGACGCCATCGAAGACCAGCGTTGACGCGCAGGAACCGCCTGCTGTCCGCAGGCCACGCGGGCGCCCACGCATACGTATGAGGCCATACCGGCCCCGCAGGAGGGCCAGCCGCGGCGTTCGCACCCGAAAAGACTGAAGAGAGGAGACTGCATTCCATGGCTCAGGAAGACAGACGTAAACGGAGCGAACTTTCCATGAATCCGCAGATCGAGCGCGATCGGCAGATGATCGTGGAAGCCCGCCAGAAAGGCAAAGGCGCTCTGACGGGCGTATTTGTCCGGTTGTCGGGACCGGGGTGGCTTCAGAGCGCGATCACACTGGGCGGAGGTTCCCTGTCGTCCAGCATGTACCTGGGCCTTCTGGGCGGATTCGCCTTCCTGTGGCTGCAACCCCTGGCCATGGTGGCCGGCATCATCATGCTGAGCGCCATTTCCTACGTAACGCTGAGCACCGACGAAACGCCGCTGAAAGCCATCAACCGCCACGTCAACCCGGTGCTGGGCTGGGGCTGGCTCCTGGCCTCCATGACCGCCAACATCGTCTGGTCGATACCCCAGTACAGCCTGGGCATTGCCTCGCTGCGCCAGAACCTCTTCGAAGGCCTTCTGGGTGAAAACGGCGCTCTGGGCGGGGCCGGCCTGTACGTGGCCGCGGCCATCGTCCTCTGCATCGCCATGTCGGCCAGCATGCTCTACAGCATCGGCGGCAAAGGCGCCAAGATTTTTGACATCCTGGTGAAATGCCTCGTGGGCACGACGGTCGCCTGTTTCGTCGCCGTGGTCGTCAGGCTGCTGATGACCGGCCAGATCCAGTTCGGCGAAATCCTGAGCGGATTCACGTTCCACACGCAGCTGCTCACTCAACCGGTCTCAGCGTTTGCGGAACAGATTGCCCACGTCGCCCCCGCCTATCAGGGCTACTGGTCGAGCATGATCGTCGGCCAGCAGCGCGACGTCATGATTAGCGCGGGCGCGACCGCCGTGGGCATCAACATGACCTTCCTGCTCCCATATTCGATGCTGCGGAAAGGCTGGGATCGCGAGTTCCGCGGACTGGCCATCTTTGACCTGTCTACGGGCCTGTTCTTCCCCTTCCTGATCGCCACGAGCTGCGTAGTCATCGCGGCGGCCAGCCAGTTTCACGGTGTGGCGGCGCCGGGCCTGCTTGGCGAGACCGACAGCCAGGGAACGCCCATTCAACCCGCGGCCAATCTGGTCGGTCCCTACGCCGAATTGCTGGCCGGGCGCGTGAAGGCGGAGATCGGCGAGGAAGCCTGCGCGGCGCTCACCCCGGAAGAACTTGAGGCCCAAAAGGCGGCCCTGCCGGAGTCCGACCGCACGATCGCGGCCATGATTGTGCGCCGCGACGCATTCAATCTTGCGGCGGCCCTTGCGCCCATCACGGGCGACAAATTTGCCCGGTATGTTTTTGGACTGGGCGTTATGGGCATGGCTACGGGCGCGGCCACGATGCTCACGTTGATCAATGGTCTGTGCTTCTGCGCCCTGCTCGATGTGCCCGCGCGGGGCTGGCAACAGCGCGTGGGCATGTTCATGCCCGCGATCGCCATTGTGGTGCCGCTGTTCTGGAAAGGCGCGTACATGTGGCTGGCGGTTCCGACGTCGGTGTTCTGCATGACCTTGCTGCCGTTTGCCTACATTTCGTTTTTCCTGCTCATGAACCAGCGGAAGTACCTTGGCGCCGACACTCCGATGGGCGCCAAACGGATCGTCTGGAACATTCTCATGGTGTTTTCGTGCCTGCTGGCCTGTGTGGGCGCTTTCTGGAGCATCTATTCGCGCTTTGGAGGGCTCAAGACTGCCCTGATCATCGGCGGGTTTCTCGTACTGGTCGCTATTGGGCATGCGTTCCGCGACTCCCGGCATCGCGAGGTCACGGCCTGACGCTGCCGCCCTTAAACGCGGCCGGTCAGTCGTCCAGAGGAACCCGGATACGCACGTGAAATCCTGCGTCAGGCGCGGACGACAGCGATACTTCGCCGCCCAGCATGGCGGCACGGTCCCGAATCATGGCAAGTCCGAGGCCATGTTCACCGGAGGCGTCTCCGAGCAGGTCGAGGTTGCAGCCCTGGCCCTCGTCGTCGATCGAGAGGCAGAGCGCCCCGTCCTGGGCGGTCAGGCTCATGGAGGCCGCCAGCACTCCGCCGTGCTTGACCACGTTAAAGAGAAGCTCCCGTGCGGCTTCAAACAGGAAAAACTTTACTTCTTCGGACGGGGCGGCGGGTTCCGCCGATTCCTGGAAGGTGACCTGTAATCCATAGTGTTCCCGTTTGCTCGCCGCGAGCCAGCGCAGCGATTCCGACAGGGTGCTCTGGGCCAGGACCGGGGGATCGAGCTGAATCGACAGCAGGCGCGTCCGGGCAACGACCTCCTGAATGGCGGTAATGACTTTCAGCAGCGTATCCCGGGCGCCGGCGTTGCTGATCTGGCGCCGGGCCTTCTCCGCCCCCAGAATCGCCGCGACCAGGGTCTGTTGCACGGTGTCGTGCAGCAAACCGGCTATACGTTTCCGTTCGGCGAGTTCAGCCTGCGTGAGCTGCGCGGCAAGCCGCCTCAGCTCCCGCGGCTGTTGCGTGCTGGTCTCCGAATCCTCCCCGAGCCGGACTTCGAGGTTCCGGGTGGCTCGCTGCACTTCAATTTCATCGCGTTTACGCTCGGTGATGTCGATGACCACCCCAAGCAGTTCGGATGGGGCGCCCGGTTCTCCGTGCATGCCTGCGCCGCGAGCGAAAAGCCACCGCATCTCTCCGTCTGGACGCACAATCTGAAATTCCCCCTCGAAAGGCTTTGCCGTGCGGATGCATTCCGCGATAGCCGATTCGATACGCGGGCGATCTTCCGGCACGACCGTGTCAAGAAGCATCGCGCCGGAGATCGTGTCTACCGTGGGATCCAGGCCAAGCAGCTCGAACATGCGCGTGTTCCACAACGCTTTTCCGGTGTGGAGATCCCATTGCCACGTCCCCACTGCGTCGTTCCGCCAGATCGCGCGCATGGCGTCCAGCGCATTCAGGGATTCGCTGGCATCGCGTGCTATGTCGCTATCGTCGCTTTCCATGATGGCCTATTGCCCCTGCCAAGCCTGCCAGCCGGCATCCAGCTCGCGGATGAGGCCGCCGCGGCACTTGCACCGGAGCCTCGCGACGCGCATGGCCGGCATGGTGGGCCGGGTGCCCCAGGATCTTTCCCACAGGTGCCTGCATGCCCTCACCGGAGCCATTTTATCGCGAAAACAGCCGCGAATCGAGAAATCCCGCGCCAGGATCGCTGAAATTTGCGAAAAAGGCGTCTGGGTCTGGTCATTTACTGATTTTCCCGCGTAATGGCGACTTTTCCTATCGGGATGGCATAAAATGTGCCCCAGAGGAAGCCGGTCATCCCGAGCGCCCACGGCCGCACTTGCCAGGTCACGATGCGGGCTGGGGATGGATGGCGGCGGCTTCCCGTAAAGCACCATTCGGTTCAAGCCAGAAGCCGGCTGCACATTATATGAGAGGAAGCTCCATGTCGTACACGGTATGTCTGATCCCTGGGGATGGAATCGGCCCCGAAGTATCGGAAGCCGCGCGCCGCGTTATCGACGCCGCGAATGCACACATCAATTGGGTGGAATTGTCCGCCGGGGCGGGAGCGGTCGCCGAGCACGGCGATGTGTTGCCTGACTCGACCGTGCAGGCCATCGAGACCCACCGCGTGGCCCTGAAAGGGCCGATCACCACGCCGATCGGCAAAGGGTTCCGGAGCGTGAACGTCCAGCTGCGCAAACGGCTCAATCTCTATGCGGCAGTACGTCCCGTGCGCAGTATGCCGGGCGTGAAAACACGCTACGAGGATGTCGAACTGGTCGTCATCCGCGAAAACACCGAAGGCCTGTATTCGGGAATCGAGAACGAAATCACGACTGGCGTGGTGCAGAGCCTCAAAATCGCCACTCGGCCCGCCTGCGAGCGCATCGCGCGGTTCGCCTTCCAGTATGCCCGCGAGCGCGGACGGCAACGCGTGACCGTCTTTCACAAGGCCAACATCATGAAGCTGACGGATGGCCTGTTTCTGGAGTGCGCCCGCAAGATCCACGAAGAAGAAGCTACGGACATTCGTTATGACGAATTCATCGTCGACAATGGCTGCATGCGCCTGGTTCGTGATCCGGGCGAGTTCGATATCCTCCTGCTCGAAAACCTGTACGGCGACATGATCAGCGACCTCTGCGCGGGACTCGTTGGCGGGCTCGGCGTGGTACCCGGCGCGAACATCGGCGACGACTGCGCCGTATTTGAGGCTGTACACGGCAGTGCGCCGGACCTCGCCGGCAAAAACCTGGCCAACCCCCTGGCGCTCATCATGAGCGGTGTGATGATGCTGAACCATCTGGGTGAGCGGGACGCGGCCACACGGATTAAAACCGCATACGACCGTGTTTTACGGGATGCAAATCCGGAAGAAATCACCCGGGACATCGGCGGACAGGGGACCACCACATCATTCACTGAGGCCATTCTCCGCCGGATGGAGTCGGCCTGACATCCCGCCGGGGAGTGAATCTTCCGTCGTACGTGTTACGTCCCAGAACGTGGACGACAGTAACGAATGGAGGTTGGACGATGTCGGAAGCAGTGCGTGTCATCAAATCCCTTTCTTCGGAGAGTGTGGCCGGTTTCTTGTTGCGGTTTGCTCTGGGTGCGCTATTCTTCTTCGCCGCGGTGGGGAAATTTGTGGGTCCCGGTCCGGCCGGATTCGCCCAATACATACTTCAGGATTTTGAAGGCACCTACCTGCCCCGGGTGCTCCTCCTTCCCTATGCATACGTCTTACCGTACGTGGAATTCACACTGGGGACCGTCCTGATTCTGGGACTTTTCACTCGGACTTCACTATCTATCGCCGGGCTCACCCTCATCAGCCTGGCTTTCGGGAAAATGGTCCAGCAGGACCACGCCACCGTCGCGGACAACCTCAATTACGTGTTCATGGCGGCCGTGGCGTTGTGGCTGGCATGGCGGGACAATGCCATCTCACTCGACCGGATTTTGTGCCGCGGAAAACAGGCCAGCTGACATCCCGTCCCTGATGCACGCGCGTCAGGGGGAGTTTTAAGAGCAAAGCCGGCTGCCTTGCGCGGGAGCCTCGTGCTTTCGCGAGGCTCTTTGTCGCGCGTATGCTCTCCATAGATGCAGCGCGGCCTGAAGACCCCGGAATCACGCCGTTCATGCCCAAAGGCATGCCTCGCTGCAGATCTGGATCTGTGCTGGCGGTTTGGCGGGTCATTTTGTTGACTTTTGGTCGAATTCGCCGCTAGACTCGCCGGAAGCGTGTCATAGGGTGCGCGCACGGATGCCGTGCGTACGAACCATGTTCTATCGTGGTTCTTCTGACGGCAGTGGTCTGCCGGGGGCCGGGCGCATTGGGACACAGAACGGAAACACAGCAGATGGGATATCAACGTGATGCCGGACTCTGGGGCCAGCTGGCCGGAGCTTTGGACGATTGGGAGCGCAGGCGCATCTTCTGCGGAGTGTTCACGGCGTTCGCGAGCCTGAGCATCGTGGGGGTTGTGCTGAGTATCGCATCGCAGGCGGTACACCCTTACCGCTGGGGCTTTCTGATGTTCGCGTCAGGATGTTTTCTGCTGGTGGCCGTGGTGGGAGGGGCGCTGCGCTCCGTATTCGGGCGGCTTCTACTGAGCGGACTCGTCTGCTGCGCTCTCGGAGATTATCTGGGCTGGCATGACTTCATCTGGGGGGCGATGGCGTTCCTGGTAGCCCACATTTTCTTTGTCGCGGCATTTTGGATCCTGGGCGTGGACTGGTTGCGGGCATTGCGTGCCCTGCCCCTGCTGCTGCTGGTTGACGCCGGCGTTTTGATCTGGCTGTACCCGGGCATTTACGGCGCGGACCGGCCACTGGCCTTCGCATATATTGCGGTGATCTCCGCGATGGTTTTCTTCGCGTCGGGTGTTCCCGCGTCACGGCGGCGCCACCTCGTCCTGCTGGCTGCCATGCTTTTTTTCGTGTCCGACATCTTCGTGGCCCGGTGGCGGTTCACCGATACCGGCTCGGTCAATGGCTATTTCTGTTATCCCCTCTATTATGCCGCCTGTATGCTCTTCGCCTGGACGGCGTGCTGGCGCCTCGAAGAGCACGATACGGCCCCGGCCCATGCGGATTAGGCCGCAGACGCGCGCTACGCTGACCGGGTTGCAGGTGCTGTTCACCTGCTCGTCGATCGGGAGCTGCGCCGGCATGCTCCTGGCCTATCAGGCGGGCAATCCTGAACTGGCCCGGGCCCTGCGCATTATCGCCTGCCTCTCGCCCGTACTGCTGGCGCTGGTTTGCGGAGCGCATGCCACCTGGTATGGACGCTGGCTCTTCCTGGGCCTGCTCTGTTGCTGGCTCGGCGACCGGCTCCTGGGCACGTACGGTTTTCTGCCGGGGCTGCTGGCCTTTCTGCTGGGCCATATGGCATTCGCAATCGCATCCCTGGCACGAGGCATCAGCTTAAAGCCGTTCGCCGTTGCCAGTGGGGTGCTCACCCTGGCGGCAGGCGCAGTCCTGCTCTGGCTGTATGAACGCGTGCCTCCGGAGCGCGTGGCGCCGGTTCTTGCCTATCTCTTCGTGATCTCGCTGATGGCCGCGTTCGCGTCGGGGGCTTCCTGGCGGCACCGGGCGCCGCTGCTCGCGATCGCCGCGTCGGTTTTTTATGTCTCGGACTTGTTTGTCGCGCGGGGCATGTTCGTGCAGTACGACTACCTGAATTCGGTAGTGGGATTGCCCCTGTATTTCGGTTCACTGGTCCTGTTCGCCCTGAGTATCCCCGGCGCTACCGGGAAAGGCTCGCGCGGGCCTCTTCCGCGCGTGGTAGAATGTTGCGAAGAACACGATGCAATCCATGAACCCGAGGTACCGTGATGCTCCGCCAAACCGCACGATTCTGCCCGTCCCTGCTTGTAATGGCGCTCCTGGCCGGAGTGCCCCTTGCATGCGTCGAGATGCCCGGGAACGCTCCGGGAAAGATCCCTTCCTGTTCCTACCGCGTGGTCAATTCGTTTCCTCACGATCCTGAGGCGTTCACGCAGGGGTTCGCGTTTGAGGATGGCTGTTTTTACGAAGGAACCGGATTGCGCGGCAGATCCTCACTGCGCCGGGTCGTCCCCGAAACCGGAGTCGTCGCGCAGCTGGCCCCGCTGGAAGGAGACTACTTCGGCGAAGGCATCGCCCTCGTGGGCGACCGCATCATCCAACTCACGTGGCGCAGCCAGATCGGGTTCGTGTACGATAAACAGACCTTCGAGCGCATCGGACAGTTCACGTACCCCACCGAGGGCTGGGGGCTCACCTACGACGGCCAGCGGCTCATCATGAGCGACGGCAGCTCCAGGCTGTATTTTCTTGATCCCGAGACCTTTGAACGAATTGGCCAGCTTCAGGTTACCGGCCCGCGCGGACCTGTAAACCGTTTGAATGAACTCGAATACATCGATGGGGAGATCTACGCCAACATCTGGAGGACGGATCGCATCGCCCGCATTGACCCGTCGACCGGCGAAGTGCGGGCCTGGGTGGAACTCGCCGGCCTGCCTCTCCCCGGAGACCGCAGCGGCGGCGAAGATGTGCTGAATGGCATCGCCTGGGACCCGACCGCGAACCGCCTGTTCATTACGGGAAAACTCTGGCCCCGGGTCTATGAGATCGAGCTGGTGGAGACGGAATAGCGGCTGAATGCCTCAGAAGACGGCATCAGAGGCCGCAGCAAGCGCCGTTATCCGCTGCCTGAAGAATACCGCTGGAAACCTCTATTCGTCGGGATACATATCGGGGCGAAGGCCAATATTCACGATGCTGCACGCCTGCACGGGATTCAGGCCAAGCTCCCGGGCGCGCTCAATCAGTGCGTCGTCGTCGGAACCCGGGTTGAGAAAGAACTCCGCCGGTTTTTTCGCGGCGATCGCCTCGAGCATGCGCATGCCGTGCCGGGGAGGCACATACATCGAAACGCGATCGATCGGGCCCGGCACGTCTTCGATCGCCGTGTAGCACTTCAATCCTTCCACTTCTCCGCCTTTCGGATTGACAGGATAGACGGTCCACCCGCCATCCCTGAATGCGCGCACGGCTTTATTGCCGTATTTTGTGCGATCGGTTGACGCGCCCACAATGACGATGCTCTTGCTCATCTGACTCTCCTGGTGCAGCCTGTTTTGTGTCACTTTTTGACGATAATACCACGCCGAAGCCGGGAAATTGGTACCAGTCCAGCGAGCGGGGTATACTGAAGGCCTTATCCTGCGGATCGTCACTCAACAATCGGAAGGATCAGTTGTGCCATGAGAAGCGATGTCGTCAAGAAAGGTTTTGAGCGCGCCCCCCACCGCTCCCTCCTGTGGGCCACGGGCCAGATCAAGGATCGCGAGGATTTCAACAAGCCGTTTATCGCCATCTGCAACAGTTTTAACGAAATCGTCCCCGGCCACGTCCACCTCGACGAACTGGGCCGGCTTGCCAAGGAGGCCGTTCGCGAGGCGGGCGGCGTCCCCTTTGAATTCAACACCATCGGCGTGGACGACGGCATCGCCATGGGGCATACCGGCATGAAATACAGCCTGCCGTCGCGCGAACTCATTGCGGACTGCGTCGAGACCATGGTGCGCGCCCACATGTTTGACGGCATGGTCTGTATCCCCAACTGCGACAAGATCGTGCCGGGCATGCTGATGGCATCCATCCGCTGCAATATCCCGACCATCTTTGTGTCGGGCGGACCCATGGCCGCGGGCCGCACTCGCGACGGCCGGGCGATCGACCTGATCACCGTCTTTGAAGGCGTCGGCGCCTACAAACAGGGCAACCTCACCGACGACGAGCTGTTTGAGCTGGAACGCAATGCCTGTCCCGGCTGCGGCTCGTGCTCGGGCATGTTCACCGCCAATTCAATGAACTGCCTCTGCGAAGCCCTGGGCATGGCGCTGCCTGGAAACGGCTCCCTTCTCGCCACGACTGCGGAGCGCCGCGAACTCGTGCGGGCGGCCGGCCGCCAGATCGTCGAACTCGTGAAGGCCGACATCAAACCGCGCGACATCATTACCCCGAAATCCATCGACAACGCCTTCGCGCTCGACATGGCCATGGGCGGCTCGACCAACACCGTGCTGCACACGCTCGCCATCGCGAGTGAGGGCGATATCGAGTACCCGCTGCAACGCCTCAACGACGTCTCGGCCCGTGTCCCGAATATCTGCAAGGTTTCCCCTTCGAACAATGTCCACATGGAAGACGTGGACCGCGCGGGCGGCATCTCCGCCATTCTCGCAGAACTTGCGAAAAAAGACGGCGTTTTGCACCTGGATTGCCTTACGGTCACGCAAAAGACGCTGGGCGAGAATATCGCGGGCGCGGCATCGAAAGATCCCGAAATCATCCGCAGTCTGGACAATCCCTATTCGGATACCGGCGGTCTGGCGGTACTGTTTGGCAACATCGCGCCGGACGGCGCGGTGATCAAGGCGGCCGGCGTGGCTCCCGAGATCCTCAAGCACACCGGCACCGCCATCTGCTTCGACAGCGAGGAAGATGCGATGGCGGGCATCCTTGAAGGCAAGGTGAAGGAAGGCCATGTGGTGGTCATCCGCTATGAAGGCCCCCAGGGCGGCCCCGGCATGAAGGAGATGCTCTCTCCGACATCCGCCATCATGGGCATGGGTCTGGGCACCAAAGTGAGCCTGATTACCGACGGCCGGTTCTCCGGAGGCACGCGCGGCAACTGCATCGGCCACGTCAGTCCGGAAGCTGCCGCCGGCGGGCCCATCGGCCTGATCCAGGACGGCGACACCATCGAAATCAACATCCCCGGCCGCACTCTCAATGTGAAGCTCGACGCCGCAGAACTGGAGCAGCGCCGCAAGGCCCTCGGGCCACCCCCGGACCGCAAGCTCAGCGGCTGGCTGCAGCGGTACCAGCGCATGGTTACAAGCGCCAACACCGGCGCCGTATTGCAGTAACGTTCGCGAGGACGGAACGCCCGGCGGCGCCAACCGGTTTCGCCGGGCTCATGTTGCAGAAAAACCGGGGGATAGTCGTCATGCACACCTTAACGCTTCGACTGCTGGCGGTGTACGCCGTGGCCGCCAGCACCCTCCCGAATGCCGCTTCCGGAGACGACGGCGATTCGTATGGCGTGAAAGAGATCGTGGACGTGGCGCCCGTGTGGTCGGGCCATCCTGTCGGTTTCTGCCTGCTGACCCGCGGCGACCAGCAGTATGTGGCGTTTTACGATGCCAGCCGCCGGATGACTGTCGCCCAGCGGATGCTTGGCCATGCCGAATGGATCCAGGTCCATCTTCCCGAGCAGGTGCACTGGGACAGCCATAATTCGGTCACCATGGCGTTCGACGCCGCAGGCTGCATCCACCTCTCCGGCAACATGCACTGCGCGCCCCTGATCTACTTCAAAACCCGTGAGCCGGGCGACATCACCACCTTTGAGCGCGTCACCGCGCTCGTGGGCAGCATGGAGGACAAATGCACCTACCCCAAATTTCTGACCGGACCCAACGGCGAGTTTCTCTTTGAATACCGGCACGGCTCGAGCGGAAATGGAATAAACCTCTACACAGTCTACGATACTGAGACGCAATCCTGGCGGCGGCTGCTCGACGAACCCCTGCTCGATGGCCAGGGCAAAATGAACGCCTACGCCAATGGCCCCAGGCTCGGCCCGGACGGGTGGTACCACCTGGTCTGGGTGTGGCGCAACACTCCGGATTGCGCCACCAATCACGACTTGTCGTACGCCCGGAGCAGGGACCTCATCCACTGGGAAACGAGCCAGGGCCTGGCGCTTACCCTTCCCATCACCGTCGACAACGGCGAAATCGTTGATCCGGTTCCCCCGGGCGGCGGCATCATCAACGGCAACACCCACGTCGGATTCGACGGCCAGAACCGCGTCATTCTCAGTTACCACAAGTACGACGCGGCGGGAAACACTCAGATCTACAACGCCCGTCTTGAAGATGGCGTCTGGAAATTCTATCAAGCCTCAGACTGGACCCGGCGCTGGGAATTCGGCGGTAAGGGCGCCATTCCGTTTGATGTACATGTCAGCGGGGTATCGGTCGTCGATGGCACGCTGATGCAATCGTTCAGTTTTTCCGAAAACGGCGGCCTCTGGGTGCTCGACCCGGCAACCCTCAAACCAGTGGGAAAAGCCCAGCACAAGCCCTGGGGTTCCGTGGTCGCGCCGCCGGACGCTCGCGTCCCCGAAAGTGACTTTCCAGGGATGCACGTCCAGTGGTGCCCCGATTCCGGCGAGACGCCCGGCGGCGAGGACTGGTATATGCTGCGGTGGGAGACGCTGGGGGCCAATCGCGACCGGCCGCGCGACGAACCCTGGCCGGCCCCGAGCTTTTTACGGGTCTATCGAATGGGCCGCATTCCACCGACAGGATGACTGCCATGTACGTTCAAGTCATGGGCTCTGGAAGCTGGGGACTGGCATTGGCGCGGCGCCTGGCCATGAATGGCCATCACGTGCGCCTCTGGGCCCGCGAACAGGACGGCCCGGACATGCTCCGGGACGAGCGGCGCAGCCCGTATTTTCTCCCTGGAATCCTCCTTCCCCGGGAAATTGAGGTGTCTCGGGAGGCCGATCCCGAAGTCGAGGCCGTGGTGCTCGCCGTACCCTCGCATGGCATGCGGGCGGTGCTCGAGGCGCACCCGTTTTCCCCCGCCACGATCCGCATCAACGCCGCCAAAGGCATTGAAAATACTACCCTCCTCCGAATGGATGAGGTCATCCACGAGGTCAGCGGCCCCTGCCCTGTTGTGACGCTGTCCGGTCCCAGCCACGCCGAAGAAGTTGCACGCGATCTGCCGGCTTCGCTCGTCGCCGCCGGCGTCGATCTCGGCGTGTGCCAGACCGTGCAGCAGGTTTTCATGGCGGACGCGTTCCGCGTCTATACCAGCACCGATATTGCCGGTGTGGGATTGGGTGGTGCGCTCAAAAACGTGATCGCCATCGCTGCGGGCGTGTGTGACGGGTTCCAGCTGGGCGATAACGCCAAAGCGGCGCTGATCACTCGCGGGCTGGCCGAGATCACGCGCCTGGGGGTCGCCATGGGCGCCGACCCGCTCACGTTTGCGGGGCTCAGCGGCATGGGCGACCTCATCGTGACCTGCGAAAGCCGCCATTCGCGCAACCGCGGCCTGGGCGAACGCATCGCCCGGGGCGAAGCTCCCGAAGACTTCGAAAAAACTTCGCACATGGTTGCCGAAGGCGTGCGCACAACCCAGTCTGCCGTCGCGCTTGCGCGGAAATACGGCGTCGATATGCCTATCTGCGGGCAGGTCCATCGCGTGCTTTTCGAAGGCGGCGACCCGCGGCAGTCCATCGCGGCGCTCATGCAGCGCGAACCCAAACCCGAGTTGCGCGGCTAGGCCAATCCTCGGACAGACTCAAAATTGCCCCCGGTCCGGCTCAGTGGATGCGCCGCTCTGCCTCGCCGCACCACATGTCCGGATTGGATCCGAGGCTTTCCTTGAGAGGGCCGGTGATCTTGTTTAACCGCTGGATGATTGCATCATCCAGCACGAGATCGGCCGCGGCGAGGTTCCGTTTCAGTTGCTCAGGCGTGCGGCCGCCGACGATCACCGAGGCCACGCCCGGCTGGCGCAGCAGCCACGCGATGGCCACGCGCGCCATGGGTTCGCCCAACTCCCCGCACAGCGCCTCGAGCTCCTCCAGCGCCCGCATCAGCAGGGTTTCGCAACCGGGCTCCCCGTGCCGCGTGCCGGGGCGTTCCGAGGAGAAATGGCGCGTGCGGCGGCGCATTTCCGGGATCTCATCCACATACTTCCAGCGGCCCGCCAGGATGCCCTGCATCAGCGGCATGTAGGCCAGGATCCCGACGCCGTGCTCCCGGCATGCGGGCGCCGTCTCGTATTCAATGGCCCGGAACAACAGGTTGTAGCCAAGTTGGTTTGAATCGCAGGGACCCGATCTCATCCATGCATCCAGGTGGCGCGGTCCGAAATTCGAGACCCCAATGGCGCGGATCTTGCCTTCGCCCTTCAGACGCACTAATTCCGCCGCCGCATCCTCGAAACGTGCGGGATCGCACGGCCAGTGAACCTGATACAAGTCGATAACGCCGGTCCCCAGCCGTTTCAGGCTCGCCTCGCAGGCTGCACGCAGGGTTTCGGGCCGGAGACAATGATCCGGCGAGACCTTGCTGGCAATGAGCACCTCGCTGCGCCGCGCGCCCAATGCCTTGCCAAGCACCTCCTCCGACCTGCCACCGGCGTAGCTCTCCGCAGTATCAAACAGCGTGACGCCCGCGTCGATGGCCGCCTGCACCACCGCCTCGGCGTCCGCGTCATCGCGTTCACCCCAGTATGCCGTATCGGCCAGCTGCCACGCGCCAAAGGCATAGGCCGACACACTCAATTCGCTATTTCCAAGCGGACGATATTCCATCGGCAGATTCTCCGTGGTCCGTAAATTCACATATTGACGAAGCTTCAGACGTCATTTCGGGTAACAAACAGTGGAAAAGCCCATATTTCACGCCAATGAGCAGGCAATCCAAGCAAGTCAAAGTGTATCGCGCCTCGTTTAGGATTCCAAAAACTGAGCCGGCGCGCACTTCTTACAACAAACGTCTAGATCCACGCCGGGGCGCGCGAAAGGGAAAGCAGGAAGCCGGTGGGACTATCTCTGTGCACACGTAGACCCTGGGTTCCTGTCCTGTTGCCTCATTTTGGCTGCCGCGCCCGGTTCGTCGCGGCATTTGGGTCAAACGCCCGCCGTTTTCCCACAAATATGACTGATTGTGGTCTTAAAGCCGCTCTCGGCGGGTTGCTCGGGCATGACCGGCACTACCGCTTCCACTCAAATTGCACGCCCAAATCACATAACATTTTGAAAACATCCCCGTATTGGACATCGAATTTTTTGCACACATTTGGCAGTGGGACTCTGTTTTTGGCATCAGGATGAAATTGTTCGCCAGTAACGACAACATAATTGTGTGCCTTGGCGAATGCGGCCAGCCAGCCGTCGGCTCCCGCGGCAAACTTGCTCTTTGCCTGATCTTTAAACTGTGAGTTCTCCTGCACCCACAAGATGATATCCTGAAAGTGGCGAGTCACGTTTTGCTCACTTGCCGGGAGAAAGAAATCACGGGGCAATTTGTTCTTCACCCATCGCACCAGGTCTTCCTCGTCATTTCCGCGGAGCAACTCTTCGCGAATTTCTTGAAGGCTGAAGATATTCCCCAACTGAAAATGCCCGAGAAGGCAGTCCCAGAAGCCCGGACAAATCGAAAAGGCGTAGTATTGATTCTTCGCTTGTATGAAAACGTCGGAATCCAGGAGATATGGCCCAACGTTGCTCATAGCATGTCGAATCCCAGGTGCTTGGCGTAGTTTTTAAACGCAGCCCCGTAAAGACCAGTCAGGCTGTACGCCTCCCGGAACTGTATCCGGCCTTCTTTTGCCGCCCGGACAACCTCCGCGGCAAACAGCTCACCGACGCGCGTATTCTGATTGTTGTAGAAATCTCCACCGCCCGCACCGGTGACCTTTTTCCGATGTTCCTCAGCCCGGTAGTCGTCGTAGAACCCGAAGAAATCGCTCCGACCGATCAGGTGCAGATCCCAGGCTCGGCGCGCAGCGACTATCGGGCTCACTTTGTATTGCCGGGCTATGGCCTGGAACGGTTCGGCATCGCGCCCCGCGCTCGGCCAAAACGCCCGTAACTCGCGTCCGGGAACCAGGAACTCAGCTGCTGCAGCGTCGCAAAACCGCTCTACGTCGCTGCCGCCCGCAATAACACCCTCAAAACCCGAGAGTCCCTCGCTGTCCAGCCACAGGTGGGCCAGTTCGTGGGCCAGCGTAAACATCTGCGCCGATCGGTAATCGGCGCCGTTTACAAAGATCAATGGAGCGTAGGCGTCGCTGAGTGCAAAGCCCCGGAATTCTTCTACATCCAGCTTGCGGTGCGTGTTATTTCCCACCACACCGTTGATTACCGCCATCACACCCAGCTTCTCGATGGCACGGCGCAGCTCGTGCACGGCTTCGGTCCACGTGCGCACTTCACCCGCCCAGCCCTCGTCGAGGCCCACTGCGCGACGCATCTCCTGCCCAACGTTTTCCGGAGGATCACTGAGACTGGCGCTGCCCACGAAATCCAGGGGCTCGGCACTCTCCTCAATCAGGACGTCGCGAAGCCAATCCCGGCGCCGCTGCATCGTATGAAGCGTTTCAATCAGGTTTGCGCTGGGCCGCCGCACAGCCCCTCGAGGCAACGTCCGGAAATCCGGAATGGAAAGGGCCTCTTCGGGGGGGTCGGGCAAGAAAAAATAGCCGAAGGGTGTCGACGTGGCCGTGGCGAAATCCTGGAGCTGCCGATGTGTCGGATGCACCTCTCCAGTAAGCCATTTGTTGATACGCCGGCAGGGTTGGCGCTTCTGGAGTTCGTCAGGAGTCTTTCGCGATCTTTCGAGCGCCCAGTTGAGCAGTCTTGGCTTTACGGCTACGCGATTCATCGACTTTGCTGCTCTCCACCTCTCATTAATAGTATTTTCTCACAGAAAGATGCAGCGATGCAAAGAAAGTGCCGGAATTCATGTTCCCTGCGCCATGCCTTTGCACGACAGAGTGAGGCTGAACTCCTTTTCGCCGTCGCGCGCACGAGGCACAGGCAACTCTCTTTACTCGCCAATCAGCCTTCCCAGCCGTCGGTGACCATGGGTTTGTCGAGATTCCAGGGTTGGCGCAGCGGGCGGTGCAGGCGTTGCGCCGCGCCGGGATCGTCGACGACGCGTTCGTGCCGGGGGTCCCACCGGATCGGGCGGTCGACTCGGATGGCCAGGTCGCTGAGGTGACTGATGGCGTCAGAGCGAACGGCCGATTCGATCGGGCTGATTGTCTCTTCACGCGATTTTACACAGTCGATAAAATCGCGTTCCTGGCCCTCAGACACCTTAAGGCGCAGGTCGTCGGCTTTCAGTTGAACATCCGCCAGCGCGGGCGGGTTGGTGATCATCCCGGACCGATCAACGCTCACCCAGCCGTCGCTGCCGAAAAACGTCGTCCCGTGGTCGCCCCATTTGCGGTACGTGCTCACGATCGGCTCGGCGACGCGGCTTCCCATGAACCGGATCGGCAGACCGTCCTCGTACTCACAATGGACATCCCACGACTCGATACTGTCGCAGAGGCCGCCCGCGGGGATTTTGCCGGTCCCGGTGTAATACACCGGGCTGGTGTGATCGCGGCCCAGCCCCCACTGCGCGATATCCAGTGGATGGGCGCCCCAGCCCGCGATGAATCCCAGCGCGTAATCGTAAATGTGGTACGCGCCAAGCGGAGTGCAGCGATCGACCGTGTAGGGCTTCTCCGGTGCGGGCCCGAGCCACATGTCGTAATCAAAACCCTCTGGAAGCTCCGCGGGCTCCGTCGACCCGTAGGGTTTCACGTTGAATCCATCAAACTGCGTGCTCATGTCAGGGCACCACGCCTCGACGCGCTGAATCTCGCCGATGTATCCGTTGCGCACCAGTTCACACGCAGTGCGAAATGCCGTGTTCGAACGCTGCTGCGTGCCGTACTGAAACACGCGTTTTGCAGCCTGCAGCTCGCTGCGCAGCCGCTCCGCCCACGACATGCACACCCCGAGCGGCTTCTCCACGTACATGTCTTTGCCGGTCCGGGCGGCGGCGATTGCCAGCGGCACATGCCAGTGGTCAGGCGTCGCGATCACAACGGCGTCGACGTCGTCGCGACTCAGCACTTCGCGAAAATCCGCGTACGCTTTCACCACATCACCGCCGTACTTGGCGTTGAGCTTGTCGCGCATTTCTTCGCGACGGTGTGCGAAACAGTCGCAAATAGCCAGAATCTGCACGTCGTCATGTCGGACAAACATCCCGACCAGTGAATTGGCGCGGCCCCCCATGCCCAGGTGCGCTACATTTACCCGGTTACTCGGCGCCTTTGCCCCAAACACGCTCGACGGGACAATCCAGGGCGCTGCTCCGAGCGCGGCGGACATCTTGAGAAAATTGCGGCGGGTCGTGGCTCGACGATTCATGCAGATTCTCCTCGGAAATCAGCTTCTCCCCAATCGCACACTTTCGGAGCCTGCCCGCATCATACCACGGAAAAACATTTTCCGGATCGGCAGAGTCGAATGCGCAATGACTCCACGAGTCAGCGGACGTACTGGCGACGGATCGGTTCGAACGCGAGCCAGAACCGGCGCAAGGCGTCGAGGGTGCGGGGCTCGAGGTCCAGATCCGAATACTGCGAGCGTACGTAGAGCTGGGTCAGGCTCATGGCCTCAGCGCGCAAGCCTTCCAACCCCTCGGGAAAGGACTGAATGAACTCGTACGGCGTCTGTTCTTCGCGGCGCGGAAGGCCCATGTCACTGGCAAGCGCGCAGAGGGCGTCGTAGCTGGTTGCGACCGCCTGGGCGATGCCGGCACGTCCTCGCGGCTCACCCTGCGCCAGGGGATTGCTGTAACGGATGGACTGCGACAGCGACCGGCTGACACGTATACGCCGCTTGAACGCGGGCAGGCTGGGAAGGCGCGCCAACCGGAGCAGCAAGCGATCGAGCGCGTCAAAGAAGTTCGTCAGCCAGCGGGGAAGCCGGCGGCGTTGCCGTGCCAGCGCAAACGCGAGCGCGCCCAGGGCCCGCAGGAGTCCATATAGCGCGAACAGGCCCAGCACCGCCAGAACACCGTAGCCCACGTACTGCGTCAGTGCGGTCAACCGGGCTTGTTCCTCCGCCGTGACTTCAACGAGCGAGAGCCGGAACGTTGAGCCCCTGTTCCACGGGTCGTACTGATGCTCCCCGACATGCAGCAGCGGCGGCCAGGCCGGTTTGGGCAATGCGGCCGCGCCCACCAGCACCGCCAGGACCAGTACCGCACCCAGGCCCACCCAGAACGGCCCAATGCCCCCGGGTATCGTTACTCGCCGGTTGCGGAAATAGGCGCGAAGCCCGCCGAGGCTCGTCAGCATCAGCAGTGACAACGCCGACAGCAGGTAGACCACCAGGAGCACCCAGCCGCTGAAAATCAGCCGTCCCCCGCCATGACCGACAATGCGGGGGCCGAGCGCAAAAACAAATACGACCGGCACCGTGAAATAAAATATCGAAATCCCGGGGTGCCGTTTCTGAAGACGCTTCACCGGCCTTTCCGTCCGTTTGGGGGCCGCCGGCGAAGCCGGACGCGCCTCGCTCGGATCGTAGGCATCGAGATCGAGCCACATGCTCTGGCTGGAGGATGATTTCGGCATCCGCGGTCTGGCCCGGGTCGCCGCAACGATACGCCGGGCCGTGCCGGTGAGAATGCCGATATCGCCCGCGGTCAGGTTCTCGTCCACGCAACACTCGTGCATCAGGCGGTTGGTCGCCCACCACAAGAGAATGACCAGCGTCATGTTGAAGCCCGTGGCCACATACGGGTGATTCATGAATTCCCCCGCGACGGATCCCACGTCGTAGGCTCCCGTCGTAACGAAGGTGTAGAAACCCGTGGCGGCCGCGAGGAGCACAAAATAGACCAGTGACTCCTCCGTGCCATCGCGGGCCACGAGCCGGTTCAAGGCCACCACGCCAAGCACCAGACATAAGGCGAACACTCGAATGTTCATGTCGCTCACTTCGGTGTAGACGTACCGGATATCCAGCAGAAACATCACAAACGAAGTCACCATGAGCAGAATCAGCAGGGGGATGAGCCCATCGATCAGCAAATCCGTCGCCGTGTGTTTTTGCCAGCGTTTCACCGGGCTTTGAGACAGGGATCGTTTGAGCGACGCAAAATCCGTGGCAGCGGGCGCCTTTGCCTGCTGGCGCTGTGCAACCGGCGGCGCCATCAGCGACGCGAAGTCAGTCGCCTCGGGCTGTTCCGGCGGCCGGGCCGTTCCGTCAGATTCTGGCCGGTGAGATTTCATGGAGATCCCGTTCCGTTTCGATGTGCAGCACGTCGATCCCGTCCGCGGCCAGCAGCACCGACGCCTCCTCGTACCCGTGGTAGTTGTCGATCATGAACACGGTCACCGAAAACCCTGACAGCTTCATCTCGGCGAGCACACGCGCGAACTCAGGCGTCACCTGCGGCACCACCGGGAGCAGGGTGGCGTCCCGCGGCTGTTTGCGGAATTCCGCCATCAAAAGCGCGCCCACGTCGAGCCCATCGGTCGGCAACACCCGTGCCAGATTTTCGATGATGTGCAGCGCCTGCACGGGACTCCGCCGCGTCGGCACTTCGAGCGGCCGGAGCGTGTCCGCGCGCTCCTCGCCCGCCACCCCCGATTCGGCATCCTGCCGCGACAGCGCTTCGGTGCCCGCGACCTCATAACGCGCGACCTCGGCAGCATCGCGCGCATTGGTGATCATACCCAGCTGTTCGCCCGAAAGCTGGAGCAAGTACGCCAGTGACGCCACGGTGGTGATCGCAAGTTCCATGCGTCGTTCCGCATTTGCGCCCGCATACGCGTCTTTGTGCAAGTCCAGCACCAGGGTCGCTCCGAGCACGTTCGACGGTTCGGCCTGTTTCGTAAACAGGTCGCCGGTGCGGGCCGACGCTTTCCAGTGGATGCGGTTCAGAGGGTCGCCCCGCTGGTATTCACGGACGCCTGCAATACGGGACGGATCCTCATAAATGCGGTTGCTGATGCGCACCGGGCCCTGCGGACGCCGCGCCGTGATCGTAAACGTCTCGATATAGGCCACGGTCGGCAGCACCGAGACGTAATCCTGCTGTTTTCCCGTGACGAAGCGGCGCTGCAGCCCGAACAGGTCGCCTGATTCCATCAGCAGCGGGCCGATCCGATGATAACCGCGCCGTGGACAGGTCAGCCGGTAGTGGAAGCGCATGGATCGGCCCGGCATGAGCACGCCCAGCCGGGCATTGTCGCCGTCGCGTGGAAAATCAGGCGGGTGCAGGTCCTCGACATAGAGCCAGGGAATGGGCCATCCACGGCGGTTCTCAACCACCACATCGATGGTGATGCTCTCGCCCTGGTGCACCGTGGCGCGATCGATGGTGCGCTGGCAATCCAGCCCGCTCAGCCAGGCCCACGAGCTGAAGTGTGCGATCGCCACGAGGAGCAGGAAGGCGTACGCGGCATACGCGAGATACGGGCTCCCCACTGCAAACGCAAGAGCCAGCACGATGCCGCCGATGATGAACCAGAGCGCGTTTCGCATATCCTGTCTATCATGCCATGAGCGGAACGGAGAGAAAAACTCAACCAGGCGGAAAAAGCACCTGTTTTCCACGCTGTCCGTTGACTCCGCTCACGGCCATAACCTAGACTGCCTCCGGCACGCACTCATCCGGCCTGCACCAGCCGGCAGGGGATAAATAATCACAATGGAGTAGCTGCGATGCAAAAGAAGACGGTTCGTGCGGGGATTGTCGGAGCGGGATTTGCCGCCCGGTTTCATTACGACGCGATGCGGAGGGTTTATGGCGCCCACGTCGACATCAAGGGTGTCTATGCGCGCCGCGCGGAACCGGCGCAGGCATTTGCGGGCGAACGGGGCATTCACTGTTACGAATCCCTGGATGCGCTTATGGACGATGTGGATGTCGTCCACTGCTGTGTGACCGTCGACGCGCACGAGGAGATCACCATCGCCGCCCTGGAGCGCGACAAACATGTGATCGTCGAGAAACCGCTCACCGGCTACCTGGGCGACGGCACGGACGAGTTCCACGGCGACCTTTTCCCCAAGGAAGATGCGCTGAAGTCTGGTCTGGCGAGTGTGGACCGCATGCTTGCCGCGGAAGCGAAGAGCCGGGGCCATATCCTCTACGCGGAAAACTGGGTATATGCCCCCGCCATCCAGCGCGAACGCGAGATCATCGAAAAGACCGGCGCGCAGATCCTGTGGATGCACGGGGAAGAGGCCCATTCCGGGTCACACAACCCCACCTACGCCTACTGGAAGAACTCCGGCGGCGGCGTGCTCATCGGAAAAGGCTGCCACCCGCTCAGCGCGGCGCTCTACCTCAAACGTGTCGAAGGCCGCGCACGCGACGGCAACCCCATCCGCCCGAAAACCGTCACCGCCCGGGCTCACGCCCTTACTCGAATGAAGACCTTTCGCGATGCCGGACACATCCGCTGCGATTACCATGACATCGACGACTTTTCGATGATGCACATCACCTTCGAAGACGGCACCGTCGCCACCGTTTTCGCGTCCGACATTATCCTGGGCGGCATCCACAACTGGCTGGAAGTAGCGGCCAACAACCACCGCACCATCTGCAACATCAACCCCAATACCGCCATGCAGGTCTACAATCCGAAGGAAGCCAATTTCGCCGATATCTATACCGTCGAGAAGATCGAAACCAAGCAGGGCTGGACGAATATCCCGCCTGATGAAGACTGGTTTACCGGATATCCGCAGGAGATTGAGGCGTTTTACCGCACCGCGGCGTACGGCGAGCCTGTCGAGAGCGACAGCGGGCTCGCCGCCAGCACGATTGCGACCATCTACAGCGCCTACCTTTCGAACGAGCGCACCGGCGCGGAGGTCGAGATCAAGGCGTATTGACGCACCCGCCCTGCACGGCGGACATCGCCGGTCGATGGCGCGCACGCACGCGCTGCAGGCGCTCGTCAAAGCGAGTGAAAACGCCTATGCTTCATCCGCGCTCGGCCCGTACAGCGCCGGAAGCGGCACGTTGCACTGGCGCGCGTACACCGTCAGCTGGCCGCGATGATGAATGAGGTGATTCAGGACGACTCCGCGCATCGCAGCATAGCGCGGCAGGTCGAGGATGACCTGCTCACCCATCAACATCTTCCATCCCGCCATCATATGCTTGTCGGGCACGCCGTCCAGCGCGTCCAGGGCCTGTTCGAGATCTTTGTCAAAGACTTGAAGGATTTCAGCAACACTCTCCGCAACCGCCGGCTTGTAGTTGTCGGGATCCAACTGCATGGAGTCGGTGGTGATGATCGGCAGGGTGTAGCCAAAGCATTCCGCCACGTGGGAGGCCAGCCGCCCCAGGGTCATCGATTTTTCGTGAGGCGTCCAGCCGAACTGGTCTACGGGCAGACGTTCGAGCAGTTTGCGCGTACCCCTGGCCTCCTGGGCCATTTCCTGCGCCATGGCTTCCGCAATACGCATGATGTCCCTCCCTTCGCCGCGAGACCCGCAGCTCCGCCATCGCAACCTGTGGACTCTACTTCTACTGTGCAAAAACGACCGGACCGTGCCCATAAGCCGGGCTTCCAACGGCTGCCCTGGGGATCACAGGGATTCAGCGGGCGTCAGCGGGGACAATGGGACAGCCCGTGTTTCAGAAAGTACTGCTGGTGGTATTCCTCCGCGCGCCAGAATGTCCCCGCTTTGACAATCTCCGTCACAATTGGCTGACGGTATCGGCCGGATTCGTCCAGTGCCTTCATCGACGCCCGGGCGGCTTTCTCCTGCTCCGGCGTGTGGCAGAAGATTGCGGACCGGTATTGGTGGCCGATATCGGGGCCCTGGCGATCTTTCTGGGTGGGGTTGTGCACTTTCCAGAACAGCGCAAGCAACTCTTCGTAACTGACCAGCTCCGGATCGTAGACCACCTCGACAGCCTCGGCGTGCCCGGTAGTTCCCGTGCAGACCTCCTGGTACGTGGGTTCTTCCGTGTGCCCGCCGGTATAGCCCACTGAAGTGGCCTTCACCCCCTCAACGAGGCGGAAGGCCTCCTCAACGTGCCAGAAGCAGCCCGCAGCAAAGGTCGCCGTCTCCATGCCTTCGACTCCTCTGAGTGGTGTTGTATCGCCTGTCACGCGCCGGTGTGCCGTCTCCACCTCCGCCTGCCCAGCGAGATGGAGCGAGAGTACTATCACTACAAGCGCGGCCAGTGCGGCCCATTTCATGCGTATCACGGCTCCTTCGTAAACAATCAGCGCCCGGCATTTGGTCCCGCACGGGCCGCCAGGAAGGCCGATGCCCACCGAGCCGGGTTCTACCCGGGAGAAACACGGGGGCAAGCGGAATTTATCCCGGCGCGCCGTCGCCTTTGCCGGGAACAAACTTCGCCTCGAGCGCGGTCATGGCGAACAGCCACGTGTCTAGGACCGGATGCAGGTCAGGTTCTTTGTCCCACGCGAGTTTTTTTGTCGTTTCCCAGGCTTTCCGGGCGGCTTCGTCCATTCCCAGCGCCTTGGCGTGAAACGCCCGGGCCAGTCCCAGCACCAGTTCTGCGTGGTGTTTCAGGTAACGCCAGGATGCCCGGTGGCATGAATCGCCCGACCGGAGGTTTGCCGCGATCGTGAGCATAAACCCCTGAATCACATCCGGGGCCCGGGCGAAACGCTGCGCCTGCTCGGCGTTCAGCCACTCCTTCTCCCCGCGGATATACACCGGGTCGAAAAGCTCAGACAACCGTTCTAGATAGTCGCGGCATGCGGGACCATCGGCCCCGAAGGCGCTTCGGAAATGGTCGTCCGCCACTGCGTCGAAATCAGCCTTCGCGTCCCACAACATCCGCCCCATAACCGTCATCGCGAGGCCGGTGGGCAAAAAGATGCGCTGGATCTGGCAGCTCACGTAGCCGTTCAATCCGATTTTGGCGAGGCCCTTCATGTCGGCGGAAATGGTGCGTGCGATCTGCATGTGTCCGGGATCGTTCGAGTGATCCCACATGAGGTGGTAATCAAAATCAAAGCTGTCGCCATCGAAGAACGCCTGCCAGGCTTTCAAAAAAGCCACGTTGGCCTCGACACTCTTGGGAAATACCAGTCTGTTGCGTTCAAAGGGAGGAAGCTCCGGCAGCGGACCGCTGGCTTCGAAGGTCTCGCTGTAAGTGCGCACAATGGGCGCAAACATCAGCACGAACCGGTCCGAATTCTTGATCCTCTGTTCCAGCGGCGGCCACAACAGGTCTACATAGATGAGAAACACAATGCGCGTGGCCAGGCCCGCCTTCGTCAGGCGCTGATCCAGCTCGTTCAACATCATGACATAGAAATCGGACGGCCGGGCCCGCACGCATTGCGCGCATTCGCAGTTGTTATTGGTACCGTCGCCCAGCCAGAAGTGAATGTAGTCGATAGCCGGATGTTCGCGCGCATATGCGACCACGGCGTCCACGATGATGCGGCGTACCTCGGGGTTTGAATAACAGAGGTTGGTATTGAGCGCCACCCCTTTCCAGAAATCCCGTTTACCGCGCACTTCGGCCAGGTATTTTGCCACCTCAGGCGGGGCGCTGCGCCTCTCCTCTTCCCAGCCCAGGCCGGCTATCCCGAACGGTTCACAGGTCCATCCGTGGCCGACTTTGTGATAGAGCAGCCCGCGGCGTTTGATCTCCGTCTCCAGCATCTCCGTGTATTCGCGCGCCTTTTCGATCGACAGGGCTTCTCCCGCTTCGTTTGGATTGCCCGTGTGCCGGTACCAGCGGTCGAAAAATGTGTGCGCCTCGCGAAACTGGATGAAGTACGCGTTAAATCCCAGTTTCGGGAGCCAATCCACCATATCCCGCACGTGTTCGTAGCTCACCGCCCCTTCAATGCACACCCCGCGGTGGCGGTAAGACGGCGTTTCAGAGATTCGAACGTCCGGCAGGCGTTCCAGCTGCGGCACATATGCCCCATCTTCGCCCGGGCGCACCCACCGGCAGCCCAGCTCCGTCAGATAACGGTAGACGGCCAGGAGCACGCTGCGGGGATTGATACCGGCAATGACCCCCGACGCGCCCGCCGTGTCGATGTGGAGCGCGTCGTCCAGCTCGGGATTCGGCACAGCAGGCGCCGGAACGCCGGGGAAATCCGCGAGGAGGCCCAACGAAAAGCCCTCCGTGGCGGCGTTGTCCACGGCGGCGTCAAGGCCGGTCATCGACGCAAGGTATCGCGACAGTTCCTCCGCGGCGAATGCAATCACGGAATCGTCGCGCAGCACACGGATGCCGAGGGGCTTCGGAACAGAAGTGGCGCTCATCGCAGAATCCTTTCGCTGATTTAGGCCATGCTTCAGCATAGCGCATTTCAGTGCAAGGACGAAATGCTGCCAGGACGGTCTGCCAGGACGCTCCCCAAGACTTTGTTTGATTTGCCTAAGCTGTTGTCTTATTTAGGTGTGTAGATTCACCGAGGTGGAACGGGTGAGTTTTGGGTAAGGTTTTTGAGGGATTGAAGCGGATTCTCTAGACCCATCCTGGCTATCCAGCGCGTAACGCAGGCAAGATGCCTGCGCTACGCGGTGGCGGCTGACCTGCGCGGCAAATTCACTCGCCTGACAACGTCCAGCGTTCCCGGTTCGGTACGATCGCAAATGACGAGACGGCATCCTTCCCCATAAGATTTTGGATGGCGCAATTTGCTTGTTTGACATCCTCCCCGCGCGCCATGGACAATGCGGTTATTCCGCAGATGATTCAGGAGTCCCGACATGAAAAAGCCCAACATCGCGATCATTTTGTACACCGTGCGCGAACCTGCCAAAAAGGACCTCACGGGTACCCTCAAACGCCTGCGTGACATCGGCTGGGAATATGTGCAATGGAGCGGCATGCCAGCCATGCCCGCCGAAGAAGCCCGCGCCGCTCTTGACGAGGCGGGTCTTCAGGCCGTGGCCGGCCACATCGACGCGACCGCCTTCGAGAAGGATTTCGAGGGTCAGGTTGTGTTCTGGAAAACCGTCGGCGCCACCGACATCGCGCCTGGCGGCATGATGGCCGACTGCAAGGACACGCTGGAGGCCTGGCTCAACGGCTGCAAACGCCTGGACGCTCTCGGCGCCAGGCTGCGCGACGTTGGGATGCGTCTTTCCTATCACAACCATGCGTTTGAATTCGAGAAGTTCGAGGGCGACCCCCGCTGCAAACTCGACATCCTGTACGAAGAGACCGATCCGAAAAATCTCTATGCGGAACTGGACCTCGCCTGGGTCTATGCGGGTGGCGCGAACCCCGCCGCGTATCTCCGCAAATATTCGGGCCGCTGCCCGGTTATCCACTGCAAAGACCTGACGCGGCTGGAAGGCCAGAAAAGCCCCCACTTCATGCCTCTGGGACAGGGTGTACTCGATTGGGACGCCACCATATCCGCAGCCCGGGCGGCGGGCGTCGAATGGTACGTCTACGAGCAGGACAGTTGCGACATCGACGTGTTCGAGTGCTGCAGGATCAGCTACGAGTTCCTGAAAAAACGCATTCTCGGCTGAGCGCCCTGCCGGCAAGCGCATTCTCGCAGGGCGAGCCTCCGCATCAATGGGCTCAGCGTGTTTTTTCGCCATTCGAACGAAAAAGAAGAGCATCCGGGACTGGCAGACCCGGGAAAGGACTGACGCCATGGCGATTCCGTTTGCGCTGCAGTTGTATACGGTTCGCGACCATCTCGAGAAGGATTTTCTCCAGACTCTCAAAAACGTGAAGGCCGCGGGCTACGATTTTGTCGAAACGGCCGGTTTCGGGGGATATACGCCTGCCGAAGCCCGGGACCTGATTCAATCCGCCGGTCTGACCCCCATCTCGGCCCATGTCGGCTACGAGGACGCCATCGAGCGCCCCGGCGCGGTCATTGAGCTTGCCACCGCTCTCGGCGTGTCGTATGTGGCCACCGGCACCTTCTTCCAGGACGGCGGCACGCGGGAGGACTGGCTCAACGCGGGAAAAGCCCTCGATGCGGCGGGCACGGAACTCCGCCAGGCCGGCATCCAGCTCTGTTACCACAACCACGCGCACGAGTTCATCAAACTTGATGGCGAATACGCCTACGATCTCATGATGACCGGGGCCGATCCGGCAAACCTGCAGGCTCAGATTGACACCTACTGGGTCAAAGACGCCGGACTCGACCCCGTGGCGGTGATCAGCCAGTACGCTAGACGCTGCCCCCTCCTGCACATCAAGGACATGACCCCAGGCACACCCCACACCTTCGCTGAAGTCGGAAACGGAATCATCGACTGGCCGCCCGTCTTCGAGGCCGGCAAGGCCGCGGGCACGAAGTGGTTCATTGTCGAGCAGGACACCTGTTCCGCCGATTCGCTCGAAAGCGCCCGGATGAGCGCGCAGTATATGCGCCGGGTTGAATGAGTGCGCCCTGTCCCGCCGGGAAACCCGTGGAGCCCTGAGGGTATCTTCTTCTATAATGATACGGCCTGTAACCGGTATTTCGGAGGTACCATGAAACGGATCCTGATGGCGGGGGTCTGCCTCGCGTTCCTGGCCGGCTGCAACCGGAGCCTCATCTCGGGCACGGTCGCCAATATCAAGGGAGAAGCCCTGCCGGGTGTGGCCGTGCAGGTCGAAGGCACGCACTACCAGGCGCTGACCGACGGCCTGGGCCAATACCGCCTGCCCTATGTCCCCGGTGCGGTGGTCCTGCATTTCATGAAAACCGGCTACACGCCCGGCACGCTCGAGGTGCCGGCAGGCCCCGCACGCTCGATCACCGCCGAGACCGTCTCTCTGTGGGAGCTTCCCCTCGATAAAGGCGTCTACCTCTACGAAGACTTCCGATACCGCGAAACCACCAAGATCACGCCCGAATCGTTCCTCTCCAAAGACAAGCACGCCGCCTATGCCACACGGCGCTGGCCCGATCTGGACACAACCGACACGGAACCGCTCGTGCTCTGCTACAAGATGCCGGACTGGGACGTCCGGCTCTGCCGCATGGATCTGACCGAGCGGTATGTCCTGCTTCCGGGAGGCGGACTTGAGGAGGCGCAGGTCCTCGCGCCTACCAAAGAACTGCCCGTGCGGCTCGTGCCCATCGACCAGCCGGACGGCCTCCTTCGGCAAGTGGAACTGCCGGGGCCGCTCGAACCCGGGACCTACGCCGTGCACTGGGGCGCTCTGGACGGCGTGGTTGACAAAGACCCCCGCATTTTCGCGTTCAGCGTCGTGGATTTCACCCTTTCTCTTCCGCCAAAAGAGGAAGCCGCCAGGCAGCAGGCAGAAGAAGCGCGTGATGGCTCAGAACCTGAGGCTCCCACACCGCGGCCCCGCGACTCGGAAGAGCATTTGCCTGACGTGGACTGAGCGCGTCTGGCTATCTCTGAATTTTGATGCGAAGATTCCTGAACTGTACTTTCATCGGCGGACCGGGATGCATCTGCAGGGCAATGAACCCTCTGGATCGGGACATCTTCGCATCCTTATCCACCACTTCGCACATCAGTGCCCCGTTAATCTTAAGCGTGATCCGGGGGCCCTCCGCGATGATCTCGTAATCGTTCCAGTCCCCAGGTTTGATCAGCTTCTGCAGCTCTTCAGATGAGGCAAACTGCTCTTCCTGACGTGTGCCGTCGTGCGCGATAACCGCTTTGTAACCGCGCATTACCACTCCGTTGCGATCATGCTGAAAAAGGCAGCCGGTCCACTCCGTCCCCGCTTCCATGTCCGCCTGATATCCCCATACATCGTAGTCCGGGCGGCGTTCGCTGCGGAACTGCACCCCCGAATTGCCGCCTGTCAGGCGGTATTGGAACCGCATCACGAAATCTCCCGGCTGTGCTGGTTTCCAAAACAGATAATGATGCTGGACGCAGGGATTGGCCTCCGTACTCTCCGACGTGATCGCGCCGTCCTCGACCCACCAGCCGCCCGGTTTGCCGTCCCAGCCGGTCAAATCGGTTCCGTTAAACATCGAGATGAACCCATCCTTGTCCGGCTTCATGCATTCGGCATTGGCGCAACACGCACAGGCCGGGGCAGTCTCGCCCGCACAGGCCGCCACCAGACTCCAGGACGCCATCAGCAACGCCACCGCCGTTTTCGCAATCGTCATCATCATCTGTCTCCTGCTGCATCCATTTGCAAATTTCAGCCCGCCATCTTTCGCGGTTCTGCATTCCCATCTGATCAGACCGGGCAATCTCTTCACTCCCCGTTCCCTTCTCCAACTGCGCCATGCCGCCGGAAATCCGCACAGCAGCAGCGCCGATTTCCGGAAACTACGCGGTCACGTCCGAAATATTGTCCCATGTCACGCCGAGCCGGTTCGCCGCATAGCCCAGTTCGCGCAGGCAGTCGCCGTACACCATGAGCCAGTGCGAATCGCGGACCTCGTTGAGAAGCCGTTTCCAGTCGCCTTCGATGCGCACGTCCTGCTGCGACCGGCAGATCTCCAGGAAGGGGTTGTCGACGACTTCGCCCCGGCATCCGACCCAGCGCCCAACCGCGTACTCGGGATTGAGAAAGCTCAGCTTCGTTCCCAGAGGCATTTCGACCTTTGGCGCCGCGCCGTAGTCGGATTCGTAGTGCGTGACGATGCGCGCGGGCTCATAGCGTGTGCCGTCCATGCGGCGCGGGCCGGTACAATGCGCGCAGGTCACGAGCCCTCCATGGGGAAACGTCGAATTGTGCATGAAAACCGGGCTGCCGCAGAGGTAATAGAGCAATACCGCGGGCGGAACCACCACAAAATCCGATTCGCATAACGCAAGGGTCCCCTCGTCATTCATCAGGCTCAGCGAAAGGCAGGCCGTTGTCTGCGACATGGGCATGATGGTGCTCATGCAATTATTGATCGTGAACGCAGCCGCCCGATGTTCCGCCATCAGTTCCTTGAACAGCCCGTAGAGCACGAAGGCATTGACCACGAATCCCCGCTCGGTTTCAAACGAAGTACCCGGCATCGCGAGATAACGGTCCGTCCAGGTTTCCGCACAGCGCACGGTACCCGGGTCTTCCAGCGCAGTCGCGAGCCGGGGCGCAAAATCGTCGTAGCTGACCTCCACGATCTCCATCCCGTAGCGTTCGCGCGCCTTCTCCGGCGCATTCGGCGCATATTTGCCCTGCGCGCCCCCCAGTGCCACGACCCGGGCGCCGAGCAGGTTGTGAACGGCGTGGAGGGTCCGCAGCCGCCACGCCAGCTCTCCCAGATCGTCGACAACCACGTCGTGGACCGACAGCACGGGCGTAGGCCCTTCCCGCCGGGCCTCAAAATCTGGCCGGTCGCTCCGCAGATACTGCACGCTCAATGCTTCGTACCAGTAGTAGAGCGGGCCCGACCGGTGCCGCACGAACAACACGGGGTCGGGCAGGTCCATGCCCGCCTGAAGCAGGCTCCCGCTGCCGGAAGCAGGGTACAGGATGGTCGCGTCGGCCTTCGATCGCTCAAGCTTCGCAAGCTCGTCGACGGAGGCCGCCTTCATCACCGGCAACACCTGCAGCGGGAAATCAGCCTGTTCCGCAATGCTCGCAAGCTCTTTCTCGATGCGCCCGGTCTCTTCAGCGGCTGCCTCATGCGACTGCACGCCGCCCCACGATTTGTAGGACGCCTGAGTGCGCGGCTGGGCCACGCGATAGAGCAGCACCGGCTGCACGCGGAGCGGTTTGGCGGTTACGGCGTAGGGCCGCTCGGGATCCCACAGATTCTCCGCCCACGCGTTCTGCGCAGCGGCTGCGCGCGGGAGCACGCCCGCCAGGCCGGTGGCTGCGGCCAGCGCCGCCCCCGCGCCGAGAAATGTCCTGCGATTCATGTTTGAGCCACAGCACTTGCACATGGTATCCAGCCTCCCGGATGACTCTTTCTGGAAAACCGCGCTACGACGTCCTGACACTCAGTGTACAACCAAACAGGGCGGAGTCCAATAACGCCGGCGTCAAAGGCTCCATCACAGACTCTCGCCGGCTCATGGTGCTCCAGTCTCAAGCGGTGCAGACCGCGGCAGCCGCACATCCCGGCGCAGTTGGCGGTCAATTTTCCACAAGGTGCCGTCGATGACAACCGAAACGGCTGGCGGTTCACGATAGTGATCCACGCCCCCCCACGTGTCGTACTGTATGTCCCCCGAAATCTCCAGCGTGGCCACACCATCGGCCTGTTCCACCGAAACCGACGCCGGGCCATCCGAAGAGACCCGCAGCGCGCCGTCTGGCGTCGACACCGCGGCATAGGTTCCGCTCGCGAAAAGCAGCGCGTTCGGGACCTGGTAAACCGCGAACGCTCCGTCGGTGGCCAGCGTCACGCCATCGGGAAAGACGGCATCTCCTCCAAATACGAGGTAATACACGTTGGATTGCGTGTCGAGCTTCACCGATTTGGGCCCGCTCCCAGGCGTGACCGCGGCCAGATTGGGCGCCTCCTTCCATGCGTCCCACACGGCGACAAACGGCGCATCATCATGCCGGCGCACGCACAGTGTCTGGCAGGGCGGATCGTTTTCGGTGATGAATGCATTGTCTGTGGGGTAGGTCTCCAGCGCGAACACTTCGGTGCCTTGTGCCGGCAGCATGGCCAGCCGCGAGGTCACGCCGTTTACCGTCCAGCGGGCGTCCCACAGCACGCCGCCTGTTCCCTTCCGGATGTGATCCGTGCCGTTGTACAGCCATTCTTCGGGTTCGAATGCGGCATCCACGGTCTCAATCGACAATACGGGCGCAGGGCCCGCATGATGCACCATCCAGTCGTGCGTGGCGCCGCCCTGCACGTCAAAACAGTCCACCATGACATCTTCGAGAAGAGCCACTGACCGCCGGTACACGCGGCATTGCGGATACAGCCGATCGCCGTGCAGTTCGGCAAACTTTGCAATGCGGGCCGGGAAAAAACAGGCCACTACGGGAGTTTCTTCGGGTGTCAGTTCATGGCCGGTTACGGAGGAGGTACGGTCGACGGTTACGGTGTTATGCGAGGGCGTCATGCGGCCGAACATGCGGGTTGTGCTTTCGTTGTAGGGAGTAGCCTTTTCAAGCGCCAGCAGTTCGCCGTGCGAGTACGTCACCAGCGTGAGCCGGTCGGCATGTTGATGTCCCCCGCCCTGGATGAGGGCGTTCAACCCCGCCCAGACGCGGTTTCCCTGCCATTCGTTGCGCAGCGAGACCCAGCCGCTCGACAGGAAAGAACTGGTATATGGCAATTCGTACTGCACGATCCGGGGGGCGCCGTAAAGCAGCGCCTCCCAGCTCCGCTGGTTGTTTCGCAAACGCGCGTAATCGCCCACGGCCAGCACGTCAAAAAAGCGGTAACCGACCTCGGCGGTAATCTGGTAATCCGCCATATCCGCCCGCGAGATGGTGGAATCCCCCACCACAGGCATCGAACGGTCCGGCATAGCCATCGACACGAACCATTCGAGGGCATTCTTGATGGCCCTGCCGCCGGGACTGTCCGGCCGCGTCAGATCGTATCGCTCCGGCGGAAACCGGACCGGGTCCATGCGCGACAGGTTGCGCGTCAAAACCGCGATCTCGCAGAACGAATGCATCGGGTACAGGTGGTACCCCGAACACAGCTCCCAGAACGCCCCGTCCGGTTTGAAATGCGTTTCAACGATGCGCTGGATGCTTATATGCTCCGGCAGGGCTTCCGGCGAATAGGGTCCATAGCCAAAACTCCAGTCGATCAGGTCTTCCCGCTCCAGGCAAAGCGCGACCTGCAGCACCGTGCGGTACCATTGATAGATGTTGTTGTGGTTGTACCGGTATACCGGCTCGAGCATGATGTCGTTGAGCATGCGCTCCAGAACCGAGGCCTGGAACCGGGCGCGCTGTTCCGCCGTCATGGCGTCTCGCAGAAGCTCATACGCGCAGGCCAGATCATTGAGGATCTTGTTGTCGCCCTCGCGGTGGTAGGTCAAAATGCGGCTCCGCTCCGGGTCTTCCCACACATCCGTTTTCAGGCCCTCGATGGTCTGCGCGAACAACATGAGAATCGCGATCCCGCGCGCGGTGTACTGCGAAGGATCCGGTTCCAGTTTTCCCAGCAGCCCCAGAGTCAGCGCCACGGACCCTGCCCGCTGGTAGAAGAGGCATTCCCAGCCGTCGCGCATCGTGCCGTGATAGCGGTCGTCTTCGGGATAAATGCCCGCGTCGGTATCTGCGGGATAGCTCTTTCCGCACGACGGGCAGGTGTATGTGTCCGGCTCAAACGGGTTGAAATTCAAGCGGTGGCGGTCGTGCGGGCACGAGAAGTTGTGGTACACGTTCCCGCGCGTCCTGGGAAACACCCGCGCAAGCTCCTCGGGCGATGCTTCCACCCACGGGCGGAGCGTCTCTTTGCGCGACGCCAGCAGGGCTGCCGCCCAATCGAGCGTTACAACGCGGTTCTGAACGTCCGTTATGGTTTCGGCCGACACGATCCCGGCCGGATGCGCCCACTGCACCTGCCCGCAACACAGCAACGCCATCGGCAGCAACGATATCCACATCATGGGATGCCCTCCGGATTCGCGCCCAGTTCACTCTTTGGCTAAGCCAGGATATCGAGCCGATCCAGGGCCACTTCACACGGCATCGGCCTGCCGGCGATATACGCCTCGATCTGTTCGAGAACCGACTCCCCCTGACGCCGGATATTTTGTTTTACCGCCCCTGCGATGTGAGGCGTGAGAATGCAGTTCGGAGCCGTGTACAAGGGGCTTCCGGGCTCCGGTGGCTCCGGATCCGTCACATCGAGACAGGCCAGAATACGCCCTTTCCTGAGCTCCGCGACCAGAGCGGCTTCATCGACCAGCGCGCCCCGGGACGTATTGATGAAGATCGCCTTGTCGCGCATCAGCGCCAACTTTTCAGCATTGATCATGTGCCGCGTTGCCGGAAGATCCGGCGCGCAGAGCTGCACCACGTCCGACCGCCGCATCAGATCATCCAGGGAAACCTTTTCCACACCCAGCCCGGCCGCTTCCTCTTCATCCACAAACGGGTCATACAACAGGATCGATTTGAGCGTGAGGTTTTTGCACAGGCGCAGCAGTTCGCGTCCCACGCGGCTCGCCGCGATAATGCCTACCGTTGCTTCGTGGGGCTCGCGAATCCAGTCCATGACCGCCTCGCGCTCCCAGCGGCCCGCGCTCGTGGCGGCGATGCACGCCCAGACCGCCTTCATCGACATCAGCATCAGCCCAAACGCGAATTCCGCCACGCCGACCGCAAGCGCCGGCGCCGCCGAAGTCACGCGGATTCCGCGCGCGGCGAACTCCGGAGAGATGAGGTGCTTGATCGAGCCTGCCGAATGGCACATCAGCCTCAAATCCGGCGCCGCATCAAGCATGGGGCCCGAGATTTCATGCGTTCCCCATCCGGTGATGATGATTTCCGCGCCTTTCATGGCCGATTGCTGCCCTTCGGGCGTGATTTCGTCTTCGCGCGCGGGCGTCAGTTCGACCAGCGCGCCGAGCCGGGCCAGATGGGGTTCAGAAAAAACGCTGGCTTGCATCTCGCGCGTCAGCAGCACCACGGTTCGCGGTTTTGGCATACCGGTCTCCTTCCTTCGGTTTCAGCGAAGAAATCAGGGTAGCCGCCGGTGCCGGGCATTTGCAAGGCGGCATACGCAAACGATACTCTAGGGAATTGATACGGAGCCGCCCCCGCCGGGTGCTCCCAGAAGGAGATTTCATGAAACGGCAGTTTGTCGAAACCCTCCAGGAGGGCGATCGCATAAATGACTATTTTCTGGCCGTCCGCAAAGATCTGCGCGACCAGCGCAACGGCGGAAAATTTCTGGGGCTGATGTTCAAAGACAGGACCGGGGAGATTGGCGGCATCCTGTGGAACAATGCAGCGGCGGTAGCCAGGCTCTTCGAGCTGGGTGATGTCGTGAACGTGCAGGGCACGGTCACCAGTTATCAGGGCCGCCTCCAGATCCGGGTCGACCAGGTACTTCCACTGCGCACAGGCGAATTCGACCTCGCCGATCTCGCCTACGTGCCGGAAACGCTGGGCACGAGCCTCGCCGAGTTCATCGAAATCATGCGCACGGTCAAAAATGAGTGGCTGGCCCGGCTCGTGAGCTCTTTCCTCGACGATGAGGCCTTCATGGGCGCCTTTGCCGAAGCCGCCGCGGGCAAGAAATGGCATCACGCCTACACCGGGGGCCTCGTGCAGCATTGCCTCGAACTGGCAAAGCTGGCCGACGCCGTATGCACCATCTTTCCCGGAGTCGACCGCGACATCCTGCTCACCGGCATTCTCGTGCACGATGTCGGCAAAATCGAGGAAATGTCACACGGCATGTACGTCGACTACACCACCCCCGGAAAACTCCTGGGGCATCTCATTATTGGCGCGGACATGGTGCAGGAGCGTATTCGCGCGATCGAAGGCTTCCCCGAATCCCTGCGGTTGCAGGTCCTCCATTGCATCCTCGCACACCACGGGGAACTGGTCAACGGGTCGCCGGTAGTCCCTAAAACCGTCGAAGCCATGGTTCTGCATCAGATCGACAACCTGGGCGCTCAGGTCGATGCCTTCCTCCGCATCGTTGATGAAGCCAGGCTCCGTGGTCAGGACTGGTCCGAATACATCGGACTCATCGAACGGCCCATCTGGACTAAAGAAGGCGAGTAGGCGGTCTCCGTGGTGCAGGCTGCGGCCGCGCGCCGGCAGACTTCCGGGACTTCCTCAGCGCCTTAGCCGGAAATCACGAATGGAAGGGTACATTGATGATACGGATTCATGAACCGTTCCACGGCGCTGTTCTGAACCACCGCCACGGCAGAAAGACCAGAAACGGCCTCGAGATACCCGTCTGGGGCGCCGCGCCTGCGGGGGAGGCCGTTACCGTGAACGGCGCTTTCGCCCAGCGCGCGGGAGAACGATTTTTCGCTACGGTCACGCTCCCCGGGCCCGAAACCGACATCACAGCCGCCGTCAATAGTCCCACCGGCTGCAGCGAACACCGCATCCGGGTGGTCTGGGATCGCTTTTCCAAGCCCCGGTACCGCTTTGCCATCGACGACAATAGCTTCTTTCTTCGCGACATTGCCGCGAAACGCCCGAAATCGCTGTTTCAGAACTTCTACCTCGCCGGCCTCCGCAGACTGCACCGCAAATACAGGACAAAATTCGTTCTCAACTGCTTCTATGCCACTCCGGAAAATGACTTCAACCTCGCGCAGTTTCCGGCAGACTACAAAGCGGAATGGGCCGACAACGCGGACTGGCTTCGGCTGGCGTTCCACGCATGTGCGGAATTTCCTGACCGGCCGTATCAGCATTGCACACCGGAGAGACTCGCCGCCGATTACGACCTCGTTGCCGGAGAAATCAAGCGATTCGCAGGAAAACGCAGCCTTTCCCCCTCCACCGTCATTCATTGGGGCATGGTTCATCCTTCAGCCTGGAAAGTCCTGACTGAGCGGGGCGTGAAAGTCCTCAGCGGGATGTTCTATCCCAACATGGGCAGTGCCTATACCACCGAGGGCGAATCGTTCCCGATCGAGGAAACCGGCGCCCCATTTGGCTACGACGTCAATTACAGCCTGGACAACGCCCGCTCGGAGTATCTGAGCCGGCATGATGCGTTGAAAGATTTCGAAAGCGGCCTCCTCTTTTCGAAGATGGACATCGTGTGCAACAACGTGCCTGAGGACCAGATCGTGGCCACGCTGGAACCGCTTGCCCACGACGCAAATACGGCTGAAGTCATGGATCTGTTCACGCATGAGCAGTATTTCTGGCCGTTCTACAGCGCCCACCGGCCGGACCATTTCCAACGGCTCGAGACTGCTATCCGCTTTTGCACTGAATACGGCTATGAACCGGTCTTCTTCCACGAGGGCCTGCTTGGCGGAAAAGAATAAAACGAAGCCTGCTGTGCCGTGAAAGCCCGCGCCGCGGCCATGGATACCTCGAAACGGAAAGGGTTTCCACCGGATATGGATGCATGTGTGTCCACAAAACCATTGTCGTCAAGACGATTGTCTCGCGTTCCGGTGTGGGCTCTCTGCGCCTGGTGTTGCGCCGCGGCCGTGGTGGCCGGCGCCTCCCGGGCCGAGACGGTATTTGTTGAAGCCGAGGATTTCGTCCCGACATCCGAGGGGTGGCGGGCGGTGTCCAACCATGAGACCCGGGCCGCGTCTCGTATCCGGACCCTGTACGGTGCGCAGGGGCCTGCGGATGCCACCGCGGCCAGGACCACCGTGTTGCATGAGGCGGGACTGTACCGCATCTGGGTGCGTTATCTGAACGTGGTGGATCGGCGTGGACCATTCAGCGTCATGGTGTCCGCGGGCGCGAAGGAAATTGCGTCGAAAACCTTCGATTTGGAAACAATTTCCGAGGTTTCGAACTGGGAATACACCTGGCAATTCCTGGAGGCAGAGCTTCCTGCGGACTCCGTCACGCTGACGCTGGCAAAACAGGAGCCGGTCGCCTCGTCGCCATATGTGCGCCACGTAGACTGCCTCCTGCTCACGACGGATCCGGAACTCGTGCCGGACCACGTCCCGTATGGCCCACAAACCCTGATGCGCATCCGGCTTGCCGAGGGATACGACCGGCCGGTCTATGTGCTCCTGTTCGTCGATCATTATCGCGCACCGTGGTACGCACATTTCGCTTTGGGATTGGACGGGATACGCGAAGGGTTAGCGGTGCCCGCGGAGCAGATGCTTGGGCCCGGGCAGTCGACGCCGTGGTGCAATCTCTCCCCCACCATCTATCAAGACAGCGGTGCGGCGTTGAATTTGTCAATCCGTCACAGCTACTACGAACTAGCAGCAACTTTTCGCGGAACCGTGGAATTCGCGTACACGGACTCGGCGAGCGACGACAAGATCAAGCCGGTGAAGACTTTTGGCATCGACGCCACGCCCAACGGCCTGGTGATCGTCGTACCGCCTGATCTCACCACCCCGGAACATGTCGCCCTGTTGAAACGCGATCGTGATTTTGCCGAAGAAACCGGGCGGCTGGCCGATGCGTTCGACTGGCCTGACTACGGTAAACCGCCCGAGGCGTTTCCGTTTCTCGTTACGGCCAATATTGGCGGATACGGCCTGGCCGTGGATGCCGCGGTGACCGCCCGCGAACAGAAGACGCTCGACTATTTCGGATTCAACGGCTCCGGCGAACGCGTCCTTCACGGGCTGTGGTTTATGAAGGATGGCTCGTATTGCCGCCCCGATCTGGATGCCATGCGAAAGCGGGCGAATGAGAATGCCGCAGATTTTCGCGAATCGGGCAGAAACCTGGAGCAGATCGCGGTATGTATGTTGATGGACGAGCCGACAGGTCAACCCGCGGCCTTCTGCGCACAGGATGAGGCCTATCGCGTCAAGTTTCGCGAATGGCTCCAGGGGCAGGGGCAAACTCCGGAGCAGCTCCTGGTCGAGAGCTGGGAACACGTCCGCCCGGTGGAGGAAACCGAACGCGCGGACTTCCCCGCCCTGCACTACTTCACGCAGCGGTTTCGCACGCGCGCGCTCGGCGATTTCATGGCCACCCAGCGCCGCATCATTGAAGAGGCCTATGGCCGCTCGTTCCCGACCCTTGTCAATTTCAGCGATGGCGCCATCTATTACGGCAATTTCTGTGGACAGGGCGTCGACTACTTTGAATTACTCGATTCCGGCCAGCAAAACGCGATCTGGGGGGAAGACTGGGCCAATATCTCCTCGACCTACCAGTGCGCCGCATTCAACGTGGCGCTCATGCAGGCCGCGGCCCGTAAGCGGGGCCAGCTGGTCGGCCATTATCTGATCGCCCACGCCGGCCGCACCGCGTGGGACACAAAAACCAAAGCGGCCGGTGAGACGGCCCGCGGCGTCCGCATCTGGAAGAATTTCAGCTATGGACCCGCCTGGGGCACTCATGAAGGCGGCCCGCCGTGGCGCACGCACGTCTGGTACGCAAAACCGGACGTGTGGAGGGCCAACGCCGAAATCACCCGGGAGCTTGGCGCCGTCGAGGACTGGCTGACAACGGCAGCCCCCGCTCCCGCCAGGGTGGCCCTCCTCTACAGCTCGTCCTCCGACATCTGGACGATGTGGGACAATCTCGCGTTCGGTTTTGACCGCATGCATACCTGGCTGGCGCTCGCCCACGCACAAATTCCGGTAGACATCCTGTCCGAGCGCGACGTCGCGGATGGCGACCTCGCCGGGTATACGGTGTGCTACGTGTCCGGACCCAATCTGACGCGCGCGGCTTCCGCCCAACTGCGCGCCTGGGTCGAGTCAGGCGGCACGCTCTGGCTCACGGCGGGCGCGGCAACCCGGGATGAATACAATCGTCCGCTGGACGAACTCGCCCCCATACTCCCGGCTCAACGGGGAACGACCGAAACACTCGAGGCTTTTCACTATTCGGGGCGCCTGTTGCATCACCTCAATGCGATAGACGCTGTGACGTGGGGAAGTGAAGAGCTGGAGGTGTTGTCCGTCAAAGAGCCCCTCACACCGCAGTCCGGCGCTGAGGTACGGGCAACGTTCCGTGATGGCGCAGCTGCTGTTGTACGTAGCGGCGCAGGCAAAGGCCGGGTGATGCAGACGGGCTTCCTGCCGGCGCTGTGCTACATCAAAGAAGCGCTGAACGCGCGCCGCGCCGCCGAGAAGAGCCGGGATGAGGCGGTTGCCGTTGCGCAGACCCGCCCGCCCGAGGACGGGCAGCCCGAAGCCACGGCTGCGTCTCTGGCGGTCGCTCTAACTACCGGCGGCGCTGCAGCTCCGTCAAGCGTTGAACGGGAGCTGCTCGATCGCTCGTACAACCCCTGGGATTTTCCTGCAGCCATCCGCGAAGCGCTTTTGACACCGATCCGGGACGCAGACATCCGCCCGCGGCTCACATGCGACACACCGCTGGTCGATGCCGTCGAATTGCCCTGCGTTCAGGGAATCCTGGTCGTGCTGGCCAACCACACACTGCGCCCGCTCGAGCACCTGAACCTGGAATTTCTGATGGATCGCTCTATCGCATATGTGGAATCCGTTCGTTATGGCCGGCTGACGTTTGAATCGCCCCGACCCGGCACGATCCGGTGGACCATGCCGCTCGACGCCAGCGATTACGTCAAGCTGGGATTTGAAGGAATCTCAGGAACGTCGGCGCCATCTGAACCCGGTTCTCGTATTGCTGCAGGGCGGCCATTTTCCGAGAATTCTGGAGCACTCCGTGGTTGCCCTCAACGAATGCGCTTAAACGTAGAATGAACACTGCCTGCTGTTGCTTCCTCCGCCTCTGAACGGTATTCTCGTGGACATCGTGCCGCTGGCTGAGGCAACGGCTCAATGGCCTTATGGAATACGAGGTAAAAACGAATGCGGAAGATGCTGCTCCTGATCCTGGCTGGTATTTTTCTGGGGAACGTGGCTCTGGCGGGGGATTCGCCTCAGTTTCGCGGGCCCCATCGCGATGGGCGCTTCGACGAGGAGGGGCTGCTGAAAACCTGGCCAGAGGACGGCCCGCCGCTCCTCTGGGTGGCACACGGGCTCGGTAAAGGCTATTCATCCCCCTCCGTGGCAGATGGAAAAATCTATGTGCCGGGCATGGCCGACGAGACGACCGCGGCCATCTTCGTGTTATCCACCGAAGGCGTTATCGAGCGCACAATTCTGGTGGGCCCTGAAACGGAAGACAAACAGGCCCCGGGGCCGCGCTCAACACCGACCATCGAGGGCGACAGCCTCTACATGATTTCCGGACTGGGCGAAGTCTACTGTCTCGACATCGCCTCGGGCACGAAACGCTGGAGCGTGAACATTCTCGAACGCTTCGGCGGCCCCAACATCATGTATACGCTCGCGGAGTCCCTGCTGGTGGATGGCGACCGCGTTATCTGCACCCCCGGCGGGCCGGATGCCGGCCTGGCCGCGCTCAACAAGCACACCGGCGAGACAATCTGGACCACCCACGGATTCAGCGATCCCGCATCCTATTGCTCGCCCATCATCTATCCGCACAACGGCCGGCGCCTGCTGCTGACCGAAACGGCCAACTTCCTCGTTGGCGTCGACGCGGACAGCGGGCAATTCCTCTGGCAGGTCGAACATCTTACCCGCGACGGCATCCACGCGGTGACTCCCCTCTACCTCAACGGGCTCGTGTACTACACCGGGGGCTACAAATCCGGTGGCGGAGCGGTGCGCCTCTCCGACGACGGCTCAGCGGTGGAGCCCGTCTGGAAAGACGAGACACTCGATTGCCAGCATCACGGCGTCGTTCTCGACCAGGGTTACCTCTACGGGACGAGCCACATGTTCGGCAATGAATTAATCTGCACTGAAATGGCCACTGGAAAGGTCATGTGGACTACGAAGGAAGTGCGCCAGGGCGTCGTCATCTACGCCGATGGCATGCTCTACATCTACGAAGGCCCCGCGCGCGGCATCGTGCACCTCGTCAAAGCCACTTCCGAGGGACTCCAGCGTGGAGGCATGTTTACCGTGACCGAGGGCGATGGCAAGCACTGGGCACACCCCGCCATCGCCAACGGCGTCCTGTATATCCGGCATGGCGACGCGCTTCTGGCCTGGAACCTTCGTCCCAGTCCATAATCGACTCATCATACGCTCGAGCGGCAGTGCTCCAGCTGCTTTGCGGCACAAAGCGCTCCGAAGGGCCACGCCGGGCTGGCGGCAGATGTAAAAGTTCGGCTCGCGTGCCGCCCGTTACGACTTCACGTGCATGGTGACCCACGCCGCGTAGGCCTGCACGAATCTCTGAAGAAATTTTCGCGTGCTGTCATTAACGAGCCTGCCGCTCTCATCAAACAGCTTGTCAGCACCGCCAATATATGCTTCCGGTTGGGCGAGAGTGGGCACGTTCAAGAAGACGAGCGACTGGCGCAGGTGGTGATTCGCGCCAAATCCGCCCACCGCGCTGGGGGATGCGCTGACGATGGCGCCGGGCTTGGCATCCCAGACGTTCTGGCCATACGGCCGCGACCCGATATCCAGGGCATTCTTCAAGGATGCCGGTACCGAGCGGTTGTGCTCGGCTGTGACAAAGAGGACGGCGTCGGCCGCACGGATCCGCTCACGAAATGCCGTCCATTCGTCTGGCGGATTTTCGTCCAGGTCCTGGTTGTACATGGGCAACTGCGCGATTTCGGCGATGCTGATATTGAATCCAGCAGGAGCAAGCTCCGCGAGCGCCTGGGCCACTTTGCGATTGAGTGAATTTTTACTGAGACTGCCGATGATCGCGACGATGTCGAAGGTTTTTTCCATGTGATGTCTCCCTTGCGGCCCGCCTGTATGCCTCACTGCCGTTAAATGCTGAAGCCCCCCATTCCATGTTAGGCAAGTGTACCCGGCTTTACGTGAAATTCCAAAAAGACGGCCTCGCGCCGGTATGCGCTGGTGGCCTGTTCCCCGAAAACTGTACCAGTTTGAGTGAGAGAGATCGTAGGCTATGAAGCCGAGGAGGACTCTCAGATGAAGGGAAAGCGGTACAGCGAAGAACAGATCGTACGAATCTTGCAGGAGGTGGACGGCGGGAAGTCGGTTGCCGGGGTCTGCCGCGAGTATGGGGTGTCGGAGCAGTCGGTCTATCGATGGCGGACGAAGTACGGCGGCATGGAGGTCTCGGACGTGCGCCGGCTCAGGCAGCTTGAGGAAGAAAACCGTCGGCTGAAGA